>Ga0307408_100002154_pt1 | contig 14093 bp, 12 predicted proteins | sample 322Cmetagenome_FD_202116 | JGI IMG/M metagenome (GOLD analysis project Ga0307408, IMG submission 202116) | Maize rhizosphere microbial communities from greenhouse at UC Davis, California, United States - 322HYB-C-3 | ecosystem: Host-associated > Plants > Roots > Rhizosphere > Soil | place...
AGCAAGAACGGCTTGGAAGCGCATGATATCTTCCTTCCCCATGGCCAAAATCCTCGTCACCGGCGCCGCCGGGTTCATCGGATATCACACTGCGATGCGCCTCCTCGCGCGAGGCGACACCGTGGTCGGGCTCGACTCCCTGAGCGACTACTACGACGTATCCCTCAAGCAAGCCCGCCTCGCGCGGCTCCGCCCCAACAAGAGCTTCCGGTTCGAGCATCTCGACGCCGCCAATCGCGACGCCATCGCCGCGCTGTTCGCTCGAGAGCGCTTCGATCGCGTCGTCCACCTCGCCGCACAGGCAGGCGTGCGATACTCGCTCGTGAACCCCCACGCGTACATCGACGCGAACATCGTCGCCTTCCTGAACATCCTCGAGGGATGCCGGCACAATCCCGTCCAGCACCTCGTGTACGCGTCATCGTCCTCCGTGTACGGCGCAAACACGCAGATGCCATTCGCCGTCCATGACAACGTGGACCATCCCGTGAGTCTCTACGCCGCGACCAAGAAGGCGAACGAGCTCATGGCCCACTGCTACAGCCATCTCTACGGGATCCCTACGACCGGCCTCCGCTTCTTCACCGTCTACGGTCCGTGGGGGCGTCCGGACATGGCGCTGTTCCTGTTCACGAAGGCCATTCTCGAGGGGCGTGAGATCGACGTCTTCAACCACGGACGCATGCAGCGCGACTTCACGTACATCGACGACATCGTCGAGGGCGTGGTGCGCGTGACCGACCATACCGCCACACCTAACGCGGCCTGGAGCGGCGACAACCCCGATCCGGCCACCAGCCGGGCGCCCTACCGCCTCTACAACATCGGCAACAACTCGCCGGTGCAGCTCGGCCACATGATCGCGGTGCTCGAGGAGGCATTGGGCCGGACCGCCTGCAAACGTATGCTCGACATGCAGCCGGGTGACGTCGCCGCAACCTTCGCCGACGTGGACGACCTCGAGCGCGACGTGGGCTTCCGGCCGGCGACGAGCATCGAAGAAGGCGTACGACGCTTCGTGAACTGGTACCTCGACTACTACCGAGCCGAGCGCCTGGCCAGCACGGCCTGACTTCGGTCGTCGGTTCCCCCCGCGATCTGCCTGCCTTGGCGCTCGTTAACGTTGCGCTTGTGGTCGTCGTCCGTCGATCTCGCGGAACCTTTGTGATTTTCGTGACTCTCGACGTGCGGAGCTCGACACGTGCGTGATCTCTTTGGCGACCGCATTCAGCCGGTCGTCGTCTACGGGGCAGGTGGATACGGTCGCGAGACCGTGCAATTGATCGAGGACATCAATGCGCACCGCGCGCGCTGGGATGTCCTCGGCTACATCGACGACGATCCCTCCACCCACGGACGCGAGGTCAATGGTCTGCCGGTGCTCGGTGGCCTCGAGTGGCTGAACAGCGAAGGGCGGAACGTGCGCATCGCGCTCGGCGTCGGGAGCCCGACCGCGAAGCGCCGGATCGTCGCCCGGGTCGGCAGCGACAACCAACGGTTCATCACGACTGTTCACCCGAGCGTCCGGCTCTGCCGCTGGCTCGAGATCGGCCCCGGAACGTCCATCGCCGCCGGCACGATGCTCACCGTCAACATCCACATCGGGGCGTTCGTGTCGGTGAACCGCGTCTGCAACATCAGCTACGACTGTCGCGTGGGCGACTTCGCCACCGTTGCCCCGGCGACCAACCTTTCGGGGGGCGTGGAGCTCGGGACCGGCTGCGAGATCGGCAGTGGCGTGACGACCATCGAAGGCGTCCGAATTGGCGAATGGACGATCGTCGGCGCGGGCGCCGTCGTCGCCTCCGACCTGCCGGCGAACTGCACGGCGGTGGGAGTTCCGGCGCGACCGATCAAGCAGCGCCAAAGCGGCTGGCAGCTGGAAGCCTGAACGTAGTCGGGAGTCGACAGTCGTGAGTCGGTAGACCCCCGGACCCAGACGACACGCAGCGAACGACTCTCGCTAACGACTCTCGACTTATGAAAGCTGGCGCTGGCGGCGGCCATCCTAGCATCCGAGCAATCCGCACGGCCGGATTGACCCGAATTGCTGGAATGACCGCACGCCGGCGCGGGGCCATGGTGCTCTGTCGCGCGCCGAGAAGAGCAACCGATGTGCCGAATCGTTCGGGAGATCGATTGGGCCGCAAACTATCGGCGTTCGTGCGCGCTAGGCGCCCTCTGCGCCGTTCTTCCACTCCATGGCCGCCGCCTTGCGCTCACTTCGGCTGCGGCGTGGCGGCGACACGTGTCGACCGAATTCGACGCCTTCCGCGAATCGGCGCGTCCGCACGACGTCCGTGCACACGCCATAAGCCTTGCCTGCCCCTCCGGCAGGCGTGTTGAATTCACCATGGCTGTCCCGGCATCGAACATGGAAAAGACCAACGCCACCCGCGTGCCCGCTGACGTCCGCGAGCGCCCGCGGCCCGTGCTGGTCATCGAGCCGCCGAAACGCCGGACGTCGCTCGGATTGCGCGAGCTCTGGGAGTACCGTGAGCTCAGCTACTTCCTTGCCTGGCGTGACATCAAGGTGCGGTACAAGCAGACCGCGCTCGGCGCCAGCTGGGCGATTCTCCAGCCGGTTTTCGCGATGGTCGTCTTCAGCCTCTTCTTCGGGAAGCTGGCCGGGATCCCATCCGACGGGTTGCCGTACCCGCTCTGGAGCTTCGCGGCGCTCGTGCCGTGGACATTCTTTTCCCAGGCCCTCATGCAGTCGGCGAACAGCCTCGTGCTGAACCAGGGCCTGCTCCGGAAGGTCTACTTTCCTCGGCTCGCCATCCCGATCGGAACGGTGCTCTCGGCCGCGGTCGATTTCGCGCTCGCGTTCGTGGTGCTCCTCGGTCTCATGGCGTTCTACCACGTCGGAGTGACATTCCGCTCGCTCTGGGTCATCCCGTTTGCCGGGCTGGCGTTCATCGCGGCGTTAGGCGCCGGGCTCTGGCTCGCCGCCGCGAGCGTTCGCTATCGCGACGTGCGATACATCGTGCCCATCCTCGTGCAGTTCTGGCTCTTCGCCACGCCTATCGCGTATCCCGCGACGCTCCTGCCGGAGCGCTGGCGCACCGTCTACGCGCTCAACCCCATGACCGGCGTGGCCGCAGGCTTTCGGTGGGCGCTCCTGGGCTCGAACACTCGACCGGGGCCGATGATCATCGCTTCCACCGTGGCCGCGTTCCTCATTCTCGTTGGCGGTTTGCTCTACTTCCGGCGAACGGAACGCACGTTCGCCGACATTATCTGAACGATGGCGTCCGACGTCGTCATCAGTGCCGCCGGACTCGGAAAGCGGTACCAGCTCGGTGAGGCACCCGCCAACGACTCTCTTCGAGAGGCGCTCGCGGCCACGTTCTCGCGGGCGGCTATCACCCGAGCCGTGCAGGCGCTCACGACGTTCGGGCGACGCCGCGATAGCGGCGACGACGCGAACACACTGTGGTCGCTCCGCGACGTCACCTTCGACGTCGTGTCCGGGGCAACGCTCGGCATCATCGGTCGCAACGGGGCCGGCAAGAGCACGCTGCTCAAGATCCTCTCGCGGATCACGCCACCAACGACTGGCCGGGCGCGCATCGTCGGCCACGTAGGGTCGCTGCTCGAGGTGGGCACGGGTTTTCATCCCGACCTCACGGGCCGCGAGAACATCTATCTGAACGGCGCGCTGCTCGGCATGCGCCGGCGCGAGATCGCGCAGAAGTTCGACGAGATCGTCGCGTTCGCCGAGCTCGAGCGGTTTCTCGACACGCAGGTGAAGCACTACTCGAGCGGCATGTACATGCGCCTCGCCTTTGCCGTGGCCGCGCACCTCGAGCCGGACATCCTGGTTGTCGACGAAGTGCTGGCTGTCGGCGACGTCGACTTCCAGCGCAAGTGCCTCGGCAAGATGGGACGCGTGGCCGACGAAGGGCGTACGGTGTTGTTCGTGAGTCACAACATGGCGGCCATTCGCTCGTTATGCAGGACGGCGATGGTTCTCGACGCCGGCCAGATCGTGCGGCAGGGGGACCCCGGGACATGCATTGCGTACTACGTCGCGCAGGGGTTCGACGAGGACGCGTCGACCTGGATGCGGCCGTCGAACGCGCGCGACACGGCACTCGCCTTCCTGCGGGTGGATTCACACCTGACAGGCCACCAGCCAACGCTCGCGCTGGAGCTCGACGTGGTGCTCGAGCCGCGGGGGCGTCACAAGCCCGCGCTCATCGCGGTGGACATTCTCGACGGCTCCGGCGTCGGGTTGATGCAGGCGCTTCCCCGCGTCGACGGCTTCATTCGCGATGATGCCGGTCCGCAGCGGACGCGAATCGTCATCGACCTGCCGCCCCTCATCCCCGGCACGTACTTCGTGACGCTCTGGGCCGGCTCCTACTTCACCGAAACGCTCGACGTGGCAGAACGCGTCATCCGCTTCGAGGTACACGAGTCGCCGACGCCGGGCCGCTCGATGCACCATTCCGCCGAGCAGGGTCACATCGTGCCCCCGTCAACCGCCACGTGGGAGTCGATGCCGTGACGGGAATCGATACGCCGGCTAGGGTGTCCCCGCTCGTGTCCGTCGTGATCGCATTTCTCGATGGCGAGCGCTTCCTTCGCGAAGCGATCGACAGCGTGTTCGCGCAGACGTACGAGCAATGGGAGCTGCTGCTCGTCGATGACGGCTCCGGGCACGCGGCGTCGTCCATCGCCCGCGAATATGCAGCGCGCGAACCAACGCGAGTACGGTATCTGCAACACGACGACCACCGGAATCGAGGGCTCAGCGCCTCACGCAACGCGGGGATTGCTGATGCCCGCGGTGTGTATACGGCCTTTCTCGATGCCGACGATGTCTGGCTGCCTGACAAGTTGCGCGACCAGGTCACGATCCTCGAGTCCCGTCCCGAGGTCGGAGCGATGTACGGGAACGCGCTGTATTGGTACGGCTGGACCGGAGACCCGGCCGACGTCGCGCGCGATTTCTATCCGCGACTGCGCGTCAGCGATGGCACGGTGCTGCACCCACCTCGACTTCTCGAGCGGCTGCTCTCGGGGGACGCGCTCGTCCCGTGCCCCCACAGTCTGCTGGTGCGTACCGCCGTGCTTCGTCGTGTCGGCGGATTCGAGGAGCGGTTCAGGGGGATGTTCGAGGACCAGGCGTTCTACGCCAAGCTGATGCTCGCCGAGCGCGTTCTCGTGGTCGATCGGTCATGGGAACGGTATCGCCAACACGCCGATTCGATGTGCGCCGTCTCCGACAGGACGGGAGGCACCCGTGAGGCACGCCGCCGGTACCTCGAGTGGCTGGCCGAGTACCTCGACGCCGAATCGTGCCACGACGAGGGCGTGCGCCGAGCCCTGCGCCGGGCACTACGACCATTCCATCGGCCTCGCGTGGACCACGTTGCCCGACAGGCCGAGTCCGTCGTCCAATGGCTCCGCGACCGGAATCCATTGCGTTACCGGCGCACACAGCGCGACCGATCGTGAGTGCGTTAGGCAGGCTGGCGAGTCTGATGCTCCCCGGGCCGATGGAAGCATGGCTCCGACGTTGGCGGCTGGGAGACGCTCCGGTCCCGCCCGGCCACGTCCGCTTCGGCGACCTGCGCCGGCTGACGCCGATGAGCAGCGCCTTCGGTTTCGACCGAGGTCAGCCCGTTGACCGGTACTACATCGAGGCCTTCCTCGGCCGGAACGCCGCCGATATCCGCGGCCGCGTCCTCGAGGTCGGAGACGCGACCTACACACGTCGTTTCGGCGGCCAATTGGTATCTCGAAGCGACGTGCTTCACGTCCGCGACGGCAATCCGCATGCGACCATCGTGGCGGATCTCGCACACGGCGATGCGATTCCGTCGGGAGCGTTCGACTGCGTGATTCTCACGCAGACACTTCACCTGGTGTACGACGTGCGGGCAGCGGCGGCCACCTTGCGTCGCATTCTGGCTCCGCACGGGACCTGTCTGATCACCGTGCCGGGCATCAGCCAGATCGACCCGGGCACATGGCGCGATTCCTGGTACTGGGCGTTCACGCCCGTGTCGCTGCGCCGAGTACTCGCCGAGTCCTTCGGGACGAGCGTCAACGTGCATTCGTTCGGTAACGTGCTCACCGCCAGCGCGTTCCTCTACGGTCTGTCCGCCTCGGAGCTGACGTCCGAGGAGCTCGCGGTAGGGGACGCATCCTACCCTGTGATCGTCGCCGCGCGCGCGAGCGTTGGTAAGTGAGGGCGAGCCATGATCGGTGAGGTGGTCGCTCGGTTGCGCTTGCGGGACCCGCTGATCCTCCTGTATCACCGGGTGACGCGCCTCGCGAACGATCGCTGGTCGATCGCCGTGACGCCGGCGCACTTCACGGAGCAGATGGAGCTCCTCCGGCAACGGGCGAGGGTCCTTCCACTCTCCGCCCTCGACGCAACGCCGGCCCGACCTAACGCCCGCTCCGCGACGGTCGTCGTGACATTCGACGACGGCTACGCGGACAACCTGTACGAGGCGCTTCCGGTTCTCCAGCGCTTCGATATTCCGGCCACGGTGTTCGTCGCGACCGACGCGGTGGACCACGCGCGCGAGTTCTGGTGGGATGACCTCGAGCGCCTGGTAGCGCCCGCCGAGTACGATGCGGTGTGGGCACGGCTGCGGGATATCGGCGCGCAAGAACGCGAGGCGTTGCTCGACGCGCTGCGCGACGCGGCGCAGGTCAACAGCACGCCACGGCGCGACTACAGACCGCTGAGGCCGGACGAGCTGGCCTCCCTGTCGCGGGACACAGGCATTGAGATCGGCGCACACACCGCATCGCATGCGCGGCTCGCGGCGTTGACGAGAGCGTCGCAGCGCGCCGAGATCGAAGCCGGTCGAGTGGCATTGCAATCCATCATCGACCGGCCCATCGAGAGCTTCGCGTATCCGTTCGGGCGAGCCGGAGATTACACCGCCGAGACCATTGACCTCGTACGAGAGGCCGGATTCACGCGGGCGTGCACCAATCAGGCCGGCCGTGTCACCCGATCTGTGGACCGGTTCGCGCTGCCGCGCCTCTATGTCCAAGATTGGAACGGCGACGAGTTTGCCGCTGCGCTGAGAGACTTGGGGCTCCGTGTCTGACACACCGCTCGTTTCCGTCATCACGATCTTTCTCGACGCCAAGCGATTTCTCGCCGAGGCGATCGAGAGTGTTCGCGCGCAGCACTACGAGCGATGGGAGCTTTTGCTCGTGGACGACGGCTCGCGCGACGGCAGCTCGGAGATCGCGAGAGCGTACGCCGCGCGGGAACCGCATCGGATTCGCGTGCTGGAGCATGCGGAGCACGCGAACCTCGGGATGAGCGCCTCGAGGAATCTCGGGATCGCAGACGCGCGGGGTGATTTCGTGGCCCTGCTCGACGCGGACGATGTCTACCTGCCGGAGAAGCTCGCCCATCAGGTCAGAGTGCTCTCGGCGCACGAGGATGCTGGCGCGGTGTACGGCGTTACGCAGTACTGGTACAGCTGGACGGGAGCTCACGAGGACGCCAGTCGCGACCGCCCGCGCCGGCGCGGTTTCGAGGCCGACTCGCTCGTTAGGCCTCCGGCGGCGCTTGCCCGATTTCTGCGCGATGACGCCCGGACGCCGTGCACGTGCGGCGTGCTCGTGCGTCGACAGGCCATCGCGCGCGCCGGAGGGTTCGAGAACGCGTTTCGTGGGATGTTCGAAGACCAGGTGTTCTTCTACAAGCTCTTTGCTACGTCCGGCGTCTGGATCGATTCCGCGTGCCTGGAACGCTACCGTCAGCACCCCGACTCGTGGTGTCACCGCATGCGCGACCTGGGCGAGTGGGATGGCAGCGACCTGCCGAGCGCGTCGCGGCGCCAGTTTCTGGAGTGGCTAGGCGCGTATCTCGAGGCCGAATCCATCTCGGACCCCGATCTCGAGCGAGAGTGGCGACACCAGATGCGGCAGTTCACCAGCCCACTGGCGTACCGTGCGTCCAGTCTCGCTCGGCGCCTGCGTGGACCGTCATCTCGTCGCGGAAAGGACTGAGCGTGGCGGACTACGCGAGCCCACCGCACCCGCACCGTGACGTCGTCCCATCAGTTCTACCAGGCGCGGCGCGTCCTCGCTGGTCGGTGATGATTCCGACCTACCATTGCGCGGACTTTCTGGCGCAAACGCTGCGCTCCGTGCTGCGCCAGGACCCTGGGCCGGAGGTCATGCAGATCGAGGTGGTGGACGATCACTCGGAGCGAGATGATCCCGAGCAGGTCGCGCGCGATGTCGGCGGCGGGCGTGTGTCGTTCTTTCGGCAGCCGACGAATGTCGGCCACGTCCGGAACTTCAATACGTGTCTGCAGCGCAGCCGCGGCACGCTCGTTCATCTGCTCCATGGCGACGACGCGGTGCGGGAAAGCTTCTACGCGACGTTAGGTGCCGCGTTCGAGCGCGAGCCGAGCATCGGAGCCGCCTTCTGCCGCTTCATCGCGATGGACGACGTCGGGCACTGGCATACGATCGCGCCGCTCATGGCGCCAGTCGCCAGTGTGCTCCCGAACTGGCTCGGGCAGATTGCACGTGGTCAGAGGCTCCAGCCGCCGTCCATCGTCGTGCGGCGCGATGTCTACGAGCGGTTGGGCGGGTTCGACGACCGTATTCTGTCGTATGGCGAAGACTGGGAGATGTGGACGAGGATCGCCGCGCACTATCCGGTGTGGTACGAGCCAGAGCCGCTCGCCCTGTACCGAATGCGAGCGGCGTCGCTGAGCAGTGGTGCCATGTCGACTGGCCAGAACATCCGCGACCTCGCGCGGGCAATCGCCATTAACCGTGCGCTCCTGCCGCCCAACGAGGCGGACGCGATCTCGAGCTTCGCGACCGTGGACACGGCCTTGACCGCGCTCCGCCGCTCTCACCGGATGCTTCGCGCAGGCGAAACGCGCGGGCCGCTCGTGCAGTTGCGCGAGGCACTTCGTCTGAGTCGCTCGCCACGGGTGCTTGCCGCCTCCGCGAAACTGCTGGCGCACTGGACACTCGTTCACCTGCGAAGCCCGCTTGGCCGCGTCAGGTCAGGCTCTCCATCTCCGACATCCCACTCGTGAGCACCGGAACCCCGCGCATCTCGGTCTGCATCGCGTGCCGCAACGAGGCCGATCGCCTCGCAGCGTGCCTCGAGTCCGTTGCCTGGACGGACGAACGCATCGTGATGGACCTCGCCAGCACGGACGACTCGGTGGCGGTCGCGGAGCGCAACGGCGCGCGGGTCGTTCGGCGCGATCCCGTGCCGATCGTCGAGATGATTCGAAACGAGATGGCGGCGCACGCGGCGAACGATTGGATCCTGGTGCTGGATCCCGATGAGCGTGTGACGCCCGGCCTCGCGGTCGAGCTGCGTCGAGCCGCGGAGCAGACCGATGTCGATGCTGTCGTCATGCCGCGGATGAACTGGGACCTTGGCTATCCGCCATCGAACCCCAACGAACGATACGAGCAGCAGCTGCGGATGTATCGAAAGAGTCGGGTCGAGTGGCCTGTCGTACCGAACGCGTTGCCGCAAGTGCCCGATGCCCGCAAGTACCGTGTACCAAGTACGGACGACACAGTCCTCGTGCACGATCGAAACCGGAACATCCCCGAGGTGCTGGACCGCATCGTTCGCTACGCACCGCTTCAGGCACAATCGATGATCGACCGTGGGCAAGTGTTCAGCGCCCGCGCGATGTTCGTCTCGCTCGGCACGCGCGCCAAGCGACAGTTCATCGACGGGAAGGCGTGGCGGGATGGCGTTCCGGGAATGCTGCGCGCCGCGATTCTCGTAGGCTTTCACTTCTACATCTGGGCGGCGTTCTGGCAGCTCTCGGGTGCGAGGCGCACGCCGGAAGACGATCGCTTCGTGCAACGGGTGGGGCGCTGGCTCGAGCGGGGCCAGCGCGGCTACCGTGCGGTCACGGCGCCGGCCCGGATCGCGGAACGCCTTGGGGATCGTGCTCGCCGGATGTTCAGGTGAGCCTGACGTCGGGCTGCGCGCTTACGGCTCGATGAATGGCAGCCCAGCGAGCACGGAATCCGGCAGTACTCGGGCCTTCGGTCGCGAGTGCCGGAAGAGGTCATCGGGGCGAATCGCAGGCATCGTCGGCGCGGCCAGGTCCTCGCGAACATAGAAGAGGTTGAACCCGAACCGGTTTGCCGCGACGAGACGGTAGCCGCGACGCGCCGCCAGCGCGGTCATGGCCGCCGGCGACGCACCGAGGAAATGAGCTGGCGCCCCGGGGACGTGTGTCGGGTCTTCGGCATATGGAGCGACGCGCGAGCGATGTCCCAGCTCGGGATGGGTCTCGATCAGCACGACGCGCGGGTCCACGGCGGTGAGCGCTTCCCATACCCAGTAATCGTTGCCGTCGATGTCGATCGAAAGGAAGTCGATCTCGCCGGTGAAACCGGCCGAGGCCACGACGTCGTTCACCGTTGCCGGCGTCACCTTGGCGTTCGCGAACACGGGCGGATAGAGTGACGTGTCCGGATGCTCGGCGTAGAATGCGCGCCCGCGCTCGATGAGCCCGGCGTTGGCATCGATGAACAGTCCGTGGAACCCGAGATTGATGGCGAGGTTCGCACAGTTGCTCGCGAAAACGCCATCGCCCGCACCGATGTCGACGAAGAGGCGCGGTCCGTCACCTAACGAGCCAAGCAGCGCCAGCGCGATACCGTCCTCCTCGAACTGGGAGAAGATCCGGAATCCCGCGGCCGAGGCGTCTCCGAGCGCCGCGCCGCGCGCGGCGCGGTCCGCATAGTGAAGCCACAGATGGCGCAGGCCCACCTTCAGCGCAGGAGACCAGCGCGCGTCGGCCCGGGCTCGCTCGACCGATTCGGCGGACACCCGCCTCGCGAGACCTGCCGTGACGCGATCGAACATTCCCATCAGCGATTCCCGTTGCCGAGTTTCCAGCCCTGCGAGAGCCCCCGTACGGTGCTCACGAGCATCGTCACCTCGTCGCGTACGTCGGCCCAATCGCGGCGCGTCGCCGCCAGCCGCATCTGACGCAGGCGAAGCTTGGCCCACTCGCGGAGCACATACCCCGAGCTGGTGTCCCCGTCGCGGTGCCAGAGCGCGATTGCCGCGCCCATTCCTCGGCCGTACATCGGCCGTCGCGCCCGACGTTCCTCGCGTGTCTGCCGCTCGTGGTACACGATGGCGTCGGGTTCGTAAAGGATTCGGCTCCCGCCGCGAAGCAGGCGATGGAACAGGTCCATGTCCACTCCCCCCTGGGCTGGCGAGCCAGGGCCGAGCCGCTCGTCACACCCTCCGACTCGCGTGAGCGCCTCGCGCCGAACCGCGAAGTTGTTGCCGCTGCCCACTTCCCACGGCAACGCCCGGCCGCTGAACTCACGCCTGACGACCGAGATCCGCGACGAGACCGGTAGCGTCCGCGCGCCGACAGCGTCGAGCGGCAGAACACGCCCCGTGACGCCGTCGAGATCGAGGCGGTCAGCCATCCGCGACGCGACCACGTCCAGCCAGCTCGCGTCCGCAACGCAGTCGTCGTCGAGCACGGCGACGATCGAGTGATGCGCTCGGGCAAACGCCACGTTCTGGGCCACACCCAAGCCGCGAGCCTCGTTCCGCTCGTACAGAATCGTTAGGCCGGCGTCGCGCCATCGTGCCGCGACGCGACTCGTCTCGGGGTCTGTGCTCTGATCGATCACCACGATCTCGTCTGGCCGCCGCGCACCAGCCGAGACGGACTGGAGACATCGGTCCAATGCGCCGGGCCGATCGCGCGTCGAGATTGCCACGGTGATCGTGACGGCCGATCTCACGGCCGGCGGGCAGCGGGACGGAGTTGGTCGTACAGCGCTTCGTACTCCGCCACCCACCGTTCGGCGCCGAGGTTGGCCACCGCCCACTCGCGTGCCTTTCGCGCGAGCGCGCCGCGCGCGTCGGGCGACTCCAGGAGCGAGACAATCCGGGTCACGAACTGATCGTCACTGTCCGCCACCGCCACCTCGACGCCATCCGTGACGTTCAGCCCCTCGAGCGCCCGAGGCGACGCCACGACGGCTTTGCCGTACGCGAGCGCCTCGACGACCTTCACGCGCATCCCGCCCCCGAGGCGCAGCGGGACGACCACGAGTGCCGCCGCGTTGAGCCACGGCGCGACGTCGGGGACGCGCCCGGTGACCTCGACGCCGTCACGCACCCGCGCCATCAGCTCAGCCGGAGGATGCGCGCCGACGATGCGCAGCATGCTGCCAGGGACGCGCAACCGCACCGCCGGAAAGATCCGGTCCACGAGACGCATTGCCGCGTCCACGTTCGGAGGGTGCATGAAGTTTCCGACGAAGAGGAGTCGTGGACGGCCAGTGGCGCCTAACGGTTCAAGCGGAAACCGCGGGACGTGCGTGCCGATGCCGATCCGGACGATGGGCGTCTCGCCAGCAAGCGGCGCCAGTGCCGCCTTGTCGCGGTCGGAGAACACGACGACGGCGTCCATGCCCGCGATGACGCGCCGCTCGAACCGCTCCCACGCGCGTCGCTGAAGGCTCGACTCGAGCGTACCGCCATTCTTACCGGCGGCGATGTGCTCGCGGGCGGCCAGCACGCCAGCTTCGTACTCGGAGAGAATGCGGGCGGCTCGATGGTCGGGCAGGGCGCGCGCGTACTGGCCCATCACGTGGTACTCGAAGTGCACGATCTCGGGGTGCCACGTCGTCACGAGCTCGCGCACGCGATGCGCGAACTCCGGCACGTCGACGAACGACGCCCAGGCGGGTATCCCACGAAGCGCCGCTGTTCGGCGCGCGAGCCGAGTCGCGAACGTGAGGTGGCGAGGATACGGAATTTCCTCGACTCGCCGAAGCGACCCCTGAAGGTCGTCATCGATCGGCAGCTCGCTGCGTTCACGCAGGTACAGGGCCGCCACATCATGCCGCGCTTCCAGCGCCCGAATGAGGTACGCCATGACCCTCGCACCGCCGTGGATGGCGTCATGCCGCGGAGGGAAGGGCAGGAGAAAGAGAAGTCGTCGTCGCCGCAACGATCGCTGCCTGTGGTCGAATCGGTGGTCAGGACGTGCCCAAGGGGAAAAATCGATCCACATCCGCGGCGAGCGACCGCACGACGCGGGCTTCCTGAAGGAACGGTGCGTCGTCGGTCCGCTCGCGCTGCAGCCGCAACTGGGTGAGTCGGCGCAGGGCGAGCTCGATGCGGTGGAGCGCAACGAGCAGCGGAGCGAGCCGCTGATCGAGCCCAAGCACCCGGAGATACGACAGCAGGGCATCGTGCGCCACGCTCGCCGTGGCGTCTCGCATCGGACCCAGGATGTCCTGGACGCACCGCGCCTCGTCATTGATGCCGTCGCCGAGGCGCATCGAGTACAACCAGGTTGTCACGAGGTGCACGGCATCCAGCGCCGCGGCGCCTTCGCGCGCGCCCTCCCAGTCGACGACCGCGAGACCGTCGCCGGAGCGCAAAACGTTCCACGCGGCGAAATCCCGGTGCTGCGTCGCGATCGCCAGCTGCTGGCCGCCTAACGATTCTGTCATCGCGGCGAGCCGCACGCGGAGTGGGCGATCTGCCGGCGTGCCAAGCTCATGGTGATACGCCTCGAGTGGGTCATCGACCAGGCTGTTCCGGATCTCCCGGATCGTTCCGCGTCGCACCTCCGTGCCGCGATGGAACCGCGCCAGCCACGCCACCGCCAGACGCACGTCGGCGATCTTCTCGTCGAGAGAAACCGCGGCGTCCATGGCTCGCGTCGCCAGCGACGCGCCAGGCATGAACCGCTCGCACGCTGCAACGGTTCGCCCGAGGCGCACCATGCCGAGTGGTTCGGGAATGGCGCGAAGAAGAGTGTCGTCCAGCGCGTCCCGAAGCGCTGCCAGGTGGTGCTGCTCATTCCGAGTACGATCCACGAGCCCTTCGTCTTTCGGCACCTTCACGACGCCGAGCGGTTCACGCGATCCTTCGCCGAACGGGAAGAGCAGCGCCCGATCGCTCCCATAGGTCAGCATCACCGCTGCCTTCGGTTCATGAGCGGCCCCGAGCCGGCGCACGATATCCGGCTCGCGCAGCACGCCCGGCACGGAATCCGTCGTATCGCCGGCGATTGCGAGCACCGCGTACGGGCGATCGAGCGCGGCAACCG
>Ga0307408_100002155_pt1 | contig 14090 bp, 10 predicted proteins | sample 322Cmetagenome_FD_202116 | JGI IMG/M metagenome (GOLD analysis project Ga0307408, IMG submission 202116) | Maize rhizosphere microbial communities from greenhouse at UC Davis, California, United States - 322HYB-C-3 | ecosystem: Host-associated > Plants > Roots > Rhizosphere > Soil | place...
CATAAACGGCAGCCGTCTGGTGAGAACTCGTCCCCAAGAATCACTTCGCCTTTGTGCAGGCCAAATTCCACTTTGAAATCCACCAATAACATATTGCCCGAAGCAAACAAATCCTTGAGTACAGCATTGATTTTGAAGGTCAACTCTTTCATACGAGCCAACTGCTCGGGCGTCGCCCAACCGAACGATTGCACGTGCGATTCATTGACCATAGGATCACCCAGCGCATCGTTTTTCAAGAACAGTTCAAAAGTAGGAGGGGTCAATTCAAGGCCTTCCTGCACACCCAAACGGCGCACCAGTGAACCGGCTGCGAGGTTGCGCACTACGCACTCAACGGGAATCATCTGCATGGTTTTTACCAACACTTCGGTGTCTGACAGCAACTTCACAAAGTGCGTGGGAATACCCGCTTCCTGCAATTTGGTCATAATGAACGCATTGAATTTGTTGTTCACCATGCCTTTGCGGTCAAGTTGCTCGATACGCTTGCCGTCAAAAGCGGAAGTATCGTTGCGGAATAACATGATCACATGATCAGGGTCATCAGTTTTGTAGATGGATTTGGCTTTGCCAGCGTAGAGTTGTTCGCGCTTTTCCATTGATAGGCCTGCTATTCGAAAGTGTGTTTTAAGAGACAGAATGTAAGAAATAAAAAGTAAGACGCTGTATTTAAGAAACCGACAACCAGTCAAACCCCTGGTTTTGACACGCGAAAGTCACCTGTTTGACCTCCGCCGTGACGGGCGCCAAAGCAGCCTGCGCCAACTCCAGCGAATTATTTTGTTGGCTGATATGCGCCACCACTAAATGCTGCAACCTTGCACAGTTAAGGCGCTGTAAAAATCCTGCCGCCTGCTGGTTACTCAAGTGCCCCCACAACCCGCCTACCCGCTGCTTCAACGAGGGTGGATAGGAGCCGGACGCGAGCATTGCCGGATCGTGATTCGCTTCCAACACCATGGCATCCAGATCCTGGTAATGCGCCTCAACATGGGCAGTGATGCTACCCAAGTCGGTCAATATCCCCAGCCGCAACCCCGCAAATTCAAACACAAACTGGGTTGGCTCACGCGCATCGTGGGGCACTGCCACCGGAGTAATGTGCAAATCATCCAATATAAACGGAGTGTAGGCTTCTATCAGGCGCAAATCCGGCAGCTCACCCAAATTGCGGCTGTGATAGGTACCTGGGGTCATATACACCGGTAAATTATAGCGCCGCGCCAAAGTAGCGACGCCTTTGATGTGATCCGCATGCTCATGGGTGACCAGTATGGCCGTCAGATCTTCAGCGCACTTACCCAACCGCTCAAGCCGCTGGTTGGCCTCCTTGACGCTAAATCCACAATCAATCAAGAGCGTACCCGCGCCCCACTCCACCAGGGTAGAGTTGCCGCGGCTACCGCTACCGAGTGATGCAAAACGGAGTGGAGCCAGCACTAGATCAGGTTTCTCCGCAATATCGTCAGTAACTCACGCGCTTCGTGCGGCGTTAAACGCTTGCCGTAAGGATCGCGGACACGCACAACAAAATTACCCTCAGCCCCCGTCACCACAATCAGGAAACCGGGTGCGTCAGGCAATACTTTTTCTTCGTCGCGATCCGAGCGTGGCGCTTTTTCAAACGCATCGCCGGTCAACATATTGGTTTTGACTTGTGCCAGGGTATAAGGTGATGTAGGCGGTTTGGGATTCAAACCTATACGGAAAGTACGTTTGAACCAACCCGGCTTGGCTTCTTCGGGATCGATGTAATGAACATAGAAAAGGCCGGCATCGACATCTGCATCAAACGTGGTAAAACCATCTCGCTTGGCAGCATAAGTCAGGGTCGCAAATGCGCGCTGGCGATCCAGCTTAATGGTCATTATCGGCTCACTGCGCGATACACCCAAATTGGCTTTTACGGAGCCACCTATTGCCTGGGCTAACAAGGAGGTACCACCTTCAGCAGTTTCACTCGCCAAGGTTGCCGCCAACTCGTCCAGCATCCATTTTTCACGCTCGGCATTCACCGAACGGCGTGGCCATCCCATATCCGGCGCTGGCTTTTCAGCGACAGGAACGCTCATGTGGGTGATATGGATTTCCGTTGTTTCCGGCTGTACACCTTGGTCGATCTGCAGGCGGTAGCGGTCGTAGGTTGTTAAGTCGGTTTTAAACTGCAACCAGCTAGTCTCGATGATGCCCTTACCGATATCTGCCTTGCTTACCGCCAACGTATTCACATTGAGGAAGTTGCGGATGCGCGGCCAGACTTCACCGGGCGCCGCATTCAATAGAATCCAGCTCTCACTGCCAACGCGCTGGATCTTGACGTTTTCCTGCTCCAGGTTTGCCGACAGCGGCATAGGACGCGGGATTTCATAATCATCGGCGGTAGGGTCATAACCAAATTCAGTCGCCGTAATCGGCGGGATAGGATAAAGCTCACCCATAGTTTCCGATTTTTTACCCGCCGGTAAGACCAATGGCGGGATATTGTCTGCCTTAACGTAATCGCCCTCGCGATTGCGAAATACACCTTCGTCGCCAAAAAACATACCGCAACCGGAGAGTGAAAAGGACAAGCTGGCAACCATTAACGCCAATAGTGGGCGCTTGATCGACAATACAGAAGTTGTTGTTATGGTCATTGCTTTAATTGGACTCATGAATCATCTCATCGACAACCTGCAAGCGGGGAATGGATTAAATCCCGGCAGCCTGCATGGCTGTTTTAACCTGTTGGTGATACTGCTCTGACAAGCGCGTCAGCGGCAGGCGAATACCCGATTGGATCAACCCCAATTGTTCAACCGCCCATTTGACGGGAATCGGGTTGGACTCAACAAACATGGCCGTATGCAAAGGCAGCAAACGCTCATTAATCGCACGCGCTTCTTCTGCATTGCCGGCCAAGGCCAATTCACACATACGTGCAATGGCCGCAGGTACGACATTCGCCGTGACAGAAATATCCCCTTTGCCCCCTAAAAGAATTAAATCGACGGCGGTTGCATCGTCGCCCGAGATAATCGCAAAGCTGGAAGGAGCCTGATCAATCAACAATTTAGCGCGCCCAAGATCGCCAGTCGCTTCTTTAATACCAACAATATTAGGCACTTTGGCCAAGCGCAACGCGGTTTCCGGTTTCATATCCACACCGGTGCGACCGGGGACATTGTAGAGAAACTGTGGAATAGCGACAGCGTTGGCGATATGCGCATGATGCAGGAACAAACCTTCTTGCGTCGGCTTGTTGTAATAAGGCGTCACTAATAAACAGGCATCGACACCCGCATCTTTAGCAGCTTGGGTTAGCTCGACAGCTTCAGAGGTGGAGTTAGCGCCAGTACCGGCGATAACCGGGATACGGCCATTAACTTGATCAACTATTTTTTTAATAACCGCTAAATGCTCGTTCACGTTCAGCGTCGCCGACTCACCGGTCGTGCCTACAGCTACTATCGCGTGAGTGCCCTGCTCCAGATGCCAGTCCACCAATTTATGCAGGCTCGCCCAATCGAGGGAATTGTCTGCATTCATAGGGGTTACCAGGGCAACCATACTGCCTTGAATCATCGGGAGCTCCGTTAGCTAGCGAAATAAAGTAGCGATAAAAGTTGGGAAATCAGGGTGACGAAATAACGAAAGGCGCCATGGTACTGAGTGGGGCCAGACGAAACAAGCAAAACACCATCAAGAGGTGGTGAATCCTTATTTTTTAAAATCCAGCATGCGCTGCAGCGGGATCATCGCCTGCTTGCCCAACTCGGGATCGACATGGATTTCATTGTCGCTGCGCTCAAATACGGTTGCCAAATTATCCAGCACATTCATCGCCATCCAGGGGCAGTTGGCGCAGGAGCGGCAAGTTGCACCGCTACCGGCAGTGGGCGCGATATGGAAAATCTTATCGGGATTGACCTGCTGCATCTTGTAGAAGATACCTTGGTCAGTTGCAACGATAAATTCGCGGTTAGGCAGGGTTTGTGCCGCCTTGATCAATTGCGATGTTGAACCGACGACATCGGCCAGATCTACCACGGATTTAGGCGATTCAGGGTGAACCAATACCGCAGCATCGGGATACAGGATTTTGAGATCCTCAACACCCTTCGCTTTGAACTCCTCGTGAACGATGCAAGCACCATCCCACAGCAGAACATCGGCACCGGTTTTTTGCTGCACGTAAGCGCCGAGGTGCTTGTCCGGCGCCCAGAGGATTTTTTTACCCTGGCGATCCAGGTAATCCACTACATCCAACGCAATACTCGACGTCACCACCCAATCCGCTCGCGCTTTTACAGCGGCGGACGTATTGGCATAAACAACTACGGTGCGGTCAGGGTGTTGGTCGCAAAAAGCAGAGAATTCGTCGATAGGGCAGCCAAGGTCCAGCGAGCAAGTTGCTTCAAGCGTAGGCATAAGCACGCGCTTTTCCGGCGTGAGGATTTTGGCGGTCTCACCCATAAACTTCACACCAGCGACGATCAAAGTATCGGCCGAATGATTCTTACCGAAACGCGCCATCTCCAGTGAATCGGATACACAGCCGCCAGTCTCCTCGGCAAGCGCTTGAATTAGTGGGTCGGTGTAGTAATGCGCGACCAATACGGCATTGTGTTGTTCAAGAAGGTTTTTGATGCGGAGCTTGTAGTCAGCCTCTTGCTCAGGCGTGTATTGGGGTGCACTCCACACGCGGGCAAGATGTTGTTTTACCAGATCTTCAGCAGCGACATCGCGCACGGCCAGATTCAAAAACTCAGACATGTAATCGCCTCACTCAAGCTTACCCGTATTAACGGGCAGTAAATTTGCGTGCAATTTTATCACAGAGCAGTAGATCGATTAGCGGTTAAATAACAGCGCACACTAACCAGACGATTCGCTTTTTGCCCAATAAAAAAGGGCGCTTTGCTAAGCGCCCTTTTAAATTCTTACTACAAAATATGGTGGGTCGTGCTGGATTCGAACCAGCGACCAATTGGTTAAAAGCCAACTGCTCTACCGACTGAGCTAACGACCCACAGGGTTCGCATTCACTACTTTTGGAGCACCATCGTAGGAGATGGTGGGTCGTGCTGGATTCGAACCAGCGACCAATTGGTTAAAAGCCAACTGCTCTACCGACTGAGCTAACGACCCCAAATGCGAGGCGCGTATAATAATGTTTCAGGCTGAAAAGACAAGCCTTTTTTGAGAATTTGTGCACAATGGATGTGAGCCAAAGATTGATTGGTTATTAAAGAAGCTTTTTGTTAACTTTATCGGCACATTTACCAAGGCGCAGGGATGAGCATTTAACGATTTTGCGGAAGGATAAAACTTTCACGACGACGGCATCGAATCTAACCTATCCTTAAGGCAATCTGCCGGACCTACAGAAACATAATAGGCTCAGGAGAGAATTACCGGATTAGTTGCCCTAGTCGATAATGAGAACGACGCATGCTTTTTGCCTCACCCGGGGAAGGAATTTCGCAGCCCAATCCACCCAGGCTCGCTCAATTACTGATGGTATTTTTAGCCTACAGCCTCACTGGCTGGTTAGGCCTTTGTGTTCCTTTTGCGGACGACAGGGTCACGCTCTTTTGGCTCCCCAGTGGTATCGCCCTGGCCGCATTTTATCGCTGGTCACCAAATCTCTGGCCTGCAGTTTTTGTGGCTGCACTGACACTGCAAATCTCCAGCGGGGCTGATCTCACCACTAACCTGTTGCTTGCAACCGGCAGCACCTTGGCTCCGCTGTTTGCGCTTTGGCTGTTGCGCCGTGCAAGTTGCAACCTCACCCAATTGCACCGAGCCAATACTATTTGTTTCCTGATACTCGGATCCTCGGGCATGCTGGTGTCAGCCACCATTGGCGGCTTCTCGCTCAACCATTACAACCATGGCTCGCTCGAATCCGGTTTTTACACCGCGCTGGTATGGTGGATGGGTGACAGCCTCGGGGTATTTCTCGCTGCCCCCCTACTAATCAATATCAACCAAATCAATATCGATAAAGTGCTCGGGCGCAAACTGGATTTTTTTATCGTGTTTGCAGTGAGCTTACTGGTGGGCTTGCTCTGTTTTCCGTTCAATGATTTTCAAAATGGTATTCATCTACCGATTGTATTCACCAGTTTTGTTTGTGTTGCCTGGGCGGCACTTTCATTTGGTTTATTGGGCTGTGCACTGACTACCATCGGTTTCAGCTTTTTGGCGATTTGGTCTACCGTCAACCAACTTGGCCCCTTCTCCCTGGCCTCCCAAGAGTTGAGCTATTGGGTCATTTGGATTTATGCCGCCAGCATGGCCATCCTGGGTTTGATGATTACAGCCGCCCACACTGAAATTGCCGACACCACCCACCAACTCGGTGAATCCAGCCAGGAACAGGAAAAACAAAAAAAACACCTTGAAGCCGTGTTGCATGCAATTCCTGATTTGCTATTTGAGATTGATCGCCAGGGACATGTACTGTCGTTCAATGGCACCAATGAACACCACACCTTGTCTGCTCCCGATGTATTGGGAAGAAACCTTTCCGAAACGCTCGCCTCCACATCCGTTTCAGTGTGGATGAGTGCGCTGAGCGAGGCCGATAATTGGGGCATATCACAAGGTAAAAGCATTCGTATTACCCAGGGTGAAAATACTTTTTGGTACGAGTTATCTATCGCCAAGCTTGCAGGAGCCCGGCGTGAGAATGACCGTTTTATTTGCCTCGCACGCGACATCACCAAACGCGTGCATACCCATCAGACCGACCTTGAAAATGAACAGCGTTTTCGCAATATTTTTGAAACGACGCGCAATATTGCGGTACAGGGATACAACCGTTTTCACGAAGTGATTTTCTGGAATAAAGCGAGTGAAGACCTTTATGGATTTAGCGCTGCTGATGCCATGGGGAAAAAACTGGAAGATTTGATCATCCCCGGCTTTATGCGCGAAGGTGTGCATCAAGCCATTGAAAACTGGCATGAAAAGGATGAAGCAATACCTTCCGGAGAATTAGCACTGCAGGATGCACAAGGCAACGAAGTCTGGGTTTATTCCAATCACGTACTCATTGACACGCCTGACCATAAAGAAATGTATTGCCTCGATATCGACTTGGGGCCACAGCGCAAAGCGCTCTTGCAAGTTGAACAAGAGTTGGCCGAGCGCAAACAAATAGAAGAAGCGTTACGCCAAAGTGAGCAGCGGCTGGAAAACGCGCAAGTGATGGCGCGCGTTGCACACTGGAGCTGGAACCCGCACACAGACGACTACAGTTTCAGCAGCTCCATGAGCGAATTATTTGCGCTGCCAGGCGATTTTTTGCATGCAAAAATGACCGACTTTATTAACCAATTTATTCATGCAGATGACCGCGATACTGTCGCCAACGCGCTCGCGGAAAGCCTGCGCTATCACAAGCCGCTGGCCCTGGAAACACGCATTGAAATTGCGGGAAAAAAATTCTGGTTACAACTACAAGGCGACACCATCGAAGACACCCAAGGCACCAGTTTACAAGGTACAGTGCAGGATATTACCGAGCGCAAAGGGCTGGATTTAGCCCTCACTGCCGCTGCTGCCGATGCCGCGTCTGCACCGGATTTTTTTGTTACGATTCTCACCGCACTCGCCGATGCAATTGGTGCACAGCAGGCAATCATCAGTTTAATCAATAATGACAACCCCGCTGAAGCAACCACCCACACCTACTTAATTAATGGCCAGGTACAACCCAATATTAGCTACGCATTGGAAGACACACCTTGCCACGATGTGATGGAAGAAAATTTTTGCTTTATGAGCACTGGAGCGCAACAGCGCTACCCGCGCGACAAGTTGCTAATCCAATACAACATCGACAGCTACCTGGGTGTAGGTATTAAAAATGCGCAAGGAAAACCGACGGGTATTTTAGTATTGCTCGCTGAACATCCACTACCTATTTCGCCACAAATTAGTTCGCTATTGTTAATTTTTGCTGATCGTATCGGAGGTGAATTACGCCGCGCCCAGGATCAGGAAAAAATATTTAACCTCGCGTTTTTTGATCCACTTACCCGCCTGCCTAACCGCCGTATGTTGCAGGATCGGCTTAAATTACTCACCGCACAAAGCGCGCGCACCGATCAACACGGCGCACTTTTGTTTATTGATATAGATCACTTCAAATTACTCAATGATACCCGCGGCCACCATATCGGCGATCAATTACTGGTGCAGGTTGCCGAGCGCATCAGCAGTATTATTCGCGCGACCGATTTAGCTGCGCGTTTGGGCGGCGATGAATTTGTGGTGGTATTTGATAATTTGGGCGATAACGCGGAAGTGGCGGCGCAAGAAGCAAAAAAACGTGCCGAAGAACTACACGATTTAATCAACCTGCCCTACCCGCTGCAACAATCGGTATTCCATTGCACTATCAGTATTGGCGTGAACTTATTTAAAGGCCAGACCCGCAGCATCGACGATTTATTGCGCCACGCCGATGTCGCCATGTACCAAGCCAAAGACAGTGGCCGCAATGCCATTCGCTTTTTTGACCCCAACATGCAATCGCATCTGGAAAAACGTGCAGCGATTGAAGCGGATTTGCGCACTGCTTATGAATCCAAACACCAGCTTATTCCCTACTACCAAGTGCAAATCGATAATCACGGCAAAGCCATCGGCGCAGAGCTGTTATTGCGCTGGCAACATCCTGTAAACGGGATGATCTCCCCCGCCGATTTTATCCCGGTTGCAGAGCAAACCGGCTTAATTGTCGCCATCGGCCGACATGTCATTCGTCAGGCCTGTGAGCAATTGCGGCAGTGGAGCCAGCAACCGAAATTTGCAGCGCTCAGTATCGCCGTCAATGTCAGCCCCATCCAGTTTAACCAAGCGCATTTTGTCGATGATGTGCTGAATATTGTCAAGGACAGCAATATCAATACGCGCCTGTTAAAACTTGAATTAACCGAAAGTTCATTATTGAAAAATGTCGATCAAAGTATCGAAAAAATGCAACAGCTACAAAATAATGGTATTGGTTTTTCGATGGATGATTTTGGCATTGGCTACTCATCGCTGTCTTATCTCAAACGCCTGCCGCTCGACCAATTAAAAATCGACCAAACGTTTGTACGCGATATTGCGATTGACCCCAACGATGCGATTATTGCGCGCACGATTATCGCCATGGCGCAAAACATGAATTTGCAAGTGATTGCTGAAGGGGTAGAGACGGAAGCGCAGAAAAGTTTTCTGGAGCAGAATGGCTGCTCCATGTTCCAAGGTTATTTTTTCGGTAGGCCAGTAGCGATAGAAGAATTCGAGCGGCAACTAATAGAGCGGGACTATTGTTAAAAAAAACAATTGTTAAAAAATCAACTGATAAGAAATTAATGCTGATAACGCGTTGGATCAGAAATACCTGCTTGCAAAAAACCCTGTTTGCGCAAACGACAGCTATCGCATTTACCACAGGCCTCACCTTGATCATTTGCCTGATAGCAAGACACAGTCAAACTGTAATCCACCCCCAAGGTCATCCCCAACTGCACAATTTCCGCTTTGCTTAAATGGATCAGCGGGGTGCGGATATGCAATTTATTTCCCTCAGCACCCGCGCGCGTAGCAAGATTTGCCATCGCTTCGTAAGCAGCAATATATTCGGGGCGGCAATCGGGGTAGCCGGAAAAATCCACGGCGTTGACCCCGATAAAAATATCATCGCAACCCAATACCTCTGCCCACCCCAACGCAATCGATAAAAACACGGTGTTGCGCGCCGGCACGTAGGTTACGGGAATACCGCCGGTTTCCTCTTCCGGCACATCAATCGCATCATCGGTCAGCGCTGAGCCGCCGATGGAGCGCAAATCCAGTTTAATTACTTTGTGTTCAACTGCACCCAGGGCTTTGGCGGTGCGCTCGGCAGCAAGCAATTCCGAGCTGTGGCGCTGGCCATAATCAAAACTCATGGAATAGCAGGCGTAGCCTTCACTGCGCGCTATCGCCAATACAGTAGTAGAATCAAGACCACCGGAAACAAGCACTACCGCTTTTTTTTGCGCCATAACAACTACCGAAAAAATAAAATGTGAGAAGAAAAACGCAGTACCAGCTATCGACAATTAATGACCGGGAGCGTCATTCCACAGTAGCTTGTGCAACTGCAATTGAAAACGCACGGGAAGATTATCCGCGAGAATCCACTCCGCCAGCGCCAAGGGTGTCACCTGCCCAAAACTCGGTGAAAACAAGACTTCTGCCACTTTGCCTGCGAGTTGATGCTCATCAACCTTGAAGCGCGCCCATTCGTAATCGGCGCGATCACAAATCACAAATTTAATCTGGTCATTCGCGCTGAGCAGCGGGATATTTTCCCAGCGGTTGCGCCCCACCTCACCCGAACCCGGGGTTTTTAAATCCATGACTTTGACTACGCGCGGATCTACATCATCCACCGGTAAAGCGCCGCTAGTTTCAAGCGATACGCTGTAGCCAGCGTCACACAAGGCCGTCAGCAAGGTCAGGCATTCGCGTTGTGCCAGCGGCTCGCCGCCAGTCACACAAATGTAGCGCGGGTTAAAACTAGCGACTTTTGCGAGAATTTCATCGAGCAGTAATCGCTCACCACCATAAAATGCGTATTCTGAATCGCAATAACCACAGCGCAGCGGACAGCCTGTGAGCCGCACAAATACGGTCGGTAAACCGACGGTAGTGGACTCGCCCTGCAGCGAATAAAAGATCTCGGTAATTTTTAAACTGGCTTGGGTCATGTGGATGTCATGTGGATCGGACGTTGTGTTGCGAGCGGAAATCGGGCAGCGACCATCTGCATGAACCCTGCAGGTGGCCGCAACTAAAGCGCGATAAGAAAGACGCGCAGTTTACCTAAAGCCAGCCGGCTATGCGAGGCCAATGCCCAGCGACGATTTGCCCTGCCGCTGCTGGCGCTGTTATGCTGGCAGATCGCCGCTTTTTGTGAGCGCCACCTTTACTCCATTAACCTTTTTTAGCCAATGATCAAACCGACTAAAACCCGCCGCCAACTGCATCAGGAACTGGAACAACAAGTCCAGGAGTTCCTGCATAAGGGAGGGCATGTGAACGAAGTGCCGCGCGGCTTGAGTGGCCGTCTCGACGCCAATGGTCCTTTGATCAGTATCTTCGACGGCAACAGCCAGGAGGATCGCACCCCACTGCCCGAGGTAGTCGCCGCCATAGAGGCACGCAAAAAACCGCAGTTGGCACAAAAACTCAAAAAACCGCGCCCGCGTAAAAAAGTGATTCTGGATGACTTTGGCCAACCCCTGCGCTGGGAGTGGGTCGAGGAATAGCCGGCCTAGCAGGCTTCGGCCTCTGCTTGACGCGCCTCGCTAATACCGCGCCCGCCCTGCATCACCGTCGTATTACGCCCTTGGTGTTTAGCTTGGTAGAGCGCCTGGTCAGCGGCGCGAATCCAGCCAGCATAATCCCCAAAGCCTTCCTGCCAAGTCGCCACCCCCAAGCTAATAGTGCACTGCAGCTTTAGTTGGGGCGCCTCATACTGCTCACAAAATCCACTCTGGGCAATTACCCGGCGCAACCGCTCCGCTGTCGCTAATGCGGCGTCGGCACCCGTGTTGGGTAGCACCGCAGCAAACTCCTCACCGCCATAACGCCCCAGCAACTCAGTCTCGCGCAGATTGGCCTGTAATTGCCGGGCTATTTGCTGCAACACCTGGTCGCCCACACTGTGACCGTGCGTATCGTTAATGGTTTTGAAGTGATCAACATCAATCAAGATCAACGACAATGGCTGCGGATGGCGCCGAACTTGCGCCAGTAAATCTCCCACGCGGACTTCCCAATAGTGCCGGTTGTATAACCCGGTGAGGCCATCGATACGGCTTAACCGTTGAAGTAGTTCTTTTTGCCTATGCAGTTGGATGGCGAGGCGATAGGTGATGGAACCAATCGCCAGAGGATAGGCAATCAACATTGGCAAGCACGCATAAACAACCCGTTCAGAGGTGCTCAGGTTGGGAGCAAACCCGATTATCAATAGCGCCAACGCCAAGCCCACCGCACTGGTGCCTGCACCTCTGGCAAACAACCTCACTCCACCGGCGGCAATATTGTTCATCCACATCATCATGATAATCATGCAGCTGGCTAGCGGATTAAACCCCATCGCGACCACCCAAAATCCGCCTGTTGCACTATCGAGCAGCAGGTGGCGATGTTCAGTATGGAAAGGTGTACGGCTGCGGATAGCAAGCCAATACGCAATATGTGGCCAAACGAAACCATTGATCGCCCACAGCAACCAATAACCCCAGTGCAACTGCTGTTCATACAGAACAGCCCCTACTGCCACTGCTCCCAACCCCAATCCGAGCGCACGCGCTGGATATACTCGCTTGACGAAGCTGAGGCCCCGTCGGGATTCGTTGTTAATGCTCAATCGCAACTGCTCATGTGATGAAAAGGGCTACCGCTTACTTTCTAATCCTAGAGTATTTTGGCGCCAAATAAAGTACCAAGTGGCACTTTTTTCCACATTAATCTGATAAAACTGTTACCCAACATCCCATCTACGGACAAAAAAAAGCCGCATGAGCCAATTCATGCGGCTAGTGATCCCGTCAAAACAGGTTCCTGGTACGTACCTAGAGCCAATCTTTGCGCTTGAAATACCAATAAGGCAGTACTGCCGATAGCAGCATCAGGAGGACAGCAACAGCAAAGCCGTATTTCCAGTGGCTATGCGGGATAAATTCAAAGTTCATCCCGTAGGCGCTTGCAACCACAGTGGGCGGCAGGAAGACCATCGCAGCGATAGAGAAAATCTTGATGATCTGGTTTTGTTCAATATTGATAAAACCCTGAGTCGAGTCCATCAGGAAGTTGATCTTGTCGAACAAAAAGGCGGTGTGAGACATGAGCGTATCCACATCGCGCTTGATCTCGCGCGCCGTCTCCTGAAGCTCAAAGGATTCACGCAGGTGGCGCTGCAAGAAGGAAATCGAGCGCTGGGTATCCATCAGGCACAAGCGGATTTTCCCATTGCTATCCTCCAATTTGGCCAGTTGGTCGATGGCGTCTTCCAATTCCGCATCGGCATCCTCTAACACCATATGGCTGACTTCTTCCAACTTGCGATGGATGTCTTCCAAGGCATCAGCAAGGTTTTCCACTTTCTGCTCAAACATGGTCACCAGCAGATCTTGCGGTGAGGTCACATGCACTTGGCCTGCGCGAGCGCGCATACGCAGCAAACGGAAATCAGCAAGATCGCCGTCGCGCACAGAAATTAGACGCTTTTCTTGCAGGATAAACGCAACGGTTGCCGTGCTATGGCGGCCTGACTCTCCCGGCGCAAGGAATAAGGAGTGGACATGAATGCCGACACCATCCTGAAAATAGCGCGCGGAGAACTCAATTTCCTCTACATCATCGGATTCAGGCAGCTCGGCGCGCAGGAAAGTATTTAACTCCTCACGCTCTTCATCGCTCGGCTCGCGCGCATCAATCCAGAGCGCAGTATTCAATGCCAGCTTGGTATCATCTTCGGACTGTTTGTCTTCACGCAGGGTATTACCTTGAACTTTAAACATTCTTAACATCGGTGTTTATCTCCTAAAGCTTCAAGGTTTGCGGTGGGTAGCGCGATTTGGCGGCTTTATAGCATAGGCCAATTAAACTTAACCTATTTTATTAAGTTTTCACGGTAAATGCTTTCCGGGAAAGCATCACTTCTTTTTCTTGTAGAGGCCTGGTTCACCTGGAGGGCGGGTTTTAAAGCGGCGATGCACCCAGAGGTACTGGTCTGGTTTCACACGCACCATGTCTTCGATAATCTTGTTGATGCGCGTTGCATCTACCACATCATCACCCGAGGGAAAGTTGTCGAGTGGTGGGCCGAAGATCAATTTGTAGTGGCCGTTGTCCTCACGGTAATGGGCGTAGGGTAAAACCACCGCGCGCCCCAATTGCGCAATACGCGCTGTGCCCAACACAGTCGCTGCCGGGATACCAAAAAACGGGGCGAATACGCTTTGGTCCTTACCGTAATCCTGGTCAGGTGCGTACCAGACGGCTTCCCCCTGGCGCAGTTTTTTAATCAACTGGCGGGTGTCGCT
>Ga0307408_100002156_pt1 | contig 14088 bp, 6 predicted proteins | sample 322Cmetagenome_FD_202116 | JGI IMG/M metagenome (GOLD analysis project Ga0307408, IMG submission 202116) | Maize rhizosphere microbial communities from greenhouse at UC Davis, California, United States - 322HYB-C-3 | ecosystem: Host-associated > Plants > Roots > Rhizosphere > Soil | place: USA...
GGGGCCGCAAAGATGGCATTGTCGCCGTACAGATTCTTCAGCCCGAAAAAGCCGCTCCAACCGTAGACATCGGCAGCGCTGCCATCCCGCCAGTGCAGCCCGATGATCACCGGATAGGCCTTGTTGCGGTCATAACTGGCCGGCATCTCGACCCAGTAGCTGCGCTGGGTATTGTCGCTGGTGAGCGAGTGCAGGCCAGTGGTCAACCTGGAACTGCTGCCGCAACCCGCCGTGCTCGTTACCGGCGGGGCGACGGGAGTTGGGGATGCTGATCCCAATGATGGTGTTGGTACTGGTGTTGAGGTGCTTGTGGCGCCTGTTCCCCCGCCACAAGCAACGAGCGTAGTGAAAAGTAGCGCAGCCCATCCATGTCTCATATCTTCCCCTTGTTTGTATCGAGAACTTCATGCGCGGTAAGTCTAATGGCCACATTACGACCGACTTTTACATTTTTCACCAATAGCGGACATGTTTTTTGACTATCAAAAATCATCGCCGGCAATCGGCCAGCCAAAGGGATGTACGAGTGATATCGCCTGTTGCTTCTTGTTCAGCCGCTAGTTAATTTCATAAAGCAAGTTCGGAATATTCATAATTGCCAAGGTGTGCGGCCGCCCGGACAATTGCCGGAAAGCAACTTAAAGAGTTGAAAGGAAGGCATGAAAAAACATAAGATCCGGACGATTGCCATCTCGGTCATCGCTGCGAGCCTGGCCGCAGGCTGCGGCGGCGACATGGCGGACACCAGCAATACCGCTGAAAATAACAACGCCAGCAACACGCCGGCCTCAAACGGCACCGGCAGCACGCCGGGCACTGGCGGCACGCCCACCACTGGCAATCCGCCCACCACTGGCAATCCGCCTGCCACTGGCGGTGCACCTGGCACTGGCGACATTGCGGTTCGCGTTTTCGCCCATCCAGGCATCCCGCTCACCCGGTCGGACCTTAACACGCTCAAGGCTTACGTCGACCAGGGCCGCCAACCATGGAAGTCCGCTTACGATAACCTGGTAAACGACGGCCATGCCAAGCTCACCTTCACCATGGCCGGGCCCTATGCGAAAGTAAGCCGAGCGCCCGACGAGAATCTCGGCGCATGGCGCAGCGACATGATCGCTGTCTGGAATCTCTCGCGCATGTGGCATTTCACCGGCAACCAGGAATATGCAAAGAAGGCGCGCGAGATCCTCATGGCCTGGGCCACCACCCACGTTGAGTTTTCGGGCCGCGAGTCGATGCTGGACCTGGGCGACTACGCCTACATGTTCGTGGGCGGCGCCGACATCCTGCGCGGCACATGGCAGGGCTGGACGGAAGCCGACACTGCCACCGTAAAGAAATACTTCAAGAACGTACTGATACCAGCATCGAACCCGTATGGGGAACATCAGTTCGGCGCCGCGAACAAGGGAGCGCTGGCCCTGGTTGCCCTCGGCCTGATGCACATCTTCAACGACGATGCGGTGGCGCTGGACAAGGTCGTTTACCAGGTGCGCACCCTGGCCCATATCGGGCTGCGCAGTTCCAACGATCTCGGCATGCTTGGCGACTCCCTGCGCGACCAGGGCCACTTCCATGGACAGCTCAAATCGCTGACCATGCTCGCCGAGGCGCTTTGGAAGCAAGGCATCGACATCTATTCCGATCTGGACGACCGGCTTCTGGCTGCCGGTGAATATTTCGCGCGGGTGAACGAGCTTGTACCCACCCCTGCCCTCCCGTTTGGCACCACCGATGCCTATTACATCACTGACATGACCAACCGCGGATGGGGCGGCGGCGGTGGCGGGAATATCATGCTCAATCAGATCCATGCCGCCTACGCCATCCGCAAAGGCATGCAGGCTCCGTTTATCGCACAACGACGCCTTTGGATGCCGGTGGACGCGTACAGCTTCATGTTCCTGAAGGATGCCGACACCTCCAACGCGGTTCCTGTACCGCAGCTTGCCCTGCCTTCGACCACCTCGCTCACAGCGGGTTTGAGCGGCATTGATATCGGCGGCGCCAGCCCAACTGGCAGCGCCAGCTATGCCGCCGGCAAATGGACCGTAACGGGCGCGGGGAGCGAGATCTGGGGTACGAACGACAGCTGCCACTTCGCCTACAAGGCTCTGGTCGGCGATGGCGCCATCATCGCCAAGGTTGAATCGGTCGGGGACACCGGTCCGTCTGCCAAAGCGGGCGTGATGATACGCACCAGCCTTGACCAGGGTGCCCCGCGTGCCTGGATGGCTGTCGCCAATCGCGTTGCGGCCGAGCAGAACATGCGGAATCTCACGGCGTATGGCGGCAGCAACTATGCCAACAAGGCACTTCCTATCGCAAGCACTTCGGACTCGTATTGGGTGAAGCTTGAGCGCATCGGCAACGTCGTCACCGGCTACCTGTCGCCCGATGGCACCAACTGGGCCGCCACAGACCTCGGCCGCATCGACGGCCCACTTCCTGCCACGATCTATGTGGGCCTGGTGGTCTCGTCGACCGTCAATGGCACACCGAACCGCTCCGTCTTCAGCAACGTGCAGATCACCGGGGGCGACGGCAATGCGCCGGCTTTGATCCCGGCAGCGCCGGCAGCGCTGCTTGCCGCGCCGGGCGATGGCGCCGTTCCGCTGCGCTGGCAGCGCTCTTTCGGCGCCACTCGCTACATAGTCAAGCGCGCCACGTCCAGCGGCGGCCCTTACACGACCATCGCGACGGATGTCCGGGGTGGCAGTTTCACCGACAAGTCGGTGACCAACGGCGTGACCTATTACTACACCGTCACGGCTGCCAACTCCGCGGGGACGAGTGCCAATTCTCCCGAGGATTCCGCCAGACCGGAACACCCGATGACCAACGTCGCCATCGGCGGCACCGCCAACGACAATACGAACAACGCAGGCAACGCCAAGCGCGCTTTCGACAGCAACTCGGCGACGCAATGGTTCTCCAAAGGTGTGCAAGGCTGGCTGCAGTATGACCTCGGACACACGGAGACAGTACAGCGCTACTCCGTCATCAGTTCCAACAACGCGGTTGCGCGCGATCCGAAGGACTGGCAGCTCCTTGGCTCCAACGACGGCGTGACCTGGCAAACACTCGACGCACAGAACAACCAGGTGTCCGCCAACCCCTACGCGCTGAAGAACTTCCCGGTCGCGAGACCTGGCTCCTATCGCTACTACCGGCTCAATATCACGGCCAATAACGGCGATACCACGTCTACCGGCCTCGGCGAATTCGGACTGTTCGTTTCCAAACCATAAAATGAAAATTATCAAATGCTTCGCCGGCCTGGCCCTGGCGAGCGGCCTGGCGGCCTGTAGCGCCACCCTGCAGGCGCCAAAGCCGGCAGCCGCGATGTTCAACTGGGTATCCAGCCCGCCGCTTATTTCGCCCCAGCCGGATCCGGGCCAGACAATCTATGGGGTGAAAGATCCCTCGATCGTCTACGTGGACGGCAAATACCATGTCTTCATGACGACCGCCGGGTCGGCAGGCTGGGGCCTCGCTTACACCAGCTTTAGCAACTGGGCGGAAGCATCGTCCGCGAAGATTGTTCCACTCGATAAGTCCCCGATGGGACCAGGCTATCGCGCGGCGCCACAGGTATTCTATTTCGCTCCGCAGAAGACCTGGTACCTGATCTACCAGGGCGCGGACCCGCTTTACTCGACCTCGGGCGATATCAGCGATCCCGCGTCCTGGAGCGCTCCCAAGCCCTTGTTCCCCATCGTGCCCGACATCATCAAGCAACCGCAAGGACATGGCTGGCTTGACTTCTGGGTGATCTGCGACGATCAAAAGTGCTATCTGTTCAATACTGACGACCATGGCCGCCTGCTGCGGTCGGAAACCGACATCAGCCAGTTCCCAAATGGTTTCCACAACACCGTCGCCGTCATGAACGAAAAGACGGAGGACTTGTTCGAGGCCAGCAATACGTACCGGATTGCGAACACCCAAACGTACATCACGCTTGTCGAAGCCATGTCGCCGAAGGGACGCTACTTCCGCATCTGGAAGAGCAATGGCCTCAATGGAAAATGGGAACCGTTCTCGTCGGCGCCAATGAACACTTTCGCCAGCAGCGCCAACGTTGAACAGCTTTGGTCGGATGGCATTTCCCATGGCGAACTCATTCGGACGAACGCCGACCAGACAATGACCATCGATCCGTGCCGGCCACTCGAGTACCTGTTCCAGGGAAATGACCCGGCAGTGCGCGTGAGCGAATACATCAAGCTCCCCTATCGCCTTGGCGTGATCACGGCGAAGGGTGGGAATCCTGTGAATGCACTCTGCCGTTGAAGATATTCGGCGTGTGCACAGGCCGCTGTGAAATTTCATTCGCTGCATTGGCGGTATTCGGAATTGCCATGCCGTCCCGCAACTTCGACAATTCACTCGGCGGCAACTACACTTTTGGAAAGGTTTTCATGAAGGAATTCAAATTACGGGTGATCGTACTTTCGTTCATCGCAGCGGGCCTCGCCGCAGGCTGTGGCGGCGGTTCGGGCGGTACAGGCAGTGCTGCCGCACCAGGCAACGCCAGCACGACCCCGCCTTCAGCCGGCACAGGCAGCACGCCTCCCGGCACAGGCACCGGAACCGATCCCGGTACCGGCGGCACGGGCAGCACCGGCAACACGGACAACGGCGGCAGCACGGGCGGCAAAGCCACCAGCTGGAACAGTGTGAAATGGGGCGGCGGCGGCTACGTCAGCGGCCTGATTTTCCATCCGGCCACCGCCAACCTGCTGTATGCGCGCACCGATATCGGCGGCGCCTATCGCTGGAACCAGGCGACGGCCTCCTGGACGCCGATCACCGATGGCCTGGGTTTCGGTGCGGCCGAGAGCAAATACCACGGCATCGAAAGCATCGCCCTCGATCCGAACAACGACCAGCTGGTCTACATGGCGACTGGCATGTACACGTTTGAAGGCAACGGCCGCCTGTACATTTCCAGCGACCGCGGCGACCACTGGACGCACGTCGACCTGCCCTTCCAGCTCGGCGGCAACAATGGCGGCCGCGCCATGGGCGAACGCCTGATGGTCGATCCGAACAAGCCTTCTATCCTGTTCTACGGCTCGCGCACGGCCGGCCTGTGGAAGAGCGCCGATTCGGGCAAGACCTGGAGCCAGGTGTCGGCGCTGTCGTCCGTCAAAATGACCTCGGACCAGATCAATGCCGCCGGCGGCGGCATGGGCGTGGAACTGGTGGTGTACGACACCGGCACCAAGGGCAGCGGCACCGCCACCCAGACCATCTACGCCGCCGTCGCGCCGGACTACGCCGGTGTGGCGGGCCTGACCGCAAACATGTACAAGTCTACTGACGGCGGCGCAACGTGGGCTCCGGTGGCGACGCCGGTGTCCGGCTACCACATCCCGCACATGGTGCGCGCGGCGGACGGCATGTTCTATGTCGTGTTCACCAAAGACGCCGGTCCGGGCGCCGGCGGCCCCGGCCGCCTCTACAAGTTCGATGGCACGACCTGGACCCTGCTCAAGAGCGAAGACCCGAACAACGGCACCAATTTCGGCCTCGGCGGCGTATCGGTGCAAGGCAGCGGCGCCACCACCCGCATTGCGCTGGGCGTGACCAATTCCTGGGGCAACTGGAACGGCATGCAGATCGTGCAACTGTCCGACGACGCCGGCAAGACCTGGCGCGAAATCGAAGCGACCATGCCGGGCGAAATCGCCTCGGGCTGGGTCGACGATGTCGAGATCGATCCATTCAACCGCGACCACATCCTGCATGTGCACGGCGGCGGCATCGTGGAGACCAGGAATGCGTCTTCGGCGACCCCGGCCTGGAACGGCAACATCACCAACATCGAAGAAACCGCGACCCTGTCGCTGGTCACGCCGCCGCCTGGCGCGCCGTACAAGTTCATCAACAGCGCAGGCGATATCGGTACCTGGCTGCAGACGGACGTTACTGCCAAACCAACCCTGGCCCCAACCGCCAACTGGAGCAACGGCAACGCCGCCGACATGGCCTGGTCCGACCCGCTGTTCATCGCCGGCGTCGGCGTTGCCAACTGGTCCGGTGCGGGCAGCTTCGGCTTCTGGTCCGGCGACGGCGGCAAGACGTGGTCGAACTTCGCCACCCTGCCGGCCGGTGCCCAGGCCAACACCGGTTCCGCCGCCAGCGTGGCGGTCCCGTCCCGCAACAACATCATCTGGGCGCCGGCCAACTCGGTGCCGTCCTACACCACCAATAACGGCGCCAGCTGGACCGCAACCAACCTGCCGGCGCTGCCCGCGGTCGCACAAGGCTGGGACCGCGGCTACCACCTGGTCGCCGACCGCAAGAACCCGAACAAGGTCTACGCCTACGACTCGGGCGGCGCATCGTGGGGTACGGCTGGCAAGGTCTATGTGTCGGCCGACGGCGGCCACACCTTTACCCTGAGCCAGGGTTCGGTGACGGCGAATCTGGCGCCCAAAGCGTTCTGGGAAACTTCGCTTGCCGTCAATCCGAACGCGGAAGGCGACCTGTGGCTGGCTGACGGCAACACCGTCTACCACTCGCTGGATTCCGGCGCGACCTGGACCAAGCTGAACAACTTCGCTGCGGGAGCGGGCACACAGGGCGCCAGCCTGATCGCGCTGGGCAAGGCCGCCAGCGGCGCCAATTACTCCGCCGCGATTTACGTGGTTGGCACGATCGGCGGCGTGTGGGGCGTATACCGCTCCGACGATGCCGGTGCGACCTGGACCCGCTTCAACGACGACGCCCACCAGTTCGGCGGCATCGGCGTGCTGGCGGCGGACCACAGCACCTATGGCCGGATCTACGTTTCCGGCACCGGGCGCGGCCTGTTCTACTCCAACTAAGGGCAAGCTGTCGCAGTTCCGCGAGGGCAGCTTTGGCTGCCCTCTTTCACATTCCCCTCTTGAGTTCAGGAGCCTTCATGAAAGATCGGATTCGCCTGCAGTTCGCCGCCGCCATCCTGTCGTCGCTGGCGCTATCGCCCGCATGGGCGCAGAAATTCCCCGGCATCGCCGATACGCCGCCAATGGGCTGGAACAGCTGGAACAAGTTCGGCTGCGACATCAGTGAAAAACTGATACGCGACACCGCCGACGCCATGGTCAGCAGCGGCCTGCGCGATGCCGGCTACGTCTACATCAACCTCGACGACTGCTGGCAGGGCCAGCGCAACGCCGATGGCTTCATCCAGCCCGACCCGGCGCGCTTCCCGTCCGGCATCAAGGCGCTGGCCGACTATGTACACGCGCGCGGCCTCAAGCTGGGCATCTATTCCGACGCCGGCGCGCAAACCTGCGGCAAACGCCCCGGCAGCCAGGGCCATGAATACCAGGATGCGAAGCAGTACGCACGCTGGGGCGTCGATTACCTGAAATATGATTGGTGCAACACCGGCGAAGGCAAAGCGCAGCGCAATCCGCGCGAAGCTTACGCCACGATGCGCGATGCGATTCACGCCGCCGGGCGCCCGATGGTCTTCTCCATCTGCGAATGGGGCGACAACCAGCCCTGGGAATGGGCCGGCAACGTCGGCCACCTGTGGCGCACCACCGGCGACATCACGCATTGCTGGGAATGCGAAGAAGGACACGGCTCGTGGTCGTCGCTCGGGGTGCTGAACATCCTCGACAAGCAGGGACCGCTGCGCAAGTACGCCAAGCCGGGCCAGTGGAATGATCCGGACATGCTGGAAGTGGGCCTGCTGCCAAGCGCCGGTGAAAACCGCGCGCACTTCAGCATGTGGGCAATGCTGGCCGCGCCCCTGATCTTCGGCGCCGACGTGCCCTCCATGCCGGCCGAAGTCCGGAACATCCTCGCCAACCGCGACGTTATCGCGGTGGACCAGGACCCGCTCGGCATCCAGGGCTTCGCCTTCTACAAGGCGCGCGGCATCGAGTATTGGGCCAGGCCGCTGGTGAATGGCGACTGGGCCATCGCGTTCCTGAACCGCAGCGATGCACCAATCAGGATTGCGCACGACTGGCGCAAACACAATATCGGCGACGATGTCAGCGGTCGCAACGCCGACTTTGGCAAGACAGTTTACGAGGTGCGCGACCTGTGGGCGGGCCGCCAGTCCGGGACAACCGAAACCTCGCTGCAGGTGACGATTCCCGGGCGTGATATCGTGATGCTGAGACTTTCGCCCAGGAAGTAGTGCTGCGCACGGCCGCCCGCGCCAGCGGCCGCCTGAAACCTCACTTCTCGAGCAGGTCGACGCCCAAAGGCTCCAGGCGCAGCGTGCCCTCCCAGCGTTTCCCGGTGAGCACGCCGTGCATGGCGCCCTCGATCACCACGTCCTTGGGCTCGCCCGTCGTATTGACGTACAGCGTACGGCCTTCCACGACACGCGCGTAGACCCCGTCGGGCGTCTTCGGCCCCGGTACAATGCCCAGGCTCGCGTAAAGCTGGCGGTACAAAGGCCGCATGAGCTGCGGATGCGCGGCCGTGGCGACGTAGATGGCCCGTCCCTTGCCATAGCGGTTGGCCGTGATGGCAGGCGTCCTGCCGTCAACGTTGGCAAAGCTTGCCAGTACTTCGGCGGTCGACGGTTCCAGCACCTCGTAGGCGCCCAATTCGGCCTTGACCTCTGTGCCGGCCACCGTGGTCTGCAGGGCGCCAGCGTTGTAGAACGCGTTGGTGCGCAAGCCGAACACGTCGGTCAGGCCACCCGGCAGCGAGGAATCGAACCACTGGTTGTTGTCGTCCACCTTGGCCGACTGCGCGGTCATGATGACCGTGCCGCCATCCGACACGAACTTGCGAAGGTTCGTCCTCGATGCGGCATCCAGCAGGTACATGCCCGGCACAATCACCAGCTGGTAGCGGCTGAGGTCCTCGTGGCCGACGTGGATGACGGCCACGTCGACGTTGTCCTTGAACAGCGGCTCATAGGCGCTGTGCGCCTGCTTCATGTAGCCCGGGTTGACGTAAGGCCGCACCGTGTTATTCATGCCTTCCTTCGGCAAGTTGGTGGCGATGATGTTGTCGAACGCGTAGGCGATGGCCACTTTGGGCTGGTGCAGGCGCGGGAAGCCCAGCATTTCCAGCTTGGCGAATTCCTTCGCGATGGTGGCGAATTCGTCAAGCTTCCAGGAAGGCCGGTCGTCGTGGTCGATCAGGCCGAACAGCGCCTGTTCCTCGCCGCCGTGGTGACTGTGCCAGGTCCACGGCACCACAGCCTGCGCCCCCATCAGCAGGCCGAAGTGCGCCCACATGCGCGAACGTCCCGGCGTGCCGTAGTAGCCGGGGCCACCCGCCGTAAACTCGTTGAACCAGATCGGCGCCTTCATGCCGGCCCGCATCATCGTCGCTTCAAACCCGGCGCTCAGCGGGTCGCCCGGGTAGAAACCCATCGCGCCATAGCTCGCATACTTGCGGTAGTTGGCCAGCATGTCGAAACCCTTGCGCCCGGCGCTGTCCCACAGGTTGGAGATGGCGGGCTTGTCCGGCACGTTCTTCTTGCGCACCGCTTCCAGCAGCTCCAGCACTTCAACGGTCTGGTCGGACCAGAAGCGCCGCATGTCGAGGTAGCGCTCATAGGGGCCGGGGCCTTCGATATACGGCAGGCGCACCTCGTCCCAAGTGTTCAGGTGGCGCGACCAGCGCTGCGTGGCCCAGGCCTTGTTCAAGGCCGCGACACTGCCGTACTTGCGCTTGAGCCAGGCGATGAAGCGCTGGCGGTCGGCCTCCGAGTACGACACCATGCCGTTGCCGCTCTCGTTGTTATAGCCGATGGCGAACAGCGCCGGATGCTTGGCGTAGCGTTTGGTCATGGTCCCGGCCAGGCGCACCAGCAGCCGGCGATAGTTGGGATCGCTGGTGTCGTCCATGTAGCGCTCGACGGGATCGAGCCGCGCGCCGCGCTCGGTGACGATGTCGACGCCCGGGTATTTCTTGTGCAGCCACACCGGCGCCGGTTGACCCGGGATATCCATGATGACCTTCAGGCCCGCTGCATGCATCCGGTCCATGACCCAGTCAAACAGCTTGAAGTCGAATTTTCCTTCGGCCGGCTCGAAGGCGTCCCACGCCAGGTCGCCCATGCGCACCACCTTCATCCCCGCCTGCTTCATGCGCTGGATATCGCGCTCGATCTGGTCGCGGCCACTACGGTCGAATGGTTGGTAATTGGTGCCGACAAAGAGCTGGCCTGCGCCTGGCCATTCGGGATGGCCATCCGCAGTTTGGGCTCCGGCCCCCGCAATGGTGAAGGTAGCAAGTGCCAATGTGCAGGCGGCAGCGATTCTGGTGTATTTCATGGATGTGCGGCGTGTGCATGAGGGATATTTGCTTCGCATTTTGCGAGCGTCCCGCGTTTCACTGCAATTGCGAAAATAGTCAACGCAGTCAATGAAATCCACCAGGCAGAAAAACGGAGGCACGCGGCCTCCGTTCTCCGCCACTACCACTTAATTGGTGTAGAGTACGCCGCGGCCGTTACCGGCGGCATAGATCCTGCCGTAGGTATTCCAGTCGCCCGCCAGGTGGTAAATGCCGCCAAACTGGTGCGCGTCGTCGTTAAAGCGGGTCCAGCTGGCGCCGGCATCGTCGGAACGGTACACGCCCCACTTGCCATTGACCACGCCCACCACATACACGGCGGCCGAATACGGCGAACCGACTGCTGCTTTGCCGAGAGCGACCGCGGTGGCGCCCTGCACGTCCGGCCAATTGTTGCTGCCCCAGATCGAAGCGAAGGTGGTGAGCTTGGTCCAGGTGGCGCCGGCATCGACCGAATGGTACAGGGCATTGCCGTCAGCCAGCCAGACGTCGCCTTCCACGTTCGGGTTCACCGCCATTGACGTATTGCCGAAGAACGTCACCATCGGGCTGCTTGCCTTGAACGAGGTGCGCTCGGTAAACGTATGACCGCCATCCGCCGAGTACCAGAAGTGCGCCGTATCGGACCATTGGTTCCACCATGCGCCGCCCGAATCGTAGGCATACACCTTGTTTGGATTCTTGCGGTCCACCTTCAGGCGATAGCTGCGCGGCGCGCCACCGATCACCGCCAGGGCCGGCAGGTTGGTCGCGCTCCAGCTGGCGCCGTTGTTGGTGGTATAGGACGGTACCGCATCGCTCGGTGCCCAGATCACGTTGTTACGGCTGGTGACCGCGACATTGGCCGCGCCATCGGTGCCAGCCGCGGCGCCGGTCGGCAGGGTAGCAAACTGCGTCCATGTATTGCCGCCATCGCCGGACCAGTGGCCGACGCCAACGTGGTTGTTCGCATTGTCCACGCCAACGGCGGCGATGTATTGCGGATCGGACCACGCCATGTCGGCCGAATTGCCATTGCTCCACCAGTTCATGGGGCCTTTGGTCGGCCGCGCTGCCAGGTCGGTATCGACCCAGGTGCCGATGTCGCCCGAGCTGTTGATGAACTTGTAGGTCGCGCCAGCCGGCGGAGTGGCCAGAGCCAGCGTGGCGGTCTCTTCAAGATTGTTGACCTTGTTCGCCCAGGTCGGCGTGTTCGCCGAGGCGTTCCAGGTTTCGACGATGCCGCCGCCGTGCACGTGCATGACGTGGTCGCGGTTGGCCGGATCGATCTCGATGTCGTCGACCCAGCCCGAAGCGGTTTCTCCCGGCATGCCAGCCTCGATTTCGCGCCAGCTCTGGCCGCCGTTGTCGGACAATTGCACGACCTGCATGCCGCCGTAATTGCCCCAGGTGCCGCTCACGCCCAGTGCGATGCGCGCGTTCGGGCCGGTACCATAGACGGACACGCCGCCATAGCCGCCTTGGTTGCTGCTGCTCAGCAAGGTCCAGCTGCCATTGCCGACGGTCCCGCCGAACCTGTACAGGTAACCAGGGCCGCTCGCGCCTTGACCCGCGTTCTTGTTGAACACCACGTAGAACATGCCGTCATTGGTGCGCACCATGTGCGGAATGTGGAAGCCGGCAGCCTGGGTCGGCACCGGCACCGGCGTCCAGCTGGCGCCGCCGTTGACCGACTTGTACAGCACCGACGTCAGGCCGGCCGCGTTGGCATAGTCGGGGGCGATGGCCGCATACATGATCCAGGTGGTCTGGCCTGTGCCAACACCCGAGTTGTCGAACATCAGGTGCTCGACGCCGATCGGCGACGAACTGCCGGAGATTGTAGCGGACGACAGCGATGTGACCTGGGCCCAGGTCTGGCCCGAGTCCGTGCTCTTCCACAAGCCGGCGGTGCGCGAGCCATAGAACATGGTCGAAGGATTGGTGGGGTCGAGCTTCAGGCGCTCGCCGACGGCGCGGCCGTTATCATTGCCACCCACCGGAAACGGCAGGCTAACCCAGGTCCAGTTGTTGCCGCGGTCGCTGGAAATGTACAGGCGGCCATTGGCACCGCCCGTCACGGTGTCACCGGTGGCAATGTAGACTTTCTGGTCATTCGAAGGATCGAGGGCCAGGCTCTCCACGCCATGGTACCTGCCCTCGGCGCCGCTGAAACCCAATCCGTCAGTGATTGGGGTCCACGTCGAGTCGGCTGCATTCCAGCGATAGACACCGCCAACGTCGGTGCGCGCGTACAGCAGGCTGGCGTTGGCCGGGTGATAGACCAGGCCGTTAACGTAGCCGCCGCCGCCCCACTTCACGCTGGTCCAGCTGGAGGCAGCAGCGCCTGCTGCCTGGACGGTTGCCGCCGTGCTGACGCTGGCGCCTGGGCTGCTGGAACCGCCACCGCAGCCGGCCACGACGCCTGCGGCCAGGACTGCCAACAGGGCCGGAACCACGCCGCACTTCGTCTTGTATTGTCTTTTCATCCTGTCTTCCTTCCAGAGAAATGGAGCAATGTTTGAATGTGAAAACCACGTCCCCTCTCCCTTCAACTGCCGGTCGCGAGATTCCGTGGGTCTCCAGTCAACATTAATCAGCGGCGGTCCATCTCCCATAGAAATTCCGGGCCAACCGCTTGCATTCTGCAGAAAGTTGAAGAGTCCGAAGCGCCAGTATTAACTTCGCCCTTGATGAAAAAAAGGCCCGCAGGCCCTTTCTCTCATTACGCACCCTGGGAAGCTTGGCTTTCGGATGGCGCGGCGTTGTGTTCCTGCTTCTGCTGGCTGGCCAGCGAGCGGAAGTCTTTCGGCGTGCAGCCGTACTCCTCCTTGAACAGCCTGTTGAAATAGGAGACGTTCGAGTAGCCGACCGAATAAGCGATCTCTGAAATCGTTGCGGAAGCGTTATCGGCCAACAGCCTGGCTGCCTGGGTCAAGCGCAATTTGTTGAGGTAGCTGGTAAATGTCATCCCCAGTTGCTTTTTCAGGATCTCGTTGACCTTGTTGCGGTTGGTCCCGGTTGCCGACACCACGCCATCAAGATCAAGGTCGGCATTCGTGTAATTGGTGGCGATATATCGCAACAACGTTGCCTTTTCCTTATCCCGGTAAGGCTCCAGCGTTAGTTCCCGATAAGCCATGAGCGGCAGATCCGCCTTCATTTTCGTCTTCAGGCTTGATGTGAGTGCCTGCGCGTGCGCCCGCAAGAACCACAACCCGAACGCCAGCCAGCTGGCCAAGAGAATGACCACCAGGGCAGCGATATAGCGATAGTCGCGCCCACGCAATGTGAGTTCGCTGATATCCAGATAGGAATCGACGTTCGCAGGGCTTTGGCCGCTGGTGCCGAACAGGAGTCTCGAGACCTTGTCCAGCTCGTATCCATTGTGCGACAGGTCCAGCTTCACCGAATAGAACCACCAGTCAGGAATGGTAAACCGCGACAGGTCCAGCGAAACGGGAACGCCCCGCTCATTGCAGGAGAAATAGGAGCCTGGCGTGCGGTATGTCATGAAGTCGCCGGCTTTCGACACATTGTCGTCGAAGATTGATATCCAGAGCGCCATCGAATTCGACGGTGCGCATTTCGCCAGGAAGGAAATCTCGCTGTACCTGGTCCAGTCGGCCCGGGCCACCGCCCCTTTGGAATCGTGCAGTATCATCCCTGCCTGGGCGAAGGGAAACTGCCCAACGCTGGAAAGGTTAAAGTCGAAGCGCAACTGCCTGCGTTGCCGATCCGGTATCCTGGCGCTCGACGTTCCGCCCATGGTCTGGTCTGTGTTGGTCACGTACTGCCAACCCGCGCCAGCCCTATCGGCCGCCAGTA
>Ga0307408_100002157_pt1 | contig 14079 bp, 7 predicted proteins | sample 322Cmetagenome_FD_202116 | JGI IMG/M metagenome (GOLD analysis project Ga0307408, IMG submission 202116) | Maize rhizosphere microbial communities from greenhouse at UC Davis, California, United States - 322HYB-C-3 | ecosystem: Host-associated > Plants > Roots > Rhizosphere > Soil | place: USA...
CTGTCCTTGAAGCATTCAAGCCCGACGTGGTCCTTGTCCACGGAGACACCGCAACGACTTTCGCCGCAAGCCTCGCGGCCTATTACCAGCAGATCCCGATTGCCCACGTCGAGGCAGGTTTGCGCACTAACGATCTTTATTCACCCTGGCCGGAAGAAGGCAATCGACGTCTGACGGGTAGCCTAGCGATGCTTCACTTCGCGCCCACTGAGACCTCGCGTCAAAACCTGCTGAAGGAAGGAATTGCCTCCTCGGCCATTTCCGTTACTGGCAATACGGTTATTGATGCGTTGCTCAGTGTGGTCGAGCGCCTGAACAGCCCGGCCTCAGCATTGCAGACGCAACTCGACGAGCAGTTTGCGTTTTTGCCCCAGGACAACCGCATGGTGTTGATCACAGGGCATCGGCGTGAAAACTTCGGTGGCGGCTTCGAGCGTATTTGCCAGGCGCTGGCTAACACAGCCCGGAAATTTCCTGATGTCGAGTTTGTCTATCCCGTGCATTTGAACCCCAACGTCCGCGAACCCGTTCAACGGCTCCTGGCGGACATCGGCAACGTGCACCTGATCGAACCTCTGGATTATCTGCCGTTCGTATATCTGATGACCCGTTCGTACCTGATCCTCACTGACTCAGGAGGCATCCAAGAGGAAGCTCCCGCGCTGGGCAAGCCCGTCCTGGTAATGCGTGACACCACCGAGCGCCCCGAAGCCGTGGATGCAGGCACGGTCAAGCTGGTAGGAACTGAAGTGGAATCCATTACGCATCAGGTCAGCGAATTACTGAGCAATGAAGCGGCATACCAGAAAATGAGCTTCGCCCACAACCCATACGGCGACGGCACGGCGTGCGCCCAGATTCGTGAGGCCCTGATGGTTCTCGTCGATCAACAAAACGAGACTGCCGCATGAATTTCCCACGAGTGTCTGTCATTGGACTCGGCTATATCGGCCTGCCTACAGCGGCAATCTTTGCCTCGCGCAAGAAGCAAGTGATTGGTGTCGATGTCAATGAGCGCGCGGTGGATATCATCAACCGCGGCGAGATTCATATCGTCGAACCCGAACTGGACATGCTGGTTCACGCGGCGGTCACCGAAGGCTATCTGCGCGCGACTACCGTCCCCGAGCCAGCCGATGCGTTCCTGATTGCCGTGCCGACTCCTTTCAAGGAAGACCACGAACCGGATTTGGGTTACATCGAGGCGGCCAGCAAATCGATTGCCAAGGTCCTGAAGAAAAACGATCTCGTTATCCTAGAGTCGACGTCCCCGGTCGGAGCGACCGAGCGTATGGCCGAATGGCTTGCCGAAGCACGCCCGGACCTGACCTTTCCGACCACTCACGGTGAAAATTCCGATATTCGCATCGCCCACTGCCCCGAACGTGTGCTACCCGGCCACGTCCTGCGGGAACTGGTTGCCAATGACCGCATCATCGGCGGCATGACACCCAAATGTTCGCAAGCCGCCGTGCACCTCTACCAGACCTTTGTCGAAGGCGAATGCATCATCACCGACACTCGCACGGCAGAGATGTGCAAGCTCACCGAGAACAGCTTTCGTGACGTCAATATCGCGTTCGCCAATGAACTGTCGATGATCTGCGACGAACTGAAGATCAATCCGTGGGAACTGATTCGCCTGGCCAACCACCACCCTCGAGTCAACATTCTGCAGCCAGGCCCTGGCGTCGGTGGTCACTGCATTGCCGTTGATCCATGGTTTATCGTCAGCAAGACTCCAGAGCTGGCACGTTTGATCCGCAGCGCCCGCGAAGTTAATGACCAGAAGCCGCAGTGGGTCATTCAACAAGTGAAACTGGCCGTTGCAGATTACTTGCTCCGCCATCCGACAAAATCCGCTCGCAACATTCGTATCGCTTGTTATGGCCTGGCATTCAAACCGGACATTGACGACTTGCGAGAAAGCCCGTCTCTCAACATCGCTCGTCAGTTGGGCGATGATCTGGGTGCCGACTTGCTCTTAATCGAACCCAACATTGAAGAATTACCCGAAGGTTTGGCCCAGCACCAACTGGTGGATATTGCCTACGCCCTGGACAGCGCTCATATCCATGTGTTGCTGGTGAAGCATCGTGAATTCACAACAATGACCGAGATGCGTGATGACGCCGTCGTGATCGATGCAGCTGGCGTGCTTGCAGCCTGAGAAGAGAATTGAAAGATGAATAGCGTTCAACTCCCCCCGCAGCCGGAAGGCCCTACCGCACTGGCAGACATTCACGACCGTGTAATGGAGGCTTACTACGGGAAGTTGGGCGAGCATTTCATGCGCGAAACCCAGGCGCGCATTCATTGGATCTGTGCGCAGGTCGTGGGTAAGAAAGTGCTCGATGTCGGCTGCTCCCAAGGCATCGTCCCACTATTGCTGGCTCGCGAAGGCTGCGAGGTAATCGGCGTCGACACCAGCCCTCAAGCCATTGAAGAAGCCAAGTCATACCTGGCGGCCGAACCGACTCATGTGCAGGCCAAGATTTGCTATGTGAATGCTGACTTTCTCTCGCTGGACACTACCGAAACAGCGCCTGACACCATCGTCATCAGCGAAGTGCTGGAGCATCTGGTTCGTCCGGAGATGTTTGTGGAGAAAGCCGCAGCGCTGCTCAAGCCCGAGGGGCGACTCGTTATCACCGTACCCTTCGGTGTGAACGACTTCATCGACCACAAGCACACCTTCTATCTGCTTGAGCCTTTCCGGTTGTTGAACGAACACTTGCACATCACCGATATCAAAGTGCTGGGCAAGTGGCTGGGCATGGTCGCGATCAAGAAAAGCGATGCGACGGCACCTCGCGAAGCGCAGTTGGATATGGCACAGATCCGAAACCTGGAAAAAGCCTTCGAAGCGATCGAACGCAACCTTCAAGACAGCCTGTCCAGTACGAGCAAGAATCTGGCTGAAGCCAACAGGAAATACCGGGCCGCTACCGAGCAAATCGCCGAACTGAAGCTACAGGCGCAAAAAGTCGAGGAGCTGACAAAACAGAACCGGGCGCAGGAAGCCGTTCTTTCCGAACAGGCCGATATCAGGCTCCGTTTGGAGGAAGCGAATAAAAAATACCGTGCGGCCACTGAGCAAGTGCAACTCCTCAAGCTTCAATTGTCGGAGTTTGAAGGGACAACGAAAACACTCTTTCAGGAAGTTCAGGCACTGACTGCCCAGAACGCTCAATTACGCGAACAAGTGACCGAAGCGCAATCGGGCCGCCATCAGGCCGAGACTGCGCGAATCAGCGCGATCCATGATGCCGAACAGCAGCGACATTCGCACGAAGCAATCCAGGCGCGCCTGGAACAAGACATCGACACCTTGCTGATGCAAGTGGATGATCTTACCCAGCGGCATGAGCGCGAAACTCAGGAGCTCAATACACAGTTCGAAACCGAACGGGCAGCCAGGCAGCAATTGGAATTAACGCTCAACGAACTCGAGCACCACGCCCAGGAAGCCATGTTGCAACGCGAGGAACTCGCCGTGGCTCTGGAGCAACAGGCTGCCTCCATGGAAGAGCTGCATCGGCATCCAGCAGCCCTGGAAGAACTGTTCAAACAAAACGCCGAGCTACAACAACGGGTGCAACTGGAAGTATCCAGCCGCGAAGCCGCCAACCAGAAATATCGTGAAATCACGGGCACACAAATCCCGCGTTTGAAAGCTAACGTGGAAAAGCTGCTTGAGCAAACGGCCGCTCAGCAGCAAAAAATCGAAGAGCTCAGCGACAACCTGCAACGCGCTAACACCAAGCGCCATCTAGCAGAACAACGCCTGATCAAAACCCGCTCGAGCATCACCTATCAAGTGGGTTATCAACTGAAGATCAGCACCAGTTCGCTGGCTGGGTTCGTACGTCTGCCAGGCACATTGTTCAAGTTGTACCGCCAAGCCGGTAAAATCGCCAAGAACACGGCCCCGGAAGCTATTGGCTTTGACGGCCAAGTTCCAACACTGCCCGCACCACAACTCACTGCCCTGCCCGTCGCCCTTGAGGATACCGAGCACGTGCGCAGCGTCCTCCTCAACGACAGCCAGAGCAATGCAACGTCGTTGAAAATTGCCTGTGTCATGGACGAGTTCACCTACGGCTCATATCGCCATGAATGCAACTTGCTGCAGCTGACCCCGGAGGACTGGGAATCGCAACTGGAGCAATTCCAGCCGGAGTTGGTATTTATCGAATCCGCCTGGCGCGGCAAGGACGATTTGTGGGGGAGCAAGGTCGGCCACAACAGCCAGGAACTGCAAGGCATTCTGACTTGGTGCAAAGAGCGCCAAGTGACCTCCGTCTTCTGGAATAAAGAAGACCCCGTCCACTTTGAAACTTTTCTTTCCACCGCCAAACAGTTCGATTTCGTGTTTACTACTGATATTGACTGCATTCATCGCTATAAAGGCGCGCTGGGCCACGAACGGGTATACCTGCTGCCTTTCGCCTGCCAACCCGCAATGCATAACCCGGTTGAACTGTACGAACGTAAAGATGTGTTCTGCTTCGCCGGTGCCTACTACGCTCGTTACCCGGAACGCACCCGCGATTTGGGTAACTTCGTCAGCGAACTGCCTCGCTTTCGGCCACTAGAAATCTTTGATCGCAACTTCGGCAAGAACGACGCCAACTATCAGTTTCCTGCGCAGTATCAACCGTACATCGTCGGTACGCTGAGCTTCGAGCAAATCGATCTGGCCTACAAAGGTTATCGTTATGCGATCAACCTCAACTCGATCAAACAGTCGCAGTCGATGTTCGCCCGCAGGGTGTTCGAATTGCTCGGTTCAAATACCATCACGGTCAGTAACTTCTCGCGCGGCATGCGCCTGCTCTTTGGCGACCTGGTGATTACCACCGACAGCGGCGGGGAAATGCTGAGGCGCTTGAATACCTTGGCAGCTAATGAACGAGACAGCGACAAGCTACGCCTAGCTGCCTTGCGCAAAGTAATGCAGGAACATACCTACGCGCACCGTCTCGGCTATGTAATAAGTAAAGTAACTGGCAAACCCCAAGACCAAAGCCTGCCACACATCTGCATAATCGCGGATGCCGCCACCCGCCAAGAAGTCGAAGCACTCAGCGAGCACCTGCAACGTCAACGCTACCCGAATTTGAACATGCACGTGGTTGTCGACGAGGCCGTTGGCGACGTCGTTATTTCAGAGCCTCGGCTAAAGCTAATCTCCCGCAAACAACTTAAAGAAATCAGCTTGGGAGAAATAGCCGGAGATGCGCCATGGCTAACCGCCATGATGAGTGACGATTATTATGGCCCGAACTATCTGCTCGATATGATCCTGGCGACGCGTTACAACCAAGCCCAGGTGATCGGTAAAGGAGCCTATTACGTCTGGAACGAACGGGCCATTGAATTAAAAAATCCGACCCTGGCCTATCGCAGCCTGCGCAGTGTCTCTGCACGCGCAGCACTGATTAAGACGACATTGATTGCAGAACAGCCAGCCGGAGAATGGCTCAAGACACTCTCCACGCGGAACTATGAATACGAACAATCGTTGGCGATCGATGCGTTCAACTATTGCAGAAACGCCGTGGGTGTCAATCAGCGGGAGGTGGCCAACGCTGTCGACGACCTTGATCTGTATACCGGCATCAGTATCGACGAGTTGCAGCGGCGCGCCGAAAACATACCGCCGCTGGAGGCCAGCCACACCTGTGCAGAACTCTGCGGCCGTGACTTGGCCAAGATGTTCGGACCGATTCGCAGCAAGCACGTGGAAGAGTCTATAGATACCGACACTTGGCAATTCACCTCTACGCTCGTCGACGGTACGCATGAATATCACTATGCCAAGCAAGAGCTGCCTGTTGCGGAATTGGCAACAAATGAGCGACTTGAACTATTCCTTGATGCTACCCCAGGCCTGAACATCCAACTGGTGGTTCTGTTCCTCGACGCCCAGAAACAGCGCATCAGTCACATCATGCAGCATGCCAATCGCAATCAGACTAGCGATATACCGCCTGAGGCCGCCTTCGTTCGCTTGGGCATCCGTGTTTATGCCAATGGCAATGCAGGTATCAAGGCACTCGTTCTGGGGCATCGGGATTTGCAACCATCGGAGATCCTTTCCGAATCCAGGCACCTGCTGATTACCAATCACTACCCTTCCTATGACGATCTGTATCGCAACGGTTTCGTCCACACTCGCGTCGCGGCTTATAAGGAACAGGGCCTAAATGTGGATGTGTTCCGCCTGCGCAAGAACGAATCGGCCAGTTACCACGAATTTGAAAACATTGATGTCATGACCGGCTCCCAGGCAACCCTGGCGAAAATGCTGAGCTCAGGGACCTATAAGACCATCCTGGTGCACTTTCTTGATCAAGACATGTGGGAAATCCTGCGTCAGCATCTAGAGACTACCAAAATCATCGTCTGGATACATGGCGCAGAGATTCAACCGTGGTGGCGCCGCGAATACAATTTTGTTACGCAAGAGCAACTCGCCCTAGGCAAACTCGACAGCGAAAAACGCATGTGCTTCTGGCGCAATTTGTTGCAGCATCCCCCGGCCAACCTGAAGCTCGTATTCGTTTCTCGCTACTTCGCTGAGGAAGTAATGGAAGACCTTGGGTTCCGTTTGCCTGAAAGCCAGTACGAGATTATTCACAACCCGATCAACACCGAACTGTTCTCATATGTTGAAAAGCCGGTAGAGCAACGTAAGAAAATCCTGTCGATTCGACCATATGCTTCACGCACTTATGCAAATGACCTGAGCGTCAAAGCGATTCAATTGCTCGCAGAAAAGCCATGGTTCGACGAATTGGAATTCCGCATGGTCGGTGATGGACCGCTGTTCGAGGAAACACTGGCACCGTTGCGACAGTATTCGAATGTGCAAATCCAGAAAGGCTACCTGAAGCAAAATGAGATAGCCGACCTGCACAAGGAATACGGAGTGTTCCTATGTCCAAGCCGCATGGACACCCACGGTGTATCCCGGGATGAGGCGATGTCCTCCGGCTTGATTGCGATTACGAATAGCGTCGCGGCTATCCCGGAATTCGTCGATGAGGAATGTGCGTTCCTGGCCGAAAGCGAGTCGTTTGAAGGATTGAGCGAAGGTATCGAAGCGCTGTTCTTCAATGAGCAGCTTTTTGTCGAGAAATCTTTCAACTCCAGACAGCGCGTAGTGAAACAAAGCGACAAAACCGTTATCTCGCAATCCGAGCTCAACCTCATCAGAATAATGAGCGACCATGAATAAGCACCTGCAACACTACATCTTTACTAATTTCGGCATCGGCATCAAAGATGAACAGTGGCTGACCTACCGTCTCGAGATTTTTTTAAACACTGTATTCCCTACGCTTTCCAATCAAAGCAATAAAAATTTCGAGTGGATTATTTTTGCAGATATCAACCTTCCGATCGTCCACTTGCGACGCCTGCAAGATGCTATTTTGAAGAGCCAGCTCACCGCCAGAATCGTTCATGTGGAAGACTACTCGTTGGTGAGCAAAGAAATCTCAGCGATTTTAGCCACCCTATCCACTGACGTTCTGGTCACTTCTCGAATCGACGATGACGACTGCATCCATAAGGATGTTATCAGCCTAATTCAAGAGAAGGCCTTGAATGCTGAAAGCAGAGAGCAGGTTCTGCTTATCTCCTTGAATAATGGGCTCGAATTTCTACCTTCTGATAATTGCTACCGTCCCGTCACGTACGACACACTTGCATTGGCCCTGACTTTGGTAGACCGCTCTGCGGGCACTAAAGACAAAAGCATTACCCAGTACGCACACCACCTCATCGTTAAAACCTTGGAAAAGCAGGGAATATCATCGAAACACATATCGATAAACAAACCCTACCCGCTTTTCCTCTATACCAAGCACCCGTTGAGTGACTCGTATTTTTTTGGCGCGCGGGCCAGAATTCTGGGAGATACCGAAAGAAAAACCGGCTTTGACCCAGCGTTATTTCAAGATTACGGCCTGACACAAGAACGCCTGGATTACTTGGGCGCCATGCTGCGTCAATCGCCAATAGGAATGCCCCATAAATATCTGGAAAAACTGGGCAACTTGCGCAATCAGATAAAGCATGAACGTTCAAAATTATCTGAACAGTCGGTTCAACATCTAAGGGTCTTAACAGCTCGAAAAGAGCGCCTAGAGCGCCGAGCCGTTCGTCCAAATCCGATAAATGGTGGCACAGCAAAAATCCGCGTGGCAATCTTGGGCTCCTGCGTAACTCGTGATCTTTTTGAGTTTCAAAAAAATGCATTAGACAATTTTGAAATTTGCTTTTATATGGCCCGTTCCTCAGTTATTTCTTACATGGGGATGCCGAATACCGATTCTAGAATAAAAATTACGGGCGACGGCTTTGAGGACAAACGGGCTCGTTATGACCTTTTCAAAAATCATTGGTCTGATTTGGAACAGTCGCAGCCAGACATCATATTAGTTGACTTCATCGACGAACGCATAGGCCTGATACAACATAACGGCTCTATTTTTTCCGCCAGTGGGCCGACAATCAAGGCATTCGAGCGTGCCAACATCGAGTTCGAGATCAAACGCCCTTGGAGCACTGAGATCACAACGCTTCGAGAGTGGGCAGTCCCAGCTTTTTTGGAAAAAGCCTCATCAATCTGCCAAAATATTTTTGTCCACAAAGCAGTTTGGGCCAGCACTTATCGTGACGAAAACAATAACGTTGCCTCCTTTGAAAACTCGGAATTTGCGAGACTCATTGAGCTCAACAACGAGGTCCTGAACAAAATGATAGTTCCCTTGGAAGACTCTCCAACTGCAGTGGAGCAAATTGGTGGCATAGAGGCTGGATTGATGGCAGGCGGCGACCACAAATGGGCGTTTTGCCCTTATCACTATACGAGTACCTACTACAAAACTGTAGCAAAACAATTGCTTGCAAGAATAATGCACTGATGATAACTCAATTTAATATGCAACCGAGCCAACACATGAAGACAATACTAGCGGTAATGACTATAGCACTGACTCTGGTCGCATGCGGAAACTCCGAAAACGCTACGAAAGGCAGCGACTCGTCCATAAAAACCAGTAGCCTGACGCTCCCCGATGGAACGAAAGTTACACTGGATGGCACCGTAGCCAAGATAATCACCAAACCAAACAATAAAGGCTCTCTCAATCTGCACGAGATAAAATTCAACTCCAGCTCCAAAAATGCAGAAAGCTCCGTACATAGCGCACTTGCAAAGCTTGGTTATACGCGCAAAGTCATTCAGGATTCCGATCAAGGTTTCAAAGTCCACTATTATAAAAAAGACCAGCCTGTCATTGGAGGTATCTATCGGGAACAACCCGCCTTGGAGAGCCAGGCTTCGCAGCTATCCATGTACTGGCAATCGATCTGACTACGAAGCGGCCATGCACCGGGTCATGGCCGCTTCGGGAGCAGGAGCGTTGAAATGCTGACTACGATATTTGAAAGCAAATGATAACTCTGCAAAAACATATCAGAGCGACACTTGGCTGGTATTATTCGCTTGGCCGTAAATTTCTGGATGTGACTCCAAACTCTACGTTCACGGTTCAAATAGCAAATTTTTTCGCCCAGATTTTATTGATCCTAACCTTTTTCCTGCCCATAAAAATCTTGATACTGCTTGCGTCCGATAGCGCCCCCCATTATTTCCCCCTGTATTTGAAAAATATAAAAAAAACCCACCTCATCGTTGCCCTCAGCTTTCTAGCGCTCGCCTGCTATTTATTTTATCTAGTGTTGGAACTCATCACCGCTGTATATTCGAGAAAAGGCGCCCAAAAACTACTTGAGAACAATGGAAAATTGATTTTATTTGAGAATCAAAATTTACTCGCCACCCAAGTCTATGCAAAATTTACCCGTGGACTTTCCGCTGGCACATTTACTCTAATTTCCTTCTTAGCGCTGCTGTATATCTACAAATTACTTTTCGTTGCCGCGACTGCATATGCGCTCCTTGCCTCGTTGCTGATCATTGCAACATACAACAAAAACCCTTTATTTAGGAAGTCCCTCAACACCCATCATGCAGTTGCCTTGAACATGCTCTGTTCGATTGGTTTTCTGATAATTTTTTTCTGCATGATACTGGATTTCCTCTACCTGACACCTCCAAAGATTTTTCCTGCGCTTATTTCTCTACTGTTGATACGACAAGGACTATCCAGACTTAATGTATTCATGCAGGACATCATTGCCTTACGTTCCCAGCACCGCCAGATCAACGCACTCTTCTTTCACAACCAGCAATTAATACCCCAGGCTGGAACCCACTCCGAATATCTAAAATCTCTACTAAATGAAGAACAACGCAACCAATGGATTCCGGATGCACTTCGCAGTGTGACAGCGGTAGACCTTCCAATGCTCTCGTCCAGATGGCACCAGCTAGGTCGCAATGATATCTACTCGTTTGAAGCTGAATTTTCCTCCGACAAGAAAAACACCAAAAAAAAGTTTCTCTTCAAACTTTTCGGAAATCATAGCACCTCACTTGCGGAACAGGAGCGCACGTTGCTTCAGCAGGTCCGCCAGCTGCCGACTCTCACGTTTCTGGGCAATGTCAAGGTTGGAGATCTAGCATGTCATGTATTTGAGCTAGATGGATATCGTAAACTCGTCCACCGAGAAATTGGTCACGGTGTGATATCAATAAATAAAAGGCTGCTCGCGGTCATCCCACCCGAAGGATTGACAAAGCGTTTTTCCAAATCACACCAATATCTTGAACAACGGCTTTCCCACGAAATACTGGAAAGTTTACGTATTGTCGCTACCGAGGAGCAACTGCCCGGCTTGGCGGTGTTTATCGAGCAGTATCAAACCCTGATACAAACACTTTCTTCGCTGCCCAGACAAATTATTTCGCAAGACACCACCTCAGACACCCTGTTGATCAATGAGACAGGGAGCGTCGTCGTGAGTCATTGGGCCAGTTGGAAGATGGAGCCCCTCGGGTCTAATTGGCCTACAGGAGAACGAAAAAAATTATGCGAAGCCGTAGAAGATACAAAAGCTCAACGACCTGACCTCAGTAACATCTCATCCGCAGCAGTCGTTTTGTGCGCCCTAGCCTATGCATTCGAACGCCTTTGCCAGCGAGCCAACTATGGCGACGCCATTAATTTGTTGCCCGACATACTCGAGCAACTAGCACTCGTCAGAACCTCCAGTATCGAACAGGGACAAATACCATGACCCGCATAGCCATGATCGTCTGGAATGAATTCCGCAACGACGCCCGCGTATTGAAAGAGGCCCAGACGCTGCAAGCTGCCGGCTATGCCGTCACTGTGTTTGCTCTGCACACACCGGGTGTCACGTTGGAAAAAGAGACATTGCAGAGCGGTATTGATGTCGTGCGCGTGGCACGCAGTCCGCTCTGGAAGTTGCGCAAGCCCAAGGCTGGCACGCCCACCGTCGCCCCGGCAGCCAGGGGCGCCACAGGTCGCTTGAGCCCCACCCGACAGGTTCTGCGAATTTTCGCGCGCTTGTGGACACATGCGGGTCTGCTTGCGCGGATTGCCAGATATAAGGCAGCGGTCGTTCATGCCCACGACGTCAATACGTTGCCGACCGCATGGTTGGCGGCCAAGCTAAGCGGCGCTCGCGTGGTATATGACGCCCACGAGATAAGCACCAGCCGCGAGGGTTACAACAGTTTTCGCGGACTGGTGGCGCGGGTCGAAAGCGTACTGATGCCTCGGGTCCAAGGCAGCATAACCACCACGGATGCCAGGGCGAAGTTTTTTGCCAGGGCATACGGCGTCCCGCGCCCGGTGGTGCTCCAGAATCGTCCCCGTTTAACCGTAAGCCCGGAAAGCCAGCGGATCCGCACTGAGCTGCAGCTGAAGCAGCCCTGGCCCATCATCATTTATCAGGGCGGGTTGCAACAGGGTCGTGGTCTTGAGCGACTGGTGCGTATCGCGGCCTCGGTGGACAATGCCTATTTCGTCTTCATCGGCGGCGGCAGACTGACCGCGCCACTGACCGCCCTGAGCCACGAGCTCGGATTGAATGAGCGAGTCCATTTCATTCCTACGGTGTCACTGGCCGACCTGCCCAGTTACACCGCCTCCGCCGATATAGGCGTGCAGCCCATCGAGAATACCTGCCTTAACCATTTCACTACCGACTCCAACAAATTGTTTGAGTATTTGATTGCGGGCCTGCCTGTCGTCGCGACAGACCTACCGGAAATTCGCCGTGTCGTGAGAGAACATGACATCGGTCTGCTCGTAAGAGAAAGCGATGACGAACAATTGGGCGAAGCGCTTAACTGCCTCGTCAAGGATTCGCAGTTGCGCACGAAGTTCGCCGCCAACGCCTGCGCGGCAGCCCTGCAACTTAATTGGGAGCAACAAGAAACACGACTGGTCGACCTTTATAGCTGCGTACTGAAGGGCCGCACTTATTGCGCTGGCGCTCATCCATGACGATGCGTGTCCTACTGTTGAGCTTTTACTACCCGCCGGACCTGGCGGCGGGGTCGTTCCGAGTCGAGGCCCTGGTCAAGGCACTACTCTCGCAAAATGAATGCAAATTGCACATCGATCTGGTCACCACGCAACCCAATCGATATCAGTCGTACTGCGTGCCGACCGTAGGTGAAGCCGAGTCGTCACGGCTGTCGATCACGCGGATTGCCTTGCCCCCTCACAAGAACGGCATCGTCGACCAGGCCAAAGCCTTCCTCTTCTATGCATTGGGCACCCGCAAGACCGTCAGCGGCAAAGATTACGATCTGGTGGTGGCTTCTTCCTCGCGCTTGATGACGGCCGCCTTGGGCGCATTGTTTTCTTTCAAGAGCAGAACGCCTCTTTATCTGGATATTCGCGATATCTTCGTCGACACATTGCCCGAGTTGTTCCCAGGGGCAGTCGGCCGAACCATGACGTATTTTTTCTCTTGGGTGGAGCGCCTTACCATTCATCAAGCAACTCAGGTCAACCTGATTTCGCCGGGGTTCTTGGGTTATTTCAACGCGCGATACCCAAACAGAACATTTTCCACCCATACAAACGGTGTCGATGAACTGTTCCTGCAACCGCTGGATAACGTGACGCGTTTGAGTTCGGAGGAGACCGAACTCAAGATCGTGTATGCGGGGAATATCGGCGCTGGACAAGGGTTGGAGTATATTGTTCCAGCTATGGCAGAACAGCTTCAGGGAATCGCCCATTTCGAAATCATTGGTGATGGCGGCACTGCCAGTAAGCTCCGTCACGCCCTGGAAAGAAAAAACATTTCCAACGTCAAGCTCATTGCTCCGACCAAACGGTCGGATCTGCTTGAGTATTACCGGAAGGCAGACATCCTGTTTCTGCATCTGAATACATTCCAATCGTTTCGACGGGTTCTGCCTTCCAAACTTTTCGAATACGCGGCCACCGGCAAACCTATCTTGGCGGGGCTGGCGGGCTACGCTAAACAGTTCACCAAGGCCAGAATCCCCAATGCCATGGTTTTTGACCCCGGCGATATTGAAGGCGCGATCACCGCTCTGAATCGTTTGGACCTGGCGCCTCTCAAGCGGACTGCGTTCGTCGAGGATTTCTCCCGGACTTCGATCCAGCAGCGCATGGCGTCGGAGGTCCTGCGCACGCCTGGGCTGAACGATGAACGGGCACGCTGGCGCCTGCGTCTCAAGCGCTGGGCCTACATCCAGATCGATTGGATAGGGGCGACCTGTCGCTATCCTGTCGTAGCCGAGGTTCTGACGGCCTCCATGCTGGGTTGAGAGCAAATTTCCCCGCTATACCGACACACTGTTCGGCAAGCGTCCAGAATCTCTCCTGGGAAAGAAGCGCTTCAACAATTACCCAAGCCTGCCGACAACCTTTCAAAGCCTTGCGGACTACAACACCATGCGTAATAACCAACCGATTACACAACGCGAAAGGACCTTCCCGGCCCAGCAACGATTGATCTCCACCACCAATACCAAGGGTGTGATTACCTACTGCAACGATGCATTCGTTGAAATCAGCGGGTTTTCCAAGGAAGAGCTGATCCATTCGCCACACAACCTGGTACGCCATCCGGATGTCCCGTCAG
>Ga0307408_100002160_pt1 | contig 14070 bp, 10 predicted proteins | sample 322Cmetagenome_FD_202116 | JGI IMG/M metagenome (GOLD analysis project Ga0307408, IMG submission 202116) | Maize rhizosphere microbial communities from greenhouse at UC Davis, California, United States - 322HYB-C-3 | ecosystem: Host-associated > Plants > Roots > Rhizosphere > Soil | place...
GGGTGGGAAAACCCGAGTGGCCTCGAAGCGGATATCCAATGATTCGAGCATCGCGATCCAATCATCGGTGCTCACTGGGGTCGATTGTTGCTGATCCCAACGTTGCGCAAGCATACGCAAGCTGTCCAAGCGCTCGTGATTGGTTGAAAAACCATTCGCCCACAACAGCCCGCACAGGCCAACGACCGTCAGCGCCCCCAGGCACAACGCCCGCTGCCCCCAATGGATACGACGGCGTTCGCGCTGGACGAGGTCGCTCAGATCGGCTTCCGGAAAAATCACTCGGCTGAGCAAGTGATGAATGAACCGCGAGCGCCGGCCAGGCGCTGTATGACTGGCCCCCAAGCCTGAATTACCGGCTTCGAAGGTCGGGGCCGCCAAGCGCTCCGGCGACGATGCGCAGGTCAGATAGAAACCACGCAGCGTCCCGACATTGCCGCTGAATGCCTGCTCGGCCAGAAGGCTCAGGCTGGTGCCGAGTTGTCCAAGTTGGTGGGGGAAATCAAGCATGCGGCTACGGCGCAACGTGTCGCGCTCCTGATGCATGCGCATGATCATTTGGCTGTTGAGCCGATGCAGCAGTGCCTCGAACTCGGCACGTAACACGGTGATGTCACTGCCGTGTGAGTCCCGGCTGAAAGTTGCGCCCAGCACCTGGTCGTTTTCCTCGCGAGTCAGTGAATCAAAGAACTCGTTAAAACCGGGCACGCTGTCCGCTTTGCTCAGGATCAGGTAAATCGGGACATCGATGTGCAGGCGCCGTTGCAGTTCCTGCAGCCGACCACGAATCTGGCGGGCCAGCGTAGTGATTTCATCCTCGCTGCCCAGCAACAGGACCTCGGACGGTACCGTCACCAATACACCACCCAACGGACGATTGCGGCGGCGCTTGCGCAACAGTTCGAGCAATACCGTCCAGCCGCTGCCGTCGCGCTCACTGTCCGGTTGGGTCAGGTAGCGCCCGGCAGTGTCGACCAACACGGCGTGCTCGGAAAAATACCAGTCGCAATGCCGAGTACCGGATCCGTCGCCGACAGCGCTTCGCGTTAGCCTATTGAACGGAAACTCCACACCCGAGCACTCCAGCAGATGGGTTTTACCGCCCCCAGGCGGGCCTATCAGCAGATACCATGGCAGGTCACTGGGGCCGGAATACTGGTTCGAGGAATTTAATGTGGTTAAGGCCTGCTTGAAGCACGAGCGCACTTCGCGCCGCTCGTCATCAATCCTGGTCTGATGCAGGGCCCGAGCCTGATCGGGGGCGTTTTGTTGGAGATTCGCGCCTGAACCGGCGCGCCCGTTGACGCAAACCATGCCAAGGCCCCAACCCAGCAAAAGCACGCTGACAGTCAGCAATCGCGCCGTCGGGCTCGCCCAGAACTTGTAGTCATCGACAGCCAGAAGTGGCCCGGCGAACCACACCAACAGCGCGACACCAAGCACCAACAGCAGCGTCCAAACCCAGGTCTGACGCACCCAGGCACCGGTTTTCCTGAAAAGCAATTTCATGACACGTCCCTGTTTACGGCAGCGGCTGAGCGGCGACCGGTTCTGACAGTTGATAAGGTTGCAATACGCTTTTGCGTTGCTCGTCCAATACCCAGGCGAAACTCGCATACATCATCCCCAGGCAGGCCAGCGTGAACACCGCCACCGTCCAGGCCGGGACAATGCGCATCGGACGGCGTTGCGCGCCCTCGTGGCCTTCCCAGTGAGGCGACAGTTCACGTGGGGGTTCGCCGCGGGTCTGGCGAATCAACCGATACAGGGCGTCACGCAGGCTTTCGAGTTCGAGCATTCCGCGGGTCTGAATCCGGTATTTGCCCTCGAAGCCCAGGGACAGGCACAAGTACAGCAACTCCAGCATGGGCAAGTGCTTGAGGGGGTTCTTCGACAAGCGTTCAAGCAACTGAAAGACTTTCTCGCCACCGAAGGTTTCGTTGTGGAAGGTGCTGAGCAGGCTTATCTGTGACCAACCGCCCCCGTGGCCCCACGGCGTGGTGACAATCGCCTCATCGATCACCGTGCACAGCACGTAACGCGCGGCGATCAACTGACTGCTTTCAACACCGCCCTGCAAGGCACAGGCTTCAAACTGCTCCAGGCCCCGCTTCAGTTCACTTTTAAGGGCGTGCAGGTCCTCGCGTTCGCGACCGTGCTTGAGCTGAACCATGTGCGACAGCAATCCGGAAGCCGCCGCGACCAGCGGATTGAGGCTGACCGTGAATGCCTGGGACTGCGGCAGGTGCGCGGCGTAGATCATCCGCTCTTGCAACTGTTCGAAACGCGGCGGCGGGGCAGCGTCAGTCAAAGGCATTGAAGCAGGGCGTTGTCCATGCTGGTCGAGCAGGACCGTTGTTTCATCCTGAAGGTGTTCCTTATCCATTTGGTTCAGTTCCTGATGGCCCAGAAATTCAATTCAAGCTCGGCGAAATCACCGCTGACATGGAATGCAAAACCTGCGGAGCGCTTCAGTTGCGCCAGGTCTTCGGAGTTGGGCTCGAGAATGAAATAAGTTTTGTTGGCGTGGAACGCGATCTGCCGCGGGGCCACGGGCAAAGGCCTGATCTTGATGCCGGGCAGATGCAGATTGACCAATTGGCGGATGCGCTCCACCGAACCGACCTTGAGGTGCGCCGGCAATCGATGGCGCAGCTCTTCGCTGTCACAGTGGGCACTTGCCGCCAGCACGAATGAAGCGGAGTCCAGCAGCGACAGGTCCTGCACCGGCGAGACGATGATTCCGTATTGGCGCGGCTGCAGCGGCAACTCGATAGCGTGTTGCTCGAGCACCATCGACAGGACCTGGCGAATCGCTTGCATCAGGCTTCGAAAACATGCGCCTTGGTCGCTGTGCTGGTAGCGGTTGTCAAGTGTTGGGCGCTTGCTGTCACTGGAGAACGTTGCCAAGTCACCCAGCAGCGCCAGTAGCGTTCGGTACAGCGTTTCGGGGTGCACCTGCTCCAGATCCAGGTCATGACGCAGCAACAGTTCGCTACGGTTGATCAGTTGCAACATCATGAAATCGCCGACCTGCGCACCACCGGCCTTGCCATTGGAGCGGATCCGCTCAGCTAGCGTGTCGCCTCGATGGGCAAGCATGCCGATGACCTCCTTGAGACACGACAGCAAGTAGTGGGAAGCGCGAGCCTGGATGAAGGTCGGCACAAAGTTCGGATCGAGCCTGATCACCCCATCGGCGGTGGTATCGAGCACTTCACAGAGCTTGAGCTTCACGAACGCATGATCACTCTGCTGCTCGCCCAAGAGCAGGCGCAAGTCCGGACGGCCGCAACTGATTTGGCTCCCTCCGGCCTCTCCGGCGTTGGAGTCGCTCACCTGCGCGTCGTACACGGTGTAGCGCGCCAATACGTCAGATTGCTCCGGACGACGGGACTCGATGTGATTGCCAGTCACCAATGGCAGCGCAAGGTAAATCGGTGTATTGCGGGTATTGGATGGTACTTCCAAGGCCAGCGGCTCGGCGTTGCCGCCCAGTTCGAACAGGCTGCCATCCGGCAGGACCCCGCTGGCCTGGCTGACCACCAGTTGCCCCATGTTGAGGAATTGCAGATCGATCTCAAGCGCCAGGAAGCCCCAGGCATAGCTGGCCAGCAGCCGGGTGCGAACCTTCATCTGGTGGTCGAAGTAGCGGTCGTTGTGTTGCAGATGTTGGGGGCGCAACAACATGCCTTCCTGCCAGATGACCTTGTCGTGATTCATCGGTCAGCCACCTTGGCCAGTCGCTCAGGCGTGTTGGCGATCCCCTCTTGGTCGAGGGTCACGCTTGCTTCGGTCAACTGTGCCGCAGCCACTGGCAGCGTATAGCGCCAGCGGGCGTGTGGCAGGTCACGGTACGCCGCGAGCAGGCCGACATAACGGCCATTCCCGGTGATACCGAGCCTGAGCTCGACGGTTTCGCCCGGCCGTAGCTCCAACTCCTCGCTGGCAACCAGATCAGGGGCCAGTGTTTCCCTCGGGCGCTCATAGAGGCTGAAGAAATCGGCATTTTCAAAAGCCACCGGATGCTTGAGCTCGAACAACCGCACCACCACCGGCGATGGCCGGCCATTGAGATCAGGGTTGAGTCGGTCATTGGCCGTCAGGGTGAGGTTGAGCTTGGTCATCGTCGATAAGGGCGACAGCGTGGTGCAACCGGCCAGCAGCAGGGTCGTGGCGAGCGCAATCAGAATCTTGGGTGGGTGCATCGTGCAGTGCGGCATGGACATCATCCGTGGTGGTCGATTTGCAGGCTGGCAATCAAGCGAACCTGTTCTTCATAGGTCTGGGCCAGACGCAGTTCGCTTTTCAACCCCGAGCCGATACGCAGGCTCTGTTGCAAGCCCTGAATGCTTTGCTTGAGCAGCAGCGCGGCGTTGATCGCCAGGGCTTCGCGGGCCTTGCCGTCCAGGCTTTCGAGGTCCATGCCCAAGGCCGTACCGAAGCGCTGCCAAAAGCCGTCTTGGAGGGGGCCAATAGTTTCGGTGGACGGAATGGGGGCAGGCCCTGGTTCGACTGGCGCTCCAACCAGCTCCGGCAGGAGCAGGCTTTCCATGTCGACACGTGCATAGTCCGGCCGGCCAAGGGCGTCCGGCGGCACGGCCGCAGGATTGATCAGCCCATCGATGTCCAGCAAGGCCCGCTCCTGCTGATCCAACGCCTTCAGCGGATCGAGTTCCAGAAAGGCGTCATCAGGGATGAGACTGTCGACCGGCCTCGGGCGGCTCGCTTCGGCAAGCTTGTCCGCCGGCCCAGGGACCAGCCGTGCGAGGATCTCGAAATCGCCCATGATGTAGGCATCCCCATCCAGTATGGGGACCGGCTCGCCCCTGGGCAGGCGCACGCCGCTTTCGCGATGGGTCGTACCATTACCGCTGGTGTCGGTCAGAAAAAATGCGCCGTCACGAAAACTGACGTGCGCGTGACGCTTGGACAACAGGCGCTCGCGGTCAGGAATGAGCCAGTGGCAGCCCTCGCCCCGCCCGATCACGCCGCCGGTCGGCCCGAAGGTCTTTCGGCACAGCCGTGACGGGACGAAATGGCTGGCGTTGAGCATTTCAAAAACAAGTTCCATCTATCAAAGCTCCTGGCATCACTTGCCGCGATTGACTGCCTGCGGATCACCCAGAGGGCGATAATCACTGTCGTTGAATTTGTAATTAGCGTTACAACCGCCCAGGGCGAATGACACGAGGATCGCCAACGGGACGGCTCGCCAGGAAAAGACAAGCATCAATAAGTCTCCAGAATGAAAGGATCGGGCTGGAACGGTTACGAATGACGCGAAGGAAGGGTCAATCATTGAAATCCCCACGCTGGACGTTCAGGCGCGCGAGGCGATAGATCAAGGTGCGCAGCGGCAGGCCGAGCTCGCGGGCGGCGCGGCTCTTGTTCCCCGCGTTTTCGCGCAAGCAATCGATCAGCAAACCACGTTCGATCTGCTCCATCCGCTCACGCAGGTTGATGCGGCCGCGCTCGGAAGGGGTCTCGATGTGCAATGCAAAATGCTCGATGAGCAGTTCGCCGCCCTCGCACAGGAGCACAGCCCTTTCCACGACGCTCTTGAGTTCCCGGACGTTTCCCGGGAAGCCGTAGGCCGACAGGTGATCGAGCGCCGCGTCTGACCAACGCACCGAATCACGCTGCAGCAGCGTGCAAGCCTTGTCGGCAAAATGCCGCGCCAGTTCGATGATGTCGCCGTCGCGCTGACGCAACGGCGGCAGCTGGATCGGAAACTGGGCGAGGCGGTAATACAGGTCTTCGCGGAACTTGCCCTCCGCCATCAATTGCTTAAGGTCGCGATGAGTGGCGGCAACGATGCGTACGTCGACGTGATGAGCGTCGTTGGACCCCAACGGCCGAATTTCGCCCTCCTGCAACACTCGTAGCAACTTGGCTTGCAGGGACAAGGGCATATCGCCAATTTCATCGAGCAACAGCGTGCCGCCGTTGGCCGCGTCGAACAGCCCGGCACGGTCTCGATCGGCACCGGTGAACGCGCCCCTGCGATAGCCGAAAAGCTCACTCTCCAGCAAGTTCTCGGGGACCGCCGCGCAGTTCTGCACGATAAAGGCCTTGGATCGACGTGGGCCGTGGTCATGGAGGGCACGGGCCACCACCTCCTTGCCAGTACCGGTTTCGCCCCGCAGCAAGACGGTATAGGGACTGTGCAATACCTTACTGATCAATGAGCAGGTCTTGCGCATGGCCACGCTCTTGCCGATCAGGCCGTAGCTGATGCCGCTCGGCAGGGCTGAGGAAACAGATGCCTCGGCCGGACGATGCAGACGCTGCAGCAAATGCATCTGGCCCAGGACAAAAGTCCCGAGATGCCCCAGGGACTCGGCGACGCCATGTAAATCGAGATGCTGATCACTGGCGCACAACAACAGGGCACCGACGCTACCCTGCGGGTCGACCAGGGGAACACAAAGCAATGACTGCCAAGGTGTGGCCCGGGCTGGCAGGAAGCGGGTTTCGTGCACGCTGTCGCTCAACGCGCCCAGGCACACCACGCGGTTCTGGCCCAGGGAGAATTGCAACAATTGTTCAGCCCGATAATCGGAAGGCAGGCTTTGCGCGTCACGAAACTGCAACTGGCCTTCCAGGCATTCGGTGTTCAGATCCAGGCGGGTACCGGTGGCATCGAGCAAATATAACTGCACCAGTTCGCAGCCACTGAGCCGTGCCACTCCCTGGATAAAATGCCCTACCAACTCCGCCCCTTCCGTCAAACGAGAGAGGCAAGAGAACTGCGCCAAGAGCGCTTCGGCATGGTCCAGTGGCTGCGAGAGCGTATTGAACATGGCGCTCATCTCAGGAGAACTCGCACGCGATACTGGCTTCACCCTTGAGCACCACGTGAACATGCCGTAGCGGTTCGCCGCCGGCCATGGCCGCGAGCAAGCGGTCGGCAACCAGCGGCATCAGGTGCTGGTCGAGCAAGTGGTCAATCAGCCGCGCGCCACGGTCATTGCGGCCGCAGCGCTCGACCAGGTGACTTACGAGGTGCTCGCAGTAACTGAAGCCCAACTGACGTCGACACAACCGCTCGCCCAGGCGGTCGAGTTTGATTTCCACCAGCTCCCGCAGCACAGGCCCACTGATCGGGTAATACGGCACCACGCACATACGGGCTAGCAGCGCTGGCTTGAAATGGTTGCTGAGGATCGGGCGAATGGATTCCTCAAGGCGCTCGGCGCTCGGTTGTGCGCCGTTTTCGCACAGCTCGTCGATACGCTCACTGCCCAGGTTCGATGTCATCAGAATCAGGGTGTTGCGAAAATCGATCTCCCGCCCTTCCCCATCATTGGCCAGGCCTTTGTCGAAGATCTGGTAGAACAGATTCAACACATCCGGGTCGGCTTTTTCGACTTCGTCGAGCAACACCACGCTATAGGGTTTTTGCCGCACAGCTTCGGTGAGCATGCCGCCCTCGCCAAAACCGACGTAGCCCGGCGGCGCTCCAATCAGACGGGAAACGGTATGTTTCTCCTGGAACTCGGTCATGTTGATCGTTGTGAGGAAACGCTCACCGCCATAGAGCAGGTCGGCCAATGCATGTGCTGTTTCAGTCTTGCCGACGCCACTGGGGCCCACCAACAAAAATACGCCTACCGGGGCGTCGGGTTTGTTCAAGCCTGCGGCGGCGGCGCGCATCGCGCGATCAAGCGCCTGTATGGCCGGTTCCTGGCCACGAATACGTGCACGCAGGTCTGTGGCGAAACTGGCGACTTTCAGATTGTGCTCGCGCGCCAGTTGCGCCAGCGGTACACCGGTCCAGGCGTGGATCACCTCAGCCACCAGTCGTGGGCAAACTTCAAAGCTGACCAAGCGCTCCTGGGTTTGTGCGGCCACCAGCGAGTCGTGTGTTTCACGCACGGCCGCTTCCAGGGCCTCGATACTGAGGGCTTGATCCACTGCGCTTTCCCGTGCCCTGGCCAATTGCTGACGCAGCGACAGCAAACGTTCCGCGAGGATACGTTGCTCGGTCCATTGGATTTCCAGCGCGTGGCACTCGTCTTCGATGCCCGCCAGACGTACCTCCAGCGCCTCCAGAGCCTGAAGGTCAATCGACAGGCCAGCCTCGGCGTCGCGACGCAGCGCCTGGCGTTGGCGCGCGCCTTCGGCCAACTCGCCACGTAGTCGCTCCAGGCTTTGTGGGGCTGCGGCCAAGCTGATCCGCACGCGAGCGCAGGCGGTGTCGAGCACGTCCACGGCCTTGTCCGGTAACTGACGACCCGCCAGGTAGCGGGCCGACAATTGCGCTGCCGTGACCACAGCGTCATCGCGCAGGTAAACGCCATGACTGTTTTCGTAGACCCGAGCCAGGCCACGCAGGATGGTCACCGCCTCGCTGACGGTCGGCTCGTGCAATTGCACCGCTTGGAAACGACGGGCCAGGGCCGGGTCTTTTTCAAAATATTTTTTGTACTCGCTCCAGGTGGTAGCCGCGATGGTACGCAGCTCGCCCCGGGCCAAGGCCGGCTTGAGCAGGTTGGCCGCATCCGCGCCCCCGGCGTTGTTACCCGCGCCAATCAAGGTGTGGGCCTCATCGATGAACAGGATGATGGTTTTGGGCGAAGCCTTGACCTCGTCGATCAGCCCCTTTAGACGACGCTCGAATTCACCCTTGATGCTGGCCCCGGCCTGCAGCGCCCCCATGTCCAGCGAAAGCAATTCAACGCCTTGAAGCGCTGACGGAACTTCGCCGGCGGCGATGCGCAACGCCAGCCCCTCGACGATGGCGGTCTTGCCCACCCCCGCCTCACCGACGACGATTGGATTGTTTTTGCGGCGACGAACGAGGATATCGATCATCTGCCTGATTTCTCCATCGCGGCAAAGCACCGGGTCAAGTTGGCTTTCGCGGGCCTGTCGGGTCAGGTCATGGGTAAAGCGCGACAGCAGGGAACCGTCCGGCGTGGTGGGCTGGCCGACATCTGGTTGAGCCTGTTGCGACAAGGCGAACGCTTTCAGCCGATCAATGTTCAACCGGTTAAGCAGCGCCAGATAAGCGCTCCCGGCGTAGCGAAGCGGGTTGCGCAGCAACGCCAGGAGCAACGCAGCTTGTCCGACGTCGCTGCGGCCGAGTTCGAGATTGGCCACCAGCAGCGCATCCTGCAACCACTGCACCAGTTCCGTCGCGAATACCGGGTTGCGCGAAGCGCTGTGCCCTACTCGCGGTTGCAGGGCCGCGCTCAACTCGCCTGCGCTGACCTGGGCATCCTGCAAGGCGCGCGCGAGCAGACTCTGGGGTCGCTCCAGCAGGCTCAGCATCAAGTCTTCCACCAGGATCTTGTCCGCGCCACGGGCTACACAATGCTCGGCCGAGCGCTCCAGGTCGCGCCTGGTTTCGGCATCCATTGCCTGGATCAGTTGCTGAAGGTCTACGTTGATCATGTCATCCATTCCTAGTGAATTTTACTGCCAAGGGTCACCACGCCATCAGCGCGCTCGTGTCCCAGCCAACTGGTCCATCCCAGGTGGCAGGTGTTCTGCTCTCCGATGCACAACTCACGAATGGCCTGCTGGCGCAGGACCAGGCGAATGTCATATTCGAGGGGATCACGCAGGGTGAATTGCACCAGCGAGCACAACGGCTGGTAACCGTTTCCGACGGGCAGGAATTCGTGGAAACGCTGCCAGTCCAGCTCGTAGATATGGATGCGGAACTTGCCGCCGCGGTCGCGCACCCGCTCGCCAAGCACCAGGTCTTGGCCGAGCAGGCTGTTGGCGCTCCCCAGGCAATTACGCTGTTCGTCAAGGATGTCCACATGCCGCTCGATGCACTGTTCGAGGTTCAGTTCGGCGTGCTTGAAGTAGTAACGCAGTACGGCCTCGATCAACGCCGCCGAATGGGCACGCAGGCTCAGCAAGCCGAGGTACGGCAGTAGACGCTTCCAGTTCAGTTGGCTGGCTTTGCGAATCTCTTCACCCCCCAAACCGATCAGTGCGTACAACTGTTCGGAAAATGGGTCTCGAGCACCGCTCTGAAAACTTGCGCAGTAACGATACTTGCGCCAGATCGGCAACATCAGTCGTTGGAGACGATGGTGAAAGACGTCGAGAAAGTCGCGTGTTGGATTGCCGTTTTCCTCTCCTACGGCCTGCTCACCGTAGAACGCCGGCAACGGCGAACCCGCACCCACCAGGCTGATCAGGTTCAAACGAAGACGCGCCCGCACCTGGCCGTGCTCTTCAAAAAACTCCACACGATCAATGTCGCTGGACGGGAATCCCAGGCTTGGATTGGCCTGAAACTCCAACCGGTCATACAGCGCTTCATCGTCCAAACCAGGATCAGCCTCGCGCAGCCGATCAATGACCAGCAACACGGCCTGGAATAACGAGTACTCGCGTATTCCTTGCGTCAGCACGTTTATAGAAGCGGCTGTTGGCCCATGCGGGGTGTCCATTGGTACACCTCTCCTTGTGTGCTGTTCACCCGTAATTCGTGGTACGAATTGAGGCTGGCATACAACGCGAAAAACTCGTTGAGAACCGAAGCGAAGACGAACAGGTCGCCCTCGCCGATGTAACCCAGCGGGTCGATGGTCAGTTCAGTGCGCAGGCCACGCACCGGCAAGCCCCGGTGCAGGCGGTCGACAGGCTGGTGCCGGATTGACTTGAGTCCATTGAGCAAACGCTTGCTGACTCTTTCTGCCTGCTCGTCGTGGTAGCGCGGAAAATCGTAGGTTTCGAGAATCACCTTGAGCGCATTGACGTCGGCCAGCGACAGATAGTTGAGTGACATGTTGCTGATCAGCTTCCAGAGGAAGTCGCGGTTGAGTGGCGGCGCGAAACTTGGCGTGACCGGACCGATGTTGCGAAAACTCAGCGCCTCGGGCGTCTTTTCACCCGGTTGGTCGATGTCACCCGGCTTGAGCTGGCGCGGCAGGTTCCGGTTGGTGCACATCAATTCGATCGACAGGGTTTCATGAGCGTGAGCATGCCGGACACCAAAACCCAGGCAGGTGTCCAGACCACCGTGCATCAAGGAAGGCCGCTGGCGAACGCTGTAATAGGGGCGGCTGTGGGGCACATCGAAGCTTGAGTCGTGCTCGAAGGATTCGAACGGCACATAGGCCTGATAACCCAGGCCGCCGGGACTCCAGCCGGTGACGCTTTCGACTGAAAAAACACCGCAGTGCTCCGGGTCGTAATCAGCCGGCAACAGCAAGTACTCATCTTGTTTGCCGTCCAGGCGAATCGGTTGGGCATCATGCTTGAACAGATTGACGATCGGCGTGCAGTACAGCTTTATGTTGTCCAGTGTCGGGCGCATTCGCTGGATACCACTTTTACCAATATCGAAGCGCAGCTCCAGGCCTCGCATCTGCTCGATATCGCCGTGTGCAGAGGCGTTGATCACGTCCAGGCCATTGATGTCGACGAACAGGAACTTGTCTTGGAAAGCGAAATATTCTTGCAGATAGCGATAGCCACGAAAGGTATTCAACGGGTACGGGACCAGCGCTTCCTCCTCGGCAAACCCGACCGGCTGCACACGGTCAGCGGGGAGCCTGAACTTCGCCGGACTGCCATCTGCGGTCCGTAGGGGCCCGCCGGTGCCGTCCAACGGGATCAGCTCGATACCTTCAAGGTTACGCAGCAAGCTGAGATAGAGCATCTGGCTGATATAGCGTTCGCCAGTCAAATGCAGGCGCAAGCGGCTCAGTTGCAGCTCGCCCAAATGACCGTCGCAGCGCATCTGAAGATGCAAGCTCAACAGCGACCCTTCCCCTTTCACCGAATAACTCAGTTGGGTCAGATCAAGCGCGAGGACGTCAGTGGGATAACAGGTAAGGAAACGACAACTTACCTGCTGGACAGGCTTGCTTTCGACCGGCGTATCGCGCTCGACCCGAAATGCGGGCCCAGATCGCTGCAGCGGATCGAATTGTAAAATGCCGAAGGCTGGCAATGGCCGCATGTAGTTCGGCCACAACAGTTGCATCAGCGAATGGCTCAGCTCCGGCAACTGATCGTCGAGCTTCTGGCGCAGCCGCCCGGTCAGGAACGCAAACCCTTCCAGTAGTCGCTCTACATCCGGGTCCCGTCCGGCCTGTCCGAGAAAGGGCGCCAATGCCGGGTTGCGCTCGGAGAAACAACGCCCCAACTGGCGGAGCGCCGTCAGTTCGCTCTGGTAGTAATGATTGAACGACATCAGTGGCTATCCTTGTCTGACCTTGACCTGACCGCTGCCGTCCAGGCGCGCGGAAAAGCTGACTTGTCGCCTGACCCCTTCCACATCCAGCAACGCGTCGATGCGCAAGGACAGGCGAAGTTGATCGGCGTTACTCGGCATTAAAACGACACGGACATCGCACAAACGTGGTTCGTGGGCCTTGACGCAGGTCTCGATTGCCTTGCGGGCTTGGCTCCGCGCGTCGTGCAGGCTCAAGCGCATGTCATTGAGGTCCGGCAGCCCATAATCCGCGAGTGTCTGCGCGCTACCTGCCCGGGTGCTGAGCATCTTGGCCAGATGCGCAGCAACGGACGTGACGACACAAACCTCGCGGCTCAAACCCCTGCGCTTTTCAGAATCATCAACCAGTCGTTCGAAAAGGCTGCCGTAAGTCATGAGCGCTTACGCCTTGTCCAGTTTGCCAACCAGTGACAGCGTGAAATCGGCGCCCATGTACTTGAAGTGGGGCCTTACGTTGAGGCCGACGCGGTACCAGCCCGGCTCACCTTCCACGTCACTGACCACAATCTTCGCGGCACGCAGCGGACGACGGCCACGGACTTCGGCACTGGGATTCTCCTGGTCGGCCACGTACTGGCGGATCCAGTTATTGAGCTCACGCTCCAGGTCCGTGCGCTCTTTCCAGGAGCCCAGTTGCTCGCGCTGCAGAACTTTCAAGTAATGAGCCAGGCGATTGATAATCATCATGTAAGGCAACTGGGTGCCGAGCTTGTAGTTCAGCTCTGCATGCTTGTCCTCAGCGCTGTTACCAAAGAACTTTGATTTCTGCACGGAGCTGGCAGAGAAGAACGCGGCATTGTCACTGCCTTTGCGCATGGTCAGGGAGATGAAGCCCTCTTCGGCCAGTTCATATTCGCGACGATCAGACACCAGTACTTCGGTTGGGATCTTGGTTTCGATTTCGCCCATGCTTTCGAAGTGATGCAACGGCAGGTCTTCGACCGCGCCACCGCTTTGTGGGCCAACGATATTCGGGCACCAGCGGAATCTGGCGAAGCTATCGGTCAGCCTCGTGCCGAACGCATACGCCGTGTTGCCCCACAGGTAATGTTCGTGGCTGTTGGCAACGGTTTCCTTGTAGACGAACGACTTGACCGGGTTCTCTTGCGGATCGTATGGGTTGCGCAACAGGAAGCGCGGCACAGTCAGGCCGAAATAGCGGGCGTCTTCCGATTGACGGAAGCTCTGCCACTTGGCGAATTGCGGGCCTTCGAAATGATCTTTCAGGTCCTTGAGGTCCGGCAGTCCCGTGAAACTCTCCAGGCCAAAGAATTTCGGACCGGCCGCGGCGATGAACGGGGCATGGGCCATGCAGGCAACACTGGACACGTACTGCATCAACTTCACGTCCGGTGAACTTGGGGACATGAAGTAGTTAGCGATTACCGCACCCACCGGCTGCCCACCGAACTGACCGTATTCAGCGGTGTAGATATGCTTGTACAGGCCCGACTGCATGACTTCCGGCGAATCCTCGAAGTCGTCCAGCAAATCGTCCTTGGACACGTTGAGCATTGCTAGCTTGATGTTGTCGCGGAAGTTGGTGCGGTCCACCAGCAACTGCAAACCGCGCCATGCCGACTCCAGGGCCTGAAATTGTGGATGGTGGAGGATTTCGTCCACCTGGCGACTGAGCTTGGCGTCGATCTCGGCGATCATTCGATCGACCATGGCCTTCTTGACCGGCTCGCCGCTGTTTTGCGGCTTGAGAAGCTCTTCGATGAACGCAGATACCCCGCGCCTGGCAATGTCGTAGGCTTCATCGTCCGGAGTCAGACGGGTCTGGGCGATGATGCTTTCAAGAATGCTGTAGTCGGCGTTGTCCTGGCTCTGCTGCTGTACTGCATGGGTAGTCATGT
>Ga0307408_100002162_pt1 | contig 14068 bp, 10 predicted proteins | sample 322Cmetagenome_FD_202116 | JGI IMG/M metagenome (GOLD analysis project Ga0307408, IMG submission 202116) | Maize rhizosphere microbial communities from greenhouse at UC Davis, California, United States - 322HYB-C-3 | ecosystem: Host-associated > Plants > Roots > Rhizosphere > Soil | place...
CCCCGCCAGCGAAGAGTTCAAGCAGGTGATGCGCGGCAAGCTCGATGCGCTGCTGGCCCTGGCCGAGGCCACGGACTGCCGGCGCGTGCGGCTCCTGGGCTACTTCGGGGAACACTCCACGCCCTGCGGCAACTGCGACAACTGCCTCAGCCCACCGGCCGTGTGGGATGGCACCGACGCCGCGCGCAAGCTGCTCTCCACCATCTACCGCGTGCAGCAGGCCAGCGGTCTGAGCTTTGGCACCGGCCACATCATGGACATCGTGCGCGGCAAGGACACCGAGAAGGTCAAGCAGTTCGGGCACGACAAGCTGTCCACCTTCGGCGTGGGCAAGGACTATGCAGAACCCCAGCTGCGCGGCGTGCTGCGCCAGCTGCTGGCCACGGGCGCGGTGGGCCTGCAGAAGGTGATGCTGGAGAGCGGCCACAGCTTTGACACGCTGAGCCTCACCGAAGGCTCGCGCCCCGTGCTGCGTGGCGAGGTGGCGGTGCAGCTGCGCGAATCCACTGCCGCCGCGCCGGCCAAGCGCGCGCGCACCCGCAAGGGCACGGGCAGCGCCCCGCCCGCCGCCGCGGCCAACCTGGGCCCGGATGCGCAGGTGCGTTTCATCAACCTCAAGTCCTGGCGCGCCGAGGTGGCGCGCGAGCACAACCTGCCGGCCTACGTGATCTTTCACGACGCCACGCTGGCCGCGATTGCAGAACGCGCGCCCGCCACGCTGGACGACCTGCAGGGCATCAGCGGCATGGGGGCGAAGAAGCTGGAAGCCTACGGGGCGGACGTGCTCCGCGTGGTGCGGGCGGGGTAGGCAGAAGGCTCAGGCTGCAACCGCCGCCCGCGCCCGCAACGCCCGGATGCCTTCCGAAAACCGCCGCAGCGTGGGCGTGCTGTCGCCCGGCGGCACCATGAGCTCGATGAGCTGAAATCGCCCGCGCTCGGCAAACGCGGCATCCAGCGCCGCCTTGAACTGCGCCCGCGTGTGCACCCGGTGGCCGCGCCCGCCCAGCGCATCGGCGGCCTGGGCCAGGTGCCAGTCGCCCAGGGCGGCGCAGCGTGATTCGGTCTGGAAGGCGCGGATCATTTCCCAGGTCTGGTTGTTGAGCACGATGGCGATGGGGTCCAGCCCCAGGCGCGGGCAGTTGCCCAGCTCCCAGCCCGTCATCTGGAAGGCGCCATCGCCCACCAGGATCAGGCTGCGCTGCCCCGTGGCCACCTGCGCACCGATGCCGGCCGGCACGCCGAAGCCCATGGACGCGTAGTAGCCCGGCGCCACCAGCGGGGTGGGCAGCAGCTCCATCGCAGCAAACAGGCAGTCGCCAATGTCCGCGACGATATTCATGGGGCCGTGCGCGCGGATGCGGTCGTTGAGCGCGCGGGAGAGGTCGGCCGCACACACGGGCGCATCGTCGGCCACCAGGCCCTCGGGGCAAGCGGGCGGGGGCGGCAGGGCGCGCGGCGGCTTGGCGCCCGCGGCCGGGGCGCGGGCCAGCAGCGCCTCCACCAGCGCGGCCAGGGGAATGTTCGGGTACAGGTGGTGGCCCACGCGCGCCTCGCGGTGTGCGGCGATGAGCGCGCGGCGAAAGTCCATGCGCTGGGCGCTCACACCGAAGTTGCTGTCCGACAGGATGGCGCCCAGCATCACGGGCAGGTCGGAATCGTCGAGCAGCGCGCTGGTCTCGGGCGCGCCCGCCACGCCCAGGTAGGTGCCGTGGAAGGGCACGCCCTCCTCGGCCAGCAAGCCCCGGCCCATGAAGGTGGTGAGCACCGGCAGCTGCAGGCGCCGCGCCAGCTCCGCCACGCGGGCCTCCAGGCCAAAGCGGCGCACCTCCACATCTACCACCAGCACGGGGCGCTGGGCCGCGTCAATGCGAGCCATCCATTCGTCGGCGCACTCGGCCACGGCGGCTTCATTGAAGGGGCTGGGCGGCAGCCGGGGCACCTCGGCCATGGGGTGCAGGGTGATGTCGCGCGGCACTTCGATGAGCACGGGTTGCGAGTATTCGCGGCAACTGCGCAGCACACGGGCCAGTTCGGCGGGCGCGGTGGCGGGGTCGGACAGGCGCACCTGGTCGCAGGTGATCTCGCGGAAGATGCGCCATTGCGAATCGACATGGCGCACCTGGTGGTGCAGCACCAGGCCCGAGTGCGCCTCGACCTCGCCGGGGCAACCGGCCAGCACCACCAGCGGCGAGCGCTCGGCATAGGCCCCCGCCACGGCGTTGACCACATTGAGCGCGCCCGCGCCGTAGGTGACGGCCACCACGCCCAGGCCGCAGTGCATGCGCGCCGCCGCATCTGCGGCAAAACCCAGGGAGGGCTCGTGGCTGAGCGTGACCAGGGGCAGGATGCCGCTCTCCTCGATCTGCTTGAACAGGGGCAGGATGAAGTCGCCGGGGATGCCGAAGATTTCGCGCGCGCCATGGGTTTTGAGCGCGTGCAGCAGTTGGAGGCCGAGGGGGGTCATGGACGTATTCCTTGCAGGTGGTACCGTTGTGCGGCGGTGGCGGATGATCCACGCGGCGCATCCGAGGCGGCTCTGATGCGCATCAAACCCAGCGGCTCCTAGCGCAAGTTCGCAGGTTCGTTCTGTTTTCGACTTAGAAGCGCAACAAATCTGCGCGACGTGCCGGACAAACCCGGAGCCCCGCCCGCTCAGGCCCGGCGCAGCGTGAAGGAGGGGAACCACGCGGCCAATTGCTGCTGGTGCGCAGTGGTCAGCGCCCAGGCGGGGGCGCCGGGCGTGCTGCATTCCTGCAGCGCCCAGCGGCGCACGCCGCGCGCGGCCAAGGCCTGGGCCAGGTCCAGCAGTTCGCCCGCGCCAAACAGGCCGGCGTGCCAGGTGGTGCGGCATTCGTGGTCGGTGCCATAGGCCAGCAGCACCTCCAGCCCGGCCCAGGCGCGGGCGCCGCTGCCGGGTGTGGCGGTGATGGCGTCGTAGCGCTGCGGCAGGGCCTTGATGTCCAGGCCCACCCAATCCAATTGCGGCAGCACCGCCGCGAGGCGCTCGGGGTACATGCCGCCGGTGTGCAGGGCGGTCTGCAGGCCCAGGCTGCGCACTGCGTTCAGCGCCGCGCCCAGGCCCGCCTGCAGCGTGGGCTCGCCGCCCGAGAACACCACGCCGTCCAGCAGGCCACGCCGGCTTTCCAGAAAGGCCAGCGCCTGCGCCCACGGCAGCGCGGGAGGCGCGGTGGCGTCCAGCAGTTCGGGGTTGTGGCAATACCCGCAGCGCCAGGGGCAACCCTGGCAATACAAAACGGCCGCGAGGCGGCCGGGGAAGTCGATGGTGGTGAGCGGTGTCATGCCGCCCAGCCGCAGCGCCGGGGCTGGCGGCGCCTCAGCAGGCGTTGCTTCCACCACGCGTCTGCTCTGAAAAGAAGCGGCGCTCGGCGTGCTCGCCCTGCTTGCCCGTGTTGAAGCTGGCTACTGGGCGGTGGTAGCCCATGACGCGGGTCCAGACCTCGCAGGGCTGGCGCTCGTCGTCGGTGAGCTGCGCGGCGGCGGCGCTGGAGATGGCGGTGTGTTCGGTGGCGAAAAAATGGCTCATGTCGGATTCCTTTCGGAGGTGGTTGAATTGGTTTGCTTCTGTTTTGATAGCTGTCTGCGCTTGACTATCCAGCGCCAGGGCCACTTTTTTCTCAGAATCTAGGCAGCCAGACGCCGCCGCTTGGCGTCCAGCCGCTCTTCGTCGCAGCGGGGGCAGAACGGGTGCTCGCCCGCCAGGTAGCCGTGCGTGGGGCAGATGGAGAACGTGGGCGTGACGGTGATGTAGGGCAGGCGGAAGTTCGTCAGCGCGCGCCGCACCAGCTCGCGGCAGGCCGCGCCGCTGGAAACGCGCTCGCCCATGTACAGGTGCAGCACGGTGCCGCCGGTGTATTTGCCCTGCAGTGCCTCCTGCCGCATCAGCGCCTCGAACGGGTCGTCGGTGAAGCCCACGGGCAGTTGGGATGAGTTGGTGTAGTACGGCTGCTCGGCCGTGCCCGCCTGCAGGATGGCGGGCCAGCGTTTCTTGTCTTCCTTGGCGAAGCGGTAGGTCGTGCCTTCGGCGGGTGTGGCCTCCAGGTTGTAGAGGTGGCCGGTTTCTTCCTGGAAGGCGGTCATGCGCTCGCGCACGTGGTCGAGCAGGCGCACGGCAAACGCATGGCCCCATTCGCTGGTGATGTCGTGCTGGTCTGCCGTGAAGTTGCGCACCATCTCATTGATGCCGTTCACGCCCAGCGTGGAAAAGTGATTGCGCAAAGTGCCGAGATACCGCTTGGTGTAGGGGAACAAGCCCTGGTCCATCAACCGCTGAATCAGCTTGCGCTTGGTCTCCAGGCTTTGTTTGCCCAGCTCCAGGAGGCGGTCCAGCGCGGCAAACAGACCGGCTTCATCGCCTGCATGCAGGTAGCCCAGCCGCGCGCAATTGATGGTGACCACGCCCAGGCTGCCCGTCTGCTCGGCGCTGCCGAACAGGCCGTTGCCGCGCTTCAAAAGCTCACGCAAATCCAGCTGCAGGCGGCAGCACATGGAGCGCACCATGTTCGGCTCCAGCTCGGAGTTGATGAAGTTCTGGAAGTACGGCAGGCCGTACTTGGCCGTCATCTCGAACAGCCGCTCTGCGTTCTCGCTCTCCCACGGGAAATCCTTGGTGATGTTGTACGTGGGGATGGGGAAGGTGAACACCCGGCCCTTGGCATCGCCCGTGGTCATCACGTCGATGTAGGCACGGTTGATCAGGTCCATCTCGGCCTGCAGCTCGCCGTAGCTAAACGGCATCTCCAAGCCGCCGATCACCGGCACCTGCTCGCGCAGATCGTCAGGGCAGGTCCAGTCAAACGTGAGGTTGGTGAACGGCGTCTGCGTGCCCCAGCGCGAGGGCACGTTGAGGTTGTAGACCAGCTCCTGAATGCACTGGCGCACCTGCGCGTAGTCCATGCCGTCCTTGCGCACGAAGGGCGCCATGTAGGTGTCGAACGACGAGAATGCCTGCGCGCCCGCCCACTCGTTCTGCAGCGTGCCCAGGAAGTTCACGATCTGCCCCACGGCGGAGGACATGTGCTTGGGCGGCCCCGCCTCGACCTTGCCTGGCACGCCGTTGAGCCCCTCGTGCAGCAGCGTGCGCAGCGACCATCCCGCGCAGTAGCCGCTGAGCATGTCGAGATCGTGGATGTGGAGGTCGCCGCTTCGGTGCGCCTCGCCGATCTCGGGCGTGTAGACGTGCGAGAGCCAGTAGTTGGCCGTGACCTTGCCCGCCACGTTCAGGATCAGCCCGCCCAGCGAGTAGCCCTGGTTGGCGTTGGCGTTCACGCGCCAGTCGGCGCGCGTGAGGTATTCGTTGATGGAGCTTTCCACATCGACCAGCGTCTGCTGGTCTGTGCGGAGCAAGGCGTGCTGCTCGCGGTAGACGATGTAGGCTCGCGCCGTGGCCAGGTGGTTGGCGGCGATCAGCGTCTGCTCGGCCACGTCCTGGATCTGCTCGATGGTGGGCGCCTCGCCGTGGAAGCGGTGGATGAGCACCTTGGTGACCTGGGCGGTGAGAAGCACGGCCTCGTCCAGGGCGTACTCGCCCGTGGCGACGCCCGCGCGCAGCAGCGCATTGCGGATGCGCTCGGCATCAAAAGGAGCGCGCTGGCCGCTGCGGTCGATGACCTCGCGCGGCAGGCTGACAAGGGTGGACGCCATGGGTGGACCCAATCTTGGTTGACGGTTAAAAACACTACCTATGGTGTCCACGATACCCATCAAACACTATATGTAGTTTGATCCCGCACAAACGGGCCATCCGCAGAGGCAAAAAAAAACCGGCCTCGCGGCCGGTCAAGGAAGGTGCCGTCAGGCCCTACCGATGGATTCAATGGATGGAACAGGCGAGCTTTCTGCGACAACAGATGGACCGCAGGCCGGCCACGCAGCGCGGCTCGAAGGACTTAGCCCGAACAGTTCGAAGAATGGTGACGCCAGATTCAAAGGCAGCCAGCGGTCTCCTCCTCTTCGATGCGGGGATAGAAGTCATGGTCTTCGCGCTGCATGCGCTCGAACACGCGGCGCAGCACCACGTTGGCCTCATTGCGGAAAGCTTGCGCGTCGCGCCGCACGCTTTCGGCCCTGTTCCAGCGCCGAGCAAACGCGTCGTACGCGCTGGCAATCGACGCCATCTCACTCTGGTACTGGCGGCCCATGCGCGCGAGTTCGGCGTTGCCGCCGCGCTGCAGTGCGGGGTAGAGCACTTGGTCTTCCACGGCCAGGTGCAGCTTGATGGTGCCGCTCATCGCCACGATGCCCTGGGCGATGGCCGTGGCGTTGGCCTCCACGCCCGCATGGGCCAGTGCGCGCAGGGCAGCAATGCTGCGCAGGATGTCGGTGTGCTGGTGCTTGAACTTGTCGAGATTCATGGTCGCGTGTCCTGGTGGGAGGGGTGAAGGTGGCGCTGCCATCGCTTGTGGCGGGCAGCGCTGAGAGATGGGCCGACAGCCTCAGCGGGAGGCCCGCGCCAGCGGGGCGCCAGCGGCTTGCGGCAGACGCGAGCCGAACAGCCCGCTCACCACTTGCCAGGCCATGGCCAGCGCGCCGACGATGAAGACCACGTCGCCAAAGGTGCGCACCCAGCGCAGGGTCTGCATGAAGGGCTGCTGCATGAAGGCTTCGCCCCGGGCGTACCACAGGCCTTCGCTCACGCTGGCGTGGAACTGGAACAGGCCGATGGGCAGCAGGCTGGTGGCAATCATCAGCACCAGGCCGGCGTTGAGCCACCAGAAGCCCGTCTTCATGAGCCGTTCGCTGAACACCAATTGCGGGCGGATGTAGCGCAGCACCAGCAGCGTGAAGCCCAGCGCCAGGAAGCCGTAGACACCGAACAAGGCGGCGTGGGCATGCACCGGCGTGGTGTTGAGGCCTTGCAGGTAGTACAGCGCAATCGGCGGGTTGATCATGAAGCCGAAGACGCCCGCGCCCAGCATGTTCCAGAGGGCCACGGCCACGAAGCACATGAGGGGCCACTTGAGGTTGGCCATCCACTTCGCGCGGTGCTGCAGGCGCCAGTGTTCCCAGGCCTCATGGCCCAGCACCACCAGGGGCACCACTTCCAGCGCACTGAACGATGCGCCCACAGCCATCACCGGCGTGGTGGTGCCCGCGAAGTACAGGTGATGGAAGGTGCCGGGCACGCCGCCCAGCATGAACAGCGATGCCGAGGCCAGGCTGGCCGCCGTGGCCATGCGGGGCGACACGAGGCCCAGCGTGGAGAAAATGAAGGCCAGCGCCGTGGTGGCGAACACTTCAAAGAAGCCCTCGACCCACAGGTGCACCACCCACCAGCGCCAGTACTCCATCACCGACAGGTGGGTGCGCTCGCCGTAGAAGAAGCCCGCACCGTAGAACAGGCCGATGGCCACCACCGAGGCGGTGAGCAGCGCCAGCAGGTTCTTGTCGCCGGGCTGGCGGAACGCGGGCACGATGCCGCGCAGCATCAGCACCAGCCAGAAGGCCACGCCAGTGAATTTGCCGATCTGCCACAGCCGGCCCAGGTCCACGTATTCATAGCCCTGGTGGCCGAGCCAGAAGTTCCACTCCGGCGGCATGATCTGCGCAATGGCCAGGTAGTTGCCGGCGAACGAGCCGACGACGACCACCACCAGCGCCCAGAAGAGGATGTCCACGCCCAGCTTCTGGTACGCCGGGTCCTTGCCGCCATGGATCAGCGGCGCGAGGAACAACCCTGCGGCCAGGAAGCCGGTGGCGATCCAGAACAGCGCGCTCTGGATGTGCCAAGTGCGCACCAGCGCATAGGGAAACCACTGCGACACGTTGATGCCATAGAACTGCTGGCCTTCCACCGTGTAGTGCGCGGTGAAGCCGCCCAGCATGACCTGGAAGCTGAACAGCGCCACGATGAGGAACAGGTATTTGCCCAGGGCGCGCTGCGAAGGCGTGAGCGGCACACGCGAGAGCGGGTCGTGCTTCGGCGGCTCGGGGTCGGTCTCGTCGTGTTTGCGCAAAAACGCCCAGCCCCAGACGAGGAAGCCCACACCGGCCATCATCACGACCACACTCATCACTGACCAGACCATGTTCTCGCCCGTGGGCTTGTTGTCGATCAGCGGCTCGTGGGGCCAGTTGTTGGTGTACGTTGCCGTGGTGCCAGGCCGTTCGGTGGCGGCGGCCCAGGCCGTCCAGAAGAAGAAGCCCGTCATCTGCGCCCGGCGTTCGCGGCTGGGCAGGGTGTTTTCCTTCATGGCGAAGTGTTCGCGGGTCTTCTGCAGCGCGGGCGCGTCGCTGAAGAGCTGGTCGTAGTAGTGGGCTGTGAGGGCAATGGCATCGGCCCGCGTGGTGGACACCGTGGCCACGCCCGTTTCGGGGTTGTAGGTGTTGGTGCGGTACTCCGTCTTCAGGCGGTCGCGCAGCACCGCCTTGGCGGCGGCGTCCAGGTCGGCAAACGACTTGCCGTGCGCGCTCTCGGCAGCCACCTCCAGCCAGTTCTCCAGCTCGCGGTGCAGCCAGTCGGCCGTCCAGTCGGGCGCCTGGTAGGCGCCGTGGCCCCAGATGGAGCCCAGCTGCATGCCGCCCACCGACTGCCAGGCCGTTTGGCCGTCCAGGATGCTGTCGTGCGTGAACAGCACCTCGTCCCCGGCGGTGACGAACCTGGCCGGAATGGGCGGCGCCGTGCGGTAGACCTCGGCGCCGTAGTAGCCCAGCAGGCTGAAGGTGACGATGAGCACGCCGATCAGCGTGAACCAGAGCTTGCGGTAGTTACCCATGGCGGGCCTCCTGCTTCGAGAAAATGGCAAAAGCGCTGCGCCAGCGTGTGCTGGCTGCGGTGGCGAGATGCGGCGCGGCTTGGATGGCCGGGTGCGGCGCCGCCAGGGGTCGGGGTTTTGGGGTCATGGGGTGGTGCACAAATGAATCGGTACACGCCCTCCATCGCAAGCGCCGGGCCACGCTGCAGGGGCTTTGAAATCAATCACTTACCGCAAAGATGGTGTTTTTTACCGTGCAGAAATCGGGTTTAATTCACCCCGAAAGGTAAAAATCACCATGGACCACAGTGCCCTGTTGGCCGACCTGGCCACCGACCTGCCGCAGGCCGTGCGCCTGCAGCGGCTGGTAGACCACCTGCGCATCCGCTTTCACTGCGGGGCCGTCGCCTTGCTGCAGCTGGAAGAGGACCACCTGCGCCCGGTGGCGGTGGAGGGCCTGGTGCGCGAGGCCCTGGGCCGGCGGTTTGCCGTGAGCCAGCATCCCCGGCTCGCGGCCATCCTGGCGCGGCGCGAAGTGACCTGTTTCGACCACGACAGCCAGCTCCCCGACCCCTACGACGGGCTGCTCGACACCCTGGTGGGCGAGCCCCTGCCGGTGCACGACTGCATGGGCATGAGCCTGCAGGTGGAGGGCCAGCCCTGGGGCGTGCTGACGCTCGACGCACTGCAGACCGGCACCTTTGGCGAGGCCGCACGCGCCGCGCTGGCCGACTGCAAGGTGCTGGTGGAGGCGGCGGTGCGCATCTCGCGGCTGGAGCGCGAGGTGCAAGCGCTGCGCAGCGCGCCCGCCCTGCGCAGCGCCGACGATGAGCGCGCCGCCCGCGCAGGCGATGCCGAGCTAGACATCGTCGGCCAGAGCGCGCCCCTGCAGCGCCTGCTGCACGAGCTGGAGGTGGTGGCGGGCTCGGACCTGCCCGTGCTGCTGCTGGGCGAAACCGGCGTGGGCAAGGAGCTGTTCGCGCGGCGGCTGCACCGCCAGTCGCCCCGCGCTGCGCGCCCGCTGGTGCATGTGAACTGCGCCGCGCTGCCCGAATCGCTGGCCGAAAGCGAACTGTTCGGCCACGTGCGCGGCGCATTCTCGGGCGCAGTGACCGACCGGCCGGGCCGTTTCGAGGCGGCCGAAGGCGGCACCCTGTTCCTCGACGAGGTGGGCGAGCTGCCGCTGGCCGTGCAGGCCAAGCTGCTGCGCACCCTGCAGAACGGCGAGATCCAGCGCCTGGGCGCCGACCGCCCCCGCCGCGTGGACGTGCGCGTGATCGCCGCCACCAACCGCAACCTGCGCGAGCAGGTCACGGGCGGGGCCTTCCGCGCTGACCTGTACCACCGACTGTCGGTGTATCCCGTGCCCATCCCCCCGCTGCGCGAGCGCGGCAACGACGTGCTGCTGATCGCGGGGCGCTTTCTGGAGCTGAACCGCGCGCGCCTGGGCCTGCGCAGCCTGCGGCTGTCGGCCAGCGCGCAGGACGCCCTGCGACGCTACCCCTGGCCCGGCAACATCCGCGAGCTGGAGCACGTGATCAGCCGCGCAGCGCTCAAGGCGCTGAGCCGGGGCGTGAGCCGTACCGACATCGTGACCCTGGAACCCGCCCTGCTCGACCTGGACGCCGAGGCCGCCAGCGTGCCCCCTCCCATGGAGGCCAGCCCCCCCGCGGCAACCACCGCAGCGCCCCCCGCCCTGCCCGCCGACGGCCCGCTGCGCGACGCCGTGGACGCCTGCCAGCGCCAGGCCATTGCGCAGGCCCTGGCCCGGCACGAGGGCAACTGGGCCCGGGCCGCCCGCGCCCTGGACGTGGACGCGAGCAACCTGCACAAGCTGGCGCGCCGGCTCGGCATCAAGCCTTGATTCATCCAAATTGATAGCTGCCAGCGCTTGCTGGCAAAGGGCTGGAGGCCAATTTGATGCCCAAACCTGTGGAAAGGGGCCACGACCCACTGGGCTGCGCCACAATCGCGCCATGCTCACCCTCCAAGACATCCGCGACGCCGCCACCCGCCTACAAGGCCAGGTGCTGGACACCCCCTGTGTGGAATCCAAGACGCTCTCGCAGATCGTGGGTGCGCAGGTGTTCCTCAAGTTCGAGAACCTGCAGTTCACCGCCTCGTTCAAGGAACGCGGTGCGTGCAACCGGCTCGCGCTGCTTTCCGACGCGGAACGCGCGCGAGGGGTGGTGGCCATGAGCGCTGGCAACCACGCGCAGGGCGTGGCCTACCACGCGCAACGCCTGGGCCTGCGGGCGGTGATCGTGATGCCGCGCTTCACGCCCGGCGTGAAGGTGGAGCGCACGCGCGGCTTCGGCGCCGAAGTGGTGCTGCATGGCGACACGCTGGAGGAAGCCCGCGCGCATGCTTACGCCCTGGCCGACGCCCAGGGCCTCACCTTTGTGCACCCGTATGACGACGAGGCCATTGCCGCAGGCCAGGGGACGGCGGCGCTGGAGATGCTGGCTGCCCAGCCCGACCTGGACGTGCTGGTCATTGCCATCGGCGGCGGCGGGCTGATTGCGGGCATGGCCACGGCCGCCAAGGCGATCAAGCCCGGCATCGAGATCGTGGGCGTGCAGGCCTCGCGTTTCCCGTCCATGGTCAACGCGCTGCGGGGCACGAAGCATCCCCAGGGCACGTCCACCATCGCCGAAGGCATTGCCGTGGGCACGCCCGGCAAGATCACGCAGGAGGTGGTGAAGCGCCTGGTGGACGACCTGCTGCTGGTGGACGAAGGCGACATCGAGCAAGCCGTGCTGATGCTGCTGGAAATCGAAAAGACCCTGGTCGAGGGCGCGGGCGCCGCGGGGCTTGCCGCGCTGGTACGCCACCCCGAACGGTTCAGGGGCAAGCGCGTCGGGCTGGTGCTGTCGGGCGGCAACATCGACCCGCTGCTGCTGGCGGCCATCATCGAACGTGGCATGGTGCGCTCGGGGCGGCTGGCACGCATCAAGGTGAGCGCGCGCGACGTGCCCGGCGTGCTGGCCCGCATCACAGCCACCGTGGCCGACGTCGGTGCCAACATCGAGGAGGTGCACCATCAACGCGCCTTCACCATGCTGGCCGCGCAGAACGTGGAGATCGAATTGGTGCTGCAGACCCGGGGCAAAGCCCATGTGGAAGAGGTGCTGGGCCAGCTGCGTGCGGGCGGCATGGAGGCAGCACTGATCTGACCTGCCACAAGGTTTTGTGCTCTGCCCGCCGCACCGCGGCTAGAATTGCGCAAGTTTTAAGCATCTGGAGACCCCATGTCCGACCACAACACTTCCCACGCCGCCGCAACGCCCTCGACCGACCCCGTGGAGAACGTCGTCTCCGTGGTCCCCGTGGTGCTGCCGGTGGTGGGCGGCATCATGATGTTCCTGCTGGCGTTCATCGCCGTGTACATGGCCTGAGCACCCAAGCCACCGCACCAAAGCCCCGCTGCGCGGGGTTTTTTTTCGCCTCTCTCTTTCCTTCCTTGCCTTCTTCTGGAGCCCCCATGCGACCCGGACACGCCCTTGTTCTCTTCTCCGGTGGACAGGATTCCACCACCTGCCTGGCCTGGGCGCTCACGCATTTTGCCCATGTGGAAACCATCGGCTTCGACTATGGCCAGCGCCACCACGTGGAACTGCAGGCGCGCAAGACGGTGCTGGCGCAGCTGCGCGAGCGCTTCCCACAGTGGCGTAACCGGCTGGGCGAGGACCACATGCTGGATCTGGCCGTGCTGGGCCGCATCAGCGACACCGCCCTGACCAGCGAGACCGAAATCCAGATGACGGCCGCCGGATTGCCCAACACCTTCGTACCGGGGCGCAACCTGCTGTTCTTCAACCTGGCTGCGGCCGTGGGCTACCGGCGCGGGCTGCATACCCTGGTGGGCGGCATGTGCGAAACCGACTTCTCGGGCTACCCCGACTGCCGCGACGACACGCTCAAGGCCCTGCAGGTGGCCGTGTCGCTGGGCATGGGCCAGCGCTTCACGTTCGAGACGCCGCTGATGTGGCTGGACAAGGCCGAGACCTGGGAGCTGGCGCGCACGCTGGGCGGCGACGCGCTGGTGGAGCTGATCATCACCGAGTCCCACACCTGCTACCACGGCGTGCGGGACACCCTGCACCCCTGGGGCTACGGCTGCGGCACCTGCCCGGCCTGCGCACTGCGGCAGGCAGGCTACGAACGGTGGATGGCGGGACGCCTCCCCGAGGCGCCTGCGACGCCCTCCTCCTGAAGGGGAGCCCACCTGTGGCCGGGCGGAGCCCGTTCCAGAGGTGCACGGCGCACTGACTGGCGCGCGCCGGTTTCGTCGCGGGGCAGCCCATCCACGGGCTTGGGTGAGCCGTTTTATCAGACATAACCTAATGCTTTTTTTGCATGAATTTAGGCCCTGTCTGACAGACAAGCGGTCGGTGGGTTCATAAAATCGACATCCCAGCCGACCCGCGGACTCCGTGGAAACTCGCCTCCACCCCGTGGGGCTGCGACACGCACACCCGCCCGCCGACTGAGCACGAAAGCCGTTTTTTCAAAGGCAGCGCTCAGCATCTGCACGTGAGCCAGGCCTTGCCGCGATCCACCGGGGTCTGTCTGCTTCCTTTGAAAAAACTGTTTTTCAACTTAGGAAGCTCCCCGATGAATGCACCCACCATGCAGGGCCTGAATCTCAACGCCCCCGCCTACGTCAAAAACGCCAAGCTGCTCGCCTGGGTCGCCGACATGGCCGCCCTCTGCAAACCCGACAGCATCTACTGGTGCGACGGCACGAAGGAAGAGTACGACCGCCTCTGCCAGCAGTTGGTCGACGCCGGCACCTTCAAGAAGCTCAACCCTGCCAAGCGCCCCGGCAGCTACCTGGCCTGGTCCGACCCTTCGGACGTGGCCCGCGTGGAAGACCGCACCTACATCTGCTCGGCCAAGAAGGAAGATGCCGGCCCCACCAACAACTGGATGGCCCCGGCCGAAATGCGCGCCACGCTGCAACCGCTGTTTGACGGCTGCATGAAGGGCCGCACCATGTACGTGGTGCCCTTCAGCATGGGCCCGCTGGGCAGCCACATCGCCCACATCGGCGTGGAACTGACCGACAGCGCGTATGTGGCCGTCAACCAGCGCCTCATGACCCGCATGGGCAAGGCCGTGTACGACGTGCTGGGCGTGGAAGGCGAGTTCGTGCCTTGCATGCACACCGTGGGCGCGCCGCTAGCTGAAGGCGAAAAGGACACCACGAGCTGGCCTTGCAACCCCAAGGTCAAGTACATCGTCCATTACCCCGAAACGCGCGAAATCTGGTCCTATGGCTCGGGCTACGGCGGCAACGCGCTGCTGGGCAAGAAGTGCCTGGCCCTGCGCATCGCGTCCACCATGGGCCGCGA
>Ga0307408_100002163_pt1 | contig 14061 bp, 9 predicted proteins | sample 322Cmetagenome_FD_202116 | JGI IMG/M metagenome (GOLD analysis project Ga0307408, IMG submission 202116) | Maize rhizosphere microbial communities from greenhouse at UC Davis, California, United States - 322HYB-C-3 | ecosystem: Host-associated > Plants > Roots > Rhizosphere > Soil | place: USA...
CCCTCGATGGCTATTAGGCCCGGACCGGCTCCTGGTTTTACCTTAGGGGCAACCTGAAAACCACCGTTGTATTTATCATTATACTTCCAACCAGTTTTTGATGAGCTTCCGCTTTTGCTTTTACATGCTGTCCCCAAAATTCCCAACGCAAGCAACCCTGTTGTAAAAACTACTGATATTCTTTTCATTTTGTGATCACTGAGCATTAATTGCTAAAAATAGCTATAAATCATTAACATAAAAAAATGATTTATAGCAGATGTATTGTTTTTATAACCACCTGATACGACTGGCGAATTTTAGGGTTACAATTTTTCTCACTAAGCATACTTATTATGAAGATTTTAAGTTTAAGTGATGTAGAGTGTAACACATTTAGGTAAAAAATTTATAGTTCTTCACTTATATGATTTTTTAATACTTTTAAAGCATGATTAATAACGCTCGGATAAAAGCTGTTTTAACTTTTTTTATCGTTCTATCTGTTTCTGTAATTGATGTAAACGCTCAGGATTTAGATGAAACTACTACCGATGGCCGATTTGGGTCAAGAATAGTGCAAACAGGTGTGCCATTTCTTCTTATTGCCCCTGATTCTCGTTCTGGAGCAATGGGTGAGGCCGGGGTGGCTGTATCTCCTGATGCCAATTCTATCCACTGGAATCCCTCAAAATTAGCCTTTGTAACAGGCAATGGTGGTTTGTCTTTGTCTTACAGTCCATGGTTGCAGCGATTGGTGCCCGATATCAATCTGGCTTATTTATCAGCATACAAAAGGATTGATGACCGCAATACTATTGGAGCATCATTACGTTACTTTTCTCTTGGTCAAATTCAGTTAAAAGATAATATCGGCACAGATTTGGGTACTTATAGTCCTAACGAATTTGCTGTGGATGCTGTTTTAGCGAGGAAGTTCGGTGAAAATTTCTCCCTTGGTACTGCATTGAGGTTTATCTATTCGAATCTGGTAAACGGACAGTTCTCTAATGGTCAGCAAACTAAACCCGGTACAGCTGTAGCGGCCGATGTTTCAGGCTATTTCAAGAAGGAAACTGTTTTTTTGGGTTATGACTCTCGCTTGTCGGCAGGATTACACATCTCAAATATTGGTAACAAAATAGATTATGTTGAAGGAGAAAGCAATAAGGTTTTCCTTCCAACGAATTTAAGATTAGGAGGAGCCTCAACGTTCTTTCCGGATGCTTTGAGTGAATTTACAGTTGCGCTCGAATTAAATAAGCTATTGGTTCCATCTCCCCCAATTACTGCAACTGATGAGAATAATCAGACTGTTATTGTTTCCGGGAAAGATCCATCTACACTTTCTGTGCCGGCAGCTATTTTTGGATCATTTAGCGATGCGCCGGGAGGGTTTAAAGAAGAGATGCAAGAAATTAGTTATTCTGCAGGAGTAGAGTATGTCTATAATAAGCAATTTGCTTTGCGTGCCGGATATATCTATGAGAATCCCGAAAAGGGGAATAGAAATTACCTTACGCTTGGAGCCGGCTTGCAGTATAATTATTTCAATCTGGATTTCGCTTACATCCTTGCTAATCAGCAAAAGTCTCCATTGGCAAACACTTTAAGATTTACACTCGGCTTTACTTTCGCCGAGAAAAAATAATTGTTTTTTCTGAGATCAGGCTGTGGTGTATTTACGCTACGGCCTGATTTTTTTTAAGGCAGTTGTTCATAGTTGTCTTTCATTTCCCTTATTTAAAATATTATGAAGATCAGAGTTGGTTTTGGTTTTGACGTGCATGAGTTGCGTGACGGACATCCTTTTGTTATGGGTGGAGTAAAGCTTGAACATCAAAGCGGCGCATACGGACATTCGGATGCTGATGTCTTATTACATGCCATTTGCGATGCATTGTTGGGGGCGGCAAACCTAAGGGATATAGGGTTTCATTTTTCGAATAAGGATGATAGGTGGAAAGGAATAAGTAGTTTGATTTTACTAAAGGAATGTGTGCGGCTTATAGGCGAGAAGGGATGGAGTGTTGGCAATATTGATGCAATGATTTGTCTTGAAGCACCGAAGATCAATCCGCATGTTCCTGAGATGAAGAAGAATATAGCAGAAGCGATAAATATTTCTGAGGAGGATATTTCTATAAAAGCTACTACTAACGAAAAGATGGGTTTTATTGGCCGCGAAGAAGGTGTGGTAGCTTATGCGGTGTGTTTAATTGAAAAGTAGTTTTTGGGATTACTGTTGTTGTGGATTATTTCTTTTCAGAATCTGGAATTTCGATTTTTGAGAAGTCAACTCCGCATTTGCAGTTTGTGCCGCACGCGCTGTTTGGTTTCAGGTTGTTATAAATTATTCTTCCTACATAAATTATCGCTGCAATAAACAGGCAAGCAACAAGTATCTCCTGTATTCCCATTATGCAAAGGTAAAATTCTGTTAATGCCTGATTGTCATTTATTTTCAAGCTTTATAAAAGAGCGGAAATCCCAAATTAATAACGTACCTTTGCGCAAAATTTTTGAGAAGCATACTTCATGCAGAATATTAGAAACATTGCGATTATCGCACACGTTGACCACGGTAAAACTACCTTGGTTGACAAAATTTTACACAGTTGCGCTATCTTTAGAGACAATCAGGAAACAGGTGAACTGATTCTTGACAACAACGATTTAGAGCGCGAGCGTGGTATTACGATCGTTTCCAAAAACGTATCTGTACAATACAAAGACGTTAAAATTAACATTATAGATACTCCGGGTCACGCCGACTTTGGAGGCGAGGTGGAACGTGTATTGAAAATGGCTGATGGTGTATTGCTACTTTGTGATGCATTTGAAGGTGCCATGCCTCAAACTCGTTTCGTAACTCAGAAGGCACTAGCTTTAGGTTTGAAGCCTATTGTGGTTGTAAATAAAGTTGACAAAGAAAACTGCCGTCCTGAAGAGGTTTACGAACAGATCTTTGAATTATTCTTCAATCTTGATGCTACCGAAGAGCAATTGGATTTCCCGGTTGTTTACGGATCGTCTAAACAAGGTTGGATGAATACCGACTGGAAAGTTCCTACCGACAATATTTTCCCATTAATGGATGCAATCCTGGAAAATATCCCGGCAGCACCGACCAATGAGGGTACATTGCAAATGCAGATTACGTCGCTAGACTACTCTTCATTTGTTGGTCGTATCGCGGTTGGACGTGTAGCTCGCGGTGTAATTAAAGAAAATCAGCCTGTTTCTTTGGTGAAAAGAGATGGTAAGATTGTAAAAAGCCGTATTAAGGAGCTTTATACTTTCGAAGGTTTAGGAAAAGTTAAAGTTCAGGAAGTACATTCTGGTGATATTTGTGCAGTTGTAGGTATCGAAGGTTTTGACATTGGTGATACCATTGCTGATTTCGAAAATCCGGAGCAACTGGAAGTAATCAAAATTGATGAGCCAACAATGAATATGTTGTTCACCATCAATAACTCTCCATTCTTTGGTAAAGAAGGTAAATTTGTTACTTCGCAGCGTTTACGTGAACGTTTGTATAAAGAAACTGAGAAAAATCTTGCATTAAAAGTGGTTGAAACTGAATCTCCTGATGCTTATCTGGTATACGGAAGAGGTATTCTCCATTTGTCGGTTTTGATCGAGACTATGCGTCGTGAGGGATATGAGCTTCAGGTTGGTCAGCCACAGGTTATCGTTAAAGAAATTGATGGTGTTAAGTGCGAGCCTGTAGAAACTTTAATTGTTGATGTACCGGGTGAGGTTTCAGGTAAAGTAATCGAATTGGTAACTCAGCGTAAAGGAGAGTTATTAATTATGGAGCCTAAAGGAGATCTTCAGCACTTAGAATTTGAAATTCCTTCTCGTGGTATCATCGGTTTAAGAAATAACGTTCTTACTGCAACTGCTGGTGAGGCTATCATGGCACACCGTTTTAAAGCTTACGAGCCTTGGAAAGGACAAATTCCAGGAAGAATGAACGGCGTTTTGGTGTCAATGGATAAAGGTCAGTCTACAGCTTATTCAATTGATAAGTTACAGGATCGTGGTCGTTTCTTTGTTGATCCGGGAGTTGATGTTTACGAAGGACAAATCCTTGGTGAGCACATCCGTGACAACGACTTAGTAGTTAACGTGGTGAAAGGTAAGCAGTTGACGAACATGCGTGCTTCTGGTAGTGATGATAACACCCGTATTGCTCCTGCAATTAAGTTCTCATTAGAGGAATCAATGGAATATATCCAGGCTGATGAGTACATCGAAGTTACTCCGCAAAGTATGCGTTTGCGTAAGATCTATTTAACTGAAAATGAGCGTAAAATCAACGCTAAGAGATTTCAGTCATAATCCTACCGGATTATAAAATTGAAAGAGCTCCTTGAAAAAGGGGCTCTTTTTTTGCATTAATATTTCATTTCTTTGCAGCAAATTCATTGTCGTTTGGCTAATCCTGAAAAAATTTGTGGAGTGGTAGTTCTGTATAATCCGGAACGCCAGATATTGGATAATATCGCTTCCTACATTGGGTATCTGGATAAATTATTCGTGGTAGATAATTCCGAAGATCCTAAAGCCGAACTTATAGATGCACTCCGCCAAATTCCCAACTGTTATTATCATCCATTCGGTGAAAACCTAGGGATCGCAGCTGCTTTAAATGCAGGTGCAAAGCTTGCTCTGAAAGAAGGCGCTGGCTGGCTTTTAACAATGGATCAGGATAGTAAATTTGAAGGCGATAACCTCAAGCTGCTAATAGACTTTACTTTGCAGCAGGATACAGGCAAAATAGGCGTGGTATCGCCATATCATCGGACTAAACTGGGTGTGCTTAAACGCCAGGAAATAGAGGAAGTTCAATCGGTAATGACATCAGGGAATTTAGTCAGCATACCTGCTTACGTGGCTATTGATGGCTTTGACGATAGCTTGTTTATCGACGCTGTAGATTGGGATTTTTGTCTCCGCTTGAACATGTCGGGATTTAAAGTGTTGCGTTTGAATACCGTTTTTCTAGAACACAATCTGGGTAATGCCTCTTATCATAAGGGGCTTTCAGGCAAAGAGGTAGTAGTTCTCAATTACAATAAAATACGTCGTTATTATATTACCCGGAATAAGTTGTTCATCTTCTTTAAATACCGGAAGGACTTTCCAGGCTATTGCAATGCGATTTTTAAAACCCTTTTCAGGGATTTGCGCCACATTGTAATGTATGAACAGCATAAGGCCTCAAAGCTGCGCTATTTCTTTAAGGGCATCTTTGACTTCGTTTTGGGAAGAAAGGGTAAGCTTCTTTAGCTGTTTATTTCAATTTAAGCTTTATTAGATATTCGTCAATCAGAAGGTTAATATCCTCGGAAATTTTAAGAAAATAAATTGCCGGCACAAAGACCGCTGTCACAAAGCTGCTTCTTATAATGGTATCAAGAATAAAGTTGTTCTGTTTTGGGATTGCTATCTCAGACAGAAAATAAACTACTGCCGTTAAGCCAACTATTAAAGCGCTTTTGTAGCTAATTGGCTGCATCTTGTATCTTATTAATAGAAAGAAATACCTGAATACATTAATAATCAACATCGAAAGTGCGTATGCAATCCCCGCACCAACCATCCCAAATTTGGGAATAAGAAGGATATTCAGCACAATCGTGATCACCGCAAGGAACAAAAAGAAAAAGGACTCAACCTTGTAATATTTGGAGGTGCCGAGCACTATCGCGTTTATTCCCATCGATGAATCGATTATGTAACCAATGGCAATAGCCAGGAAAACGTTTTTAGCGGATGCATACTCCGGCGGGAATAAATGGAATACATTATCAATATTAGCCCAAATAAGAATGAAGATGAAAAGTGCGCTCAGCATTTGATTAATGCTGCTTTTTCGGTAGAGTCCGGAGATGGTTTGCAGGTCGTTGTTTTTCCAGGCTTCGGTGACAAACGAAAAGGCAATATTATAAAGTGCTTTTGAAGGTACATTGATAACAAGCGCAAAGTTGAAAAGCGTGTTGTAGATACCGTTCGTGCTAAGTCCAAAATTTTTATTGATGAAGTAAGTATCGATGTTCTGAACCAGCAGTGGAGATGATCCGGTTAAGATGCCCAGAAGAGAAATATCTGCCAGCTTCTTAATCAGTGGTTTGTCCAGAAATTTAAAATCGGGCTGTAAAAATAGCTGATTGTCTTTTTTAACTTTCCAGATAATGATAATTGTAGGTAGTATTCCTGCCAGCAACCATAACGGCATAAAAAGATCAAAGCCAATTATACCTGTATAGATTAATAATAAGGTAAAAAGAATCAGAAGCCGCTTCACAAATTCATTCAGGAAAATACTGGTCGTTGCATCATAAAGCATCCGGGTATAGATGGCAAAGACACTGAAGAAGATTACTGCCCATGAAAGAGGAATCAGGTACCAGAAATAATCGGCGAAAAGTGTTGATTGCTGCGCTTTCTGGTTAATTATTTCATCCTTAAAAATATAGGCTGCGATGCTGCATAAGATGCCTCCAAGGGTTACAACAAGGCAAAAAAGAAATAAATAACCATGATGTTTTTTCTCAGTATTTCTAAAATAAGGAAAATATCTGGCCGTGCCATGAAATCCCAAAGTAGCTATTTGCGAAAACAGGAGGGAGTAATTAGTGAGAATTAATATCAAACCTACGCGGCCGCTGTCCTGAAGAGCATGTGGCTGAATAAGAATGGTTGCAAACCCAACCAAGATGCCTAAATATTGAAAGACCGAGCTTTTTATGGTTTGCTTTCTGATTATGCCCATCGGCCTTTTGATAATGTAATGTTGAAATAAAAAGTAATACTTTTGGCAAAGATAATGGCAAATTTGAAATATAAAATCGGTGTTGTAACGGTAACCTATGGCAATCGTTTTTCCTTTTTGAAACGGGTTGTTAGCAGGGTGTTGTTATGTCCGGAAGTTCAAAATGTTATTATCGTAGATAATGCTTCGGAGTATGATCTGAATACAGCCATTACTGAAATTACGGATGATCGGATAAGGGTATTGAATCAGACGGAAAATACAGGTTCGGCCGGAGGCTATAATATTGGTGTAAACTACTTTTTGAGTAATACCGATTGCGATTTTGTATTACTTCTGGATGATGACAATCTTCCGGAAGAAAACACCATTGCTGATTTGTTGCAGCATTGGACGACAATAAATGGAGGCAACGATAAGAAGGCGCTTTATTGCCTGCGCAAAGATCGGCCTCAGCATATTAAAATTGCACAAGGTGAAGATCCCTACAGATATTATCTGGTGCCTGATAACTTTCTTGGCTTTAACGTTTTTAGAATAGTTAAAAATCAGTTTTATAAATTGCGTGATAAGTTTCGGCCTCTGCAAGCGAATCTTAATATAGCCGAAATTCCTTATGTGCCCTACGGCGGCTTGTTTATGCACCGGGAATTGGTGGAGGCCATAGGATTGCCTGATTTGAATCTTTATTTGTACGTGGATGATTCGGAATATTCCTACAGGATTACTGAGCAGGGAGGCAAAATCTGGTTGATTCCTTCTGCCTCAATTGTTGATATTGATCGTTCGGAGGGAATAGTTTTTAAGACAAAGGCCTTTCATTCCAAGCTCCTGGATATGTGGAGTTTCAGAGTTTATTACCATGTACGCAACCGAATGTATTTCTATTCACGGGTAGCCGTCAAAAATTCCTGGATATTTTCGCTTAATAAATGGCTTTATCTTCGCTATTTAAGTTTGGTTGCTCAGCTTACTGGAAAAAACCGTGAATATGATAAGTTGTTGGTTGCAATAGACGACGGCTTAAAAGGAAGATTAGGCAAAGTTGGGCAGGATAAATTTTAGAAGAAAATTGAGCTTGTTTTTTTATTGAATTATAATGCAAAATCTCGCACCCATAGCACTGTTTGTTTATAACCGACCTGAGCATACAAGGCGAACAATTAAGTTTTTACAACAAAATCGGCTCGCTGAAGAGTCGAGGCTATTCATTTTTTCGGATGCTGCCCGCAAAGGTGACGAAGAGAAAGTGAAGGAGGTACGCGAATACATCAGCTCGGTTGAGGGCTTTAAATCGGTAGAAGTTGTTGAACGGGAAAGAAATGCCGGCCTTGCGAACTCAATCATTGAGGGAGTAACCAGGTTAACCAGGGAGTACGATAAGGTAATTGTTTTTGAAGATGATTTACTGTCATCGCCATATACGCTCCAGTATTTTAATGATGCTTTAAACAGGTACGAAAGCGAAGATCGTGTGATGCATATCTGTGCATATATGTATCCTTTAAAAAATGCCGGAGGTTTGCCTGAAACGTTCTTTTACCGGGCGTCTGGCAGTTGGGGATGGGCAACATGGAAGCGTTCTTGGCAGCATTTTGAATCTGATATTGATAAGATCATTTCCCGGTTCGATAAACAGAAAATAAATGATTTCTCGATAGATCATTCGATGAATTTCTGGAAGCAGGTTCATGAGTTTAAGAACGGGAAAAATAATTCATGGGCTATCCGGTGGTATGCCTCCATCTTTTTACGAAATGGTCTGTGTTTGAATCCTGCCTCGTCGCTTATTGATAATATTGGTCATGATGGAACAGGGGTTCATTCCGGAAAGAATGATATGTATTCGGTGGCGATAAGTCAGAACCCCGTATCTTATTTCCCTGATAAAATAGCGGAGAACCAGGTGGCCTATCTGCAAATCCGCGATTTTCTAAAGCACAGAAAAGGAAATCTCTGGCAGCGGTTGGTTAGATTTGCAAAGGAGAAGTTTTAAGGAAGAGCCAACCTTATTTTATATGACAAATAAATAGTTAATGAAAGTAATTCATCTGAATACCTATGATGGCAATGGTGGAGCGGGTAGGGCTTGCTTAAGACTTAGTAGTGCATTAAATTTGCTGGATGGGGTTTCTTCAAACGTGTATGTTCACTATAAATTTGGCCCAAATCCTCATATTAATAGTCTGGATGGAGATAATAAAATCAGAAAGGCATTTATCGCTTTCACCATATTACTGGAACGGTACTCATCGTCATTCCTTACTAAGAAATTAAAAATACCTTTTTCGGTGCCTGTTTGGGGGCGTAATCTTACAAAATACCCTGAGTTACAAGATGCTGATATTATTCATCTTCATTGGGTAAATCATGCTTTTCTCAGACCTCGTGACCTGGCGAAGTTATCTGCTTTAGGTAAGCCGATTGTTTGGACATTCCACGATAGCAATGCTTATACAGGTGGCTGTCACGTGAGATATAATTGCACACACTTTGAGAATGAATGCGGAAATTGTCCGGTGCTAAAGTCATCACATCCTAACGATCTTTCGCATAAAATATGGAAGGCAAAAGAAAAGGCATACTCTTCTTTGGATTTCTTTATCGTTGCACCTAGTCACTGGAAGTTTAAATCTGTAAAAAGAAGTAAACTGCTTCGGGATAACAGCATGGCCGTGATTGCCAATACACTTGAATCAAACATATTTAAACCACATAATAAAGCTCAGGCGAAAAAGCAGCTGAATTTAGATACGGATAAATTTATTATGTTGAGTGGTTTTATGCCTTCGAGGAACGACCTGCATAAAGGAACTCCTTACTTGTTAGATGCTTTGGATATTCTTATAAAGGAGAAGAATGTGGATAGAAATAAGGTGGAACTGATCGTATTTGGAAACAGAGACAGTAAAAACGTTCCTGAATTTCCGATTAAGACCACTTTCCTTGGTACCATTTCTAACGATGAAAAACTAGCTATCTGCTATAGTGCAGCTGACGTTTTTCTTACGCCATCTTTGGAAGATAATCTCCCAAATACAGTTATGGAAAGCTTGGCTTGCGGAACTCCGGTTGTTTCATTTACAACAGGGGGGATTCCCGATATGGTTAAGCATAAAGAAAACGGATATCTTGCTGAATATAAATCGGTTGAAGATTTGGCAAATGGGATTGCTTGGGTGTATAATCATCAGAATAAGGAGGAATTAAATCTTCGTTCGCGTGATGTAGTTGAAAATGAGTTTTCTGAAAAAGTTATAGCCGAAAAGCATTTAGCCATTTATAATCAGTTATTGGGCAGCAGATCAGATTTTAAGCCCTTGTTATCCGTAATCACGGTTGTATATAATAATCAACGTGATATTGAACGAACCATTAAGTCGGTAATTAATCAAGACTATTATAATATTGAGTATATAGTAATTGATGGAGGGTCAAGCGATGGCACACTCGACATTATACATAAATACAAGGAGCAAATCTCAACCCTCATTTCTGAAAAGGATTCGGGAATTTATGATGCAATGAACAAGGGGCTTAGGGTTGCTACAGGAGACTACGTGCTTTTTATGAACTCTGGGGATGAGATCTTTGCCTCGGATACAGTGACAAGAGTTTTTTCCTCAACAGCAAATGCTGATATATATTATGGGGAAACTGAAATGTTTGATGATGATTGGAATAGTTTAGGGCAGAGAAGGCACATTGCCCCTTCGCGATTGCATCTGGGCAGTTTCAAATATGGGATGAGTGTAAGTCATCAGGCTATTTATATACGAAGATCGCTCGTTGCACCATATAATGTTGGCTATAAGCTTAGTGCGGATATTGATTGGATACTGAATGCATTGGTAGGAGCGAAGAAGATCGTAAATGTGGGAGGCTATGTTGCTAAGTACCTGGTGGGAGGAATGTCTAAAAAGAAGCATCGTCAAAGCTTAATTGAGCGATTCCATATTTTTACTAAGTATTATGGCTTACTGCCTAATATTATTAATCACGTAGTAATTGCAGGAAATTTGTTCGTCTATTTTCTGAAGAATAAAAGAACCAATGACTGATAATAAGAAAGCCTCAGATTGATTTCCGAGGCTTTCTTATTATCAATTATTGTACTATTAATTGTTGGGTTCTTGAGCTCTGATTGTCTTTCAAAATCACGATGTAGGTGCCTTTTGCAACATTCTCGAGATCTACGGTTATTTCGCTTGTTCCGTTTTTGATGGTGAATGTCTTAACAATCCTTCCAAGCATATCTACAATTTTTAGTTCTGCATTTGATGCAATTTGATACTGAATATTGATTGAATTTTTACTTGTTGGATTTGGATAAACGATGAATAGGTTTTTATCTAAGCCAAAATCTGCGACAGCTACCGAACTAGTTTTGTAGTCCCCATTGTTGTCAATCATCTTTAGTCGGTAGTAGTTGTTGCCTGTTACCACATTTTTATCTACAAAAGAGTAATTGGCGATTCCATTTCCATTGGTAGCATTCATATTTCCAACAGATTGAAAATTGACGGCATCTGTACTGTGTTGAATCTCAAAGTGCGAAACGTTGCTTTCATTTGCCGTTGCCCAAGTTAAGAATGCTCCTCCTGGCGATGGTTTAGCCGCAAAGTGTTGCAGATTTAAAGGCAGAACTTCTGATGAAGCATATTTTAAGATAGTAATGTTCGAGGAATAGTCGTTCGCTGCAGCAATGTCCGATTTGCCATCGCCATCCAAATCTGCAATGGCAATACTAATCGATCCTGATTGAGCTGCAAAGTCAACCCTTGGTTCGAAATTAATAGCGCTTGTTGTTGATGTGTTTTTGAATACCGAAACCGATCCTGCTATTAAATTCGCTACAGCCAAGTCAAGCTTGCCATCTCCGTTAAGGTCAGTTGCTGTAACACCATAAGGGTTGCTTTCGTTAGTAAAGTCTACCTTTGAGTTGAAGGACATGTTTCCTCCTGAAGAGGTGTTCTTAAAAGTGGAGATCGAGCTTCCATCATGATTTGTAATGGTTAGATCTGACAACCCGTCGTTGTTAAGATCCGCAATTGCGATCGATCTTGGACTGCTTCCTGTGCTTAAAGTATTATTCAAGCTAAAGGAAATGCTACCACTTGTGCTGTTATTTTTGTAGATAACTGCGTTTTGAGAGCTGAAATTGGCGACAACCAGTTCAGGTTTATTATCTCCATTCAAATCTCCAATTACTACATCTCGTGGGTGGTAGCCTGGATAATAAGTGATTTTGCTTCCAAAAGAAATATTGCCGCTGGTGCCGAGGTTTCTTAAAATTGAGATTGATCCGTCATCATCATTAACAACCGCTAAATCCGCTTTTCCGTCACTGTCAAGATCGCCAATAGCAACAATCCGTGGACCGGATGCTGTTGGGTAATCAATTTTACTATCAAAGGAGATTGTGCCGTTTATACTAGTGTTTTTGTAAACCGATACAGTGCCAGCAAAGTAATTTGCTACAGCTATATCAATTTTGCCGTCTCCGGTAACGTCTCCGGTTGCTAATGCAAATGCTCCACTTCCGCATGCAAGATCTACCTTTGAATTAAATGAAATCGTTCCAATCGCGCTAGTGTTTTGTAAAATTGAAATTGTGTTGTCATCATAATTTGATGTTACTAAGTCTACCTTACCATCGTTATTGAAATCTCCGGAAGCAATGCCGTGAGGGCGTTTTCCTGTTATTAATGTATTGGTTGTGGTAAAACTTGCAACATCTATAATGTTTGTGGGATTGCTGTATGTCACCACAAATGGTTTATTCGAATAAGCAGTATAATTATTACTGGTAATAGTTATCGGACTAAATGTAGCCGAAATAGGCACCGTTACCGTTAAAGATGTGCTGCTCGCAGCTGTTACTACAGCCTTTACCGCACCAAAGTAAACAGTATTGGAAGTTGTTGTTGTATTAAAATTTGTTCCCGTAATAGTTACCGACGTTCCAATTGGGCCCGAAGTTGGACTAAAAGATGTAACTGTTGGAACCTGTCCAAGAAGATTGGACGATAAGAAAAAAAGAAATACTAATGAAAATGTCCTAATTCCAGTTTTGAAATCAAAGGTTAGGTAAAAATTTGTCATAAAATGTAAAGATTTTCCACAAAGATAGAATTCTTCTACAAATTGACCAGCGATGCGGATACTTTAATAAAGAAAGGCAACCTGTTAAGATTGCCTTTCTTTATTTTATGCAGTTATTTCTTTCTTCTTCCTGCTTTCTAAAAATGCAACGCCTATTAAACTCACAATAAGCACTATAGAGGCTATCAAAGAAATCATCTCTCCGGTATAATAAGAGTTCGGTTCAAATTTAAATTCCAGTTTGTGATTTCCACCAGGTAACTGAGCTGCTCTTAAAATGTAATTTGCACGGAAGTATGGGATTTTTACGCCATCCAGATATGCGTTCCAGCCTTTAGTATACCAGATTTCTGAGAACACAGCAATTACATCATTAGGAGCAGAATATTCGTAGGATAAGCGATCCGGGTGATAGTTTGTTAAGGAAATTTTAGCGTTAGTTGTTGTGCCAAGTTTTTTCTCGTCAATTTGAGATTTAAACTCCTCGCTTACAATTGCTTCTTTTAACGGATCGAAGCTGTTAATGGCAGTCATCTCCTGGTTTGCATCCTTCACATATAATACGTTGGTGATAAACCAGGCATTACCGCAGGCGGTGCTTCTGTTCACCATCTTTTGCGACTGACCATCTTCTGACGTTGTAATAATGTAACGGGTGTTTAACATGTCAAGAACATCCTCGTTAATGGCATTGTTAAATTGCTTTTCAATAACTTCCTGATAACGCTTCAGTTTAGCGGCATGGTAACCTCCAATCGACTTATGGAAGTATGAAGTGTAAGCACTGCTGAAGGTAGACTCAGAAAGGTCCATAACCCGGTAGCTTGCGCTGGTATCACGTTTAATTAGCTCATCAACCGTCCGGGGCTGGTAAACCATGTTTTGTTCTTCTACAAACTTGTCATTGTTAAGATATCTGCGGTCTATTCCCCACATGTCTATCAAAACAAGGCCTCCAAGAAGGATAAACGCAATCTCTCCTTTCAACTTGCGCTGAATGAGAGCCCAAACGATACCTGCTGCCAATGCTACAAATATTAAAGAACGGAAGGCATCAGTTCGTGCCAGACTTTCACGGTCGGCAATTAGTGCGTTTGCTACGGTTTGAGCAATGCCTTGATCTCCAAATGCTTGAGTCAATTGGTCAATAAAACCTTGGTGGCCAGATGTTTTAAAGCTTAAAATTAAGCCAG
>Ga0307408_100002164_pt1 | contig 14056 bp, 14 predicted proteins | sample 322Cmetagenome_FD_202116 | JGI IMG/M metagenome (GOLD analysis project Ga0307408, IMG submission 202116) | Maize rhizosphere microbial communities from greenhouse at UC Davis, California, United States - 322HYB-C-3 | ecosystem: Host-associated > Plants > Roots > Rhizosphere > Soil | place...
ATTGCTTGGTTTTATGGCGATATTTTTTGGCGCCTTTCAGCTGATGCTCTCCAACCTTGCCCTGCAAGCAAAAACTACCGGTAAACACCCCTCAAGCAAAGCGACTAAAACCAAAAAGGCACGTCGTTAATTTTCATATCCCCGTGGCAGTTAGCTCTGCTGGCGCTAGTGGTCATACCAATAGCGCCCTGCTCTTTCCCGCTGTAATTCAACGGCCTGCAGGCTACCATCACGCCAACGAAAAACCGCCGCGCCGGTATCGGCGGTATTAATCGTCTGACTGCCAGCAGCGCGATATCGCGCTTGCACCTGTGGATGCGGGTGCCCGTGTTGGTTGCGATAACCTGCCGAATACACCACGTAACGCGGTTGTGTGCGCTGCACCCACAACACGCCGGACGAAGTGCGACTGCCATGATGCGCAGCTGCAAGCAACGCCAACTTATCGGGCACCTGATCCTCATAGAGCAACTGATGTTCGACGCTGGTTTCTATATCGCCCGGCAAAACAATATGTTCAGCGCCATAACTGATCAGCAGCACACAAGAGTGATTATTGGCACTAGTCCGTGCACTGGTTGGTACGGGTAAAAAGCGGAATTCGACGCTCTCCCAACGCCAAGGTAAATGGTCATGGCAGCTTTGCAATTGTGTGGGCGCACTGACCACTCGCTCCGGCTCACCACCCAATAACTGCCTTGACTCAACTTTTTCCAGCAACCCCTTGAGGCCACCGGCGTGATCCGCATCCCAATGGCTAACCACCAAATAGTCGATGGTGCGAATACCCTGCGCATACAAGTAAGGGACAACTATGGCGCTACCGGCATCAAAACTGCGGGAATATTGCGGGCCGGTGTCGTACACCAAGGTGCGCGAGCCGACTTGCACCACGATGGCAGTACCTTGGCCGACATCCAGAACGGTAACGGTTAAATCGTCTGCCGCAGGCGGTTTAATTAAAAAGCTCAAACTGGCCGCCACAGCAATACCGATAACCCCCAGGTATTTAGGCAGCAAACCGCGCGGTAATAACATCACCACAACACTCAGCGCCAATAGCAGTAATAGACCGGGTGAAAAAGCCACCACCGGGCTAGCCCAAGAGCCGGCAAACGCGAGCAAGCCGTCCAAAAACACGGCAAGCCATTCCATCGCACCTGCCGCCATCGCCAGTAAACTGTTACTTAGGCCCAACCATACATCGCCCACCGCAGCACCAATCAGCAACAAGGGCACGACAAAAAAAGTGATCAGTGGAATGGCGATAGCATTACCCACCGGCGCGACCAGCGAAACCGTGCTAACCAATAAACTGAGCGGCAGCATAAGCCCTATAAACATTACCCACTGGGAGCGAATGAAGCCGATCAGCAGTTCTTTGAAGGTAAAACCAGCCCAAGGTTCTATAGTGCGTTTGGTCACCAAACGTCCGGAAAAATACATGAGCAACAGTGCCACAGCACCGAAAGACAGCCAAAAACCCATGTCGAACGCGGCCAGCGGGTCCAAGAGCACAACGAGCGCCAAAGCCCAGCAAAAAATATCGCTAATACGTAGGTTGCGGCGCGCCAAACACGCGGCGTAAAACAAACTAAGCATAATGAGCGTGCGCACCGTGGGAATATTAAACCCTGCCAAGGCCGCGTAAAAACTGGCGCAACCAATAGCGCTGAGCCAGGCGATCATCTGCGCCGGGCAACGATGCCACAACAATTGCACACACTTGCCCAGCAGCAGCCCCGCATAAAACCCAAAGAGTGCAAGAAACCCCACATGCAGGCCAGAGATGGCAATCAAGTGGCTGGTGCCAGTTTGCTGCATACGCTGCCATTGGGCTTTTTCGACCAGCCCCGAATCGCCAATTAATAAGGCCACCAGAATGCCCCGCTCGGGGCTATCGCTCTGCTGCACCACCCATTGCTGGAGATTATGGCGCCGCTGGTTAATCCAATCGTCCCAGTGAAATGATGTATTGGTGGAATGAAGCGCGCGATTATCACTTGTCGCTAGCACGTACCCAGTGGCGCCAACGCCTTGCCGCAGTAACCAGGCGTGATAATCAAATCCCGCCGGGTTCACAAAACCGCGCGGTCGCTTGAGGCGCACGGTCAACTGCCAGTAGTCGCCAATTGCCAATTGCGGCAGCTCGCTGTGCGTTAGCCGAGCGGAATCTTGAACGCCATACGTTCGCGGCAAGTACCAACTCAATTGTAATTTGCGCGGGAATTGGTCAAGTGGGAGAAGTTCGCCACTGGCGCCAGTAATCGCCCGCACCCGAAAGTCAAAACGCAAACGATGTACATCGCGCTCAGGTAAACCAGTAATTTGCCCAGTTACCACAAGGTCGCGACCGACCAAGTTCTCCGCCAACTGCTGTTCGATTAAATTGTGGCCAGATACCAGTCCCCACGCGAGACCTGCGCTGAAAATAACCGGGAGCCGAAATCGCGGCCAATAAATAGCGGCCAGAGCAAGGGGTGCAAGCAACCAAAGCCACGACAGTGAAATTAAGTGCGGGGAATAACCGAAGGCGATTACGCCCAAGCTGAAAAACAGGAGTTTTAATGGCAATTACAGAATCCTTTCGTAGGTGAGCAGTGAGTCCAGATGAGCTCCTTGTCATCAGATTGCAGCCCAGCTTATGGCATGATCCTTACGCAAACAAGTGCACCAGCCCGTAAAGTCTGCGTAGTGTTAATGCAGATTTATAGGCATAATGCGCAATCTTTTACGCTGTACTCTGGTTTCCAGCATGGCACGCAATTTACTGAAACGTTTTTTTCCATCACCCGCTGCAATTAAAAGCAATCCGGCACTGCATTTTTTGGGCGATCTGCTGCACGACCCAAACTTATTCCACCTGAATCGCCACTCTGTATCAGTCGCTTTTTTTTGGGGGCTTTTTATCGCATTGCTGCCTATTCCAGGGCAGATGCCTGTGGCGGCGGTAGCCGCGCTGATCTTTCGGTGCAACCTGCCTATTTCGGTGGCATTGGTATGGATTACCAACCCATTAACTATGCCCTTTTTCTTTTTCATCACCTATCAAGTGGGACGAGTAATTCTGCAAAGTGAGCCACTGCTGGTGCAACCAGAATTAACCTGGGATTGGCTGGCAAACGAATTTGGTCATTTATGGAAACCATTACTTGCCGGATCGGTTCTTACCGGTTTGGTGTTTGGGACACTGGGTTATTTTGGTATGCAATTATATTGGCGATGGCATGTGCGACATAACTGGGAAAAGCGGAAGCTAAAACGCATTCATAAAGCTTCTGAAGAAAAATAAAAGACAATAAAAAACCCGCTAGAGCGGTTTTTTTATGCTTTTAATTTATCCAACTATTCATAGCGCAGCGCATCGGCCGGTTGAATTCGCGCGGCGCGCCATGCGGGGTAAAGGGTGACAAAAAAACTGATCACCAGTGCTGTGATCACCACCTTGGCAACATCTGCAATAACCAATTCGGAAGGCAGATAAGTAATCGGGTAAACATCCGAATGCAAAAACTGAACACCAAAAGTGCGTTCAATCCATTGCACAAAGGGCGTTACCCAATAGGAAAGTACCACACCCAGCACCAATCCGATTGAAGTTCCAATCAAACCAATCAGCCCGCCCTGCACCATAAAGATCGCCATAATTTCATACGTCGAGGCGCCCATAGTGCGCAGGATCGCAATATCGCCCTGTTTATCGACTACCACCATAATGAGTGTTGAAACCAAATTAAACGCGGCGATAGCGATAATCAAAAACAGCAACATGCTGACCATGTTTTTTGACATTTGGATGGATTGATAAACACCACCGTGGGTACGCATCCAACTTACACCGTAATAATCAGCAGGCAGGTTTTGCATAATCTCACGCACAATTTGTGGCGCCGCAAATAAATCATCCACCTTGAGCCGGATACCTGTCACCTGCCCCGGGTAACCGGAAAGTTCAGCAGCGCTTTCTATATCCATTAAAGCCAAACCGTTATCGATATCGGTATGAGTATCCAGAATCGCTATTACCTGCAGCACTTTTACTGTGGGTGAGTTATTGCCTTCGTTAGGTAAAATCAAACTGAGATTGTCATCCTTACTAAGGCGTAATTTTTCCGCAACTCCGCGACCAATCACAATCGCCGATTTGTTGCCTGCCAATTGCAGCAACGTTCCCTCGGGTAAAAATTCAGGCAGTTTGGAGGTGGTGTGTTCCTGTGTTGCGTCGATGCCAAAAATATTGACCGGAGCTACACGCTTTTGTTGGCTGAGCAGCCCTTGCAGTTGCACAAACGGCGTAGCGCCCACAACACGTGGATGCTGCTTTAACTCAGCCACTAAAGCATGGGGATCTTCGATTGCCTGCCGGTGATAAACCATCGCTTGCGGCATAACGCCCAAAATATTGTCACGCAGCTCCTTTTCAAAACCGCTCATAATCGACATCACCAAAATCAATAAGGCGACACCGATAACCAAGCCTGCGATTGATAAACGCGATATAAAAGACACCAAATGATTTTGGCCCCGGGCTATGCCGTAGCGTGCGCCGATTAAAAAGATAGTGCGATTTAACATCAGTAAGCACCGGTCGCCGCAGAGGATTCTTCGTCACGCACCAGAACGCCATCCACCAAACGCAAGGTGCGATCCATACGTGCTGCCAGACGCGGATCGTGGGTTACCACCACAAAACTGGTACCTATCGCTTGATTTAACTCCAGCATCAATGCCTGGATAGCATCAGCAGCATGACTGTCCAAATTGCCGGTGGGTTCGTCCATCAATACACAGGCAGGGTTGGTCACCAAAGCGCGGGCAATCGCCACCCGTTGACGCTCGCCACCGGAAAGCTCGGAAGGCTTGTGATCTACCCGTTTAGCCAAACCCACCCGCGCCAGCAACTCCAGTGCACGGGCTTTGGCTTGAACAGGTGCACAATTGCCAATCAACAGCGGCATAGTCACGTTTTCCAGCGCAGTGAACTCTGGCAACAAGTGATGAAACTGGTACACAAAACCCAGACTACGGTTGCGCAAACGACCGCGCGCATCAGCACTCAAGCGCGACAACTGCTCACCTGCGACAATCACCTCGCCGCTATCCGGCACATCCAGACCACCGAGAATATTAAGTAGCGTTGACTTGCCCGAACCCGAGGCACCGACAATGGCGACGCGCTCGCTCTTGTTGATTTGGAAATCCACGCTGTGCAGCACATCAACTGCCAGCGAACCCTGACGATAAGATTTACTCACCTGACGACAAACTAATACGGCGGCAGAATCATTCATAACAGCTTTCGGATTATTCATAACAGCCTTCGGATTATTCATAACGCAGCGCTTCGGCCGGTTCAATTTGGGCCGCGCGATAGGCGGGATATAAAGTGGCAATAAAACTTAACAACAGCGCCACTGAGCAAATAAATACAACGTCAGTCCACAGCAGTAGCGAGGGCAACTGACTAATAAAATACACCTCTGGATCAAATACCTGCAGCCCGACGAGAGATTCCAAAAAGCCCATCACCGGGGTCAGTGACACCGCGATAACACAACCCAATACAGCACCAATCAGGGTGCCAATAAAACCCACTGCACTGCCCTGCACGATAAAAATAGCCATCACCTGGCGCGCACTCACACCCATGGTGCGCAATACCGCGATATCAGAGCGCTTATCCGCCACCATCAATACCAAACTGGAAACAATGTTGAACGCCGCCACGGCAATAATGATCATCAACAGCGAGCCAATAACGATTTTTTCCATTTTCACCGCTTGAAATAAGCTGCCTTGAGTTTGGCTCCAATCCTTCACCTGATATTGCTGTTCACCCAATTGCTGGCGCAGCTCTGCCATTACCCGGCCCGCGCTGTATAAATCCGTGGTTTTTACGTGCAGCCCTTGCACGCCCGGCTGGCGCAGGAATTTTTGTGCATCTTGTAAATGAATCAACGCGAGCGTGGAATCGACCTGTGCCTTCACCTCAAACACACCTACCAGCGTAAAGCTGCGTGAGCGCGTAAACGCGCCCATGGGGGTCATATTAATTTCCGGTGAGGTCACCCGCACTTTATCGCCGGGTGTCAGCATCAAACGGCTCGCCAATAGGCGACCCATCACAATGCCGTATTCGCCGGATTGTAATGCCGCCATATCGCCAACCACCATACGTTGATTGACTATAGATACTCGCTCCTCGCTGTCTGGCAGAATTCCCTGAAGCTCTATGGCCTCAAAACCACCGGCGTAACTCACCATCGCGCTACTGGCGATATAGGGAGCAGAGGCAATAACATCGGGGTGTTTTTCAACTGTTGCAGAAAGCGCTTGCCAATCTTTTAATGCTGGCAGCTGATCTATGTAGCCGTGAGGAATCACGCTGAGAATGCGCTCCTTCATTTCACGATCAAAGCCATTCATCACCGAAAGTACGATGATCAGCGCCATAACGCCCAGCGCCATGCCGACCAATGAAAAGGCACTAATGAAAGAAATAAACTGATTGCGACGTTTAGCGCGGGTATAGCGCAAACCGATATAGAGGGGAATGTTTTTTAGCATGAGCGCATTAAACCCAATTGCCTTGCGTTGCTCAAGTAAAACCACCCTCCCCACCGATAAATCGGCGCCAGCAGGACCAGCTTGTGCTATGTTTACTCAATCATCACAGCGGGAAGATTTTTGTCATGAGTGAACGCCGCAGCTACTTTCGCATCGATGAAAGTATCGCCATCGAATTTAAAGAGGTGGAAGAGATCACCGCCAATACCGCTGCACCCGAGCTGCAGTTCCCCGACACTTTGTCGTTAAAGTTTTTTGCCGAGCTGCGCAAGATTGATAATGACAACGCGCACCTTTTTCATCAGATCAAGGAAACCAGCCGGGCAATGGGCGAGTATTTACAAAATCTCAATCGCAAAATTGACATCATTAGCCAGCAGATAATGGCGGATTCCAAACCCCTGCCGCCCTCAAAAACCATCAAACAGGTCAATCTCAGTGAAGGTGGTGTGGCCTTTGGTAGTTCGCGCCTCGTTAAACCAAACTCTTTTATCGCCATGCGTTTGATTTTTTTACCCAGTAATGCAGGGCTGGCGTTGTTTGCCAAGGTCATACGCTGTGAACCCAATAACAGTGGCGAATATCAGATTGCGGCAAAATTTCATCGTGCCACGGATGCTCACCAACAACTGATTGGCCAGCAAATCATGCGCGCCCAAATGGCCGAGCGACGTAAAAGCCAACATTACCTGCAATAATTCGGGAGACTACTGAGTGAATACCGCCAACGGTCTGCGTAAATTTATCATCACCAGCGCCATAACGTTCTTCGCGGCCAACATTGTGGGCGGCGTCCATGCCGAACAAATAAAAATACCGATAGGGCAACAAACCGCCGCCAAAGCTTCAGTGAAAATGCCCGCAAAAGGAATGACCAAAGCAAGCGTGCAAGCGGCCTTTGGCGAGCCACTGGAAACCACCCCCGCCAAAGGAGAGCCACCTATTTCCAGTTGGAAATACAGCGAGTTTGTGGTGTATTTTGAACATGATCATGTCATTCATACCGTAGCCAAATTCAAACCACAGGAAGATCAAACCATTATATTGGACGAATAAAAAATATCTCCGCAGACAATAAAACAAGGGCGCTTGAAGCGCCCTTATTTATATCTGTGAGTCAGCACCAAACAGGTTCTACTAACGGCGACTAATGCGATTAATGCCATCCAATGCCGCAACACGATAAGCTTCGGCCATCGTTGGATAATTAAAGATGTTGTTGAGGAAATAATGAATATTATTTCCCTCGCCTTTTTGCGTCATGATCGCCTGACCAATATGAACAATCTCCGCGGCCTCAGCACCAAAACAATGAACACCGAGGATTTCAAGCGTATCCACATGAAATAGCAGCTTCAACATGCCCACATCTTCACCGCTGATTTGGCCGCGTGCGGTATTTTTAAATAACGCACGGCCGACTTCATAGGGAACCTTGGCCTGTGTCAATTCAGTTTCCGTTTTGCCCACCGAACTAATCTCCGGTAAGGTATAAATTCCTGTGGGCACATCTTGAACCGGGCGGCATTCGTCGCCAAAAATGCCACCGGACACTGCTCGCCCCTGACCATAGGAGGAACTGGCCAAGCTGGGCCAGCCAATCACATCACCAACCGCATATATATTTTCAACTTGCGTGCGATACTCTGCATCAACTTTAAGATTGCCACGATGATCTGCTTCCAACCCTATCGCCGCTAAATTCAGTTGGTCAGTATTACCACTGCGTCCATTACACCAAAGGATGGCATCCGCCTTTAAACGCTTACCGGACTTTAAGAAGAGAGTGACACTGCTATCGCTCGCCTCTATGGCCTCGTACTCCTCACCATGACGTACAGTCACACCACTGTCGCGCAGGTGATAACTGAGCGCGTCAGAAATCTCATCATCTAAAAATGACAACAATCGCTCACGATTATTGATTAAATCTACCCGCATACCCAAGCCCGAAAAAATCGAGGCATATTCACAGCCAATAACACCCGCGCCATAAATAATGATGTGACGTGGGGTGTGCTGCATTTCCAAAATGGTGTCACTGTCATAAATACGTGGATGATTAAAATCAATATCAACTGGACGATAAGGACGTGAACCTGTAGCTATTACGATCTTATCGGCATGAATTGTCTCTGTACCACCATCCAGCATCGCCAAATTAATCACATTCGGATTACTAAAGGATGCCTGCCCCATATGTACCGTTACCCGGTTGCGTACATAAAAGTTGGTATGCAATTCAACTTGTTTAGGAATCACTTTCGCGGCAGATTGCAGTACCCGAGGAAAGGTTAAACGGCGGCTATCACCAATTTCACGAAACAGGCTATTAGCTTTAAATTGCAATATTTGCTTAACCACATGGCGCAAAGATTTAGAAGGAATTGTGCCTTTATGTGCGCACCCACCACCAACCAGTGCCCTATTTTCTACCACACCAACACGCTTGCCCGCTTTAGCAGCTGCTATAGCAGCACTTTCTCCCGCTGGGCCAGAACCGATTACTAAAAGATCGTAGCTGTGATCTGCCGATTTTTTACGACCAGTCAATTTATTCCCCTCTAATCATCAAATGAGACATCCAAGACTTGCTGAGTCTTGCAACAATTATTCCTTCTTCTTACTCGCATCATACGAAAGGTCATCTGCCTTCAACTCAGTACGGACAGGCTTGGATTTTTCTTCCGCACATTTTGCTTCGTCGCCACCGCACAACTCGCACACGTAATTGGGATCCCCCAAGGCTTTACCCACACCACCACAGGAACCCGATACAGGTTTACGGCCAGCCAACACACTGATTGACAAAGCGAATGCAACAAACAACATCACCACTAGTGTAACCACAAGTACAGCCATGATAGACCTCCAGGCTTTACTGCTTTTGTTAAAAGCAAATGAACTATCGTTAAAAAAAAACGAGGCGGGTTTCCCTGCCTCGTTTTCCTTTTCATTAACCGCCGAAGTCGTCTAACAAAATATTGTCGTCTTCTACACCAAGACTTTTCAACATTTTAATCACGGCGGCATTCATCATTGGTGGGCCGCACATGTAGAACTCACAATCTTCTGGCGCCGGATGATCTTTCAAATAATTCTCATAGAGAACATTGTGAATGAAGCCCGTGAGGCCGGTCCAGTTATCCTCTGGCTGTGGATCTGACAGCGCCACATGCCATTTAAAGTTCTCATTCTCTGCCTGCAGCATATCGTAATCTTCTTTGTAGAAGAGTTCGCGCAGCGAGCGAGCACCGTACCAGAATGTCATTTTACGATCGGTTTTCAAGCGGCGCAGCTGATCGAAAATGTGCGAACGCATAGGTGCCATACCAGCACCACCACCGATAAACACCATTTCAGCATTGGTCTTTTTAGCAAAGAATTCACCAAATGGACCGTATACGGTGATTTTATCGCCCGGCTTCAAACTAAATACATAAGATGACATTTGACCCGGAGGAATGCCCTGAGATTTTGGTGGAGGTGTTGCAATACGAATATTGAACTTAACCACACCTTTTTCTTCCGGGTAATTCGCCATTGAATAAGCGCGAATCACTGGCTCAGTCACTTTTGATTCCAGATTAAAGAAACCAAAGCGCTCCCAGTCACCGCGATATTCGGGCTCAATATCAAAGTCTGAGAACTTGACGTGGTGTGGTGGACACTCAAGTTGCACATAACCACCCGCACGGAAATCCACGCTTTCACCTTCAGGCAGACGCAGGGTCAACTCTTTAATAAAGGTTGCCACGTTAGGATTGGATTCAACAGTAGTTACCCACTGCTTCACACCAAACACCTCTTCCGGCACATGAATTTTCATGTTTTGTTTTACCGGAACCTGGCAACTTAAACGCCAGCCTTCATTTTGCTCACGGCGATTAAAATGCGCTTCTTCCGTTGGCAAAATAGAACCGCCACCATCATTTACTACGCATTTACACTGTGCACAGCTACCACCACCACCACAGGCTGACGCCAGAAATACATTGTTAGCAGCAAGTGTTTGTAACAACTTGCCACCGGCAGGAACGGTAATGGTTTTCTCATCATTGATAAGAATTTGCACATCGCCGCTGTTAACCAGTTTTGCCTGCGCAACAAGAATCACCACCACCAGTGCCAGCACTATGAAGGTGAACATGCCTACGCCTAATAAAATCTCAGTATTCATTAGATTCCTCGCTTAGCCTAGAGAGAGATGCCGCCAAAGGACATAAAGCCCAATGACATCAATCCCACGGTGATAAAGGTAATACCTAAGCCACGAAGACCTTCAGGTACATCTGAGTATTTCAGCTTTTCTTTGATGCTCGCCAGCACAACAATTGCAATTGCCCAGCCAGCACCCGAGCCGAAACCGTAAACTACGCTTTCAACAAAATGGTAATCGCGCTCAACCATAAACAGTGAGCCACCCATAATTACGCAGTTCACGGTAATCAGTGGTAAAAATACCCCCAGCGCGTTGTACAGCGCAGGCATATATTTATCCATCACAATTTCCATAATCTGCACAATTGCAGCGATAACACCAATAAATGAAATAAAACTCAGGAAGGTCAAATCAACACCGGTTACACCAGCCCAAGCCAACGCGTCTTCTTTCAACAAGTAAGTCAAAATCAGGTTGTTTGCAGGAACAGTTACTGTTTGCACCACAATAACCGCGATACCCAAACCAATAGCAGCATTGATTTTTTTAGACATGGCCATAAATGAGCACATCCCCAAAAAGAATGCCAGCGCCATGTTTTCAATAAATACTGAACGGATAAACAAACTCAGTAGATGTTCCATTATGCGATCTCCTGATTTGCCGAAGAGTTAGGCGCTATTTTGAAATCGGCTTTCTCAACCTGGTTTTTCTTCCAGGTGCGCAGCGCCCAGATAATAATACCAATTAAGAAAAACGCACTTGGCGGCAGCAGTAACAGACCGTTAGGTACATACCAGCCACCTTCGGTAACGGTAGGCAGAATTTGAATACCGAACCATTTGCCAGCACCAAAAATCTCACGGAAAGTGGCGATAACAATCAGCAGCGCCGAGTAACCCAAACCATGACCTATACCATCAAGGAAGCTTGGAATTGGTGGGTTTTTCAAGGCAAAGGCTTCAGTGCGCCCCATTACGATACAGTTGGTAATAATCAAACCAACAAATACCGAGAGTTGTTTACTGATGTCATAAGCAACGGCTTTCAGCACTTGGTCAACCACAATTACCAATGCAGAAATAATGATCATCTGCGCAATAATACGCACACTGTTAGGCAGAAAGTTACGCACCAGCGATACAAAAAAGTTGGAAAAGGCAGATACCAAGGTCAGACCTATGGCCATTACCAAACTAACTTTTACACTGGAGGTTACCGCCAACGCAGAACAAATACCGAGGATTTGTAAAATAACCGGGTTATTTTCCAGAATCGGTTTTGTGAGGAGATCTCTCGTTTTCAAGCTCATAATTAAGCCTCTCCGTTTTTCAAGTTAGCAAGGAATGTTTTATAACCCTTGTCACCCATCCAAAACTTCATCAGGTTGCGCACACCATTGCTGGTCAACGTTGCACCTGACAAACCATCTACTTTGTACTCAGCATCTGCGGTAGCTGAATCTACGTGACCTTTGATCACATCAATTTTCACTTCGCCAGAATCCGAGTAGATTTTTTTACCAATCCAGATTTCTTTCCACTTTGGATTGTCAACTTCACCGCCAAGGCCAGGTGTCTCGGCATGAGAATAAAAACCGAACCCAAGAATAGTGTTTAAGTCTTTATCCAAAGCAACAAAACCTGACATGGTTGACCAGAGACCATAGCCACGCACAGGCAGAATGACTTTTGACAAACCATTCGCGTCGTTTACCAAAAATACCTTGGCATACTTTTCACGACTAATGATTTTGGCAATATCTTCCTCTGAGGATAATTTATCGGAAAGATCTGGCTTTTTAGCGGATGCATTTTGATCAAACTTTTCAATATCAGTGATAGCGTCGGTAAAACGACCACTATTCAGATCAACAATCTTTACTTCAACTTGTTTGAACTGCTCCTCCACTGATTGATCTTTATTCAAAATACCTGCGATAGATAAAACGTTACGCTTGAAATCAAGCGCTTTGTTGGCAACCTGTGCGGGGCGCAACAACACCGCAGAACCTGCCACCAATACGGATGCCACCAAACACATAATCAATGTGACTGTGATGGTGTATTTTGCTGTTTGTTGGTTAGCCACGCGCCAGTCTCCGCTTAATGTTGGATTGAACGACGAAGTAGTCGATGGTCGGTGCAAACATGTTTGCGAACAAGATTGCCAACATCATGCCCTCTGGATAAGCAGGGTTGACCACACGAATAGTAATCACCATGAAACCGATCAATGCACCATAGATCCATTTGCCCGCATCAGTCATCGATGCCGACACTGGGTCAGTTGCCATAAAGAAGAGACCAAAGGCAAAGCCACCTATAACAAAGTGCCACCAGAATGGCATTTGGAACATTGGATTACTGCTGCCTGCACCGGCCCAGTTATACAACAGGGTAGTCAGCACTGCACCAATCAACACCCCGACCACAATGCGAGTAGACGCAATGCCCATAATTAGTAGCGCAACACCACCAATCATTAAGGCCAGTGCTGAGGTTTCGCCAATAGAACCGTGCTCAAAACCAACAAAGGCATCAAACCAGCTAACGTGGTTGACTACAGCATCCATGCCCTGTTGAGCAGCAATAGAGAGCGTAGTCGCACCGGTATAACCATCAACCGCAGTCCAAACTGCATCGCCTGACATTTCCGCCGGGTAGGCGAAAAACAGGAAGGCACGGCCGGTGAGCGCCGGATTAAGGAAGTTTTTACCAGTACCACCAAATACTTCTTTTCCGATTACTACACCAAAGCTGATACCCAAGGCGGCTTGCCACAAAGGCAAATCAGGAGGACAGGTCAAGGAGAAAAGAATCGAAGTTACAAAGAAACCTTCGTTAACTTCATGACCACGAGTAGTAGCGAACAACACTTCCCAGAAACCACCGACAATAAATACAGTCGCATAAATTGGCAGGAAGTAAGCAGCACCCAAGACAAAGTTGTCCCAAATACTGTCAGGGTTGTGACCCGCAAACATGGCTGCTAAAGCACCATGCCAGTTATCAATACCAGTAGCACCAGTCGCCGCTAAAATGGTATTGGCTTGCAAACCAACGTTGTACATACCGAAGAACATTGCTGGCCATGCACACAACCAAACCGTGATCATGATGCGTTTCAGATCGATACCATCACGCACGTGAGAGGTAGATTTGGTGACATCTGCCGGTTTAAACAAACCGGTATCAACGGCCTCGTAAAGTGAGTACCATTTTTCGTATTTGCCGCCTTTATGGAAATGCGGCTCCATGCTGTCGAGTAAACTTCTCAGACTCATTAATTAGCCCTCATTCTCAATGCGAGTAAGGTTATTGCGCA
>Ga0307408_100002166_pt1 | contig 14056 bp, 9 predicted proteins | sample 322Cmetagenome_FD_202116 | JGI IMG/M metagenome (GOLD analysis project Ga0307408, IMG submission 202116) | Maize rhizosphere microbial communities from greenhouse at UC Davis, California, United States - 322HYB-C-3 | ecosystem: Host-associated > Plants > Roots > Rhizosphere > Soil | place: USA...
ACACGGGCACATCTAAACACGCTAGAGGCTCATCATATCTTTAAACTTCGCTGCCTGCCTGCGGCTTACTTCTACTTTATCGCCACCGCGAAGTTTTACCATAAGACCTCCGTTGAACCACGGTTCAATGCCTTCTACCCAGCTCAGGTTTACTATATGCTTACGACTTGCACGGAAGAAAGCGCGTTCATCCAGTTTTTCATCAAGTGCGTTGAGTGATTTGTGAATCATCGGGCGATTCGCATCGAAATATACTTTGATATAGTTACCGTCAGATTCGAACAAGCGCACATTGGAGAGACTCACGAACCAGCAACGATCGCCATCTTTTACGAATACCTGATCATTAAGACCTAACTTTTTCTCAGGACCACGAATGGCGGCAACCTTCGCTCTCTCCTTCTCTGCAAGTTTCGATACCGTTTCGGCAAGGCGCTCAGGTTGTATAGGCTTTAGTAAATAATCTAATGCATTTACTTCAAAAGCTTTCAGGGCAAACTCATCGTATGCTGTAGTAAATACTACCAACGGTACACCATCAAGTTCTTCCAGTAATTGAAATCCTGTTTTGCCAGGCATTTGTATATCCAGAAATAATAAATCCGGATTGAGGTCATTCACCAACTGCATGGCTTCATCCGCGTTAGCTGCTTCCCCAACTACTTCAATCATCGGGTGGTCTTCCAGTAACTTCATTAGTTCTTTGCGAGCCAGGCGCTCATCATCCACGATTAATGCTCTCATAAGTGATCTGTTGAGGAATTATTATTTCAGTAAGTACAAAATTATCGTTTTCGTTTACAATACGGAAAGACGCTTCATCGCCATAAATCAGTTTCAACCGTTGTGTGGTGTTCTTCAGGCCCAATCCGGTTTTAGTTCGCTTCACTCCATTAACCAAATGGCCGGTGTTACGAATATGAATCTTCATACGTTCGTTGTCAACATAGGTTTTCACCTGTATCATACCTCCTTTGGTTAACTTCGAAATGCCATGTTTAATTCCATTCTCAACCAACGTCTGTATCATAAGAGGCGGCACCAGAAATCCATAGGATAACGGATGAATATCAAACTCTGTTTTGAGTCGTTCTTCAAAACGAATGCTTTCCAAACCAAGATAATCTTTTACGATACGCAACTCGTCATCAAATTTTGTCAAACCTTTTTTATCAGACGCAAGACTGTTTCTTAAAATATTTGAAAGCTGATTGATAGCCTGTTTTGATTTGGATGGATTTTCATCTACTAAAGCACGTATACTATTTAATGCATTGAAAATAAAATGGGGGTTGAGTTGAGATTTCAGATTATTCAACTCAATCTCGATCATAGACGCTTCATACTTTAAAGATTTATTATAGCGATCGAAGTAATGATAAATGAAGTAGAAGAGTGCCCAGAGGAAAAACAGTATAGTATAAAAAAATGATTGCCCTAAAATCTGCGATGGATCAAACGCTATAATCGGATCGAATAATCTTCCCAGCAGGAGGTTTACCGGTATACGCAGAAAATATACAATGATACCCATTACAAAAACGGCAATGAGTACACTGGGTATAAGTTTAGGCATCGGAAAGTATAACCACTTCAACCGGATAAGGAAGCTTCGAAAGAAGTGTGATATCAGCAAACATAATATAGCTTCTACCAGAAGAAATATAATGCGCCTGGGCGCAACACCACCACCGGATGCCAGGAAGCTTGAAACAATCTGAATGAACGCATATAGCATCCATCCGCCTATCTGCAAACTCCAATATAGTCTATACTTGTTAACCACGGTATCCACAATTCAAAAGTACAGAAATCACAGCGTTGTGGTTCAGGATTTATGTGGATGGCTATTGATCTTTACCGAAATTTGAATTGAAGTACGTATAGAAACACCAGCCCTGTAGCAATCATGAGTGTCCAGGTAATGATAACCAGTGGCTTCTTATAGGCAGCTAATTGCGGTTCTGCAGCCAGCGAGTTAAACATAAACGATAGCGCAGCCAGCAGGTAAAGCGAAGCCTCCAGGTAATCATGCTGATATAGCTGGTAAAAACCTACCAACAAAAATATTCCACCAAAAAGATACTGCCGGGTATTTGCATTCATACAAAAATGATCGGACCTTACCGATCTATAAAAGGATATAGGTATTATAGTTAATTCAATTCTGCTTTTAAGAATTTACCGGTATAGCTAGCATTACTTTTTGCTACTTCTTCGGGTGTTCCTTTTGCAATGATCTTTCCTCCTTTAGCACCACCTTCAGGCCCCAGATCAACGATATAGTCAGAAGTTTTAATTACATCGAGATTGTGTTCAATTACCAGTACCGAGTTGCCTTTGTCTACCAGTTTTTGCAATACATCAAGCAAGTGCGCTATATCCTGAAAATGTAAACCGGTGGTAGGCTCATCCAATATATAGAATGTTTTACCAGTATCGCGTTTGGAAAGTTCAGTAGCGAGTTTTACACGCTGTGCTTCACCACCTGAAAGTGTTGTTGCATGCTGCCCTAATGAAATATAGCCTAATCCTACCTCACTTAATGTTTGGATCTTTCTTAATATTTTCGGTTGATTCTCGAAGAACGTTACAGCTTCCTCAACCGTCATGTCCAATACATCGCTGATCGATTTACCTTTAAAGCGAACTTCGAGTGTTTCGCGATTATAGCGTTTACCTTTACATGTTTCGCAGGGTACATGTACATCTGGAAGGAATTCCATTTCAATCAAACGCAAGCCTGCACCTTCACACGTTTCACATCGACCTCCTTTTACATTGAATGAGAAGCGTCCTGTTTTATATCCTCTGATTTTTGCTTCCGGCATCTGCGCAAACAGATCTCGAATATCGCTGAACACACCGGTATAGGTTGCCGGATTCGATCGCGGTGTGCGCCCTATAGGCGACTGATCTACTTCAATTACTTTATCAATGTGCTGAAGGCCATCAATCTTCTCATACGTCAACGGTTCTGTGCGCGAATTATAGAAGTGCTGATTGAGTATAGGAAAAAGTGTTTCATGTATAAGCGTAGATTTACCGCTGCCGGAAACTCCGGTAATACAGGTAAGTGTACCCAATGGAATTTCAAGTGTAACATCTTTCAGATTATTACCGGCTGCTCCCTTCAACAATATCTTTTCACCCGAGCCTTTTCGTCTTTCCTTCAGATATGGTATAGTAATTTTACCGCTTAGAAATTTAGCTGTTGTGCTGTTGTTGGCTATAAATGTTTTTGGATCACCAGCACCCACAACATGCCCGCCATGACGGCCTGCACCAGGACCTATATCCAATATATAGTCGCACTCGAGCATCATATCTTTATCGTGCTCTACCACTACAACGCTATTGCCTATATCGCGCAGATCTTTCAGTGCTTTAATAAGTTTCACATTATCGCGTGCATGCAGACCTATACTTGGCTCATCGAGAATATATAGTACGCCAACCAGTTGCGTACCAATTTGTGTAGCCAGCCTGATACGTTGAGATTCACCGCCACTCAACGTTCGTATCGGGCGATTCAGATTCAGGTAATCTAAACCTACATCAAGTAAAAATCCGATACGCTTGCGTATCTCTTTCAATACCTCGGTTGCTATAACACGCTGCTTGTCGTTCAAGCGTTTCTCCAGACCTTCGAACCATTTTTGCAATGCTTGCACATCAAGTTCTGCAAGCTCGGCTATATTTCTATTATCAATCTTGAAGTGAAGTGATTCTTTCTTCAGGCGTGCTCCGTTACATTCCGGACATTTTTTGATGATGGTGAAATCTTCAACCCACTTCTTGATCGCTTCCGATCCTTCATCGCGTTGCTTCTCCAGAAAGTTGATGATGCCTTCAAAGCGCGTGTTCCATTCGGTACCTGGATATTTTACTGATGCTACAGCTACCGGTTCGTCATCACCGTAGAGTAAAACTTTCAGTGCTTCTTTTGGAAACTCTTTGATGGGTGTACTCAGCGTAAGTTTATAGCGCTTCAGTATAGCTTCAATCTTTTTGAAGATCCATATATCACGATATTCACCGAGCGGTAAAAATCCTCCGCGACTTATACTTAATTTCTTATCAGGAATGATAGACTCTTCGGTGATCTCTTCAATCTGCCCAAGACCATTACAGGTAGGGCACGCTCCATACGGTGAGTTGAAGGAAAACATATTCGGTGCAGGTTCATCATACGATAAACCTGTTTTGGGATCCATGAGGAATTTGGAGAAGTGATGAACCTTTCCGTTTTCCTCCATTACCATAATTATACCTTTACCTTCCTTGAGCGATTTACCAATTGACTGACCGATTCGATGACGATCTTTCGGATCAACCACAATGCGATCGATCACCACTTCAATATCATGAATCTTATAGCGATCGAGCTGCATCTTCGCAGTGATGTCTTGCAACTCACCGTCTACACGCACTTTGGTATAGCCTGACTTTCTTATCTGCTGAAACAATTCACGGTAATGACCTTTTCGTCCTTTAACAATTGGTGCCAGCAGAATGAGTTTTTTGTTTTTATGATTCTGCAGAATGGCATCGAGTATCTGCTCTTCCGATTGGCGTACCATGCGCTCGCCACTAATGTATGAGAAGGCTTCACCGGCACGCGCATATAGCAGACGCATGAAATCGTATATCTCTGTTACGGTACCAACAGTTGATCGCGGGTTGCGTGAAGTAGTTTTTTGCTCAATGGAAATTACGGGGCTCAGTCCGTTGATCTTGTCAACATCAGGTCGCTCCAGGTTGCCGAGGAAACTTCGCGCATAGGCAGAGAAACTCTCCATATACCTGCGTTGCCCTTCGGCATAAATGGTATCAAAAGCAAGCGAAGATTTTCCGCTGCCGCTGATGCCTGTTATGACTACGAGTTTATTTCGGGGAAACTCAACGTTAATATTTTTGAGGTTATGCTCGCGTGCCCCGATTACTTCAATATTTTCATGACCGGTAAGGTCTATTACTTTCTTTTCTGCTGCTGCTTTCGCCATGTTGAAACTTTGCAATAAGAAGAATACAAAAATGCTCCGCTGAATGTTTCCGGCAAAATCAAAAAAAGAATTGTAACATCTTCATTTGGTATCCCTTCTACCATCCTTGAAATTCATTGATACGCTAAAAAAGCTGCTACTGTTTTAAGCTGGCCGTAATTTACCTGCGTTATCTGGTTGGGTTTGCTTTTGTGTTCGCGTCAATCGTCAAGATTAAAAGTATGCCATTTACCAGCATTCCACCAAAAGAACCCGTTGGTTATTTTTTTGACGCGATGTATCACCCAGGTTTTTACTGAATTTCTCGGCTGGAGTCAATTCGTTTCAGGCGCATTGCTCATAATGCAAGCGTTCGCCACTGTAGGCGCAATGAGATTTCTTCTTCCCACTTAGGGCATTTCTTTTCCTTGTACAATCTTCAACATCTCAAACCAATCCTGCTTATCGAGATTGATATTTATAGCTTGTGCACTTTCCTCTATACGTTCAGGCTTTGTTGTACCAATAACCGGGAAAATTCCGGAAGGATGTTTCAGTAACCATGCTAATGCCATTTGTGTTTCAGTTGCTTTATATTGAGATGCCTTTGCGAAAACACCTGATTTACCTTCCATCAGTTTACCTCCTCCCAATGGCGACCATGCCATTGGTGCAACGCGATGCCTCATGAGTATATCCAGCGAACCATCAAACAACGGAGCATGATGTGTTAATGATACTTCAATCTGATTTGTTACTAACGGAAATGAAAGGTAACTCTGCAGCATCTCGAATTGTGTTGGCGTAAAATTAGATACACCAAAATATAGCACCTTGCCGCTTTGCTTTAGCGAAGTGAAGGCTTCTGCTACTTCGTCCGGATTTAACAGTGGATCAGGGCGATGAATTAAAAGTAAATCGATGCGGTCGGTAGCCAGTGTCTTCAGTGAATTTTCAGCTGACCAAAGTATATGTTCTTTCGAAGTGTCATAATGTTTTACCCAACTGGATGGCCGATATGCTGACGGAAATTTTATACCACACTTCGTTACAAGCTCCATCTTACTGCGAAGCGAAGAATTACCGCGCAGTACATTTCCGAAAATTATTTCATTGCCATGATCGCCATATATGTCAGCATGATCGAACGTAGTAATGCCTTTTTCGATCGATGTTGCGATCAACTGGTGTACCGATGCTTCGGGTAAATTCCAGCGCCATGCACCGGCAATAATGCGCGAAAATATAGGGCCTTGCGCATGTAGTTTTTTTCGTTCCATAAAGCTGACAAAGTAAATATACCGTCAACCTAATGGTAACATTTCAAATAACAAAAAAGAAAATGATGGAGTGGCTATTTTCTGCTTCCGTAGAAGAGTGTAATAAAGAGTGTAGGGAACACAGAGTAGTTTTTTGCTGCTGGCATCAACTCAATAGTTTTGGTATAGGCATCTACCAGAAAACCTGCTTCGAAACCGGTAACCTGGCTTTTGGTTGTACCTAATTCAAAATTGATAGCGGCCTTCAGGTTAGCACCCGGTACAATCTTCGATTCATCTATACCTTCAAATAATCTTCCCGTACCCATGATGTCTTCAGCAGCCATACCTTGTTGATATTGTACCGAACGGGAAACGAGGTCGCTGCTACGGGCATACTCTACATAGTAAGGCGCTACTACACCAATGGTAGGACCGATAGCAAGTATACCTTTTATTTCTACACCTTGTTGTGGAGCTTTCTTGAACAGGATACGATCACGACCATATTGAAGACGGAACGCATATAGATAATTGCTTTTTCCGTAAATGAAATAATTACCGGTATTGATGGAGTTGGTGCGTACTTCCTGCGGGTGCTTTACATTCATGATCTCAAGACCGAAAGTCTCAAGTGTGCGGTCGTTAAGTTTCCTTGCTTTCTTGAAAACAAGCCCACCGATCAAACCACCTGATGTATTTTTATTTATACCCCAGGTGAATTCTGATTGATATTCATAACTATCCTGCGTCTGTGCCTGAACGCCTGATGATAGAATTACAGTGCAAACTGTTAAAATTAAAACCGTTACAGACCGCAGCATCCTCACAAAATCTTTAAGATAAATTTAGAATTTTAAATACCTAACGCAAATATAATCCTGAAGTTATTCGAATGATTTTAAAGATTCTCCGGCATCAGGACAACCGCAGGAATACACGCGACAAAACCTGTTAAAAATTGACGGACACTATAATACTCGCACTATTCAACTATTTCTAGTTCTTCAACTCTTCACGAATCTGGTTATAGTCTATACCCAGATGCGAGCGGTCGTAAACGGCTTTGCCATCGGCAATGATCAGTAACTGAGGCGACTCATGCTCGATCTCAAATTGCACTGCTATCTGGTTCGATACGTCACGATACGAAATCAGATCAAGGTAATACGCCTTTACGTTTCCAAGTTCTTCCGGCTTCCAATTGCGTTCCAATCGGTCGAGCACCATACGACTGGTGGAGCAACGTGTACTATGTTTAAAAATAACAACAGGTCTTTCTTTTGATTCTTCACGAATTTGCTCGAGTTGACCTACGGTGTTCAGTTCATTCCATTTCATACGCATCGTTATTCATACCACAATCCTTTCTCACCTTTGTCGTAACGAGGTTTATGCCCTTTGTCTTTGAGATGATCCGGCTGTGTTTCTTCTTTCTTAAATAAACGCGCCCACCATAACTTAAAGTTCGTCAGCAGATCTCTTTCGCTGTCAACATTATTTTTGTTGATCTTCACAAACTTTGCATCCGGATGGAGTGCCCGGTTTTTCTCGAAAAGTCTGAACTTTTGCATCTTGATATTTCCCTGGTAATCCGTAGAGCGTGCAAACGCTTTTCCGGGCTCACGCACGCGCAACGCTTCCTCAGAACTGCTTGGATTGTGGATATAGTCCCACGTACGGCGAACGCCACGTGCATACTGGCTGGCCTTTACAGTTTCTTTGCTCGGAGTTAATCCGGGTATAGCATCTTCAGGAGCATTCTTCTTTTTACCATGAGCACGTTGTTTCACCTTTATATGAAGATCGCCTGTAGCGAGTGTGGTTCGTGTCGGTTTTAGTTTACGCGTAGCCTCCTCTGCAGCATTTTCATTTCGTATATACTTGCGTGTTCGCACGGCAATCTGATATCCATCCACATCATAGGTTGCACTCTTCGGACGCTTTTTCTTTATAGCATTTTCATTTGCCTTCGGATTCTTGATATAGTCTTTCCAGAAGCGTGGTCGCCTGATCGTTCCGGTAAATTCTTCGCCCTGATCAGAGAAGCCCGGCTGTACTGAAAACATTTTCATTCTTCCCGGATAACCTCCTGCTTGCCTCGCTGATTCTGGTGGTGTTCTTACCGGTATAGGTGTTTCTCTATTGTTCCATAGTTTGCCACTAACACTGCCACCTCCTTTTAAAGGACGTCTGCCTTTCATCGTATTGGTATACCGCTGCAAGCCCTGTGACCTTGCACCCGGAGTGCGGACCGGCACAGGTGTTTCTCTGTTATTCCAGATGCGTCCACTTACACTTCCACCACCTTTGATTGGTCGTCTGCCCTTCATACTATCGGTATAGCGTGCAAGGCCTGAAGATCTGAAACCGGGTGTACGTACTGGTATAGCGGATTGTTTGTTGTTCCACAGTTTACCACTAACGCTGCCGCCTCCTTTCAAAGGACGTCTGCCCTTCATATTTCCTGAATACATGCCTGCAGATTTAGCACCTGGCGGACGCACAGGTATAGCAGACTGTTTGTTATTCCACAATCTTCCACTAACACTGCCGCCTCCTTTTGTTGTTCTGCGACCACGAAGTTGTGATTGATATCTACCCAAACGATTTGCTCCTATACCCGGACCTCTAGGAGCAACCTTTCCTTGTACCTGACCTGATCGTGTCGCGGTGCGCACGCCTGGTGATAATGTAGGTCTTCCTTCCACTCTCTTTTTAGAAGTATAATTTCTACTTCGAAGTCTTCGGCCCGCTATATCACCGGTCCATGCTCTTGGTTTTGTGCGTGTAGCCGAACGGTAGCTTCCGGCAGCAGGGCCGCGATAAGGTCTTTCGCCAACTCGCTTTCTGCCCGCGTAAGGTTTGAAACCCGGTGCAATTACACCCGGGCGAGGTGTCTCATAATTTTTTGTACGAAGTGGTCGCCCGGCTATATCGCCTTCGTATGCACGTTCCGGTTTACGTTTAGGTCGCGGAAAGCTTGCATATATATTTGTACTTCTGCGTGCTATGAACGAACGCGAAGCTGAGCGCGGAACTACTTTTCTTTTTGGCTTTGGTCGCGGGCCGTTCGGATTGCCTTGTAATTTATTGAGACGTGCGAGTGTAGCTCTGTTCGATACGGCACGTTGTTTAGTCTGTGGAGTTCTCGACCGGTTGTTTGTATACTGCCAACGCTGTGGGTATACGTTACTGGTCTTCCCCGTTCTGCTACGGGTACTTGCCGGAGCACCAGATGCTGAACCCCGCGATGCGCGTTGTCGCTCGCTTGGTCTGCTGTTAGCATATCTTCCCGTCTGGCGGTATACATTCTTTTTGCTGCCAGAACTTTCTGTATCCTGTGTACGAATGCGTCTGCCGGTTATATCACCACGCCATGCTCTTTGCTTATTGCCTGGTTTGGCTGACTCGCGCGGAAACATACGAATAGATTTTCCCGCCTTCGATTCTTTTCGTGGAGCGCTGGCACGCGATGATCTTCGCGGTTGTGCACGGCCATAGCTTGGTGGCTTGGATGTTCTGGTTTTTTTCTTCTTGAAAATCTTAAATCTGTTTTCCCGTTTAGTGCCCCCTCCGGAAGATTGTGGCCGATCGCCTTTCGTATTCTGCGCGAATGCCGGCAGGACGAGGAAAAAAAGAATAAAGACAAGACCTAGCGACTTGGAGGTCGTTGAAAAAATGGTCGTGCTATTGTGGATCCTTGCGTTCAAAAAATGATAAAGAAACAGGCCAAGATAGTAAAAATTGCTTTCCGGATTTCAGAACGTATGATAAAGCGTTTTATTGGATTTTTCTGGCGGTCAAATTAACAGCAAGCACCGCTCTGGAGCTCGTTAAAACGCCATCCGGGATAAATCAATAATTCAACAGCGATTCAATTTTTGCTTTGAGTCTGATCTTGGGCAGAAAGTTTTGTTCAAGTGTTGGTGCAAAAGGAATGGCTGTATCAAGGCTCGCCTCGCGCATAACAGGTGCATCGAGGTATTGAAAACATTGCTCGCTGATCCACGCGGCTATCTCGGCCCCTACACCTCCCGTTAGTGTATCTTCGTGAAGTATAAGTGCGCGGCTCGTCTTCTTCACCGATTCATACACAGCATCTTTATCCCACGGAAGCAGTGTTCTCAAATCAATAACATCGGCATCAACATCCGGAAGCGTATCCAGAATTTCATTTACCCAATGTATACCCATGCCATACGTAATAATTGATAATGAAGACCCTTCGCGAATACGTTTTGCCTTCCCGATCTCAACCGTATAGTATTCGTCTGGTATAAAATCTTTCAGTGTTCTATACATCAGCTTGTGTTCAAAATACATTACCGGGTTCGGGTCTTCCAGTGCTGCACAGAGTAAACCCTTGGCATCATACGGATTAGAAGGATATACTATTTTTAGTCCGGGTGTATGGAAGAACCACGCTTCATTACTTTGAGAATGGAAAGGCCCGGCTGCTGTTCCTGCTCCCGTTGGCATGCGCACTACCACATCGGCTGGCTGGCCCCATCGCCAATGTGTTTTAGCAAGATTGTTTACAATCTGGTTAAAGCCCTCGGTAACAAAATCTGCAAACTGCATTTCTATCATGGCCTTCATTCCTTTTATAGAAAGACCTAAACCGCTACCCACAATAGCGGCTTCACAAAGTGGTGTATTCCGCACGCGCGCTTTACCAAATTTTTCTACAAAGCCTTCGGTAATTTTAAACACTCCACCGTACTCGGCAATGTCTTGCCCCATCAGTACAAGATTATCAAACCGCTCCATGCTTTGTCGCAGACCATCGCTGATTGCATCAATGAAACGCTTCTCCGATTTTTTTTCTGTAGCGGGTTCAACAATAACTTGTGTGAACGGTGCATATACATCTGCAACCTCGCGTTCTGTACTTGCCTCCGGATGTTTCTCTTCAAAAGCGGTTGCCAGGCCATCTTCAATATCTTTCTTCAGTCGCTTTCGCACAGCATCTATATATACTGCATCAATTACACCCAGGTCTGTCAGATACTTTTCAAAATTTTCTACCGGATCTTTCTTCGCCCACATATCCATCAGTTCCTTCGGTACATATTTAGTACCGGATGCTTCTTCATGTCCGCGCATACGAAATGTTATACACTCTAATAATATAGGTCGCGGGTTGTCTCTCAATTTTTCCGCAAGTGTCAATACAGTATCATATACTTCCAGTATATTATTACCATCTACTTGCACACCTTCTATACCATAGCCTATAGCTTTGTCAATAAATTGTTTGCAGCGGAATTGTTCGTTGCTTGGTGTTGACAATCCATAACCATTATTCTCAATAACAAAAATTACCGGCAAGTCCCACACAGCCGCTACATTTATACCTTCGTGAAAATCTCCTTCGCTCGTGCCACCATCGCCATTGAATACCACGGTTACTTTCTTCTCGCCTTTCAGTTTCGAGGCGAGTGCTATACCATCGGCCACTCCGTTTTGCGGACCGAGGTGTGAAATCATACCAACAATATGATGTTCGTTTGTGCCAAAATGAAAAGACCGATCGCGACCTTTGGTATAGCCAGCCAGGGTTCCTTGCCATTGTGCAAAAAGTTTTTCGAAAGGCATTTCGCGTCCTGTAAACACACCGAGGTTCCGGTGCATCGGCAAAATATATTCGTCTTTTTGTAATGCCTGGGTTATGCCTACGGAGATGGCTTCCTGCCCGATGCCGCTAAACCATTTGCTGATTTTATTCTGTCGCAACAGAATGAGCATCTTCTCTTCAATCAATCTTGGGAACAGCAACGATTCATATAGCTGTTTCAGAATCGTATCGCTATAATTTTTACGGTCAAATTTCATAACAGGGTGCTGGGATGTCGGGGCCAAAGTTAAGCGAGTTTTTCACTTTCAATAGATTCTGCAAATTCTTAATAAGAATCAACTCTGCGGTTCAAAACTCTTACTATCTTTATCGTTCATCCTGGAGGTAATGAGGTATAGTTTGTTGATAATAGGTTGCTTGCTCGCGGGCGTAATACATGGGCAGGAGTACCGTTTTCATGAATACCGCGTAGAGGATGGATTGCCTAGCGATGTTATAAAAGCTGTGGCGCAGGATTCGCTCGGATTTTTCTGGATTGCCACGGATGACGGGCTCGTAAAATATGACGGCATCCAGTTTCATACTTATAAGTCTGCACTTCAAAGTCAATATACCAAAGGCTTTTTAAATACACGCGATGGCCGCTTGCTTGTCATTGGTGATCTGGATGTAATCGAGATCCAGAATCTTATCGACACCGTTTTTTTCAAGTCGCTTATACGCGGAAGTCGAACGCCTACTGACTCAACCATCTGGTATCCTAAATCGATCTATGAAGATAAGCAAGGAATGATCTGGATCGGAGAATCACAATCGGTGGTGGCTTATGAGGGTAAGTCCTTTAACCGTTATGATTTCGGCATGGCCAATCACTCCCCTATATTTGTGCGATCGTTCAATTTCTTTGAAGACGATGATGGTAATCTATATACTATATCATACCAGGGAAAAGTATACCGTTACGACAGGCCTACGCGCAGTTTTCTGCAGCTCAAAATAAATTTACCATATGGTGTAAGCCACGTACTTTTTGAACAAGGTCGCTTGTGGATTGCCTCGCTTGAAGGACTTTATAAAGCTACATTTCATGCGGCTGAACTGGTTGAAGTAAAAATGGCTTTCCCTATAGTAAAGGCATCGCACCTGATACTGGCACCCGATTCAAGCTTATGGGTGAGTACATTTGGACAGGATATGTACCATGTACGGCCCGACAGTCTTTCGACACAACTCGAAGCATTACTTTTTAATTTCAATGGTATCAACACTTCATACCTGAGTCGTGAAGGTGATTTGTGGGTATCGTCTGATAAAGGACTTGTACGTGCACAGAAGAATCTGTTCATCTTGCCGGATCGTAATTCTGAAGCTCACTTCATTGAAGGCATTGTACATGACCCTGAGCATGATCTTATATACTATTGCTTTAAAGAGACACTTGTTGAACTGAAAGAAATTCCGGGCGCTCCGTGGCGAAGACGCGAGATCTATACCAATACCAACAGTTATTTTCAGTCGTTGCAGTTTGGCAAGCGAGGACTATGGGCGAGCTCTGCGTTTGATGTATTTCTATTTGAGAGTGGAAAACTTAAACAGCAATGGAACTTTGCCAAGGAAGGTAATTTTGTTCACGATATTTTTATTGACTCCCATGAAAATGTATGGCTTAGCCAGGCACGCAGTACAACCCTAAAAGTAATTACCGAATCATTAGCAGTTAAACATTACCAAGTGCCGCTAAGCAAACGAAGCGAGATCAATGTAGTACGCGAAGGGCCGCGAGGTATATATGCAGCATCGAGCGGTGTTGACAATTATCTTTTTTTAAAACCTAACGGCAGCGATGAGTTTCGAAACATAAGTTTGCCAATTGATTTCAAAGCTGTATCTGACCTGAGTATTCGCGACTTCGCGGTGCATAACGATGTACTCTGGCTTGCCTCAACGGAAGGGCTACTGCGCTACGATCATGAAAGTGTAAAGCGTGTTGAACTGGGAGGATCTTTGACCTATGTTTCGGTAAGTTCGGTGGAAGTAATGGACGATCGAAATATACTCTTCTCCAATTCATTCGGCCTTATCCGTTACGATGTTGTTACAGGCGAGTACTGGCTATACGATGAAAACGCGGGGCTTCCTTCCAATACTATAACAGTGCGAGGTGTACACATCGACAGTCATAAACGTGTATGGGTAGGTACTTCATTTGGTGTAGCATTATCGGCCGGATC
>Ga0307408_100002167_pt1 | contig 14050 bp, 11 predicted proteins | sample 322Cmetagenome_FD_202116 | JGI IMG/M metagenome (GOLD analysis project Ga0307408, IMG submission 202116) | Maize rhizosphere microbial communities from greenhouse at UC Davis, California, United States - 322HYB-C-3 | ecosystem: Host-associated > Plants > Roots > Rhizosphere > Soil | place...
TCGTCCAGCGTTGCCGTCTGGATGTCGACCATCCCCGGAAAGAAAGCAGAGTTGCGATAGAACAACCCCGTGCCGCAGGTTCCGCAAAATTCCCGCGTCACATTTTCGGAGGACTGGTAGCTCACGGCTTTGCCCGTCACAGTCACCATATCTTCGCGAAACAGGGCCCAGCCGACCATCGGCGCTCCGGCGCTTTTCCGGCAATCCGAACAATGGCAGAGCGCGCTATGGACTGGTTCCCCCCGCGCTTCATACTGGATAGCCCCACATTGGCATCGCCCAGAGACCATGGCCTTTCTCCTTGCATGATTCGCCTTTTGTTCTCATAGAAGGAACGGCAGCGCAAGGGGCCCGCTCTTGCCGCTTCCCGCCCAGCATCCTAGTTGACAGCTCATGACCCTGCCCGCTCCCTCGCCCGATGATCCCCCCTATCTTCAGGGGCTGAACGACCCCCAGCGGGAAGCCGTGCTCACAACCGAGGGGCCGGTGCTGGTCCTCGCAGGCGCCGGCACGGGCAAGACGGCGGCGCTCACCGCCCGCCTCGCCCATCTGATCGCCACCAGACGGGCCTATCCGTCCGAAATCCTCGCTGTAACCTTTACCAACAAGGCGGCGCGGGAAATGCGGGAACGCGTCGGTCGCATGATCGGCCCGGCGGTGGAAGGCATGCCGTGGCTCGGTACCTTCCATGCCATCGCGGCGAAGATGCTGCGCCGCCATGCCGAACTTGTGGGGCTGCAATCCAATTTCACCATCCTCGACACGGACGATCAGCTTCGCCTGATGAAGCAACTCATCCAGGCCGAGGGTATCGACGAGAAGCGCTGGCCCGCCCGCCAGCTCGCCGGCCTTATCGACCAGTGGAAGAACAAGGGCCTGACCCCGGAGGAAATCGGCGCCGGCGAGAGCGAGGGTTATGCCAATGGAAAGGGGCAGAAGCTCTACGCCGCCTACCAGGCGCGCCTGCGCGATGTGAACGCCTGCGATTTCGGGGACTTGCTGCTGCATGTTCTGACGATCCTGAAACGCCATCGGGACGTGCTCGAAAGCTATCAGCAGCGTTTTCGCTACATCATGGTGGACGAATATCAGGACACCAACTCCAGCCAATATCTCTGGCTCCGCCTGCTGGCGCAAACGCGCAAGAATATCTGCTGCGTGGGCGATGACGACCAGTCCATCTATTCATGGCGCGGCGCGGAAGTCGCCAATATCCTTCGGTTCGAAAGGGATTTTCCGGGTGCGAAGATCGTCAGGCTGGAACAGAATTACCGATCGACACCCCATATATTGGGCGCTGCCTCAGGGGTCATCGCGGAAAATGGCAATCGCCTGGGAAAGACGCTCTGGACGGACATCGACGTGGGCGAAAAGGTCCGGGTCATCGGCGTATGGGACGGACCGGAGGAAGCGCGGCGCGTAGGCGAAGAAATCGAATCGATAGAGCGCGGAGGCGGGTCGCTGGACGAGGTCGCCATCCTCGTCCGCGCCCAGCACCAGACCCGCGAGTTCGAAGACCGCTTCATACAGATCGGCCTGCCCTATCGCATCGTCGGCGGCTTCCGCTTCTATGAACGCGCCGAGATTCGCGACGCGCTTGCCTATCTTCGCCTGGTCAACCAGCCTGCCGATGATCTGGCCTTCGAACGGATCGTCAACGTTCCCAAACGCGGCCTGGGCGACAAGGCGGTGGAAAAGCTGCATCGGCTTGCCCGCGCAGAGGGCATACCGCTCGCCCTCGCCGCTGCGCGGATACTCGACACGGATGAGATGACGCCGCAGGCCCGGCGCAGCCTGGGCGCCTTCATCGGCGATCTCGCCCGCTGGCGCGACCGCGCGGCGCAACTGCCCCATGCCGAACTGGCGCGCCAGATACTGGACGAAAGCGGCTACACCGCCATGCTCCAGGCCGAACGCACCGCGGAAAGCGCGGGACGGCTGGAAAATCTGAGCGAACTGACCCGCGCCATGGAGGAATATGAGACGCTGGGCGCCTTCCTTGAGCATGTCAGCCTCGTCATGGACAATGAGGCGCAGCAGGACGAGCGCAAGGTCACGATCATGACCATCCACGCCGCCAAGGGGCTGGAGTTCGACACGGTCTTCCTGGCAGGTTGGGAGGAGGGAATTTTCCCCTCCCAGCGCGCGCTGGACGAAGGCGGTCTCAACAGTCTGGAGGAGGAGCGTCGCCTCGCCTATGTCGCGATCACGCGGGCGCGGAAATCCTGCATCATCCTCCACGCCGCCAATCGCCGCATCTATGGCCAGTGGACCAGTTCCATCCCCTCGCGCTTCGTCGGGGAACTGCCTCCCGAACATGTGGAGGAGGAAAGCAGCATGGCTGGCGGCGCCTCGCTCTGGCGCGCCAACTGGTCCGAACGCGCCGATCCCTTCGCCAATGTCCAGCGGGGGTCCGGCCGCGGTCCCGGCTGGCAGCGCGCCCAGCAGAACGGGCAATTCACCACCGAACCCATCCGGATCGTGGAAGCGCGCGCATCGGCCGTCTCGCTCGGCAACAAGGGGCGTGACGACATGCGCATCGGCCTGCGCGTCTTCCACCAGAAATTCGGCTACGGCACCGTGGCGCAGATCGAGGGCAACAAGCTGGAGATCGACTTCGAGACGGCCGGACGCAAGCGGGTGATGGACAGCTTCGTCCAGCCGGCTTAGTCAAGCCCGCGATCGGACACCGCGTAGATAGCTCTGCCTGGGAAAGGCGAAGATGGGTAGTTTGCTGACGGCCTGCTTTCCGTCAAATCCTCAGCACTGGCGGTCCCCGTCTTCGATGACGACCAGCATCGGCCGTTCATCCGACCGATATCCACTGATAATATAGGCGGAGACTAAATCGCCAGCCTTAAGAACACCATTCCGTCCCTTAAAAAACATCATGCCCAACAAACCAAAATTGGTCTGCACAAAAGACTGAGCGGCTTGGTCGACGGTTCCTGCGGCGTCTTGAACAGATCGAAGCGGTACTGGCCCCCACCTCGTTTCGACATGAAGCAAATGGAAATTCAAGCTGCCATTTTTGCCTCCTCCACCACTTTTTTCAGCAGAGTCGACCTCGGCCCATGCCAATGCCCCAGCGGGAATCGCGATTTCCCCGTTGAAGCAAACAGGCTCGTTCAATCGCAGATTGAAACGGCTTCCCGGCTTGGCATTCCTGCTACTGATCTCACTTGTCGCAACAAGTTGAAGCTCCGTCCCATCGATCCAGTGGGGAGCGGCCTCCCGCATCCTTTGGACTTTGTCTGAAACCTCATCCTGGGCGCGGGACCCGGCGGAGGCTAAAAGGACAAGACAAGTGGCAACCGCAACAGCTATCCTTTTCATTGCAAGGCGCTCCCTGCATCCGGCACCACTGCGGTCCCGTCATTCTGTTTAAATCGGATGGCCGTTCCTACTGCGGCCGTACCGCCGAGTGCGCCATCTCCATATTTGGCGTTGATAACTGCGTCAGCACCCAGCTTTTGCGCGCGCTCCCATAACTCATCATAGATTTTCAATTGATCGGCTGAATTGTGGAATAAACTTGCCTTCCTGACACGCGCCTCGATCGGTCCGATTATTTCATAAGGCTGGCCGCGAAGGTCATAGGGATATACTGGCACTTGCTGCACGCGCATGGTCGCGGCCATTTCGTTCTGCACGGTCGCGGGCGGAGCCTTCACCGTATCGTCAGGCAGCGGATCGTCGTTACGTTTGCCTGCCAGAACAAAGAAAAGATCCTCATCAAGGCAAACCAGGAAGGTAGCGCCTTGAGCTATCTTCCCGCCGCCTCTATTGTGATTATCCAGTGACCCGTTCAGCCTGATCTTTCGCCCGCGAAGGTTGAGAGACAGGGCTCGCGCATCAATATGTCCTTTGCCGCCCCACAGCATATTGGATTCCTTGGCAGAAAGGACCTCACCTTCTCCCTTTGTCCCAACCGGAACCACTATTGTATTTCCCGCCATCAAAGGTGAGACGGTCTCGATTTGGAAACGTTGACCAGGTTTAAGCCCACCTCCCTTATTGAAGAGGCCATTCACCACCCGGATCGTGATATAGGTGCCTACCGGGATAACGCTCTGAGTTTGATATGCAGAATTTTGGCGGGGTTCAGTTTGAGAGGCTAAGACATGGCCCGGCGATATCAAACCGATGCTTGCAACAATGAGCGCGAATATCCTCACCCGAATTCCCCCTGAATAATCAAGCGGAAATGATTTTAATCACTTGGCATGGGAATTGAGTAGGCTGCATTCGGACTACCCCCTAGTAGTTAGTCGGAATGCCAAATGCGGTCAGACAAATGTAAAAAATGTTTGTCCAGAAGGACCGATTGTTAAGCCGATCTGGCGCGGCAAGGTCGACTTGCTTATCCGCTCTCCTTCATTCCACGACAAGATGTTTAATAACGAGCACTCTGATTGGCATGTTGATACGCCAATTTTTGGTCGATAGTGTTGAAAAACTTAGCGACCTGCCGATGGCAAGGCATTTTGGATGATAGGGAAATTTGGTGGAGCCTAGCGGGATCGAACCGCTGACCTCCTGCATGCCATGCAGGCGCTCTCCCAGCTGAGCTAAGGCCCCATCGTTTGCGGCATCATACCGCATCCCAATGGATCAGACCATGTCCGGCGTCAAAGCCGTCGGCCTTATGTCTGGACGTCCCGTGCCCAAATCACCAGGAGCGTTGATCGAGGTCATTTGCAACCTCGCCAGGCCCCTCGCTTGCGCTCGGGAGTTTTCCGGGAAAATGTCCCTCGGACATTTTCATTTCCCGAAAAACTGGTGGAGCCTAGCGGGATCGAACCGCTGACCTCCTGCATGCCATGCAGGCGCTCTCCCAGCTGAGCTAAGGCCCCGTTTCCAGTGTCGGCGCCGTTTGGGTCCGGCGCCTCGGAGGCCGCTGCCATTAGGTGGCAGCGAACTCCTTGGCAAGCACAAAATTCAATTAATTGTCGTCGTCGCCATCGTCCCCGCCGGCATCGACGCCCAGGTCGTCGTCGCCGCCCAGATCGACGTCATTGTCCGGCGAATCGCCGTCATCATCCACGTCCAGATCCAGGTCCAGATCGTCGTCGGCCGTCTCCATTTCACCGTCGGCGGTTTCGATGACCTTCTTGGGCGCTTCCTCATAAGGCAGCGGCTGCTTCGACTTCAGCACGGGTTCCGGTTCCCAGGCGGTGCCGCAGTTGATGCAGGTGACCGGGTCATCCTTGCCCAGGTCGTAGAAGCGCGTGGCGCATTTCGGGCAGGTACGCTTCGTGCCCCATTCAGCCTTGACCATGTCCGGCCTTATCCTTCTCTCGCGAGTGCTCAAAACAGAAATTACGCGGCACGACAGGGTCGCCCGCGAAGAGACGGCGCCTTGCCATAGCGAGGCCGCGCTGTCAAAAGCCGGGCGCATTTTTTCAAGTTTTGCAGACGGATTGACCCGTGACCGCATTTTCCGACCAGCCGACCCCGATGACCTTCACCGCCGCCCCCGCCCTTTCCGGTTCGATCACCGTGCCGGGCGACAAGAGCATTTCGCACCGATCGCTGATGCTTTCGGCTCTTGCCGTGGGCGAAAGCCGGGTCGAAGGGCTGCTGGAGGGAGAGGATGTGCTGGCCACCGCGGCCGCCATGCGGGCCATGGGTGCGGACATCAGCAAGGATGCGGACGGCATCTGGCATATCCACGGCGTCGGCGTCGGCGGCCTGCTTCAACCGGACGGTCCGCTCGACATGGGCAATAGCGGCACCTCCACCCGCCTGTTGATGGGTCTTGTCGCCAGCCACGCCATCACCGCGACCTTCGTGGGCGACGCCTCGCTCAGCAAGCGCCCCATGGCGCGCGTCACCGATCCGCTGTCCCGCATGGGCGCGAGTTTCACAAGCAGCCCCGGCGACCGCCTGCCGCTCACGATGCGCGGCGCCTGCCCGGCCGGACCCCTCGACTACCGCCTCCCCGTCGCGTCGGCGCAGGTGAAGTCGGCCATCCTGCTTGCCGGGCTCAACACGCCCGGCATCACGCGCATTGTGGAGCCGGTCCCTACCCGCGACCATAGCGAGAAGATGCTCAAAGGCTTCGGCGCAGACCTTGAGGTCGAGGTGGAAGCGGACGGCACGCGCATCATCACGCTCAGGGGTGAAGCGGAACTTCTTCCGCAATCGATCACCGTTCCCGGCGATCCTTCCTCGGCCGCCTTCCCGATGGTCGCCGCGCTTCTTGTTCCGGGATCGAAGGTCACGATCGCCAATGTCGGCCTCAACGCAACCCGCGCAGGCCTTGTCGATCTGCTGCGGGAAATGGGCGGCGACATCATTGTCGAAAATCCGCGCCAGGTCGGCGGGGAGCCGGTGGGCGACCTCGTGATCACCGCCTCGGCACTCAAGGGGGTGGAGCCGGATCCGGCGCGGGCGCCGTCGATGATCGATGAATATCCTGTCGCCTTCATCGCCGCCGCCCTGGCCGAAGGACGCAGCATATTCCGCGGACTGGAGGAACTGCGCGTCAAGGAATCTGACCGTATCGCGACCATGGCGGCGGGGCTGCGTGCCATTGGCGTGCAGGTCGAGGAACTGGAGGACGGCATCGTCATAGAGGGCAGCAACGGCACGCTCCTGCCCGGCGGCGGTCCGATCGCCACGAAGCTGGACCACCGCATCGCCATGAGCTTCGCGATTGCGGGGCTTGTCTCCAGCAATGGTGTAACCATAGACGACATGCGCCCCGTCGCGACCAGCTTCCCGGGTTTCACCACCCTGCTGCAATCGCTCGGCGCGCTGACATGACCTTCGATCTCGCCAGCATCATCGGGTTGATCGGCAGCGGCATGATGGTCTTTGCCTATGCCTACAGCAACATGGCGAAGACGCTGAACTTCATCCTGTTCAACCTGCTGAACCTGGTCGGCGCCCTGCTGCTGATCTATTCGCTGACCATCCATTTCAACATCGCGTCCTTGGCGCTGGAGATCGTGTGGTCCATCATCGCGCTCATCGGCCTTGCCAAGGCATGGCGGAAAGGCAAAGCATCATGATCATCGCCGTCGACGGTCCAGCCGCTTCCGGCAAGGGCACCATCGCCAAGGCGCTCGGCCGTCATTATGGCCTGCCCGTCCTTGACACCGGCCTGCTCTATCGCGCTGTCGGGCTCGCCGTCCTGAAGCGGAGCGGTGATCCCGATCACGAAGCGGACGCTCTCGCTGCCTGCGATTTCGACGCCGCCATGCTGAACGATCCTGCTCTGCGCAGCGAGGCCGTCGGTTCGCTCGCCTCCCGCGTCTCGATCCATCAGAGCGTGCGCCAGGCCCTCGTCAATCGGCAGCGCGAATTCGCGACCCAACCCGGCGGCGCGATCCTGGATGGCCGGGATATCGCCACCATCATCGCGCCCGATGCCGAAGCCAAGATCTTCGTCACCGCCAGCGTCCATGTCCGCGCCCAGCGGCGCTATCAGGACGCGCTCGACCATGGCGGCCATCCCGACATGGACAGCCTGATCGCGGACATCCAGGCGCGCGACACCCGCGACATGAGCCGCGACCATGCGCCGCTCCGTATGGCCGATGGAGCGGACTTGCTCGACACCAGCAATTTGACTATAGACGCCGCCGTCCGGCAGGCCATTGCACTGGTGGACGCCCAGTTGGAACGTCGGCGACAGGCCTGACGCGATGCCGGGTGCCGGGAATTCCCAGGCGCCCTTTTCGCTTATCCATCGGGCGTCGACTCGTCAGGGTCTTACGGATGTTCGCGCGGGTATTCGGCCCCGCGGACGGTTTGGCCTGAAAGACCACCGGATACAACCGGTAGGCCAGCAATGAAGAATGAAGGAAACTACCATGGCCTCTACGGCATTCCCCTCGCGCGACGATTTCGCCGCGCTTCTCAATGATTCTCTCGGTGGCGAGGACGGCGGCTTCGAAGGTCGCGTCGTCAAGGGCACCGTTACCGGCATCGAAAACGACATGGCTCTGATCGACGTCGGCCTGAAGTCGGAAGGCCGCGTGCCGCTGCGCGAATTCGCCGCGCCGGGCCAGAAGGCTGACCTGAAGGTCGGCGACGAAGTCGAAGTCTATGTCGACCGCGTCGAAAATGCCCATGGCGAAGCCATGCTGTCGCGCGACCGCGCTCGCCGCGAAGCCGCCTGGGACAAGCTCGAAGCCGAGTTCACCGAAAATGCTCGGGTCGAAGGCGTCATCTTTGGCCGCGTCAAGGGCGGTTTCACCGTCGACCTCGACGGCGCCGTGGCGTTCCTTCCCGGTTCGCAGGTCGATATCCGCCCCGTGCGCGACGTCACCCCGCTGATGGATATTCCGCAGCCCTTCCAGATCCTGAAGATGGACCGTCGCCGCGGCAATATCGTCGTGTCGCGCCGCGCCATTCTGGAAGAAACCCGCGCCGAACAGCGCAGCGGCCTCATCCAGACGCTGGCCGAAGGTCAGATCATCGAGGGCGTGGTCAAGAACATCACCGACTACGGTGCGTTCGTCGACCTGGGCGGCATCGATGGCCTGCTGCACGTCACCGACCTCAGCTACAAGCGCATCAACCACCCCAACGAGATGATCAACATCGGCGATACGGTCCGCGTGCAGATCATCCGCATCAACCGCGACACCCAGCGCATCAGCCTTGGCATGAAGCAGCTGGAAAGCGATCCGTGGGAAGGCGCTGCCGCCAAATATCCGGTGGGCGCCAAGCTGTCGGGCCGGGTCACGAACATCACCGAATATGGTGCGTTCGTCGAACTGGAAGCTGGCATCGAAGGTCTGGTCCACGTTTCGGAGATGTCCTGGACCAAGAAGAACGTCCACCCCGGCAAGATCGTTTCGACCAGCCAGGAAGTCGAAGTTCTGGTCCTCGAAGTCGATCCCGAAAAGCGCCGTATCTCGCTCGGCCTCAAGCAGGCCCAGAACAACCCCTGGGACAGCTTTGCCGAACGTCACCCGATCGGCTCGACCGTCGAGGGCGAAGTCAAGAACGCGACCGAATTCGGTCTGTTCATCGGGCTGGACGGCGACGTGGACGGCATGGTCCACATGTCGGACATCGCCTGGGGCATTTCGGGCGAAGACGCGCTAGCTCTGCACCGCAAGGGCGAGACGGTTCAGGCCGTCGTTCTCGACATCGACGTCGAGAAGGAGCGTATCAGCCTCGGCATGAAGCAGCTTGAGCGTGGCGGCCCGGCTGCTGGTGGCACGACCGCCGCTGCCGCTGGTCTCAACAAGAACCAGACGATCACCGTCACGGTTCTGGAAGTCCGTGACGGCGGCCTGGAAGTCCAGGCGGGCGAGGACGGCGCGACCGGCTTCATCAAGCGCAGCGACCTGGGTCGCGATCGCGACGAGCAGCGTTCGGAACGCTTCCAGATCGGCCAGAAGTTCGATGCGATGGTCACTGGTTTCGACCGTGCGAAGAAGCCGACCTTCTCCGTCAAGGCCCTTCAGATCGCAGAAGAGAAGCAGGCCGTGGCGCAGTACGGCTCGTCCGACAGCGGCGCGTCGCTGGGCGACATTCTGGGCGAAGCGCTGAAGGCCAAGAGCGAAGGCTAAGCGCACATTCGATATGTAACTTAAGTAATATGGCCCGCCGGAACTTAACTCCGGCGGGCTTTTTATTTTCCCAAAATGAGATTGACATACCGATATTGGCTGATTGTCAGAAGGTCGCGGATTCATTATAAATAAACCGGGAACCAGAAGGGGGAGTCTGGAGGACCAATGATACGCTCGGAACTCATTCAGAAATTGGCTGAGGAAAATCCAAACCTCAACCTCCAGGAAGTCGAAAGGATCGTCGATCTTTTCTTCAAGGAAATAGTCGATCGCCTGTCCAGCGGAGGGCGAGTGGAACTTCGTGGTTTCGGCGCCTTCACAACCAGAGCGCGCGACGCACGGACCGGCCGCAATCCGCGGACCGGCGAACAGGTGCCGGTAGATGCCAAACGCGTTCCCTATTTCAAACCTGGAAAAGAGATGCGGGAGCGCCTGAACGGCAAAGCTGCTCTCTGACCGAACCATGTCCTTGACCTGCGTGCCGTTAGCCTTCAGGGGTGGCGGCCTCAAGCGGACGTGGCGAAATCGGTAGACGCAGCGGACTTAAAATCCGCCTCCCCCTGGGAATGCGGGTTCAAGTCCCGCCGTCCGCACCAGCGTTGATTTTGCTGGCTTTTTCGAAGGCTGGCGTTCACCCTTTTGCGTCGCCTTCCGACAGCATTCCGACAATGCTGCGAGCGCTCACGAACCGTTCTGGCCAAGAGTGGCGGCAATTCAGGCATGCACGGCCTCCGCCACAATGGGCGCGTCGAGGCCTATCCCGCTGGCTTTCGATGGCGACATCATGCCCCGTCATGATATTTCATGGTCAGCAGTTCCACTCGAGCGCTGGATCGATATCCTTCCCGGCCAGTAAATCCATCGATACTTCCTGCCTCAGGCAGACCATGTCGCGCTTGTCATCATTCGGCATTTTTCCGGCTTGCGATGCTTAGCGCTGGATATCCACGGCATTTGTCGCGATGATCGGCCATGGCCGGCGCAATCAATCCTCAGAGTTTCAGCGATTCCCTTGTAATCCTGGGCGCTGCGGGGGTCGTGATCCCCGGCTTTGCTCGGCTTCGGATCAGTCCCGTCATCGGCTTCATCCTTGTCGGGCTCGCGGTCGGACCGTCTGGGCTGGGTGCATTGGTCGGCCAATATCCCTGGCTTTACCATGTCACGATTTCGAACAGGGCAGCGATTGAGCCCTTTGCCGAACTGGGCGTCATCCTGCTGCTTTTTTCCATTGGGCTGGAACTCAGTTTCCGTCGTCTTTGGACCATGCGCACGCAAGTGTTCGGCGTGGGCGCGGCAGAATTGATCGGCGGCGGCACACTGATCGCACTTGGCCTTTATCTCCTTGGGCAGGCGCCAGCAGGTGCCTTTGGCCTTGGCCTTGCGCTCGCGCTGTCATCCACGGCCGTCGTTCTGCCGATGGTCGGCACCCAAAGCGCGGTTGGACGCGCGGCTTTTTCCATGCTGCTCTTCGAGGATCTGGCCCTCGTCCCCATCATCTTCATGTTGGGCGCCCTGGCTCCCTCCGTAGCTGCCAGTCCGGATGGCCCGTGGACCGAACTGGCGGACACGCTGCTCAAAAGCGGTATCACCATCGCCGTCATGCTGGTTCTGGGACGGCTCTGCCTTCCGCACATCTTCAGCCAGGCCGCCCGTACGAAAAGCCCGGAAGTGTTCCTGGCCGCCAGCCTGCTGGTCGTCATCGTCTCCAGCATGGCCACGTCCATCGCTGGCCTCTCCCCGATCGTCGGCGCGCTGCTTGCCGGGCTGCTGATCGCGGAAACCGATTATCACGGCGAAGTCGAGGTCATGACGGCGCCGTTCAAGGGACTGGCGCTCGGCGTATTCCTGATTACCGTCGGCATGGGCCTGGACGTACGCGTCATCCTCGCCAACTGGCCTACACTCATTCTGGCGGTGATCGGCGTCGTTCTCGCCAAAACGATCGTTACTGCTGCCCTGCTCTACCTCTCCGGCGCCAGGAAAGGCGTCGCGCTGGAAGTCGGCGTGCTCATGTCCAGCCCGTCGGAAACCACATTGATCGTGCTGTCCGCCGCCGCAGCAGCGCAGTTGATCCTCCCGTCTACCGCCGCCTTCTGGCAGATCGTGACCGCGATCGGGCTGACCATAACGCCGCTGCTTGCGCGGCTCGGGCACGATGTTGCCCGACGGTTGGAGATGGCGCTCGGCGAAGAAACGCCGGAATTCACCAAAGACCATATCCAGGCAGCGGCAGTCGTGATCGGCTTTGGACGCGTGGGACGGATGGTCTGCGACCTCCTCAACCTGCACAAGCAGCGCTTCATCGTCGTGGAATCCGACCCGGACGTCGTCGCGGAGGCGAGGCGCGGAGGATATCCCATATTGTTCGGTGACGTGTCGCGCACCGAAATGCTCGACAAGCTCCGACTTGGCCACGCGCGGGCGCTGATCCTGACGATGGACGATCCTGTCCTTTCTGTCCGTGTAACGAAGCGCGTGCGGGGCTGGGTTCCCGACCTGCCGATCATCGCGCGGGCGCGGGATACCGATCATGCAGCGCAGCTCTATCGCGCCGGGGCGAGCGATGCCGTTCCGGAAACGCTCGAAAGCTCTCTTCAACTGGCGGAAACAGCACTGGTTGACCTGGGCGTCGCAATGGGGCCCGTCATTGCATCGATCCACCAGACCAGGGAGGATCTGCGCATGGGTATCAAGGATGCGGCCCAGCTCGAAACCGCGCCCAAGCTGCGGAGGCTGAGGGCAGATGAAGTGCCCTAATCCGGCGCCGGGGGTGGACTGAAGACGGACCAGCCTGTTTGACTGGCCAGTTCTTCGAGCGCCAGCGTGCCAAGCTTGCTGTTCCCATTGTCGTTCAGGCCGGGTGACCACACTGCTATGGACGCGCGACCGGGCACGATCGCCAATATGCCGCCACCCACGCCCGACTTGCCCGGAATGCCGACGCGGAAAGCGAAATCGCCCGAAGCGTCATAATGGCCGCAGGTCAACATCAGGGCGTTGATCCGCTTTGCCCTGTTCGACGAGACAACCCGGCCGCCTTCGGGGTGCCGACCATCAAGCATCAGGTATCGACCCGCGAGCGCAAGCTGGCGACAGTTCATCTCGATCGCACATTGATGAAAATAGGTGCCGAGTACCAGATCGACCGGATGACGGATATTGCCGAAGGCGCGCATGTAATTCGCCAGCGCCATGTTGCGAAAGCCCGTCGCTGTCTCCGACGCGGCGACGGTCTCATTGATCGCGATGCTGTCGTCATTCGCCAGAAAGCGAACGAAGCGCAGCATTTCGCCAATGGCCACGCGAGGTTGATGGCCGCCCAGATTGACATCCGCGACGACCACAGCGCCAGCGTTGATGAAGGGGTTTCGCGGAATGCCCTGTTCCTGCTCCAGTTGAACGATCGAATTGAAGGCATTGCCGGACGGTTCCCGTCCGACCCGCTGCCAGAGCTGATCACCTATTTTGCCAAGCGCCAGGGTCAAGGCGAACACTTTGGAGATGGACTGGATCGAAAAGGCGGTTTCCGAATCGCCGCCTTCGATCAGTCGGCCGTCCGCCGTCGCAACCGCTATGCCGAACTGGCCGGGATCGATTTTGGCAAGCTCCGGGATATAGCTGGCAACGACGCCGCGATCTTCCCGCTCCGCCACATGGGCAACAATGTCGGCCAGGATCGCGGGTAGGTCCATGAGGAAAGCGGCGTCCATTTGCTACGGGGCTCGGCGGAACAGATTACACAAAGACGAGCAGGAGCATGCCGTTTTTCGGCATGCTGCCATGCCGCATGAAAAGAAATGCGCGTCGCCATCTTCCATAAAGGAAAGGACCGCGCTGTTTTCTACGAAGGATCACGGTTCGCCAGGAATTGTCCGCCTTTCGCTTTTGAGGACCGGACCTGTCGGTTGGTTACGCCGGCACGCTGGCCAGCGCGGCCTTGACGGATTCTACGGCCGCCTGCGCCTTGTCCCCGTCTGGCCCGCCGCCCTGGGCCATGTCGGGACGACCGCCGCCGCCCTTTCCGCCAAGCGCTTCAACACCGGCGCGAACCAGGTCCACGGCGCTTATCGTCGCCGTGAGATCGTCCGTGACGCCCACGGCGATGCTGGCGCGCCCATCGACCACTGCCAGCACCGCGGAAACTCCGCTGCCCAACGCCGCCTTGTTCTGATCCACCAATCCGCGCAATTCCTTGGGGTCCAGCCCTTCGATCACCTGACCGATGAAATTGATCGCGCCGACCTTTTCAGGACCAGCCGTCTGGGCGCCCGCCCCGCCAACTCCTGCCCCGCCGAGCGCCAGCGCCTTCTTCGCTTCGGCCAGTTCGCGTTCGAGCCTGCGGCTCTGTTCGACCAGCGCAGTGATGCGGGCGGGGACTTCCTCGGGCGTGGTTTTGAGCGTGGCGGCGGACTGGCGCAAGCGATCCTCGCGGTCGGACAGCCAGAGGCGCGCAGCCTCCCCCGTCAGAGCCTCGATGCGGCGAACGCCGCTTGACACGGCCGATTCCGAGA
>Ga0307408_100002169_pt1 | contig 14042 bp, 7 predicted proteins | sample 322Cmetagenome_FD_202116 | JGI IMG/M metagenome (GOLD analysis project Ga0307408, IMG submission 202116) | Maize rhizosphere microbial communities from greenhouse at UC Davis, California, United States - 322HYB-C-3 | ecosystem: Host-associated > Plants > Roots > Rhizosphere > Soil | place: USA...
GGCAGTTGCCGGACGACTACCCGCAGTTCCGCCTCGCCAACCCGATGCAGGTGCAGAACCACGCGTCGGTGGACCTGTATTTCGAAGACGTGCTGCAACACGCCAAGGTCATCTTGCTGTCGCTGCACGGCGGCATCGGCTATTGGCGCTACGGCATCGAGCGGCTGATGGAACTGGCCGGACGCGGTGTGCAATTGATCCTGGTGCCGGGGGACGACCGCCCGGACCCGGAGCTCAGCGACTTGAGCAACGTGCCTGTCGAAGATCGCGACCGGCTCTGGCAATTTCTCCGCCAGGGCGGGCTGGACAACGCGCTCAACCTGTTCCGTCATCTCGGCAGCCAATGGTTTGGCCGCGATTATTCGTGGGGCGAGCCCCAGCCCCTGGCGCGCACGGCGATCTATCATCCGGAAAAAAACAACGCGACCCTGAACGACTGGCAAGCCAATTGGCAGGCCGGCGAACCGGTGGCGGCGCTGTTGTTTTATCGCTCGCACCTGCAAGCCGCGAACACCGCGTTCATCGATGTGTTCTGCCAGCGCCTGCAAGCGGCGGGGCTCAATCCGTTGCCGATCGCGGTGGCGAGCCTCAAGGAACCCGCCTGTCTGGCCCAGGTAGAAGACTGGCTGGACGAGGTAGCGGCGGGGGTGATTCTCAATACCACCGGCTTCGCGCAATCCAGTCCGGAAGCACCGCACCTGCGGCCGTTTCGTCGCGATATCCCGGTGATCCAGGCGATCTGCGCCCAGGACAACGAACCCGGCTGGCGCGCCAGCGAACAAGGCCTGGGCCCGCGGGACCTGGCGATGCACATCGCCTTGCCGGAACTGGACGGACGCATCATCAGCCGGCCCATCAGCTTCAAGGACCTGTCCTGGCGCAGCGAGCGCAGCCAAAGCGACGTGGTGTGCTACCGGGCGGTGCCCGAGCGCATGGATTTTGTCGCCGGACTGGCCCGGCGCTGGACCACCTTGGCGCGCCTGCCCAACAGCGAAAAACGGGTGGCGCTGATCCTCGCCAACTACCCGACCCGGGACGGGCGCATCGGCAACGGCGTCGGCCTGGACACGCCGGCGGCGGCGCTGAATATCCTGCGGGCGATGCAGGCCGAAGGGTATCCACTGCCCGCCGCGTTGCCGGCCAGCGGCACCGCGTTGATCCAGCAGTTGCTCGGCGGCGTCACTAACGACCTGGACAGCCTCGACCTGCGGCCCTGCCATCAAAGCCTGGCCCTGGACGCGTACCAGGCCATGTTCGACGCGCTGCCCGAGGCCAATCGCCACGCGGTGCTGGCGCGTTGGGGCGCGCCCGAGCAGGACCCGATGTTCCGCGACGGCCGCCTGATGGTCGCCGGCTTGCGCCTGGGCCTGACGTTCGTTGGCATCCAGCCGGCGCGGGGTTACCAGGTCGATCCGAGCGCGGTGTACCACGACCCGGACCTGGTGCCGCCCCATGGCTACCTGGCGTTCTATTTCTGGTTGCGCCACGCCTACGGCACCCACGCCGTGATCCACGTCGGCAAGCACGGCAACCTCGAATGGCTGCCGGGCAAAGGCGTCGGGCTTTCTGAGAGCTGTTGGCCGGACGTGCTGCTGGGACCGCTGCCGAACATCTATCCATTCATCGTCAACGACCCGGGCGAGGGCGCCCAGGCCAAGCGCCGCACCCAGGCGGTGATCATCGACCACCTGATGCCACCGCTGACCCGCGCTGAAACCTACGGGCCGCTGCGTAACCTGGAGTTGCTCGCCGACGAATACTACGAGGCGCAGCTGCTCGATCCGCGCCGCGCCAGGGAGCTGCAACGGGACATCCTCGCCCTGGTGCGCGAGACCCACATCGACCGCGAGTTGCAACTTGACGCCGCCCTCGACAGCGACGCCGACGCGGCGATCTGGCTGCCGCGCCTGGACACCTACCTGTGCGACTTGAAGGAATCGCAGATCCGCGACGGCTTGCACATCTTTGGCGAGTCGCCCGGCGGACGGCTGCGCATCGACACCTTGCTGGCGTTGTTGCGCATTCCCCGTGGCGACGGCAAGGGCGCCCAGTCGAGCCTGCTTCGCGCGCTGGCGAAGGCGTTCGGGCTCGGTTTCGATCCGCTCGATTGTGCCTTGGCCGAACCTTGGACCGGCGAGCGTCCCGAGGCTTTGCGCGACATCAGCGACGAGCCTTGGCGCACCGTCGGCGATAGCCGCGAGCGCCTGGAATTGTTCGCCGGACGGTTGATCGCACAAGCCTTGGACGGCGAGATCGGGCAGCTCGACGCGCCGGGTTGGGAGACGGTGCACGGCATCATCGACCACCTGCGCGCCGTCGTCGCGCCGCGCCTGGACGCCTGTGGCCCGGCGGAAATGCGCGGCTTGCTCGATGCCCTGGGCGGGCGTTTCGTACCGGCCGGCCCCAGTGGCGCGCCGAGTCGCGGACGCCTGGATGTGCTGCCTACCGGGCGCAACTTCTTCTCCGTCGATGTGCGCAACCTGCCCACCACCACGGCGTGGCGCATCGGTTTCCAATCGGCGAACCTGATTCTCGAGCGGCACCTGCAAGACCACGGCGATCACCTGCGCCAGCTCGGCTTGTCCGTGTGGGGCACCGCCACCATGCGCACCGGTGGCGACGACATTGCCCAGGCGATGGCGCTGATGGGCGTGCGTCCGGTGTGGGCCACGGGCAGCCAGCGTGTCGATGATTTTGAAATCCTGCCGCTGAGCCTGCTGGACCGGCCTCGGGTCGATGTGACGCTGCGGGTCTCCGGTTTTTTCCGGGACGCCTTTGCCAACCTGATCCGCTTATTCGATGCGGCGGTGCAGGCCGTCGCGGCCCTGGATGAACCCGACGACATGAACCCGCTGGCGGCCAAGGTCCGCGCCGAGCGCGAAGCCTTGTTGGAATCGGGCTTGGCCCTGGAAGATGCGGCGCGCCAGGCCGGATGGCGGATCTTCGGCGCCAAGCCCGGTGCCTATGGCGCGGGTGTGCAGGGGGCAATCGACGGTCGGCTCTGGCAGAGCCGTGAAGACCTCGCTGAGGTTTACCTCAATTGGGGCGGCTACGCCTATGGCGCGGGCGACGAGGGCACCGCGGCGAGGGCGCAATTCTCCCGGCGCCTGAGCCAAGTGCAAGCGGTGCTGCAGAACCAGGACAACCGTGAGCACGACCTGCTTGATTCCAACGATTATTACCAGTTCCAGGGTGGCATGCTCGCTGCCGTGGAAACCCTCAGTGGCCAAGCCGCCGCCAGTTACCACGGCGATCACAGCCAGCCGGACCTGCCGAAGATCCGCACGCTGAAGGAAGAACTCAACCGAGTGATTCGTTCCCGCGCGGCCAATCCGAAGTGGATCGACGGGGTCAAGCGCCACGGCTACAAAGGCGCATTCGAACTGGCGGCGACGGTGGACAACCTGTTCGCCTTCGACGCCACCACCCAGTTGATTGACGACCACCAGTACGCCTTGCTGGCCGATACCTATCTCCTCGATCCGCATACCCGGGATTTCGTCCGCCAGCACAACCCCGACGCGCTGCGGGACATGACCGAGCGAATGCTCGAAGCGCAGCAGCGCGGGATGTGGCAGGAACCGGGGGATTATCGCGAGGCGCTGGAAAACCTGCTGCTGGACATTGAAGAAGATGGCTGACTTTAGCCAAGACAGATATCTATGGTGATGGGATATCTCTGTGGCGAGGGGATTTATCCCCGCTGGGTTGCGAAGCGACCCTCTAGCCAGTTATTGGGGCTGCTTCGCAGCCCAGCGGGGATAAATCCCCTCGCCACGGAATATTGTGTTGCCTGAACCTCACCGGACAGCTTGAGAGAACAACATGACCGACACCCCACATTTCCCCCTCGCCGCCGTGGTCGGCGCCGATGCGCTGAAATTGGCCCTGTGCCTGGCGGCGATCGATCCGAAGATCGGCGGCGTGCTGATCGAAGGCCCGCGCGGGATGGCCAAGTCCACCCTGGCCCGAGGCCTGGCGGATCTGCTGGCCAGCGGTCAGTTCGTGACCTTGCCGCTTGGCGCCACTGAGGAACGGCTGGTGGGCACCCTCGACCTGGGCGCGGCGTTGGGGGAGGGGCGCGCGCAGTTTTCCCCCGGTGTGCTGGCCAAGGCCGATGGCGGCGTGTTGTATGTCGATGAAGTGAACCTGCTGCCGGATCATCTGGTGGACCTGCTGCTCGATGTCGCCGCCAGCGGCACCAACCTGATCGAGCGCGATGGCATCTCCCATCGGCATCCGGCGCGTTTCGTGTTGATCGGCACGATGAACCCGGAAGAAGGCGAGCTGCGTCCGCAACTGCTCGACCGCTTCGGTCTCAACGTGGCCCTGGACGGCCATACCGCCCCGGCCGAGCGCGGGCAGATCATCCGTCGGCGGCTGGATTTCGACAGCGATCCGGCGGCATTTTGCGCCGAGTGGGAGCCTGCCCAGCAACGGTTGCGTGAGCGCTGCGAACAGGCCCGCGCAGGCTTGGCCCAGATCCCCTTGGATGACACGGCGCTGGGGCAGATCACCGAGCGTTGTTTTGCCGCCGGGGTCGATGGGTTGCGCGCCGACCTGGTCTGGCTGCGGGCTGCCCGCGCCCATGCCGCGTGGCGTGGCGCGCAAGCCATCGCTGCTGAAGACATCGACGCCGTTGCCGAGCTTGCCCTGCGTCATCGCCGCCGCGACCAGGCCACCCCGGCCCCCGCGCCAACCCAGGCGCCACCCTCGAACCCGAATGAACCCAGCCAACCCCGCGAAGGCCAGGGCCAATGGGGCGACCTGCCGCCTCGGGCATTGCCGACCGGCGCCCGGCGTGATGTGCCGAGCTGGCCAAAAAAGCCCTAGGCATTCGTCCCCGTTCGCCGGCGGGGGCGAATGCCAGACCCCGCGCCGGGCGACTCGACCAGGGCCGCCAGGGACGGAGCAAAGCGGCGACCGCTGGCCTGGTGGACTGGCCGGGTTCCTTGCTCAATGGACGTCCGCGCATGCTGGCCGACTTGCGTTTCAAATGGCGGCAGCGTTCGGCCCATGAGCTGTGGCTGGTGATCGTCGATGCGTCGGCCTCGACCCGTCGCCATCGGGCCTTGAGTGACGGCAAGGGCCTGCTCGCGCAACTGTTCGACGACGCCTACCGGCAACGCGCGCGGCTAGCGTTGTTGACCGCCAGCGGCGCCGCACCGACCTGGCAAGTGCAGGGGCTCAAGGCCTCCACCGGCCTGGGGCACTGGCTCGACGCGCTGGGCGCCGGCGGCGGCACGCCGTTGCTGGCGGCGATCGGCGAGGCGCAGCGCTGGCTGGCCGCCCGGCGCAAGCGCTTCCCGGCGGAGCGACAGCGAGTGCTGTTGATGACCGATGGCCGAGTGAAGGAAGGGCACTCCCTGCCGCCCCTCGATTGCCCCAGCCTGCTGATCGACATCGAGCGCGGCCCGATTCGCCTGGGCCGGGCGCGGCAATTGGCGGGGCAGTTGGGGGCTGAGTATCGGCATATCGATGAAGGCACTTGAAATGTGCTGTGGCTGTCTGGGCCCTATCGCGAGCAAGCTCGCTCCCACATGGGTTTCGCTGTGAGCACATAACTGCTGAACACCCCAGCTCCCTGTGGGAGCGAGCTTGCTCGCGATGGCATCACCGCGGTTTCAATGCTCTGCCCACCCAACCCGCATCACTGCTCTATGCTCAAGCAACCCTCAAAGGAATGAACCCATGCGCGTACTCGTCACCAATCCCCAGGACGATTTCCGGGTCAAGGCCTACGCCGGCACCAACGGGGTGCTGCTCGCCATGGACCTCGCCGAACCCCGGCGCAAGGGGCTGTTGGGCTTTGCCATCGAGAAGCAGGCGGGCGACAAGCCCTGGCTGTTCCTGTTCAACAGCCTGACCTTTCCCGACAAGGCCCACACCTTTCCCCAATTCCACGCCACGCCCAGCGACAAGGCACCGTTGCAGAAATTTCGCTGGGCCGATTACGCCGTCAATCCCGGCGTGACGATCCATTACCGCGTGCACCTGGCCTACGGCAGCCCCGATGCGCCGCAACTGGGCGAAGCCCTGGAAGTGAGCGTCACCAGCGACGACGGTCAACCGGCCAGCCAGCGGGTCATGTTCAATCGCGCGGTGGCGGCCAGCCAGGCGTTCCAGCGCAAGTTTCCGGAAGTGGATGCGCTGATCAGCGCCAATAAAAAGTTGTCCATCGAGGAATGGCCCGACGCGCCACGTCGCTGGCTGGAAAACGGCTTGCTGGGGCGCTTGATCGGCTTCATCGACCGGGCCCTGGATGCCAACTGGGCGCTGGACGTGGCCATCTATGAATACGAACTGCCGGTGATCGTCGCTGCGGTGAGCGCCGCCCATGCACGCGGCGCGCAGGTCAGGGTGCTGTACCACGCCGAGCCGGATGACGACACGACACTGCGCAACGAAGCCAGCCTGGAAAACCTTCCGGCTGCCAACAAACGTGGGCGGGTCACACACAATATCTTTCACGACAAGTTCATCGTCCTGAGCCGGGTCGAAGCAAACGGCACGTTGACGCCCGAGGCGGTGCTGTGCGGCAGCACCAATTTCACCGCCAATGGTGTTTATCGCCAGGCCAACGTCATCCATGTGCTGGATGATTCGCGGATCAGCGACAGCTACCGCCAGGTGTTCGAGCAGATCTGGCACGCGCCCGCAGATGTCGACGCCACCCGCGATTGGTTGACCCAATACAATCCCATGAGCGCCGATGACAAACTGTTCGCCGGATTTTCGCCCCGCAACGGGCGAGGTGATCTCGATCGCTTCGTCGACATCATCAGGTCCGCGCGCAAGGACCTGCTGTTCGTCACGGCATTTGCCTTGCCGGACACGATTCTCGATGCCTTGCTCGGCCAGCCGAATGACGATGTGCTGCGCTACGGCCTGCAGAACTCTGCCAGCCGCATCACCGGTTTCCATGCCGATCGCACCGCGGAGTTCGCCGCCACCGCGTTACTCAATACCGGCCTGGAAGGTTGGCTCCGGGAAAACATGAAGGGCCAGAAGGGCAACCTGCTGGTGCACACCAAGGCGGTGGTCACCGACTTCACCAGTGATGCCCCGACGATCATCAGTGGCAGCCATAACCTGAGCGCCGCGGCCAGCAGCGGCAACGACGAAAACTACCTGATCATCCAGGGCGACACCGACCTGGCCGACCGCTACGGGCTGGAACTGCTGCGCTTCTACGAGCACTACCGGTTCCGCTACTTTGCGAAAAAACTCGCCCTCAAGCAGGTCAAGCCCTTGGCGCCGAACGACAGCTGGACCGATGACTACTACCGCGACGGCGATCTGCGGATGTTGTCCCGGCTGAGGTTCAGCGCCCGTTAAGGGATTCAAGGCGCGACGTGGTAGGGGTTGCGCGGATCGTGGTTCCAATCCAGGAACGGCTTGCCGGTATCCACCGTCACCATCTCGATGCAATCCTGCACCGGACAGGTGATCTGGCAGAGGTTGCAGCCCACGCATTCCTCTTCGATCACCTCGTAGGCATGGGTGCCGTCCGCCAGCTTGAGGCTGGCGATGGCCTGGTGCGAGGTGTCTTCACAGGCGATGTGACAGCGCCCGCAACCAATGCAGGCTTGCGGGTCGATTTTCGCGATGACCTGGTAGTTGATGTCCAGATACTTCCAATCGGTGGTGTTGCCCACCGCGCGGCCGGAGAAGGCTTGCAGGTTGGCGTGACCGTGCTCGTCCATCCAGCGCGACAGGCCGTCCTTCATCTCCTCGACGATGCGAAAGCCGTGCAGCATCGCCGCCGTGCAGACCTGCACCGCGCCGCTGCCCAAGGCGATGAACTCCGCCGCGTCGCGCCAACTGCCGATGCCACCGATGCCGCAGATCGGCAGGCCCTGGGTCTGCGGGTCACGGGCGATTTCCGCGACCATGTTCAGCGCAATCGGCTTGACCGCCGAGCCGCAGTAACCGCCGTGGGTGCTCTGGCTGCCAACGATGGGCAGGGCGACCATGCGGTCCAGGTCGACGCTGGTGATGGAGTTGATGGTGTTGATCAGCGACACCGCGTCGGCCCCGCCGCGATGGGCGGCCCGGGCGGCGACGCGGATATCGGTGATGTTCGGCGTGAGCTTGACGATCACCGGCAGCGAGCAATAGGTCTTGCACCAGCGCGTCACCTGCTCGACGTACTCTGGCACTTGGCCCACCGCCGCACCCATGCCCCGTTCCGGCATGCCGTGGGGGCAACCGAAGTTCAGCTCGATGCCATCGGCGCCTGTGGCTTCCACCAGGGGCAGGATGTTCTTCCAGGACTCCTCGACGCACGGCACCATCAGCGACACGATCAGCGCCCGATCAGGCCAGTCCTTCTTTACCTGGGTGATTTCCCGCAGGTTGATCTCCAGCGAACGGTCGGTGATCAGCTCGATGTTATTGATGCCCAGCACCTCGCGATTGGCACCGTAGTGAGCCGAGTAGCGCGAGGACACGTTCACCGCCGCCGGATCCTCCCCCAGGGTTTTCCAGACCACGCCACCCCAGCCCGCCTCGAAGGCACGCACGACGTTGTACGCCTTGTCGGTGGGCGGCGCGGAGGCCAGCCAGAACGGATTGGGCGCTTTGATGCCGGCGAAGACAATCGACAGATCGGCCATTACGCAGCCTCCACATTGAGCATGAGATGAGCATTGATTGCCTCGGCGGCGAGCTTGCCGTGCTGCACGGCCTGCACGGTGAGGTCCTGGTCGAGGCTGGTGCAATCACCGCCGGCATAGACACCGGGGATGCTGGTGCGCAGGTGTTCGTCCACCAGGATGCGTCCGTCCTGGCGCTTGAGCTCCCGAGCCAGCGGGTCCACCAGCGCGTCGTCGTCGAAGGCTTGGCCGATGGCTTTGAAGATGGCATCGGCGGGCAGGTCGAAGGTCTCGCTGCCGATCACCAGCCGACCGCTCTCCAGATGAGTCCGGGAGAAACGCATGCCGCGCACCACGCCGCTGTCGTCCAGCAGTACTTGCTGCGGCTGGGCCCAGGTCAGCAGGCGGACCTGATTGGCCTTGGCGATGTCCTGTTCGTGCCCGGTGGCGCCCATGTCCTCCAGGCCGCGTCGGTACACCAGGCTGACGTCGCGGGCACCGAGGCGGGCCATTTGCACGGCCATGTCGATGGCGGTGTTGCCAGCACCGAGCACGATGCAACGGTCGGCCAGCGGCAACTGGCTGAGGTCGTCAGCCTGGCGCAACTCGCGAATGTACTCGGTGGCGGCCAGCATCCCTGACGCTTGTTCGTCGCTCAGGCCCAGCTGTTTGCTGGCAGCCAGGCCGAGGCCGAGGAACACCGCGTCGAATTGCTGGTGCAGGTCGCTCAGGCTGAGGTTGTCGCCGAGCTTCTGGCCGTGACGGATCTCGATGCCGCCGATTTCCAGCAAGAAGTCCAATTCACGTTGCGCGTAGTCGTCCACCAGTTTGTACTTGGCGATGCCGTATTCGTTGAGGCCGCCGGCCTTGTCCCGGGCTTCGAAAATCACCACGTCATGGCCGTGCATCGCGCTGCGGTGCGCGCAGGACAGCCCGGCGGGACCTGCCCCGACCACCGCGATGCGTTTGCCGCTGGCGGCGGCGCGTTTGAACGGGTGTTCGCTGAAGTGGGCATTGTCGACGGCGTAGCGTTGCAACAGGCCGATCAGCACGGGCGCGCATTCCTGGGCGTTGTTGCGCACGCAGGCTTGCTGGCACAGCACCTCGGTGGGGCAGACCCGGGCGCAACTGCCGCCGAGGATGTTCGCCGAGAGAATCCGCTGGGCCGCACCCTGGACGTTGTCCTGGTGAATGTTGCGAATGAACGATGGAATATCGATCTCGCTAGGGCAAGCGTTCACGCAAGGCGCGTCGTAGCAGTACAGGCAGCGGGACGCCTCCAGGTGGGCCTGGCGCGCATTGAGGGGCGGCGCCAGGTCACTGAAGCGGGCGGCGAGGGTGGTCGGGTCTTCCTGGGAATGGGGGAGATGGCTCAAGGGCTGGATCATGGAATCGGGCCTCACGGTGTTTGAGGTGCTGCCTCTGGTGGGCAGTGGTTTTTTGGTTGCCTGGGCTGCCGCTTTCGCGAGCAGGCTCGCTCCCACAGGGGGCTCTGCTGTGCACATGGTTTTTGCATTCACCCAAAATCCAGTGTGGGAGCGAGCCTGCTCGCGAAGGCCGAAGGCCTCGATTTCAGCGTTTAACCGCAGTCGGCTTATTCAACTCAGCCCGCTTGCTCAGCAAATCGAACACCGCCGGATAGGCCGGTCGTTCGATATAGCGCCCGGCCCCGCGTTCGGCCCGCAGGTCGCCGTCGGCCCAGACCAGCCGACCCTGGCTGATGGTGTGGCTGGGCACGCCGCGCACGGTCTTGCCTTCGAAGATGTTGAAGTCCACTTGCTGGTGGTGGGTCTTGGCGGAAATCGTCCGGCTGCCCTGGGGATCCCAGAGCACCAGGTCAGCGTCGGCACCGACGCGGATCGCGCCTTTGCGTGGGTAGAGGTTGAAGATCTTCGCGGTGTTGGTGGAGGTCAGGGCAACGAAGTCGTGCATCGACAATTTGCCGCTGTTGACCCCTTCGTCCCAGAGCACGGCCATGCGGTCTTCGATACCAGCGGTGCCGTTGGGGATCTTGCTGAAGTCATCGCGGCCGGCGGCTTTCTGTTCCGCGCAGAAACAGCAGTGGTCGGTGGCGGTCGTGTGCAGGTTGCCGGATTGCAGGCCATGCCAGAGCGCTTCCTGGTGCCCGCGCGGACGGAAAGGCGGGCTCATCACATAACCGGCGGCGGTCTGCCAGTCGGGATCGCGATAGACACTGTCGTCCAGCAGCAGATGCCCTGCCAATACTTCACCGTAGACCGGCTGCCCCTTGCCGCGGGCGTAAGTGATTTCGTCCAGCGCTTCTTTCGTCGAGACGTGTACCAGGTACAGCGGCGTGCCGAGGGTCTCGGCGATACGGATGGCCCGGCTGGCGGCTTCGCCTTCCACCTGGGAAGGGCGCGACAGCGGGTGGGCTTCCGGCCCGGTAATGCCTTGGGCCAGCAGCTTGCGTTGCAGGTGATAGACCAGCTCGCCGTTCTCTGCATGCACGGTGGGCACCGCGCCCAGTTCCAGGCAGCGTTCGAAGCTCGCCACCAAGGTGTCGTCGGCGGCCATGATCGCGTTCTTGTAGGCCATGAAATGCTTGAAGCTGTTGACGCCGTGATGGCTGACCAGCTCGCCCATTTCCTCGCGAACCTGTTCGCTCCACCAGGTGATCGCTACATGGAAGCCGTAGTCGCTGGCGCTTTTTTCGGCCCAGCCCCGCCATTGATGAAAGGCTTCCATCAGCGATTGCTGGGGGTTGGGAATCACGAAGTCGATGATCGAAGTGGTGCCTCCGGCAAGCCCCGCCGCCGTGCCGCTGAAGAAGTCCTCGCTGGCGACCGTGCCCATGAAGGGCAGTTGCATATGGGTGTGGGGATCGATGCCGCCTGGCATCAGGTATTGACCGCTGCCGTCGAGCACTTCGGTCGCGGCCGGAACATCGAGGTTTTCACCAATGGCCTTGATCACGCCGTCGGCGCAGAACACATCGGCGCGATAACTTTCATCATGGGTAATAACGGTGGCGCCACGGATCAACAGAGACATTCCGAGTTCCTCGCAGGGCATGACCGACTGTTGCCGGCTCTTTATGTTTTATCCATCACGGTAGGTTAGTCGCGCAGTGTTTTAATCTTGTCACGACTGTCAGGATTAGACGCTAGCTTGAGTTATTGAAATGAGCAAGATTATTTTTTATAAGCTTATTCGTTTTATAACCTATTGAATTTAAAGTATTAAATATTCAATTCACCAAATTGGTGAGCATGCTCACCAATTTGACGCACTTGACAGGATCGCTATTTGAGCGAGATTTATCATGGTAAATCAGCCGCTTGAAAGCGCTTGTAGTGCGGTCTAGACACTTCGCGTGGATCAACGGCGCACCACTTTGAATCTCCCACTCGACAGGACGCGGAGGTCATCTAGCCTGAACATCGATGATCAGAGAGTGGAGCAGGACGACAAGTTGACCTTAAAGCGTTGAAGATCAAATGGTTGAAAGGGATATATCGATCACCCCGTCAGTTATTCAGGTCATCCGGCACGGTTATTGAGTGTCTTCGTGGTCTGGCGAGGTGATTGGCAGTACGTGTGCAAGTACTCCAGCCATCGCCCGTCGATGAGCAAAAAATAATGAAAACAGTGGAGCGGACATGACCAGATCAACAGTGACCGAGCGCGACGGATTATTCGAACTCGAAGCCGGCAGCGACGTCCTCGACAGCCCCCGTTACAACCACGACATCGCACCCACCAAGGTGCACGAGCGCACCTGGAACAAATGGCACATCACCGCACTGTGGGTCGGCATGGCGATTTGCGTGCCGACCTATACCTTGGGCGGCGTGCTCACGGCCTATTTCGGCTTGACGGTGGGCGAGGCGTTGCTGGCGATCCTGTTCGCCAACATCATCGTGTTGATCCCGCTGACCTTGAACGCCTTTGCCGGGACCAAGTACGGCATCCCGTTCCCGGTGCTGCTGCGCTCGTCCTTCGGCGTCATCGGTTCCAACGTGCCGTGCCTGATCCGCGCCCTGGTCGCCTGTGGCTGGTTTGGTATCCAGACGATGTTCGGCGGGCTGGCGATCCACCTGTTTCTCGGTTCGGTGTTCGAGGGCTGGAAGAGCCTCGGCGGTACCGGCGAAGTGATCGGCTTCATGGTGTTCTGGGTCATCAACCTGTGGGTGGTGTTGCGCGGCGCCGAGTCGATCAAGTGGCTGGAAACCTTGTCTGCGCCGCTGCTGGTTCTGGTGGGGGCCGGGCTCCTGGTCTGGGCGTTGCCCAATGTGTCGCTGACCGAGCTGATGGCGGTCCCGGCCAAGCGACCCGAAGGCGCTGGCGTGACTGGCTATTTTCTCGCCGGGTTGACGGCGATGGTCGGTTTCTGGGCCACCTTGTCCTTGAACATCCCGGACTTCAGCCGTTATGCCAAGAGCCAGAAGGACCAGATCGTCGGGCAGATCATCGGCCTGCCGTTGACCATGTTCCTGTTCGCCTCCCTCGGCGTGGTCATGACCGCCGCCTCGGAAAAACTGGTGGGCGTGACCGTCTCCGACCCGGTGTCTTTGATCGGGCACATCCAGAGCCCGATGTGGGTGGCGTTGGCCATGGTGCTGATCATTGTCGCCACGCTCTCGACCAACACCGCGGCCAACATCGTCTCGCCGACCAATGACTTCCAGAACCTGGCGCCGAAACTGATCGGCCGTACGAAGGCCGTGCTGCTCACCGGCCTGGTGGGGCTGGCGCTGATGGGTCACGAATTGCTGAAAAAACTCGGCTGGATCGTTTCCGACGTCAGCCTGGAGTCGGTTTATTCGAATTGGCTGCTGGGCTATTCGAGCCTGCTGGGGCCGATCGCCGGGATCATGGTGGTGGATTATTTCCTGATCAAGCGACAGCAGTTGGACCTGGCCGGCTTGTACCGCGACGACATCTACCCGGCATGGAACTGGAGCGGTTTCATCGCCTTTGGCGTACCGGTGGCGCTGACGCTGCTGTCCTTGGGCAGCGATGCGTTCAGTTGGTTCTACAGCTACGGCTGGTTCACCGGCTCGGCGCTGGGCGGAGTGATTTATTACGGGTTGTGCAGTATGCGAGCGAGCCCGTCCGTTGCTAAGACCGCGGTGTGAAAGAGGGCCTCATCGCGAGCAAGCTCGCTCCCACATTGGATTGGGGTGGATGAAAAATTTGTATGCGCAGCACATCCCTGTGGGAGCGAGCTTGCTCGCGATGGCGGCCTCAAGTACACCGAAAACATGCCAGAAAAAATGGAGATCCCCATGAACGCAGCCACCGATGTCCTGCAATCCACCCACCAGCACATCAACCGCGACCGCCTGTGGCAGTCGCTCATGGACCTGGCCCAGCTCGGCGCCACGGTCAAGGGCGGTGTGTGCCGGCTGGCCCTGACCGACCTCGATCGCCAGGCCCGCGACTTGTTCGTGCAATGGACCGAAGCGGCAGGGTGTACGGTCA
>Ga0307408_100002170_pt1 | contig 14039 bp, 11 predicted proteins | sample 322Cmetagenome_FD_202116 | JGI IMG/M metagenome (GOLD analysis project Ga0307408, IMG submission 202116) | Maize rhizosphere microbial communities from greenhouse at UC Davis, California, United States - 322HYB-C-3 | ecosystem: Host-associated > Plants > Roots > Rhizosphere > Soil | place...
CGCCGCACTGCAGTCACCTGTCCCGCCTGGGGCAGGACGCCACCCGCTGAGGTGTTAGGCGTTGATGATGTTGTGTTCGGGGCCGAAGCCGAATTTGGTGATGTTTTCGGCGCCGTTTTCGTTGATGACGAGGATGTCGTGTTCGCGGTAGCCGCCGGCGCCGGGTTCTCCGTCGGCGACGGTGATCATGGGTTCCATGGAGACGACCATGCCGGGTTCGAGGACGGTGTCGATGTCTTCGCGCAGTTCCAGGCCTGCTTCGCGTCCGTAGTAGTGGGAGAGGACGCCGAAGGAGTGGCCGTAGCCGAAGGTGCGGTTCGGGAGCAGGCCGTGGTCGATGTAGATTTCGTTGAGTTCGGCGGCGATGTCTTTGCAGACGGCGCCGGGTTTGATCAGTTCCAGGCCGCGGCGGTGGACCTCGACGTTGATGTTCCACAGTTCCAGGGAGCGTTCGTCGGGCTGGCCGAGGAAGAGGGTGCGTTCCAGGGCGGTGTAGTAGCCGCTGGTCATCGGGAAGCAGTTCAGGGACAGGATGTCGCCGCGCTGGAGTTTGCGGGTGGTGGCCCAGTTGTGGGCGCCGTCGGTGTTGATGCCGGACTGGAACCAGACCCAGGTGTCGCGGACTTCGCGGTGCGGGAAGGTGCGGGCGATTTCGTGGACCATGGCTTCGGTGCCGATGAGGGCGACTTCGTATTCGGTGATGCCTTCGCGGATGGCGGCCTTGATGGCTTCGCCGCCGAGGTCGCCGATGCGGGCGCCGTGTTTGATGACTTCGATTTCTTCGGCGGACTTGATCATGCGCTGGCGCATGGCGTCCTGGGAGACGTCGAGGAGTTCGGCGCCGTCGAAGGTGGCCTGGATGCGCTGGCGGGTCATCAGGGGCAGCGCGTCGTCTTCGACGCCGAGGCGGCGGGCCTTGATGCCGCGCTGGCGCAGGGCTTCCTGGAGGCCGAAGTAGAAGTTGTCGCGGCGCCAGTCGGTGTAGACGATGTTCTCGCCGTAGCTGGTGCGCCAGGGCATGCCGGCGTCGATGTTCGCGGTGACCGTGACGGAGTCTTCGGCGGTGACGACCAGGGCGTAGTTGCGGCCGAAGGTGGTGTAGAGGAAGTCGGAGTAGTACTTGATGCCGTGGTAGCTGGTGAGGATTACGGCGTCGAGGCCCTTGGCGGCCATGATCTGGCGCAGGCCGGTCAGGCGGCGTTCGAATTCGGCGTCGGAGAAGGTCAGCTGCTGCTTTTCTCCGTTGTGCAGGACCTTCAGGCGCTCGAGCTCGGAAACGCTGCTTACCGGGTTGGCTGAGATAGTCATTGAATCTCCTAAGAGGTCAAGGGGTGGTTGTTTCAGAGGGAAGTCGGTGCCGACGTGCTTCGCGCCGGTGCCTCGGCGGTGCCGGCAGCGCCGGTCTTATCCGTTCCGGCGGTCTTTGTGGCGGCCGTCAGCGCGTTGTCGACGAGAAATCGGCGGTGGATCCGGGGTCCGAAGGCGGCGTAGACGGCCGCGCTGGTCAGGCCGCCGGCGAGCCAGGAGAGGTCGAGTCCTCCCATGGCGACAGCGATCGGTCCCTGGGTGGCCGGAAGCAGTCCGTACATGAAGAGCCAGGTGGCGAAGATGCCGGAGAACAGTGCACCGACTCCGGCCCAGTTCACAACCGGAAGCCGCGGGGTGCCGATCGGGTCGAAGAGCCGTGCGGTGTCGGCCGGCAGGCGGCGGTCCAGGTAGTAGTAGTGGACCAGCATGATGCCGCCCCAAGCGGCGACCCAGGCGACCAGGCCGATCAGCCAGGAGTCGAGTACGGTGGCGAAGTTTTCCTGGTAGATGAAGAAGATGACGGCCACCAGGGCGACGACACCGACGATCAGGTTCAGGACCCGGCGCTTGATGCGGACGTCGAGGGCCTGGGCGGCGACCGAGAAGGTGTAGATGTTCAGGATGTTGGTGGCGATGGGTCCGTGGAGGACCATCAGCAGGACCGGGATGGCCAGGACGCCGTAGTTCTCAACGATCAGCTGGCCCGGATCGATGCTTCCGCTCTTGGTGGCGAGGCTGGCGCCGAGGACACCCAGCCAGACAACCGGGATGAACTGGCCCAGCACGGAAGCCAGGTACAGCTTCTTCTTGGGGATGCTCTTGCTGACAAAGCGGGAGTAGTCGGCGGCGTACGTGAACCAGGTGATGCCCCAGCCGATGCCGATGGCGGTCATGACGGCGCTCATGGCGGCGATGCGTTCGGTACCCTGCAGGATTTCGCCGGGGGGTCCCGCGTAGCCCCAGTCGATGTCCATGCCGAACCAGGCCACTGCGGACATGGCGATGAGGACTACGATGGTCGGCGGGACGGTCCAGCGTTCAAAGGCGGCGATGGCCTTGTAGCCGAAGAAGGCAATGAGGACCTGCAGGGCCATGATGACGGCGGCCACGCCGATCTTCCAGCCGTAGTTCGGCTGGGTGGGATCTACCCAGCCGAGGCTGCCGAAGAGGGCCATGACGAGGTCCAGGATGATCCAGGTGTTGACCGCGCACCAGCCGATACCGAGCGTGGCCTGGATCGTGGCCGGGATGTAATTGCCGCGGCGTCCGAAGGCTGCCCGGGCGAGCACCATGCCGGTGGCGCCGGTGCGCTGCCCGAGGAGGACGAAGAAGCCGAACAGTATCATGCCGATCAGGTTGCCGAGCACCAGGACCGTCACGGTGTCGGCGAAGCCGAGGCCTAGGTGGATGCCGAGCGCGCCGAGGACCCAGTTGATCGGGGCCAGGTTGGCACCGGCCCAGATCCAGAACTGGCCCGACACCTTGCGGGTGCGCGACCCTTCAGGAATCGGCTGCAGTTCCTGCTCGACGTCGTCGTGCTGGGTAGTAACGGGGGGAGTATTAGAGCCCTGTTGATTGTGAAGCATTGGGTCCTCCGGAAAGTCATTTGGACATGGTCAACGTTATGTGGCTTGCGTCACTGTTGATATACGCTTTGTGTCACCCGTAACACTGCTTGGATTGGACACTCTGACATGGTTCTCTCGTTGAAGGACGTTCTGTCCGACGCGACCTTCCAAAAAGCGGCCCCCGTGGTCCGTGCCGGCGCGGATTCCGAGGACCGAACCCAGGTCCGGTGGATCCACTCCAGCGAGGTCATAGACATAGCTCCGCTGCTCAGCGGCGGCGAACTCCTGTTGACGGGCGGTCAATCATTGGCCGCCGCCACGCCGGAAGAGCGGCGCCGCTATATCCAGGCCCTGGCCGGGCGTGGGGTGGCGGCGCTGGCTGTGGAAACCGGCGGCGTGCTGAAGGCGGTTCCGCAGGACTTGGTCGCCGAAGCCGAGGCGGCCGGGCTGCCGCTCATCGAACTGACACAGGTGGCGCCCTTCGTGGAGATCGCGGAGGCCATCAACAGCCTGATGGTCGGACAGTCCGTGGAACTGATGCGGCGCGCAGACCTGCTGTCCCAGCAGTTGGCCTCGGCACTGGCCGAAGGGGCGGACCTCAAACAGCTTCTGGGCATCCTGGCCGGAATATTGCCGGCACATGTCACCGTGTATGACCGTGCAGGCGAGATGCTGGAGCGTGCGGACCCTCCCAATACGGATGGGCCGGAGAACGGAGACGGAGCGGCGCTGGACTTCGACATCGCCCTTCGGGGCGGGGTCGCTGCATCGCTGCGGCTGCTGCCCGCGAACGGTTATGACTCCGCCTGGTATCAGACGGCCGGGAACAGGTCGGCGGGCATCCTGGCGCTGGCCCTCCAGCATCGGCTAGCTCCGAGCCTGACGGATGTGGCCGGTACGGAACTTCTGCGCTCCGTGGCCTCGGGCATCCAGGGCCTCCGCCTGGTGCAGCTGTGCAAGGCCGCCGGAATGCAGCCGGAGGCACCATTCGTGGCCTTGGTGGCCCGTCCCGAGGCGGCGGTGCAGCGGTGGGCCCCGATCGAGCAGTGCATCCGGAAGAGCGTGCGCAACGTGGCGGTGTATGTGCAGCAGTCGGACCTGATGGCCGTCGCGGGCCTGCCGGCCGAATCGACGCGGGCTGCCAGGGCGGCGCTGGTCCGGAAACTGGCCGATGGCATGGCGGGTCAATCGGTCGTGGTTGCGGTCGGGCCCATGGGGTACGGGATCGGCCAGGCGTCGCAGTCCATGGCGGAGGCGCGCCTGACAGTGGAGCTCTCGCCGGCGGGACTGAACCAAGGCGGCGTCCTCGATGCCGACGATTTCGCGATCGAGCGCCTGGCCTTGAAGGACCCGGATGGCGCCGGGGGGCGCCAACTGGTCCGGGAACTGCTCGGCGAGGTCATGGAGTACGACGACGCGAAGGGCTCGCGGCTGCTGGATACCCTCGCCGCGTGGCTGGCCTCGGGCTGCAACACCGCGCAGACCGCGCGCAGCCTGTTCCTGGAGCGCCAGTCCTTGCACAGCAGGCTCGACCGCATTTTCGGCTTGATCGGTGGCGATCCGCGGGGCACCGAGCGGCTGGCGGGTCTGCACCTGGCGGTCCGCCTGGCGCGGTTCCTTGACCGGCAGTAGGGCCAGGGCTCAGAGCACTTTGCGGATGGTCTCCTCGAAACTGGTGATGTGCTCCAGTGCGAGGTCCGCCGCCCGGTCCGCGTCGCCGTCGGCAATGGCTTCCAGCAGTTGGACATGCTCGGTGATGTGGCCGGTGACCGAGGGCACCTTATCGAGGACCAGGCACCAGATGCGGGTGGCCAGGTTGTCGAGGCGGATGAGGGTTTCCTCCAGATGCGGGTTTCCGGCCGCGTGGTAAATGCTGCGGTGCACGCTCAGGTCGTAGCGCATCAGGTCCGAGGCCCTGCCGATGCCCTGCTCGTCGAGGCGCTGGATGTCCTCCGCCAAGACGGACAGCTCCTGCCGCATCGCGGTGTTGGCGCTGAGTGCCGCCTTTCGGGCGGCCATCGGCTCAAGGACGCGGCGCAATTCCGAGACGTCGGCCAAGGCGGTGATGTCCACGATGGTGGCGAAGGTGCCGCGGCGCGGATACGAGACGACGAGGTGATCCAGCTCCAACCGCTTCAGCGCTTCGCGGACGGGGGTGCGCCCAATGCCCAGGGCTGCGGCGAGCTGGCCGTCGTTGATGGGTTCCCCGGGCCGGATGTCTAGCATGATCAGCCGGTCCCTCAAGCCGCGGTACGCGCGCTCGGCGAGCGATAGAGCCGCGTCAGTTGCCTCTGCCGCGGCGGCGGTTACGCTCATGATTTGCTCCTCGGGTGCTGTCGGGCTGTCTGCTCGAAGTCACATTTTATTGCTATTGACTCGTTGTGATCCACAGCATACCATTTCAACCATCACTGATATATCAGTCGAACATAAGTTTTTTCAGTTCTTAGAGGAGAGGCCGGATCGTGACGAATCTGTCAACTACCTTGGCCGCGGCGGACCCCGAGGTCGCAGCCGCTATTGGACGCGAGCTTGAGCGCCAGCAGTCCACGCTGGAGATGATCGCTTCAGAAAACTTTGCGCCGAGCGCCGTGATGGAAGCCCAGGGCTCCGTCCTGACCAACAAATATGCCGAGGGATACCCGGGCCGGCGGTACTACGGCGGCTGCGAGCACGTTGATGTGATCGAGCAGCTGGCCATCGACCGGGTGAAGGCGCTCTTCGGCGCGGAGGCCGCCAACGTGCAGCCGCACTCGGGCGCCCAGGCCAACGCCGCCGCGATGTTCGCGCTGCTGAACCCGGGCGACACGATCCTCGGCCTGGACCTGGCCCACGGCGGCCACCTGACGCACGGCATGAAGATCAACTTCTCCGGCAAGCTCTACAACGTGGTGTCCTACGGCGTTTCCGAGCAGGACCACAGCATCGACATGGCCGAGGTCGAGCGGCTGGCCGTGGAAAACCAGCCCAAGCTGATCGTGGCCGGCTGGTCCGCCTACACCCGCCAGCTCGACTTCGCCGAGTTCCGCCGGATCGCGGACAAGGTCGGCGCCTACCTGATGGTGGACATGGCGCACTTCGCCGGCCTGGTGGCCGCGGGGCTGCACCCGAACCCGGTGCCGTTTGCCGACGTCGTTACCACCACCACGCACAAGACCCTCGGCGGCCCGCGCGGCGGTGTCATCCTCTCCAAGCAGGAGCTGGCCAAGAAGATCAACTCGGCTGTCTTCCCCGGGCAGCAGGGCGGGCCGTTGGAGCATGTGATCGCGGCCAAGGCCGTCGCGTTCAAGTTCGCCGCCTCCGAGGACTTCAAGCAGCGCCAGCAGCGCACGCTGGAAGGAGCGCGGATCCTCGCGGACCGGCTGCTGCAGGACGACGTCGCCGAGACCGGGATCAGCCTGGTCAACGGCGGTACGGACGTGCATCTGGTGCTCGTGGACCTGCGCCACTCCGAGCTGGACGGCCAGCAGGCCGAGGACAGGCTCCACCGGGTCGGCATCACGGTCAACCGCAACGCCGTCCCCTTCGACCCGCGGCCGCCGATGGTTTCCTCCGGCCTGCGGATCGGCACCCCGGCGCTGGCCACCCGCGGCTTTGGCGCCGCGGAATTCACCGAGGTCGCCGACATTATCGCCACGGCCCTGACGCACGAGCTGACCGAGGAGCTCGCCAGCGAGCTGCGTGGGCGGGTTGGCGTCCTGGCCGACAAATTCCCCCTGTACCCGAACCTGAACGGAGCCGAGTAATGGCTGATCTGCTGCCTGAGCATCCGGATTTCCTCTGGCGGAATCCAGAGCCGAAGTCTTCCTACGACGCCGTAATCGTCGGCGGCGGCGGCCACGGCCTCGCCACCGCCTACTACCTGGCCAAGAACCACGGGATGAAGAACATCGCCATCCTGGAGCGCGGCTGGCTGGCCGGCGGGAATATGGCCCGCAACACCACGATCATCCGTTCCAACTACCTCTGGGACGAGTCCGCAGCCATCTACGAGCACTCCCTCAAGCTCTGGGAGCAGCTGCCCGAGGAACTCGAGTACGACTTCCTGTTCAGCCAGCGCGGCGTGCTCAACCTGGCCCACACGCTGGGTGACGTCCGCGAGTCGGTCCGCCGGGTCGAGGCGAACAAGCTCAACGGGGTGGACGCGGAGTGGCTGACCCCGGAGCAGGTCAAGGAAGTCTGCCCGATCGTCAACATCGGCGACGACATCCGCTACCCGGTCATGGGTGCGACTTACCAGCCGCGCGCCGGTATCGCCAAGCACGACCACGTCGCCTGGGCCTTTGCCCGCAAGTGCGACGAGATGGGCGTGGACATCATCCAGAACTGCGAGGTGACGGGCTTTATCAAGGACGGCAACCGCGTTGTCGGCGTCGAAACCTCCCGCGGCCGGATCCTCACCGACAAGGTCGGCCTGGCCGCCGCCGGCCACTCCAGCGTGCTGGCCGAGCTCGCCGGCTTCCGCCTGCCGATCTCGTCCCACCCGCTGCAGGCCCTGGTTTCGGAGTTGTTCGAGCCGGTCCACCCGACGGTGGTCATGTCCAACCACGTGCACGTCTACGTCTCCCAGGCGCACAAGGGCGAACTGGTCATGGGCGCGGGCATCGACAGCTACAACGGTTACGGCCAGCGCGGTGCCTTCCACGTGATCGAGGAGCAGATGGCCGCCGCCGTCGAACTCTTCCCGATCTTCGCCCGGGCGCACCTGCTGCGCACGTGGGGCGGCATCGTGGACACCACCCTGGACGCCTCACCGATCGTGAGCACGACGCCGGTCGACGGTGTGTTCGTCAACTGCGGTTGGGGGACCGGCGGCTTCAAGGGCACCCCGGGCGCCGGCTACACCTTCGCGCACACCATCGCCACCGGTGAAGCACACGCGCTGAACGCCCCGTTCGCGCTCGACCGCTTCGAGACCGGCCACCTGATCGACGAGCACGGCGCCGCCGCCGTCGCCCACTAAGACGTAAGGATTCTTCACCATGATCCTCATTGAATGCCCCAACTGCGGCCCGCGGGACGAGACCGAGTACCACTACGGCGGCCAGGCCCACGTGGCCTACCCCGAGGACCCGAGCCAGCTGACCGACAAGGAATGGGCCGAGTACCTGTTCTACCGCGACAACCCCAAGGGCCTGTTCGCCGAGCGCTGGGTCCACAGCGGCGGCTGCCGCCGCTGGTTCAACGCGGTGCGCGACACCGTCACCTATGAATTCAAGGCCGTTTACCGCAGCGGCGAACCCCGCCCGGACCTGGCCTCCCTGAGCCAGGCAGAGAAGAACAAGGAAGGAGCCGCGAAGTGAGCACCACACAGTCCCAACGCCTGGCCGAAGGCGGCCGTATCGACCGCGGCGCCGAGCTGACCTTCACCCTAGACGGCAAGTCCTACGCCGGCTACCAGGGAGACACCGTGGCCAGCGCCCTGCTCGCCAACGGGGTGCTGCGCTGCGGCAACTCGATGTACCTGGGCCGCCCGCGCGGCATCATGAGCGCCGGCGTCGAGGAGACCAACGCGCTGATCCACGTCTCCGCGTCCGGACCGGCCAACCCGGTCGACGAGTCCATGCTGACCGCCACCACGGTTGCGCTGCGCGAGGGCCTGAACGCACGCTTCCTCTCCGGCCTGGGCACCCTGGACCCCCGCGATGACACCGCACGGTACGACAAGAAGTACGTGCACGCCGACGTCGTCGTCGTTGGTTCCGGCCCGGCCGGACTGGCCGCGGCCCGCGAGGCTGTCCGCGGGGGAGCCCGCGTCATCCTGATCGAACAGGATGCCGAGTTCGGCGGCTCGCTGCTGGCCCAGCCGCAGGCCCTGATCGAGGGCAAGCCCGCGCAGGAGTGGACTGCCGAGGTGCTGGCCGAACTGGCCGCCGCCGAGGACTGCACGCTGCTGAAGCGCACCGTGGCTTTCGGTTCCTACGACTCCAACTACCTGCTGGCCAACCAGAACCGCACCGGCCATGCCGGCGAAGCGCCGGAAGGCGTCTCCCGCAGCCGGCTCTGGCACATCCGTGCCGCGCAGGTGGTGCTCGCCCCGGGCGCGCTGGAGCGGCCGATCACCTTCGAGAACAACGACCGGCCGGGCGTCATGCTCGCCGGCGCGGTGCGCACCTACGTCAACCGCTACGCGGTGGCACCGGGCCGCAACGTGGTCTTCTTCACCACCAATGACAGCGTCTACGACGCGGTGGAGGACCTGGCCGCCGCCGGCGTGCAGGTTGCCGCCGTCGTCGACGCCCGCGCCGAGCTGTCCGCCCGGGCCGCGGCAGTTCGCGACGCCGGCGTAGAGGTCATCACCGGATCCGCCGTGGTGGACACGGAAGGGGCCGAGCGTATTTCCGCCGTCAGCGTCAGCGCCATCGACGAGGCCGGCACCCTGACCGGCGAAGTCCGCCGCATCGAAGCCGATCTGCTGGCCGTCTCCGGCGGCTGGACCCCGACCATCCACCTGCACAGCCAGCGCCAGGGCAAGTCCCGCTGGGATGAAGCCCTCGCCGCCTTCGTACCGGTGGCCCCGGTGGCCAACCAGCACGTGGCGGGTGCTTTGAACGGCACATACGACACGGACAGCTGCGTGCTCGAGGGCCTCGTGGCCGGGCGCACCGCAGCAAAGGCCTCAGGCTTCCCGGTCTCCGGGGACACCGTCGTCGCGCCGTCCGAGGAAGTCCGCCGCGCCGCCGCGGGCGTGTTCCGCCAGCTGTGGCTGGTGCGGGGAACCGGCGAGGACTTCTCCAACCACTTCGTGGACCTGCACCGCGACCAGAGCGTGAAGGACGTGCTGCGCGCCACCGGCGCCGGCATGCGCAGCGTGGAGCACGTGAAGCGCTACACCTCCATCTCCACCGGCGACGAGCAGGGCAAGACGTCGGGCGTGAACGTGATCGGCGTGATCGGGCACGCGCTCAAGAGCGGCGACATCGGAGGCATCGGCACCACGACGTACCGCGCCCCCTACACCCCGGTGGCTTTCGCCGCCGTGGCCGGCCGCAAGCGCGGCGAGCTGTTCGACCCGGCCCGCATCACCTCGATCCACCCGTGGCATGTGGCCCAGGGCGCCCTGTTCGAGGACGTCGGGCAGTGGAAGCGGCCCTGGTACTTCCCGAAGCCGGGCGAGGACATGGACACCGCGGTGCTGCGCGAATGCGTCGCCGTCCGCGATTCCGTCGGATTCATGGACGCCACCACGCTGGGCAAGATCGAGGTCCGCGGCAAGGATGCGGCGGAGTTCCTGAACCGCATCTACACCAACGGCTACACGAAGCTGAAGGTCGGGATGTGCCGCTACGGCGTCATGTGCACTCCGGACGGCATGGTCTTCGACGACGGCACCGTGATGCGGCTGGCCGAGGACCACTTCCTGCTCACCACCACCACCGGCGGCGCCGCAAAGGTCCTGGACTGGTTCGAGGAATGGCTGCAGACCGAGTGGCCTGAGCTGGACGTCGTGGCGACCTCGGTGACCGAGCAGTGGTCCACCGTGGCCGTCGTCGGACCGAAGTCCCGCGCCGTCGTCGCCAAGCTGGCACCGGGACTGGACGTCACCAACGAGGCGTTCCCGTTCATGGCCTTCCGCGACACCACGCTGGCCTCAGGGGTTCCGGCCCGGATCGCCCGGGTGTCCTTCTCCGGCGAACTGGCCTACGAAATCAACGTACCCGCCTGGTTCGGACTGCATGTCTGGGAGTCGGTGGCGGAGGCCGGGGCCGAGTTCAACATCACCCCGTACGGCACCGAGACCATGCACGTGCTGCGCGCCGAAAAGGGCTTCATCATCGTCGGCCAGGACACGGACGGCACGGTGACCCCGCAGGACGCCAACATGGAGTGGATCGTCTCCAAGGCCAAGGACTTCGTGGGCAAGCGCTCCTACTCGCGCACCGACAATGTCCGCGAGGACCGCAAGCAGCTGGTCGGCGTGCTGCCGGTCGACAAGTCCTTCCGGCTGCCGGAAGGTGCCCAGCTGGTCAACCAGGGTACGCGGATCGCCCCGGCCGAGGCTCCGGTGCCGATGGAGGGCCACGTGACCTCCAGCTACCACAGCGCCGCGCTGGGCCGGTCCTTCGGGCTGGCCCTGGTGAAGAACGGCCGCAACCGCATCGGAGAGACGCTGCAGGCCCCGCTGGACGGGAAGCTCGTGGACGTCGTCATCGCAGAACCCGTACTTTTCGACCCCGAAGGGAGCCGTCGTGATGGCTGAACAGGTAATGACCGACATTTCCCAGCTGCGCCGCAGCCCGCTGGCCCATCTGGAAGACGTCCTCCGCGAGGGGACCGTGGCCGGCGAACGCGGTGTGGAACTGCGTGAGGTTCCGTTCCTGACGCAGGTCGGCCTGCGCGCGGAGCCGGGCTCTGCCGCAGCCAGGGCGCTGGAGAGCGCGGCCGGCGTGCCCCTGCCGACCAAGGTGGGGGAGACCACGGGTGATAACAACGGCAGCGGCGGCATCGCGGTGCTCTGGCTGGGACCGGACGAGTTCCTGCTGGTCGCACCGGAGGGCTCCGACGCCGTGGCCAAGCTGACCGCGGCCCTCGGCAGCGAGCCGGGCGCCGTCGTCGACCTTTCCGCCAACCGCACCACGCTGGAACTGAGCGGACCCTCGGCCCGCAAGGTCCTGGAAACGGGCTGCCCGGCGGACCTGCACCCGCGGGTCTTCGGTCCCGGCACCGCCGTGACCACCACGATCGGGCTCGTTCCGGTGCTGCTCTGGCAGACCGCGGAGGAAGGCGGCTCGCAGACCTACCGGATCCTGCCGCGGGCGTCCTTCGCGGACTTCGCCGCGCGCTGGATCCTGGATGCGATGACGGAGTTCGCCGGGCCCGAGGTCGACTGATGGCACTCAGTGCCCTAGACCTGTTCTCCGTCGGCATCGGCCCCTCCTCCTCCCACACGGTGGGGCCGATGCGTGCGGCCCGGCAGTTCACTGCCGGGCTGGAGCGGGACGGCCAGCTGCAGTCCGTGGCGCGCGTGCGGGCCGAACTCTTCGGTTCGCTCGGCGCCACGGGCTGGGGCCACGGCTCCGACAAAGCCGTGATCCTCGGCCTCCAGGGCGAAGACCCGGAGACCGTGGACACGGACACCGCGGATACGCGGGTCAAGGAAACGGTGGGTGGCCGCAAGCTGCTGCTGGCGGGCACCCACCCCGTGGAGTTCGACGGCGACGCGGACGTCATCCTGCACCGGCGGCGTTCGCTGCCGGCCCACCCGAACGGGATGACCTTCTTCGCCTACGACGACGGCGGTGTCCTGCTGCGCGAGCGCACCTACTATTCCGTGGGCGGCGGCTTCGTGGTCGACGAGGACGCCGCCGGTGCGGACCGGGTGGTGCAGGACGAGACGCCGCTGCCCTACCCGTTCACCACGGGGAAGCAGTTGCTCGAGCATTGCCGGCGCGAGGGCAAGTCCATCGCGCAGATCATGCTGGCCAACGAGCTGTCCTGGCGCAGCGAGGAGGAGCTGCGCTCGCGGCTGCTGCACATCTGGGCGGTCATGCAGGAATGCGTGGAAAATGGCTGTACCCGCACCGAGGAAAGGCTGCCCGGGGGACTGAAGGTCCGCCGTCGTGCCCCCGGCCTGCGGACCAAGCTCCGCCAGGCGGAAGCCGCGGTCGCCACCAGCGGCGCGGCGCAGTCGGACCCCCTGTGGGCGATGGAGTGGGTGAACCTCTACGCGCTGGCCGTGAACGAGGAGAACGCTTCGGGCGGCCGGATTGTCACTGCACCCACCAACGGGGCGGCGGGCATCATTCCGGCGGTGCTGCACTACTATACGCGCTTTGTACCGGGCGCCAGCGACGACGGCGTAGTGGACTTCCTGCTCACGGCGGCGGCGGTGGGAATCCTGTTCAAGGAGAACGCCTCCATCTCCGGCGCCGAGGTGGGCTGCCAGGGCGAAGTCGGCTCGGCCTGTTCCATGGCCGCCGGCGCGCTGTGCGCGGTCACGGGCGGAACCCCGGAGCAGGTGGAGAACGCGGCGGAGGTCGGGATCGAGCACAACCTCGGCCTGACCTGCGACCCGGTGGGCGGGTTGGTGCAGATTCCGTGCATCGAGCGGAACGCCATTGCCAGTGTGAAAGCCATCAATGCGGCACGGCTGGCACTGCAGGGGGACGGCGAACACAAAGTGTCGCTGGACCAGGCGATCAAGACGATGCGCGAAACTGGCAAAGACATGAAAATCAAATACAAGGAGACGTCCCGTGGTGGCCTTGCCGTCAACGTTATCGAATGCTGAACTGAACAGCGTGAAAACTCCAAATAGCGCCAACGAACTGGTCCTGACCCTCGATTGTCCCGAGGGGGCCGGCATCGTCAACGCGGTCAGTGCCGTCCTGCTTGAGCACGGGTGCACGATCGTTGAACTCAAGCAGTTCGACGACCGCCGCTGGGGCCACTTCTTCATGCGGGTCCACGTGGCATCCGCATCCGGCGAGCCGCTCGACGAGGAAGCCCTGCGGCGGGACTTCGTGCCCGTGGCCGAACAGTTCAAGATGAACTGGCAGCTCGGCCAGCACGGGGCCAAGAAGCGCGTGATGGTCATGGTCTCCAAGTTCGGGCACTGCCTGAACGACCTGCTCTACCGTGCCCGCACCGGGGAACTGCCGGTCGACATCGTCGCCGTCGTGTCCAACCACCTGGACCACCAGCGGCTCGTGGAATGGCACGGGATCCCGTTCTTCCACATCCCGGTCACCAAGGAGACCAAGCCTGAGGCCGAGGCGAAGCTGCTGGAACTCGTGGACAGGTTCGAGGTTGAACTGGTGGTGCTCGCGCGCTACATGCAGGTGCTGAGCGACCAGCTCGCCACCCGCATGGCCGGCCGCGTCATCAACATCCACCACTCCTTCCTGCCCAGCTTCAAGGGCGCCAAGCCGTACCACCAGGCGTACGAGAAGGGCGTGAAGACCGTCGGCGCGACCGCGCACTACGTCAACGCCGAGCTGGACGAGGGCCCGATCATCGCCCAGCAGGTGGTCGCCGTTGACCACACCTTCGGGCCCGAGGACCTCGTCGCCGCAGGCCGCGACACCGAATGCAAGGCGCTCTCCGACGCCGTGAAGTGGCACTGCGAAGGCCGCGTAATCCTGCACGGCAACCGGACCGTGGTCCTGCGGTAGGACAACGCATCTCCCGGCGGATCTTCCGCCTCGTCTGGCGGCGGCCACC
>Ga0307408_100002172_pt1 | contig 14034 bp, 17 predicted proteins | sample 322Cmetagenome_FD_202116 | JGI IMG/M metagenome (GOLD analysis project Ga0307408, IMG submission 202116) | Maize rhizosphere microbial communities from greenhouse at UC Davis, California, United States - 322HYB-C-3 | ecosystem: Host-associated > Plants > Roots > Rhizosphere > Soil | place...
GGCACCGGATGGACCGATGAAGAACTCGCCGCACTGACCGGCGACCTGGAAGACCCCGATCTCGAAGAAGACGAAGATCTCGGCACCGAGAAGAAGACGCAGACGGTCGAGTGCCCGAACTGCTCGCACCACTTCGACCCGAATCAGCACCGTGTCGAGTATTAGACTGGTGAACCGGGCATCTGCCCGAAGTCGCGAACAGTAGGATGTTTCCGCGATAACAGAACGACCCCCGAGTTTATTCGGGGGTCGTTTTGTGCGCTGGGGGACAACGCCCGTCTAGTCTAGACGCTCACCAGCGCGGGGCGTACTTTTGGGATCTCGCCGGTCGGCGGGGGCGCGAGCATGTTGCCCCGGCCTGGCCGTACGGCGTTCCATTTGTCGATCGTTGACGTGCGCCATGCTGGCGACTGGCCGAAGTAGTGATCAGGTTCGGGCAGGTCGCCGGGCCGCACATGGTTCGGGTCGCCTGTTCGCGCAGCCTTGCGTCGGTGGTCGAGTGCGCGGGAGTTGTAGGCACGCGCGGATTCGAGCGTGATGCCGAGCCGGTCGGCTAGGCCTTCGTAGTCGAGCAGCGGGTCTTCATAGTTTGTTGGTGCCATTAGAACAATCTACCTTACGTTGGGCGCATAATAGGTCTGCTGAAAGTAACACGGCTTGCATGTAATCGCCCCGCAAGGTAGGGGCAATGTTTCATCAAGATCGTAATAACTAGCCTGACATGTCCCAACCGATCAAACAACCTTAGTTATTGGAACGGCGAGTCGCGCCAAACTAATGAATATGTGACGTGATATGGGGCACAAAAAAGCGCCCGCCGTAACCCTGGCGGGCGCCCGAGCGATTACTACCCCTTGAAGATCTTCGCGTGACCGTGATTCTCGCCGCCGCAGCTGCACGAGCAGTTCGGCCCGGTCGCCGAGACACACACGCCGTTGCAGTCCTTTTCGACGACCGTGACCTTCATCCACTTCGCGACCGCCTGGTGCCCGCAGCCGCAGGAGATCCAGCCGCCGCGAACGTCTTCGCTGGTGCCGCGAACGACGTGACCGGCCTGGCACTTTGCGATGATCTGCGACATGTGAACCCCTTAGTTAGATTGAAGCGTTAGAACAAACTTAGCTTATTACGATCACCCGTTCAAGCCGTCCCACACACCCCGCCCGAGATCGGCGAACCTTAGCGCACAACGCCGACACCGAAAGGGGAATAGCCCCCATGCCCCCGAAAGTCACCCCCGACACCATCGAAGCGCAAAAGCGCGTCGTGAAAGCCCTCGAATATAGGGCGATGGGCCTGACCTACCAGCAGATCGCCGATAAGCCCTGGCCGACAGGGCCGGGCGGCACACTCTACGGCGGCGACCGGCACAACTGCCGCCGCGCCATAGTCGCAGCCTACGAAGAAACCATCAAAGAACCCGCCGACGAAGTCCGGCAGATGGAGATCCAGCGGCTCGACATGATGCTGACCGGCCTTGCGGCGAAGGGCATGTTCAAAGGCAACGTGCCCGCCGTCAACGCGGGCCTGAACGTCGCGGCGCGCCGGGCGAAGCTGCTCGGTCTCGACGCCCCGACCGAGATCAATCAGCGCGGCGGCGGCAACGTGCAGCTGATCGTCGACCCTACCGCCCTGGGCAAGCAGGGCATGGACCCCGCGACCCTGGAAATCGACGAGACCGCCGACTGATGACCGACGCGCCCGCGGTCGTCGTCAAATATGACTACGAACCGCACCCGAAACAGGCCCTCGCGCACTCGATCCACGTCGACGAACTGCTCTACGGCGGCGCAGCTGGCGGCGGTAAATCGCGCTGGGGCCGCGCCGAAGCCGTGCTCGCCTGCCTGGCCGTGCCCGGTCTTCAGGCGATCATCTTCAGGCGCACCTTCCCCGACCTGAACCGCTCGGTCGCCGGGCCGCTGCTCGCCGAGATCCCGCAGGAACTCGGCTACTACCACCGCAGCGATCATAAGTGGTACTTCAATAACGGCAGCACGCTCGAACTCGGGCACCTGTCGACAGCGAAGGATCTCGACAAATATCAGGGCGCCGAGCTTCAGTTCATCGTGTTCGAAGAAGCGACGCACTTCACCGAGCATCAGTTCCGCTACCTGAAGTCCCGGCTGCGCGCATCGGGAAAGGTTCGCGAAGGCCTGGATAAGCTCGGCCTGAAGCCGCGCATGATCCTCACGGCGAACCCCGGCGGCATCGGGCATCATTGGGTCAAGAAACGTTTCGTCGACCCGGCACCGCCGCTGACGGTCTTCAGGGCGAAGCCGACGAAGAATCAGGCGAACCCGCCGACGCGCTGCTACGTCCCGGCGACCGCCTACGATAACCCGTCGAACGATGACGGCTATATCGGGCAGCTGGAATCGCTGCCCGAGACGACGCGCCGCGCCCTGCTCAACGGCGACTGGAATGTGATGGAGGGCGTTCGTTTCCCCGAGTGGAACGTCGCACACCATGTCATCGACCCGTCGATGCTGCCGATCCCGCACGTCGGATATCCGCGGGCCGTCGGCATTGACTACGGCAGCAGCGCCCCCTTCGTCGCCCTATGGGGGGCGAAGCTGTCCGATAACCTGATCGTCGTCTACCGCGAAGTCGACGGCAAGGGCCTGACGCCCCGGCAGCAGGCCGAACTGATCCGCGACAGCGAAGCTGAAGGCGAACGCACCCCCGACCGCCCGCTGCCCCTGGTGCTCGACCCTTCAATGTGGGCGCGCAGCGTGAATAACCCGCTGGCCGTTGCGAAGGATGACGCGCCGCCCCCCGGCTCGATCGCTGACGCCTATTATCAGGTCTTCGGGTCATCGGTCGGCAAGGCCCGAAATGACCGCATCGGCGGCTGGGCGCTGGTCGACGAACAGCTGCGCGTGCGCGACGACGGCCTGCCCCGGCTGCTGGTGCACTCGACATGCGTGAACCTGATCCGCACCCTGCCCGCCCTGCCCCGCGACCGGAAGAACCCCGACGACGTCGACACGAAGGCCGATGATCACTGGGCGGATGCCTTGCGCTATTTGCTGATGGAACTGATCGGGAAGGGACCGGCGCACAAGTTCGATGCGCAGTCGTTCGCCGATACCCGGTCGGCGCGCACCGTGACGGGCGACCTGTCGACGGCCCGGCTGTGAAGCCGGGCGAGCATGACGGCGCGCCGGTCGAGCCGGGCGGCGGCTTCGAGCAGGGCGAAGGCGTCTTCGAGCCGGATCGGCATTTAAGAAATCCTTAGAATGTAGTAACGGTTCAAACAAACTAGCCTGGCCCGCCTGATCTCGTCAAGCCTTCCCACACCACCGGGCGCCGGTCGCCGATCGTGGGGGCATGGTTGTTAAAGCAGAGCCGGAAGTCGGCATAACGGGCGGCGTCGCGATCAACGCCGAATCGAAGTCGGGCGCGACGTCCTTCGTCGTCGAACCGCTTGACCCGAACCCCGACCTGCACTTCCCGGCCAGCATCCCGGTCTACGACGAAATGCGCACGACCGACGGGCAGGTCGGGTCGCTGATCTCGGCGATTAATCTGCCGATCCTGGCGGCGCGCTGGCAGCTGCAAGGCGCGAACGTGCGCCCCGAAGTGATGAAGTTCTGTCAGGCCGAGATCGGCCTGAACGTCGCCGACGAAGCCCTCGAACGCCGCCGCGGCACCGGCGTCGTCTGGCTTGACCACCTAGAGACGGCGCTGCTCGCGCTGCCCTTCGGCTTCATGCCCTTCGAGCAGGTCTACGAAGCAGGCCCGCCGCTGCCCGGTCAAGAAGACGTCGGCGTGCCGATGATGCTGCACCTGCGCAAGCTCGCCCCGCGCCTGCCCCGCACGGTCTCGCAGATCTTCGTCGGCAGGGACGGCGGTCTCGCCGGGATCGGGCAGACCCCGCTCGACCCGAAGGCGACGAAAGATATCTTCATCCCGGTCGAGCGCTTGGTCTACTACTGCCATAAGCGCGAAGGCGCCGACTGGTCGGGTCGGTCGATCCTGCGCACCTTCTATAAGAACTGGCTGATCGGCGACAAACTGCTGCGGCTCTCGGCGCAGATCATCGAGCGCAACGGCATGCAAGTGCCGGTCATCTACTACAACGCCGACAAACTGCCGAAGGCTGAAGCTGACGCGATCGTTCAGAACTTCAGGGCCGGGGCGACCGCTGCGGCGTCGATCCCTGACGGCGGCGGCAAGCTCGAACTGCTCGGCGGCAGCAGCAGCGGCGCGAAAGACGCGCTCGACCACATGAAGCACCACGACGAAAAGATCGCCGAATCGGCCCTCGCGATGTTCAAGACGCTCGGGCACGACAGCGGGGCGCGGTCCCTGGGCGACACGTTCGTCGACGTCTTCACGCAGGCCGTCCAGTCGATCGCGAACTACTTCGGCAGGATCGCGACCGAGCACATTATCCGCGACCTGGTCGAGATCAACTTCGGCCCCGAAGAACCCTACCCTTCCCTGGTGCCCGGCGACCTGTCGGCGAACCGGGCGATCACGACGTCGGCGATCAAGGAACTGGTCGACGCGAAGATCATCATCCCCGACCAGCCGCTCGAAGACTTCATGCGCAAGACGAACGGCCTGCCCGTCGCCGACGCCGAGACGGCCCGCGCTGAAGCTGCTGCTGCGACCGCCGCCGACCCGGCTGACGACGCGCTGAAGCGGGCGAACTTCGCGGGCACTATGATCAGGTCGGGCTTCGACCCCGCCGAGTCGGTCGCCGCCGCGGGCCTGGCCGAAGTGAAGCACCTGGGCCTGCTGCCGGTCACGCTTCAGCCCCCGGCTGCTGGAACGGATCTCGATAACGCCCCGCCGCCCGTCGACGGCACGGCGTCGGCGCCCGATACTGCTGCCGCCCCGGCTGCTGCTGCACCGGCAGGGGGCGCGCAGCTGGCCGAAGGTCACGATGCCCGCCTTGACCGCATGGCCGCGATGCTCGAAACGCTGGTCGAACTGCGGGCCGGGCATGTGCGCTAAGTGCGACACGCTCGAAGCGGATCTTCAGGCCGAGATCCTGTTCGCGGGCATCGAGCGGGAACTGATGCTCGCCGAGAAGGACGCGGGCGAGTCGGTCGCGCACGCGATTAGGCCGCTGTCGAAGGCCGAGCGTAAGGCGAAGATGCGGTTCGGCGAGATCGAAGCGCTCGAACAATCTGCGGCTGATAAAGCAGCGAAGTTACTCGCCGGTAATGCGCAGGTTTACATAATGGCCATTATCGGCGCAATTTTCGGCGATCGGGACACCGCAACCGCCGATCAGGTCATCGAAGCGTTCGAGCGGCTGAACCGGGCGCAGCCGAAGGCCGTCATCACCGAAACCGCCCGAGCATCAGAAGCCATAGAAGCGATTCTAGGGCAGGTCTACGCCGGGGCGTCGCTAATCGCGATCGGCGAAGCGTCGCGCCAGCGCGTGCCCGACCTGCCCGACGCACTCGAACCCGAACCGGGCCGCTTCAAGGCCCTCGCCCGCATGGTCGCGCTGCACCCCTGGACCCGCCTAACCTCGAAACTGCAAACGGACCTGCTCACGCCCGCCGCGCTGGCCGGGCCGATCGAGAAGAAGGACGTCGAGAAGGCCCTGAAAGCGATCCCGATCGACGGCGCGACGGATCTCGCCCGCCAGACGATCAACACCGCACACGGCGCAGGCCGATACGACACTATTGCCCCGATGGAACCCGCCGAGATTTACGCCTCAGAGTTGCTCGATGGAGCTACCTGCGACCGCTGCGCCGCCGTCGACGGCAAACAGTACGCGACTATGGCCGAAGCCCTGGTCGAATACGAAACGGGCGGCTACGGCGCCTGCCGGGGCGGCTCGCGCTGCCGCGGCACGCTGATCAGCATCTACTAGCAGGCCTTCCCACACGGCCCCGACCCGCCCCGGCACGCTGTCGGCATGACAATCGCACGCACAACCATTAAAAACGTGCAGCTAGTGAAGGTCGGCACCTGGGGCGGCATGACCGGGAAGTCGACGATCACCGAGCAGCACCTAACCGGCGCCGTCGCAGCCTACGCCGACCCTGAAGTCGACCGGGCCGCGCTGAAGATCGGGCACGACGGCGACCTGAATCTCGGCACCGGGCACCCCGCGCTCGGCTGGATCGAAAACCTGAAGCTGTCCGCCGATAAGAAGACCCTGATCGGCGACCTGGCCGATATCCCGACGAAGCTCGCGTCGATCATCCCGAAGGCCTACCGCCGCCGCTCGGTCGAAATGAATCTCGGCGTCACCACCCCGAGCGGGAAGAACTACGCCGCGTCACTGACCGGCCTGGCGCTGCTCGGCGCGAAAGCCCCCGCCGTGAAGGGACTCGACGACATTCTAGAGTTCTACGCGAGCGAAGCCGACAGCGCAGGCGACGACACGACCGCCGAGTCGGCTATCACGTTCGCCGTCGATGACGATGCGGACACGCCCGCCGTCCCACACGCCCCCGGCGCTGGCGGCGAGTCTGGCGATGGAAGCACTAATCCCGAAGAAAGGTCTGCCGACATGGCACTCTCTGACGCACTGAAGAAGAAGCTCGGTCTGCCCGAGACTGCCACCGAAGCGGAAGTCGAAGCAGCCCTCGAAGCTGCAACGATCGAAGCCCCGGCAGATCCCGCCGCAGCCGCCCCCGCTGGCACCCCCGAGACCCCCGCGGCCCCTGCTGCTGGCGCACCGGCCCCCGCCGCCGACGCGACCGCAGGCGCAGGCGCCCCCGCATCCCCCGCCGCTGGCGCGCAGCTGGCCGAAGGCGTCGAGACCGTCGTACTCACGAAGGCCGTCTTCGCCGAGCTTCAGGGCGGCAACGAATCCCTGAAGGTACTGCTCGCCGAGCGCGCCGCAGAGAAGAAGGAAAAGGCCCTCGACGCCGCGATTCGGGCCGGGAAGATCGCCCCCGCCGAGCGCGTCGCCTTCGCCGCCGCCTGGGATAAGAACGCCGAGTCGACCGAGACCCTGCTGTCTACCCTGACCCCGCGCTTCACCACCGTCGAACTCGGCGAGATCGGCGACGACCGCGCCGCCGACGCTGGCGACGACACGGCCCTGCACGCACAAGCCGACGCGCTCGGTCTCTAACCGGATCTCCCGAAAGGTAAACCCTCATGACAATGTTCGGAAACCCGAACCAGTCCTTCAACCTGTTCAGCGATGACCGTGCGCTGACCTGCGACGCTGTCGGCGCTATCCCCGGCTCGCGCTTCGTGAAGCTGGTCGCAGGCGGCACATTCCAGCGCCCGAAGGTCGCACTCTGCGGCGCAGGCGAACAGGCTTACGGCGTAAGCGGTTGGGACGTCGCCGACGGCGGCAGCGTGACCGTGCAGAAGCTCGGCGCCTGGACCGTCAAGGCTGGCACGGCGATCGTCGCCCCGCAGCAGATCCAGTCTGACGCGACAGGCCGGGCGATCCCCCTCGCCGCTGGCGCACGACTCGGTCAGGCCCACCACGACGCCGTACTCGACGCTGACGTAGCTGTCGAACTGAAGCTCTAAGCAGACAGGAAACAACGTTATGACTACTCTCGCCTACCCCGCAGGCGCCCCGTCGACCAGCGGCGAGACGCTGACCGTCAACCGGGCGCTGAAGTCCCCGACTTTCCTCGCGAAGCGGATCGTGCAGCCGAACACGCAGTTCCTTAGCGAGCTTCTGTTCCGCCCCGGCACGACCGAGTCGGGCGCCGTGATCTACTCTGAAGGGTCGATCGACAATATCTACCCGAGCCGCGGCGACGTGCAGCAGATCGAGCCGGGCGCAGCCTACCCGATGGTCGACGTCGACGAGACCGGCGATAAGGTCGCCCTGTCGACTAAGCACGGCGCGGGCTATTACGTCTACGAAGAAGCCGAGAAGCGCAACAACTTCGACCCGATCGCTAAGGGCAATATGAAGGTGCGCAACGCCCTTCTGCGGCAGGACGCCGCCCGCTGCCTGGCCGCTTTCGACGCGAAGGTGCCGACCGTCAACGCGACCGGCGCATGGACCGCCCCGAAGTTCTGGAAGCAGGATCTCATGCGCGGCAAGGCGCAGATCAAGGGCCTTCAGCTGGGCTTCGCCCCCGACTCGGTCATCATTTCCCCGAACACCGAGACCGAGCTTCTGCTGCTCGACGAGCTTCAGAACCTTCTTCCCCGCGAAGATGCCAGCCGTAACCCGCTCTACAACGCGACGCTGACGGGCCTGCTGTCCCTGAACTGGATCGTCAACGAGTTCGCCAGCGATGACGACGCGATCCTGCTTCAGACGAAGGTGACGGGCGTGAACATCACCGAGAACCCGTTCCGCGTGAAGGTCGTGCCCGAAGAAACCCGCGGTCGTAAGGTCGTGCTCGCCGACCGCTGGGGCGTGCCCGTCATCGACGAACCCGGCTCTGCGCTGGTCATCAAGGGAATCATGGGCTAGTCATGGCTCCCCGTAACGCCGCGAAGGCGACCCCCGAGACCGAGCGCGCCGAGACAGGCGCCGAGATCCAGACCAGCGCGATCGAGCAGGACGTCGCAGGCGGCACCCCGCCCGCGCCGCTGCCTGAGCCTGATGCGCAGGTCGACCCCCGCGAATCGGCCCTCGCCGCCCTGGTCATGGGCCACGCCCCGCAGCCGGTCGTGACCGCTGACACCGTCGTAGAAGTCGACGAATCGAACGTCATCGACTTCGGCGGGCGCTCGAAGGGCGTCGTGCTGTTCAGCCGGTATAACCAGCTGGTCGACGGCGGCTTCAAGCAGGCCCGCAAGGGCGACGTCATCAGCACCGACGCCGAGAACCTGAAGCGCGGCGTCAAGATCGGCGCGCTGCGCAAGCTCGCCGACGCTGACGGCACGGTCGAGTAGACCGGCATGGCAGTCGAACAGACTGCCGATAACGACTGGGGCGTCACTGTCGAAGAAGTTTCGGCACTGGCGCCCCACGTCACTATCGGCACGAACCCCGCCGCGGTCCCTGACCTGGTCTTCGTCAAGGCCGACCGCAGCATCAGCGTCGCCGAAGTCGAAGGCTTGATCAGCGACGTCGCCGGGCGGGTCTCGCTGCGCCTGGCCGACGCCGGGCGGATCACTGACGAAGCCCGCAGCGGCACGATCGGGAAGGCCGCGCACGACGCCGTCGTGAACGGCGCAGCGTCTTACCTGGTCGCAGCAGCGCACCCGATCGGGCAGACGAACGGCAACGAAGGCTACGCGGCCCTGCTATGGTCCCGCTACGAAACGGCCCTCGAAAGCGTCGGCTCGATCCTCGACGTCTGGATCTCCGAACTGCCCGCGAAGGTCAGCGAAGTCTCGGGCACCGGCTCGGGCTTCTTCCCCGCCGCGATGTTCCCTGACGGGGCGCGCTTCTAATGACGACCCTTAGCTTCGACGGCGCGGGCACGCAGCCGATCAGCCTGACCCTGCAACGCTGGCAGCACAATCTCGGCGACGCGACCCCCGCCTTCGAAGCTATGGCGCAGTACCAAAAGAAGACGGTCAACGCCCGCCAGTTCAAAGAACAGGGCAGCGTCGAAACAGGCAAATGGGCGCCCCTGTCCCCGCCCTATGCCCGCTGGAAGGCCCGCGTCAGGCCGGGACGCCCGATCCTGGTCTTCGACGGCGATCTGAAGAAGGACATGATCACGCCGGGGCAGGGCATCTATGACGTCTGGCGCTCGGGCATGCGCGTCGGCACCGATATCGAATACGCGATCTACCATCAGAACGGAACACCGGGAATGCCAGCTAGGCCCCTGATCGGCAACGCCCGCAAGGCGGACACCCGACACTTCGGCAAGATCTTGCAGCGCTGGATCGTCGAGCAAAGGCCGGTCGCCTGATGCTCGGCCCTGAAGGCGTCACCCGCGGCGTCGTGACGCACGCAGCGAACCACCTGCCCGGCAGGCTCGCGCAACTGCGCGACCGCTACAACGACCCCGGCCTGCTGGATCTCGCACGGATCTACCCGCACGAAGTCCAGACCCTTTCGATCGAGCGGTTCCCCGCCCTGGCCGTCGTCGTGCCCAACACGACCGGGCAGCTGGGCAACCGGCAGACCGACGTCGACGCGACCGGCGAAGAATACAGCTACCGCTACCCTGTCCAGCTTTACACCTACGCCGTCGCCGACGACGAAGCGTCGACGTCGCTCGCGATCCTGCGCTACACCCTGGCCGTTCGTGAAGCGTTCCTTGCCGATAAGATCCTGCCCGTCGACGCCCCGCACTACGCGACCGTCGACCCGCGCACCCTGATCGAGTCCTACAGCGAACTAGACCGCCGCGACTCGAAGTTCATCGCCGCGTCGATGATTCAGATCGAGATCGTCACGCACGAATGGCTCGCCGCCCCGGCAGGCTTCGAAGGCCCGGCGACGATCGAACTCGGCGCCGAAGCGGTCCCTGCGCAGCACCCTTACTTCACCGAGTAGGGCCTTCCCACAACGGCGGGGCGCATGCGGGCAACCTGTCCACATGCGCCCTAACGTTTACCTTCAGACCCCAGCCGTCACCATCTGGCACGGCGACAGCATCGAAATCATGCGGGAACTGCCCGATAACTCGGTCGACTCGATCGTGACCGATCCGCCTTACGGTCTCGGCTTCATGGGCAAAGCGTGGGATGCTCTGCCGCCCGGCGAAGAATGGGCGACCGAGTGCCTGCGCGTGTTGAAGCCGGGCGGGCACCTGCTCGCCTTCGGCGGGTCACGCACCTGGCACCGGCTCGCCGTCGCCGTCGAAGACGCAGGCTTCGAGATCCGCGACTCAATCGCATGGCTCTACGGATCGGGATTCCCGAAGTCCCTCGACGTATCCAAAGCCATCGACAAAGCAGCAGGCGCAGAACGCACCGAAGTTATCGGGACTAGGGGCCTTGCGCGTTGGAAAGAAGGCGCGCCCGGTGGTGCTGCAATGAAGGATGACGGCGGAATTAGGCAGAACTTCGACAAGGTAAACACATTGCTCGCCCCGGCGACCGCTGCGGCTGAGGAGTGGCAGGGTTGGGGGACGGCTCTTAAACCCGCGTTCGAGCCCGTCGTCGTCGCCCGCAAACCCCTCACCGGAACCGTCACCCAAAACGTACTCCAACACGGCACCGGGGCACTCAACATCGACGCATGCAGGATTGAAAGCGACCCGGCAACATTCGGTCTAGGCGGCGGCTCGAAGGTCGGGTCAGGCTCCGGCGAAAACCAAGACCCCACAAACTACCGAACCAACGGCAAAGTCTCACCAATGAACCCGTCCGGTCGTTGGCCTGCGAATGTGGCCCTTGACGAGGATATGGCCCAAGTGCTCGACGGGCAGAGTGGGGTGAGTAAATCATCCGCGCACATACGACACAACGAGGACTTTGAGGGCGTAGCGAAGGGCGCAGAAAAGGCCCACACAACAGGCGGTCATACAGACAGCGGCGGGGCGTCACGGTTCTTCTATGTGGCGAAGGCTCCGAAGCGTGAACGCCCGGTCGTGGATGGTGTCGCGCACCCGACCGTGAAGCCCCTCGCGCTGATGCAATGGCTTATCCGGCTGGTCACGCCCGCGGGCGGGGTCGTGTTGGACCCGTTCGAAGGCAGCGGCACGACCCTCGAAGCGTGCCTGATCGAAGGCTACCGGCATATCGGCATCGAACGCGAAGCCGACTACCTGCCCCTGATCGCCGCCCGCATGGATCGGCAGACCGACGCCCTGCCCGCAGCAGCATAGGGCAACACGCGCCCCGTCCCACACGGCGAAACCGGGCCGGGCGATGGTGAACGCATGAGCGGCAGCATACGACTACACAACCCCGGCCAGTTTGAGCAGGTCATCGACGACGTCGGGCACGTCCTGGCGGGCGGCGAGTCCCGCGTCGTCGACACGACTGACGACTTCACGAAGACCCTGATCGAGCGGGGCGTCATCCTGTCCGCGCCGTCTGAACCAAGCCTCATTAGCAGGCGCCCAAAACAGAAGCCGACTACAGCAGACGGCGAGACGAAAGGTAACGCATCATGACTATCGGCGTTCAAGTGACCACGAAGCTTAGCTCGGGGCCTTCAAACACCGGCACTCAGTCGGGACGTCTGCACGTCGCAGGCCTGACCGAGTTCGGCCCGGTCGGTAAGGCCGTCATCGTCGACTCGATCGCGAAGTTCATCGCGATCTTCGGCGACCGCACCGCCTACAGTTCGAACCTGTTCGACAGTGCCCGCATGTACTTCGAAGAAGGCGGGAACGAACTGGTCGTGTCCCGCGCCGTCGGTGCCGCCGCGACGAAGGGCGCGCTGACCCTGAAAGACTCGGCTGACGTCGACACGGTCAAGGTCGAAGCCGCCGATCCCGGCGCGCACTCGACGGCCCTGACGGTTCAGGTCGCGACCAGCGGCTCGACCTTCGACGTCACGATTCGCCGCGACGGCCAGACCGTAGCGTCTTACCTGGCGCTGACGTCCCCGGCTGACTTCGTGCAGAAGGCCGCGACGAACCCGTTCGTCAACGTGACCTCGCTCGGCTCGGCGACCGCCGCCCCCGGCGATAACCCGAAGACCCTCGCCGCGACCGCCCTGACCGCTGGCACCGATGACCGCGCAGCAGTCACCGCGCAGTCAGTGATCGACGCACTCGACGCCGGGACCGGCGCTGAAGGCGGCGCCGTCGCAGCCCCCGGCTACAGCGTGTCGCAGATCGGCGCCCTGCTCGCCGACCACGCGGCCCGCACCGGCAAGATCGCGCTGCTGGCCCTGCCCGCTACCGCGACCCCCGAAGAAGCCGCGACAGCAGCCGCAAGCCTGGCCGCTGACCCGAACGGCGCCTACGCCGGGATCTTCTACCCGCACCTGATCATCCCCGACGGCGGCGCGACCCGCACGATCAGCCCCGAAGGCTACGTCGCAGCCGTGCGCGCCCGCGCTCACCGCGACGTCGGCTTCTGGCAGGTTCCCGCAGGCGACCGCGCCCGCACCCGATGGGTACTGGGCACGAACGTCACGGTCGACACCGACCTGAACAACACCCTCGCCGAGTCCCTGGTCAACGGCATCGCGACGACCGGCGCGAAGGTCCGGCTCTACGGCTGGCAGTCCCTCAGCGCCGACCGTGAAGGCCTGGGCATGCTCACCGCCCGCGACGCGCTGAACAACCTGACCCTGTCCGTGAAGACCATCCTCGAACCGTTCGTCTTCGACACGAACGATTCGAAGGGGCACCTGCGCAGCTACGTCGAGTCGGCTGTCGTCGGCGTGCTCGACCCGATCGCGAAGCGCAACGGCTTCTACGCCCTGACCGTCGACGGTCAGGAAATCGACCCCGGCTACCGGGTCAGCGTCGACACGTCCCTGAACCCGCTGACCGCCGCCGCCGAGAATAAGGTCGTCGTCGCGGTAAGCATCCGGCTCTCGCCGACTGCGCAGCTGATTCAGGTCGAAATCATCAAAGTACCGCTTGCCGGTACGGTCTAAGGAAAGGTAAGCGGCTATGACGACCACGGCTGAAAAGATCACCAAGAATAAGTACCTGGTGACTATCGAAGGTATCCCCGGCACCTGGCGCGCGTTCAGCGGCGCAGGCGGCACGGCTTCGGTCACGAAGGACTACGACGGCGGCAGCGACCGGGCTGACCTGCTGGCCGGGCCTGCCGAGTGGGATGATATTGAAGTCACCCGCACCGTCGCGCCTACCCGCGATGACGGCTGGATCAAGCAGCTGCGCAAGCTGCTCGGGCGGGGTCGGTTCAACATCACGAAGCAGGCGACCGATGCCAACTGGGGCAAGGTCGGCCAGCCGACGACGTACCCCGACTGCCTGCTGAACGGCTTGCAGGAACCCGAGTCTGACGCGGCATCTTCTGATGCTGCCGAGATCACGCTGACCTTCGCCACTTCTGGCCCGGCCTGATCCCTATAAACCCCCGGCGCGCTGTTGGGCGCAGGTAAGCGCCGGGTCATAAAAGTGTGGGGCGGTTTCCCTCTCGTTCGGCCTGTCCAGTGCCAACACGGAAGCCGTCCCACACTCATATCTAGGGTCGGGCGACGATCGGGTCATAGGCCCGCCGACCCGCGGCGGGTACTGGGCAGAAGGAAAATCACATGACTCTCTACGGCACCGAAGTTCCCGATAT
>Ga0307408_100002173_pt1 | contig 14030 bp, 9 predicted proteins | sample 322Cmetagenome_FD_202116 | JGI IMG/M metagenome (GOLD analysis project Ga0307408, IMG submission 202116) | Maize rhizosphere microbial communities from greenhouse at UC Davis, California, United States - 322HYB-C-3 | ecosystem: Host-associated > Plants > Roots > Rhizosphere > Soil | place: USA...
GTTATACCTCAATTTGTTTAAATTTGTCCTACCTCTAAAATTATCACAATGAGAAAATCCCTTTTTGCGCTGCTTGCCAGCGCCCTGCCCTTTTTTGCCCTGGCGCAAAATGAAATTCAATCTTTTGGGAAAGTAGACAAAGCCGATATCGATTTAAAGGAATGTCCGTTTGAAAAGGATGCACATGCCATGGTGCTTTTCGACAAAGGCGAAGTTTATTTTGACCAGGATTTTAATATAGTATCAGAATTTCATAAGCGAATAAAGGTATTCAATCAAAAGGCAAAAGATCAAGGAGACGTCCGGTTGGAATTTTATTCGGCTAACAGGATGGAAGAGATCTACGACCTGTCTGCCCAAACTATTAACTATAAAGATGGGAAGCCGGTTATTACAAAGCTTGATAAGAAGCAGGTTTTTACCGAAGCTATTGACAAGAACTGGTCGGCAATGATATTTACTTTCCCGGATGTACAAGAAGGGTCAATAATTGAATACAAGTACAAGAAAAGGACGTGGTCTATAGCGAATATCCCCACTTGGTTTTTTCAGCACAGAGTTCCCTGCAGATACAGCGAGTTTTCTACCGCAATCCCCGATCTGCTGTTTTTCAAAAGCCACTTCAGAGTTCATCAGGACTTTTATAAAAACAAGAGTTCATCATTGTCGAGGTCTTTAAATATTCAAGGCCAGGTTATCCCGTATACATTGGAAACTAAGCTTTATGCTTTTAAAAATATTCCGGCGTTGAAGGATGAGCCATTCATGACTTCAGTTCTGGATAATTTGGAATCGGTTATACATCAATTAACGAGTATAAAACCAATAAACGGGTTTGTAAAAACATTCAATGATACCTGGAAGAAAGTAGGTGAAACGCTACTTGAAGATGAGGACTTCGGGTCTCAGTTAAAAAAGAAAATTAGTGATGAAAGCGGAATTGTTGTTAAGGCAAAAGCCATTTCAAGCCAGGATAAGAAAATCGCTTTCATTTTTAATGAAGTAAGAAATGCGATGAAGTGGAATGGCAGAGACCGCTACTATGTTAATGACGGGTTATCTAAAGCCTGGGAAAAGAAAACCGGAAATTCAACCGAAATCAATCTGATTTTATACAGATTACTTAAGCAGGCAGACATTGAGGCTTTTCCAATGCTTGTTAGTACAAGAGAGCATGGCAAGGTCAACGTTGCATTCCCATCTCTGTATCAATTTGACAGGACAGTGGTTTATATTCCCGTTGATAGTGTAACCCGCTATGTTTTAGATGCAAGCAATAAATACAATCAATATAATAACACCCCAGATAATATATTAAACTCTTACGGATTATATGTTGATAGGGAAACTAAGACATCAGAGGTGATCTCAATAACATCGCAAGCCCCTGTGAGAAAAAATATCTTCATAGATGCAAGCATAAGTGGCGATGGAAAGATGACCGGAACCGCTAACCTGACAGATTTTTCTTACCACAAGATCAGCAATGTAGAATTATTAAAAAAGGATGGCGAAGACAAGTTAAAGGATAGGCTGATCAACAAAAATGTCGGCTTAAAAATTAAAGATTTCTCGGTGTCAAATGCCGATATAGACTCATTGCCACTTACAGAAACATTAAATTTTGAGCTAGAACTGCCTGGTTCTGATGGTAACTACATATACTTTAGCCCCAATTTATTTACAGCCTTCACGGCTAACCCATTTTTAAACGAAAACAGGGTAACCACGATTGACTTAGCTTATAACAGCAGATATGCGATAACAGGCAGTTATAAAATCCCGGTAGGATATAAACCCGATGTATTACCGGGCTCTAAAACCTATGTTATGCCAGATAAGAGTATTAGCTTTCAGCGAATAATTGTGGAATCGGACGGCGTAATTTCGATTAGATATGTTATTGATTTTAAAAAGTCGATTTACACTACTGATGAATACCCGTATTTAAGGCAATTTTATAAGCAGATGTACGAGTTGTTGAGCGAGCAGATTGTTTTAAAGAAATCCTAAATGAAATTATGTTTTAAATACACCTTGTTATGCAGTATTCTGCTAATAGGTGTTATTGCTATGTCTCATGCGCAGGAAAAACTTCCTGCAGAATATTATAAAGCAGCACATATCCCAGATTCTCTTAAGAAGAATGCAAACTTTGTAACGCGATATGAAAATTATGAGGTGATTGTTAAAAATGTGGAGCGTGCAGTTCAAAGGCAACACATAATAATGACGCTTCTTAATGAGAAGGCGGAAGATAATGCCACTTTTATTATGGGCTACGACGATAAGTTTTATTCCATTAAAAGTGCTGAAATGCTCATTTACGACGCAGATGGAGAACTAATTAAGCGCTATAAGAAAAGTGATATGTATGACCAGTCTTCTTCTGATGGTGGAATGACTTTGGTGTCCGACAACCGTGTTCTTTATTTGAAACATACGGTAGTAAGCTACCCTGTTACAGTAGAGATGAAATATGAATACCAGCTGGATACCTATCTTTCCCTGGGCGCCTGGCATCCTCAGGAAAAGGATAACTCCGTTCAAGTTGCAAAATGCAAGGTGGTAGCTAACCCGGAAGTTGGGTTTCGATATCAGCAAAAGTATTTCAAGAATGCGGTTAAGCAAGTTGTTGATGGACAAGAAACATACAGCTGGGAGGTGGCTAATTTAAAGGCATTTAAAGTAGAGCCAGGTGCACAAAGTTGGACGTTCATGCCTCGGTTAAGTTTTGCCACCAATAAAATTAGTTTTGGAGACATCGATGGCGACATAAGTACATGGAAGGGCTTTGGTATCTGGCAGCAGAAATTAAACACCGGCCTGGCAGAACTTCCTCCCGCAAGAGTGGAGGAGCTTAAGCAGATGGTTGCTTCTTTGCCTTCTGATAAAGAAAAAGCGAAGTTCCTTTATGGCTATATGCAAAAAAACATGCGCTATGTAGGTATACAGTTAGGTATTGGAGGCTGGAAGCCTTTCCCTGCAAGTTTTGTAGACACAAAGAAGTATGGCGATTGCAAAGCCTTGTCAAACTACATGCATGCCTTATTGAAAGCGGTAGGTGTTCCATCTTATTATGCCGTTGTGCGGGCCGGCAAAAATGAATCTCCAGCGGACCCTAACTTCGTAACCAACCCCTTTAATCACATTATTTTATGCATTCCCTTTAAAAGTGATACAACCTGGCTTGAATGTACAAGCAATACGGCTGTCTTTGGCAAGCCTGGAACTTTCACTGAAAACAGAAATGCCCTGCTGATTACCGAGGACGGGGGCAAACTTGTAAATACCCCGCGAAGCAAAAAAGAGGATAATGTATTTGACAGCAATGTTGAAATTGTAATCGACGAGGAAGGTGTGGCAAAGACGAAAATGTCGATTGCTGCAAGCGGCGAATTCAGGAATGAGCTTATTAGGATTTCGTACAAAGATACTGACAACCAAAAGAAAGAGGTTATAAGTTTATTAAGCCTTAAGCAGCCTGATGTTTTTGACCTGGCCGCCAAAGAGGACCAGGGCGGGATAAAGAATATTGAGCTTGACTTAGAGCATGAAAAACTAAGTGAATTTGCTGCGGGGGCGAAGTCGTTTTATCGTCCGGGAATATTTGATTTATGGCAAGAGACTTACCCAGCCACCGAGCGGAGGAAAACTGATTTCTTTTTCTCGCATCCAATGATTAAGAAATGCCGCACTGTTTTTAAGTTGCCTTTAAACCAGGAAGTTGAAGCATTGCCACCGGACGTTGCCCTTACTTTTAGTTACGGAAATTACCAGGCAAAATACCTTTACGATAAAGAAAAAAATCAGGTTACAGCTGTTACCCAATTTGATCTTAACAACCATGTTATTCCCGCCGCTAAGTACAATGAAATGCAAGCTTTTATGGATAACGTCGTAAAATCAATGAGTAAAAAGTTGATTCTTCGTAAGAAGGCGTAATTTCGCTGCGTGATATTTCGCCTCAACGATGATGATATAGAATTTCCACCGACCGAACTGGCCGAGGATGATGGCCTTTTGGCGGTCGGTGGAGATTTATCGCCGCAAAGGCTTCTTAATGCTTACAGCCTCGGAATTTTTCCCTGGTATTCTGAAGAAACGCCGATTCTTTGGTATTCTCCCCACGAACGCTTCGTTCTATTTCCTCATAAATTGAAAATTAGTAAAAGCATGAGGCAACTGCTAAAGTCTGGCAAATTCAGGATTACTGAGGACCAAGCTTTCCCAGAGGTGATAAAAGCATGTGCAGAGGTAGAGAGAAAGGATCAGCCGGGCACCTGGATACTGGATGAAATGCAGGAGGCTTATATCAAACTTCATCAACTTGGATATGCACACTCAATAGAAGTGTGGTATGAGGGCCGTTTGGTTGGGGGATTGTATGGGGTTAAGTGTGGTAATGTTTTTTGTGGCGAGAGCATGTTTAGCAAGATGAGCAATGCATCCAAAACAGCCCTCGTTTGGCTCTGCCAAAACAAAGGCTATAATTTGATTGATTGCCAGGTGCATACAGAGCATCTGGAAAGTATGGGAGCTGAATTTATTTCCCGGGAGGAGTACATGGAAATCCTTTATTCTGGAGAAAGTAAAACCGCTTAATTTAAAATCTCCCTTATATCATCCGCGGACAATGATTTTACAAAACTTTCCTCTGTTGTGATTAATGATTCTGCAACTGAGCGTTTCCGGTTCTGAAGGGCTAAAATCTTCTCTTCAACAGAATCCTTTGTAATGAATTTATAAATAAACACATTTTTAGTTTGCCCAATACGGTGTGTACGGTCAACAGCTTGTTGCTCCACAGCAGGATTCCACCATGGGTCCAGCAAAAATACGTAGTCTGCCTCTGTTAAATTTAAACCCACTCCTCCGGCTTTTAGAGAAATTAAAAAGATTTTAATGTCCTTATTTTGGCGGAACTCCTCAACCACATCGCCTCGATTTTGCGTTCCCCCGTCCAAATAAGAGTAGCGGATTCCTTTCTTATCCAGGTAATTGCGATAGATTTCCAGCTGCTTAACAAACTGTGAGAAAATAAGAACCTTATGATTCTCGGCAAGTACGTTCTCGAGCGTATGGATCACATTTTCGAATTTTCCAGATTCTCCCTCATAGTCCCGGTCAATCATTTCGGGATGATTGGCGATCTGCCTGAGCTTAGTTAAACCTTGTAAAACTTGCACTTGCGATTTAATAAATGTTCCATCTTCCAGAGCTTTCAATAAATCATTACGGTATTCAGATTTAACCTTCTCGTAGTATTCCGACTGCTCTTCGCTCATTTGGCAATAAAACAGCTGTTCGGTTTTGGGAGGAAGTTCGGTTGCTACCTGATCCTTAGTTCGCCTCAAGATAAAGGGCTTAATCAGGGCTTGCAATTTGCGGGCTTTCTCTTCGTCTTTCTTCCGCTCAATAGGGGTAACAAAGTCATTCTGAAAAAAATGCTGATTGCCTAATAAACCTGGATTGAGAAATGACATTTGAGCCCAGAGGTCGTTAACAGAATTCTCTACCGGGGTTCCACTTAAAATAAGCTTGTGTTGCGATTTTAATTGCTTGATGGCTTTGTATGCCTTGGAATCAGGGTTTTTTATATTCTGGCTTTCATCTAAAATGATATAATGAAAGAAGATGCTTTTTAACAGCTCAATATCCACACGGCTAACGCCATAAGTAGTAAAAACTACATCAAATTTGGAAAAGCGCTCTGCATCCTTGTTGCGCAAGCTTCCGGTGTGTACCAAAATATGTAAATGCGGCGCAAACTTAGCGGCTTCGTTCAACCAGTTATAGATTAACGAGGTAGGCATTATAATCAGGTTGGTAACATGCGTGTTTTTCGCCTGGCTTTCCTCTTTTACCTTTTGCAAAAGAGCGAGCGTCTGAACCGTTTTCCCTAAACCCATATCATCTGCAAGGCAGCCGCCAAAATTGTATTTCCTTAAAAATTGAAACCAGTTATAGCCTGCTTTTTGGTATTCCCTAAGAGTGCCTTTAAAATGCAAAGGGGGCGCTTCGTCCTCAATCTCTTCAAAATTAGCTAGTTTTTGAAGTTTCCTGTCAAGGGTGATGCTTGCCAGGTCGCTGTTTGCAAAATCAGAGATTAAGCCAATATGATGCTTTTTGAGTTTTAATCCATCTGCTCCCTTCTCGGTGAAGCTCAGTAAGTTACCATACTGCGAAAACCACTTTTCAGGAATGACCGCAATTTCCCCCGAAGGCAAGGTAAACTCCCGTATTTTATGAAGAATATGATGTCTTAAATCCATGAAAGGCACTTGGTATGGCCCGAAATAAACGATGGCATGCAGGTCAAACCAGTCATTTCCTTCTTTGATTTCAAGGTCGATTTTGCTATTGCCAAACAAAAAGCGTTTATTCCCTTCTGCCTGTTCAATGGCGAAGTTTAATTCTTTTAATTCATCATGATGCTCATTTAGCCAGTCGATTACCGAGAAAGATGCATCTTTATCTTCGTTCTGGTTTTGGGTAACTTCAAGGTTTACGAATAATGAACTGGTTGTTTCCAGTCCCATTGCCAAAAGTTCGTCCAGCTTTTTCTTTTCCCATGAAAGAGAGCGTTTTATGCGGTGGAAAATGTAATTATCGCCTTGTTTTTCCATCCTAACCGAAACCTTATTCTCGCTGCCGGCAGCAAAAACATAGTTGGCATATTTGTAGTAAAGCTGAAGCTGCGACACCCCTCCCTGAACATAAATTACTTTTAGAACCGGGCTGGCATCAAATTTTTCAGTATTTATCTCAAATCCCTCTGCATAGACGTGGTGCTTCTCGATAAGCGGAGCAACAAAGCGCTCGAAATAAGTCTTTTCGGAAGCTTTTGGGATAGAAATGTAACGCTTGTTTAAAAAAGGCTGAAGCTTTTTGCCCTCCAAATCACCATCAAAATGATATAAGACATCGTCTAACAGAAGCCTGGCTGGGTGATTGCACACCACCTGAGCGTCTCTGAACATAAATTCAATCCGTATTCCTTGGTATTTGATAGTAGGGAAATAACGAGTTTCTTCCTCATTCCTCCTAAAATGAAAGAGTACAGAAGCCGGCTCGCTCGCTAATGTTAAAGGCCGTTCAACAGGCCAACCCTCCTTGCTCATTATGAATAAGGGTTTGTCCGTTAATAACCCAAGAGCCTCAATCAGCCGTTTTTCGATTTTTGGCCTGATTGCCGCGAATAAGGTATCATCAAAAACTTTGGTAAAATATTCAACCGGGCGAATGGGTTTTTTGTAGTAGCGTTTTATGATGTTGCCTTGCTCTGTTTCTTCTAATAGTTTTATAAGTTTCCAGTCGATCTCATCTAAAATCGCAGAAAACTCATTCGCCGTAGTGGAAAAAAGGCGTTGATAAGTTAGGGAAAAGCCTCCATCAGGATTTAGTTGAACTACATGAGGCTCAATTAGATAACCTAAGTACTCATGAAAACATAAAGAATAAACTAACTTACAAGGCTTGGTACTATCAACACGTAACATTGGCAAATGCAAAAATAAAGCGGAAGCTAGGCGTTAAAAAAATGTTAAACTTAAGTAGATTTTTAAGCAAATCAAAAATAAAACGGGTTTAATCGCTTTTAATGAGTCCGGGGAAAAGTTTACTTAAAAAAAACGCCCGCTGGACAAAGGCCAGAGGGCGTTTTTTTATTAAGGGAGTAGAGATGCTGTTGCCTAAAACTATACAGTGGTTTTTATGCTCAATTCCTTCATTTGCTCTTCAGCGATTGTAGAAGGAGAATCAATCATCACATCTCTTCCTGAGTTATTTTTAGGAAAGGCAATCACATCGCGGATGGAATCCAATCCAGCAAAAATCGATACCAGACGATCAAAGCCAAATGCAATACCTCCATGTGGTGGAGCGCCATATTCGAAAGCATCCAGCAAAAATCCAAATTGCTTTTGCGCTTCTTCCGGACTAAATCCTAAATGCTTAAACATCAGAGATTGCAATCCTCTTTCGTGAATACGAATAGAGCCGCCACCAATTTCTGTTCCGTTGATTACCATATCATAAGCATTGGCTCTAACCTCGCCAGGCTTAGTATCTAATAAGGCTATGTCTTCAGGTTTTGGTGACGTAAACGGATGGTGCATTGCGTGGTAGCGGGCATGCTCTTCATCCCATTCTAGCAGAGGGAAGTCGATCACCCAAAGTGGGGCAAACTTGTTTTTATCGCGTAAGCCCAGGCGATGTCCCATTTCTAAACGAAGCTCATTTAATTGTTTACGAGCCTTGTCTGTGCCGCCGGCCATTACTAAAATTAAATCGCCAGGTTCAGAGTTAAATGCCGCTGCCCAAGCTTTCAATTGCTCTTCGTTATAAAATTTATCTACAGATGATTTTAAGGAACCATCAGCATTATGGCGCAAATAAACCAAGCCTGTTGCGCCGATTTGAGGGCGTTTTACAAAGTCAGTTAGTTCGTCAACTTGTTTACGGGTATATTCTGCGCATCCTTTAGCATTAATGCCAACAACAAGCTCCGCATTGTCAAAAACAGGGAAGCCCGCTCCTTTTAATACGTTGTTCAGCTCCACGAACTGCATGTCAAAGCGGGTGTCAGGTTTGTCTGATCCATATAAACGCATTGCATCAGCATACGCCATACGCGGCACATCACCTAAATCGATGCCTTTTACGGACTTAAACAAGCTACGAATTAAGCCTTCAAACAGGTTCAAGATATCTTCCTGCTCAATAAACGCCATTTCGCAGTCAATCTGAGTAAACTCAGGCTGGCGGTCGGCACGTAAATCCTCATCGCGGAAGCATTTTACAATCTGAAAATAACGGTCAAAGCCCGAAACCATCAGTAATTGCTTGAATGTTTGCGGAGATTGCGGCAAAGCGTAAAACTCTCCCGGATTCATGCGGCTTGGAACCACAAAGTCACGGGCGCCTTCAGGTGTCGATTTAATTAAAACCGGAGTTTCTACCTCAAGAAAGTTCTGGCTATCCAGATATTTCCTGATTTCCTGCGCCATTTTGTGGCGAAGTACAAGATTGCTTCTTACCGGATTACGGCGAAGGTCAAGGTAGCGATACTTCATTCTCAGGTCATCGCCACCATCAGTCTCGTCCTCTATTAAGAATGGAGGCAATTTTGCCGCATTCAAAATTTCAAGAGAGGAAACCTTTATTTCAATATCTCCCGTAGGGATTTTCGGATTTTTGTTCGAACGTTCAACAACTTTGCCAGTAACTTTAATAACAAACTCACGGGCAACTTCGCGGGCTTTCTCACCAATAACGGCATCTTCTTCCCTGTTAAAAACAAGCTGGGTGATGCCGTAGCGGTCACGCACGTCAATAAAAGTCATTCCGCCTAAATCGCGAGACTTTTGTACCCATCCTGCCAGGGTAACTTCTTTTCCTAAGTCATTGATATTTAATTCGCCGCAGGTATGTGTCCTATGCATAAAATTGTGGTTAGAGGTGCAAAAGTAAATTTTTTCGTAAAGGATAAAGTATTTGAGCCTGAAAAAAAGCCGCAGAATTGATATGAGATATCAAAATGAAAGAAAAATCGAAGGCATGAGCATCTTGAGCGATGGCGATCGTTGTCGTTAAAACTTGATACGATTTTAGGCCCTTAAGCGTCTACGTCCACATCTCCCTCAAAAACAAACTTTGCAGGCCCTTCTAAAAAAATATTAGTAAACTTTTTACCATCGAAATTGAAGCGGATATTTAAATTGCCGCCTAGCACTTTAATAGGAGTGCTGATATTGCCAGTTTGATTCTTCTTTTTTGCCATTGCAAGGGCCACCGCAGTAACGCCAGTTCCGCAGGCGAAAGTTTCATCTTCGACGCCTCTCTCATAGGTGCGCACGAAGTAGTAATCACCAAAGTCCTCCACAAAATTGATGTTTATTCCTTCCTTTGCATACCTCTCGTTATACCGAATGGCTCTCCCTTCGGCAAACACGTCCTTCTCTTTGAGGTTGGTTGCTTCAATTACATAATGAGGTGATCCGGTATTTAAAACAGACGCCTCTCCATCGAGAGTAATGCTATCTACATCAATCATTTCCAGGCTGACGCGGGGCTCGGTCTCTGAAATTTTGGCATAGTGCGGGCCGTCGACTGCCAAAAAGTTGGTTTCGTCTTTAATTACATTTAGGTCATGTGCAAATGCAACAATGCACCTGCCCCCATTTCCACACATACTGCTGGGCTGGCCATCTGAGTTGTAGTATACCATCTCGAAGTCATATCCCTCTTTTTGTTGCAGAAACATCATCCCGTCTCCGCCAATTCCAAAACGGCGGTCGCAAAGCTTTGCGATTAAAGCCGGATTACGGTGATTTATGCCCGAATCCCTGTTATCTACAAGGATAAAATCGTTCCCGGCGCCCTGATATTTATAAAAATGTATCTTCATTTCTTTATGCAAGATTACAAATTGTGGAAGGAATTTTGCAGCTAATTTCAATAAATTGCCCTGCGATTATAAACTGGGCGTTTTCTAGCCCCAAGATGCTTTTAACAATTTTTAACACAAAACCATGTACAGGGGCTTTGCAAAATCCGTTTTACTGGTATTAAATTTGAAAAGGAATTAAAAGAGGAAAAAATATATGAGAAAGATAGGAATAACTTTATTAACTGCATTTGTGGGTGGTGCAGTTGCCGTTGGCGGGTATAAGCTTATCGAAAGCAAGTACGCCGACAACATGACTCTCGAAGAGAGGCAAAAAGTATACTTTACAAATAACCCAATTAATGTATCGTCAGCCGGCGACGTTGACTTTGTACAGGCTGCAGCTGCGGTAACTCCAGCTGTGGTACATATCCAAACAACGTACGGCAATAGCAATGCATCCTCTGGCGGAAGCCGTAACAGTGGTGATCCTTTTGAAGATATGTTCCGTGACTTTTTTGGCAACCCGCGTGGCGGAGGGCAGAGGGCTCCTCAAATGGCCTCTGGATCGGGTGTTATTGTTACCGATGATGGTTATATCGTAACAAATAACCACGTGGTAGAAAATGCAAGCAAGATAGAGATCATTTTACCTGATAATCGCTCTTATGAGGCAAAAGTTGTAGGGCGTGACCCCAACACTGACCTGGCTTTAGTTAAGGTAAGTGCCACCGGGCTACCCGTTGTTAAAATTGGGAACTCTGATAATGTACAAGTTGGCGAGTGGGTATTAGCTGTAGGTTATCCATTTACGCTTAACACAACCGTAACCGCAGGGATTGTAAGCGCTAAAGGACGCAGTATAGGTATTTTAGGGGAGCAAAATAATCCACGTAACTATAATTATAATAATGATGATAACCAGCCGAGAGTTAATTCTGCAATTGAATCGTTTATTCAAACCGATGCAGCAATTAACCGCGGAAACAGCGGCGGCGCCCTGGTAAATACTAAAGGCGAGTTAATTGGTATTAACGCCGCTATTGCTTCACAAAGTGGAAGTTACGAAGGCTATGGCTTCGCTATTCCGGTGAACCTTGCTAAGAAAATCATGGATGACTTTATCAAATATGGTAGCGTAAAACGTGGCTTTGTTGGAGTAACCTTCCGAGAACTAAATGCAAGCGTAGCTAAAGAACTTGGCCTTAAACGCATTAACGGATTATATGTTAATACGGTTGTTAGCGGTGGAGGAGCAGCTTCTGCGGGCATTAAGGAGGGCGACATTATAACTAAAGTGGATGGCAATACCATTATGTCTTCAGCTGACCTGCAAGAGCGGGTTGCTAGATTGCGCCCCGGTGATAAAGTGCAGCTAACTTATGAGCGTGGTGGTTCAGAGCGTTCTGTTGCTGTTACGCTTAAAGGCGAGGAAACTGTTAAGAATGCCAATAACCTTTCATCTAAGGCCGTTGTTGAGAAACTTGGAGCAAGCTTCTCCCCTGTTACGGCGGCTCAAAAACAGCGCTATGGCATTAGCTCTGGGGTCGTAGCTAATAATATAAAACAAGGTGGATTGTTTTCCGACTATGAAATTCCAAATGGAACAATCATTACCAACATCAATGGAAAACCTGTTAGCAAGGTAGACGATATTAATGACGCTATTGGCAGTTCAAGAAATAATATGCTGCGCGTAGATGGTGTTACTCCTGATGGTGCAAAAATTATATTTACAGTTCCAATAGCAAACTAATGTATTAAAGTAACAATTTAAGGGAAGCCTTTCGTGAATAGCGAAAGGCTTTTTTATTTTTGCCCAGTGGCAATTGCAAAGAGTTTAGAGTGGGAATTGAAGGGAGAGCACTTGGTGCTTCTACCCCAAAAGGCGATGTATTGGAAGGAGGAGAAGACTCTGGTAGTAGCAGACCTGCATATCGGAAAGGTTGGCCATTTCAGGAAGGCCGGTATAGCAATCCCTAAATTGCTTGAACAAGAAGACCTTGGTGTGCTCTCCGACCTTATTTATGAGTTTAATCCCGCCAGGGTGATTTTTTTGGGCGATCTGTTTCATAGCGAAATGAACAATGATTGGAACTGGCTTCAATTATGGAGCGGGTTATTCCCTTCAGTCGAGATGGTTTTAGTGAAAGGAAATCACGACATTCTGCATCCCTCCTATTATTCTGAAGCTGGTTTTGTAGTTGTTGACACATTTGCAACACGTACTTTCCTGTTTGTGCACGAGCCCCTTAAAGTGTCTCAATTGGAGTTGGAGAAAAAGTATGTTGTGAGTGGGCATATTCACCCCGGAGTGAAGCTTTTTGGCATGGGAAGGCAGTCATTGAAAGTTTCTTGCTTTTATTTTGGAGAAAATCAGGCCGTTCTTCCGGCTTTTGGGAGATTTACTGGAAAAAGCTGTCTTAAAACAACGAGTTCTTCGGTAGTTTTTGGAATTCTAGGAAATCAGGTGGTCGGTTTGTAGCTTTTTTTTGCCTAAGCAATAGAATTTATTGCTTTTTAAAGAGGTTGAACTGTTTTATATGATGTAAATCATAAAAAAATGCTCTTTTAGAATGTTTCTAAATAAGTTTAATTTTTTGTCAGCGCAATGTAGCTTTATATATATTCGACCTAATTAAATACTTTTGTATTCCAAAAATTAACAAATCAATCAAAAGGTAATGAGCAGTTTTACTAAAGCTTTCTCGTCTACATTGGGGAAGAAATTGATTATGGGCTTAACGGGGCTGTTCCTGTCTCTGTTCTTAGTAGTCCATCTTATCGGTAACCTTCAATTGTTTAAAGACGACGGCGGCCAGGCATTTAATGAGTATTCTTATTTCATGACTCATTTTACGCCAATCAAGGTTATTTCGTACTTATTGTACGCTTCGATTATTCTACACGCAGTGTATGCGTTAGTTCTAACAACAGGAAATAAAAAAGCTCGTCCGGTTGGCTATGCCCAATACAACGGCGCTGCTAACAGTACCTGGAGCTCAAGAAATATGGGTATTTTAGGCACGATCCTGTTAATCTTCATCGTAATTCACATGAAGACCTTCTGGTGGGAATATCACAACGGGCCAATTCCATTCAAAAAGTATGAAACGAGCCTTACAACTGATGCAACTCCTGTTGTTACAGATCTTCCAGCTGAAGGAATTAAGCATTCTAGCTATGTTAATGCTCAAAACAATACACAAATTGTTGTTGCTAAAGACCTTTATTCTGTAGTAAACTTTGCATTCGATCAGTGGTGGTATGCAGCGTTCTATGTAGTTGCCATGATTGCTATGGGCTTTCACTTGTATCACGGTTTCCAGAGCGGTTTTCAAACTTTGGGTTTTGACCATAGCAAATACAAGCCTTTAATTGATTTTCTGGGCCTTTGGGTTTTCAGCATTATCATCCCGGCTTTGTTCGCTGCAATGCCTCTATACTTTTTCTTTTGTAAATAAAATTATCACCCAAAGGGGATTATAAAAAATTAAAAGATGATTTTAGATTCTAAAATACCAGAAGGCCCTTTAGCCGAAAAGTGGTCTAAGCATAAATTTAACCTTAAGCTGGTTAATCCTGCAAACAAGCGTAAGTACACCGTAATTGTGGTTGGTACCGGCCTTGCAGGTGCCTC
>Ga0307408_100002174_pt1 | contig 14030 bp, 15 predicted proteins | sample 322Cmetagenome_FD_202116 | JGI IMG/M metagenome (GOLD analysis project Ga0307408, IMG submission 202116) | Maize rhizosphere microbial communities from greenhouse at UC Davis, California, United States - 322HYB-C-3 | ecosystem: Host-associated > Plants > Roots > Rhizosphere > Soil | place...
TGCGGAAGCTATCATCCCTGATGCGCATGATAGCACGAAGATGCATTTACCTACTATGCTTACAACCGATCTTTCACTACGTCTTGATCCTGCATACGAAAAGATTTCCCGTCGTTTTTTAGAAGATCCGGACGCCTTTGCTGATGCGTTTGCCCGTGCCTGGTTTAAGCTTACTCACCGGGACATGGGGCCACGTTCTCGTTACCTGGGGACAGATGTACCACAGGAGGATTTACTGTGGCAAGACCCTGTTCCATCTGTAGACCATACTTTGGTAGATGCAGCTGATGTGGCTTTGCTAAAAGAAAAAGTTTTGAATTCGGGATTAAGTGTTTCTGAGTTAGTTGCTACAGCCTGGGCTTCTGCATCTACATTCAGAGGGTCTGATAAGCGGGGAGGGGCAAATGGCGCAAGAATTCGTTTAGCACCTCAAAAAGACTGGAAGGTGAATAATCCGGTGCAATTACAAAAGGTTCTTGCAAAGCTTACAGCTATTCAGGAAGAATTTAATGGGAGACAGCTTACTGGTAAAAAGATTTCATTGGCTGATTTAATTGTGTTAGCAGGTAATGCCGCAATAGAGAAAGCTGTGAAAGGTGGAGGTTTCAGTTTTGAGGTTCCATTTATAGCCGGACGTACCGATGCTTCGCAGGCGCAAACAGATGTAGAATCGGTAAATTACCTTGAACCTGTGGCCGATGGTTTCCGTAGCTATCGTAAAGCCTTTACACAAGCCTCTACTGAAGAGCTTTTAATTGACAAGGCTAACTTACTTACGCTAACTGCGCCACAGTTAACAGTTTTACTTGGTGGCCTAAGGGTATTGGATATCAATTACGATGGTTCCAAGAACGGGGTTTTCACTAATCGTCCGGGCGAATTAAGCAACGATTTCTTCATAAATCTGTTGGATATGAATATTTCGTGGAAAGCCATCTCGGATGATAAAGAACAGTTTTTAGGTTCAGATCGAAGAAGCGGACAGCCAAAGTGGACAGCAACACGTGCAGATCTGGTATTTGGTTCGAATGCGGAACTCCGTGCCATTGCTGAAGTTTATGCAAGCAGCGATGCCCGCGAAAAATTTGTACATGATTTTATTGAAGCATGGAACAAAGTGATGAATCTGGATCGGTTTGATCTGCTTACAAGTCAAAATTAATCGCGGGCTATAAATATGCAGTTTGCAAGGGTGTGGGTGCCTTTCTCGCCCCTCTGGAGAGAGGGTATAAGACTATGTATTGTTATTGCCTTATATCATTCGTCTTTCGCGGATAGATTAAGGTAACATGCTTGTTTTGAATTATTTAATAAATAAAAAATGGTCGAACTCTGGTTAATAAGTTGTCAGAGGCTTATTTCGACTAATTAAGAATATTCTTTCTCATCTTCATCCCCGAACGAGAAATTGTATAAGGGATAAAGATGAGAGTTGAAGGTTGTGAAATAAAGGTACAGGCAAGTTTTACATCGTAAAAACTATTTCAGCTCCGGTTAAAAATAGATAGCCGTTTTGAAGATCATGAACAAATGCCACCTGTGCTTTGCCAATGGTTGTTCCCTTGTCGAAAAACTTACAATCGCCATCTTCGGCATAATAAAAGTCTAAACGCTGATTGGGATCTTTCCACAAATGATTGTCATTTTCGTCTTGTGTAAAGCCGGCTTTTTGTAACCATTTTTCTGTTAGTGGGATAGGAATAATCTCATAAAATTTTATCCGAAAATGATAACCTTGCCGCGGGACAAGCATTTCTCCGATGATATTGTCCTTCTGTATTTCCTCTATCTGAAGAAAACCTTCTTCGTTCTCCCGTGGACTTATTCTTATCAGACTTCCTTTACGTAGTTTTTTGATGTCCATGCTTTTTCTGTAGAATTATTTTAAGCTGTCAAAACTATACTTAGCATCATTCCAGAATTCATCCAATGCTAAGATACGAGGTTTGAAAAAAGAAATTAGCTCAGGCCACTTATTTTTATCAAACACATTTACTTTATCTATTTCTTTATAAATTCTGCTTATTGTTTTGCCACTTTCATCGCTGGCATGCAAAACCCAATCCCATTCTTCGTTCAAATAACCTTGAAGCAATGTTTTAAGTTCTTCAAACTGTTCAAAAAAAAGTTCCTGAATGCCTGCATCCGGATGGGTGATTTCGATCCCAATACTAGCGGTTCTTTTATCAGCATCTAAGCGGAAATAGACGTTTTTTAATCCGGTTTTGTAGTTTATCCAATTTATTTTTTCGCCTTCCGAGTTTTTAATTGGCGACATGTAATTGCCAAATGTGGTCCAAAATTCTTTCCGGATAAGCGACGCCTGTTCCCTTGTGTACATTATAAGCAAATGTAAGTTAATGAAAGGAAATTAACCAGTTGGAAATAGGTTCAAATCAGTTGTCAGATGCTTCTTTTGCTGAAGCTGGTACAAAATAGCGATAATAAATAAGTCCTGATGAAGTGAGTAAGATTCCCAATAAAGACGGTATGAATGCCGTAAATAAGGTTACAAGCATAAAGGTTACTTGAATTAGCAATACCAACGAAATGGTTACAGGAAAGGCCCAAACCCTATATGGGCGTTCAGCCTCTGGCATTTTGTAACGAAGAATGATTACTGACGCGAATGTGAGAACGTTAAAAACAGATGAGGTGAAAGAGAAATAATCAATAATTGCTTCGTAAGCGCTATCCGCTACGGTTGAAAATAGCACGAGAACGCTGGTCCAGGCAGCCTGGGCAATAAGTGAATTGTTCGGTGTTTTGTACTGAGGATGCAAGCCGGCAAATTGTTGGAAAAATAACTTGTCGCGACTCATAGCAAACCAGGTTCGGCTTTTGACAAGCAATTGTGTATTAACATTGCCGAACGTGCTTATGAGTATAGCTACAGAAACCACTAATGTTCCTGCTGTTCCTATGGCCGCATGCATTGCATTGGACGCTACTATCTTCGACGATCCTATTGCAGAGGGCGAAAGCATATTAATGTAGGCGGAGTTAACCAGAAGGTATAAGGTTATTACCAAAGCTATACCAAGGAAGAGAGAGCGTGGCAAATTTTTTCTGGGATTTTCAACTTCCTCGGCAACATAGGTGGCGCCCTCCCATCCGCTATAAGCGAAAAAACAATAACGCATTGCCGTAAAAATGGCAACTACGCCTGCCCAACCGGAATGTGTAACCTGGCTCGCTTCCTTAAAGTGATTGGTATTGATTCCGGTGCTAAATCCGATGCCAATAATTAATGCCAGGACTGCAATTTTCAACAAGCTAAAGATGTTCTGCAGTTTTCCGCTTAACTGGATGCCCAGGCTGTTAGCAAATGTTAATAACCAAACCAGGGCCAATGCAATAAAAGTGACAAGGTAATTGGATGCACTGTTTTTGCTTATAAGTGAAGTAGCAGTCTCGGAAAAAAAAATGGTTACAGCTGCAATAGCACCTGTTTCTGAAACGAAGAACATCGCCCATCCCCTTAAAAAAGTAACAAAGGGGGGATAGGCCGCTTTGAGGAAAACATAGGGGCCACCAGATTTAGGCATCATTGCTACCAATTCGGCATAGCACAGTGCACTTAAAATCGTTGCAAGTCCGCCAATTATCCACACTCCGTAAAAAAGGCTTACTGATGCTGTAACGAACATAACCGAAGCTGGGGTTCTGAATATGCCCGAACCAATTATCCTGTTTATAACAATTGAGAGTGTTTCCGTTAAACCAAGTTTTCGTTCAAGGTCCTGCTGTTTAAATGTTCGTTCATTCGAGGGCATGTCTCATCAACGAAGTAAGGGTGATGATGGTTTAAATAAGGAGCAAGATTCTCTTCCTGGATGTTATAACTGAGTTTAAGAAATATGGCAATGAAATTGATTTTGGACCTTTCTGAACTAAAGTTACTGTAACAAATTGCTCACAGATGGTTTGGTGATATGCTGATATGAAAGCATTCTTGCTACGCCTGTAGTGGTCTTATGATCGGTTCATGGAGTAACAGCTGTTACATTTTATGCTCATTTTTTTTCTGCTTGGGGTTAAAAATTCCCATATAAATTTCTAATTAAAAATCTAATCACTACCTTGTACTTCAATCTCTTAATTTTTAGCTTTTTAAAAGATTTTCTCTAACCAATTTTTGAATTTAAGTTAAAAGGTATGAAAAGATATTATTTCAATAAGGTTGCTGTTTTAGTTTTTCTATTATTAGCGATCTGTATATCTGTCGTCCTCGTTTTTAGCATCGCTGAGAAACAATTAATGAGTTCTATCGATGTATTTTTCTCGCTTTTGTGTTTAGTTCTGCTTGGATATTCTCTGAAATACTCAATTGCTGCCTTTAGAAATTTGCCTGCATTGGTAGTAAACAACGAAGGAATTTTCGATTATCAATCGGGGTTAACCTTTCATTGGAGAGATATTCAATCCTATAGGATTCACATGGGAACTGTTTCCTATATCAACCTTCAGCTAAATAACCCCGAACGGTACATCGAAACGATCCGTAATCCGCTTTTCCGTTGGTTTAAACAGGCTTTCAAAAAGCATAGTTTCAATTTAAATATCAGTATGCTTACCGAGCAGAATGAGCGTATTTTAGATCAGATAGAATATTACGATCTGGAATTCCAGCGTTCTTTTATGGAAAGCCTGTAAATATTGCGTACTGATTTTACTTCCCATTTCTATTTATTAGCTGAATTAGCGCACGATATAGATAGCTGATAAATAGTATTTTTGCCCTATGATAAACATTTCGGGCATTCACCATGTAGCCATTATATGCTCTGATTATGCCATTTCTAAGCGGTTTTATACGGAGATACTTGGTTTTGAGATAATTTCTGAAGTCTACAGAAGCGAGAGAGAGTCCTATAAACTAGATCTCAAAGTAGGCGACATCCAGATTGAACTCTTTTCTTTTCCCGGTACACCGCTTCGTGTATCCAGACCTGAAGCTCAGGGCTTAAGGCATTTAGCATTTTCTACAGAGAATATTGAACTAGCAATAAGCGAGCTTGCCGAATATGATATCGAGACAGAGCCTATTCGTATAGACGAAATTACCGGTAAGCGCTTTACGTTTTTTTCTGATCCTGATAACCTGCCTCTTGAGCTCTACGAAAAATAATATTTTCCGCTTTAAACAGTTCGAAGTAGATCAAAGCGGCTGTGCGATGAAAATCAATACCGATGGCACTTTGCTTGGGGTGTTGAGTAATAAAGATAATGCTTCGAGTATATTAGATATTGGAACCGGTACCGGGGTTGTAGCCATGATGCTTGCCCAACGCTACCCCGAGGCTATAGTGGATGCGGTTGAGATAGATATTCATGCGGCTTCAACTGCCGATAAGAACTTTAAGAACTCCATTTTTGCAGATCGGCTTAGTTTGTATGCGTCCTCATTTCAACAATTTTCTGAGGGTTTTCCCGAGAAAAGATACGACCTCATTGTAAGTAATCCTCCTTTTTTTCTTAATTCTCTTAAAAATCCTGACCTGAAGAAGCAAACTGCGAGGCACGCTGACGACAATTTTTTTGGTCAGTTAATTGATTATGCCAAATCTCATCTTAGCACTGATGGCTTGCTGGTACTTATACTTCCGTTAGGTACAGCTAAAGATGTAATTGCTGCAGCGGCTGGAGAAGGCGTTTATCTTACAGAAATAATAAACATTAAATCTTTTGACCATTCTGAACCTCATCGTCAGTTGCTGGTCTTTGGCAGGATGAAAAGTAACTTGAATGAGAGTGGTTTTGTAATTTATTCAATACAAAGGACTTATTCTGTTGAATTTGTCAATAAACTGAGAGAATTTTTTCTAATATTTTAACTTATTGAGTATATTGCTCATAATCCTTTTAAAGACCAATTATGAAGACCATAGGTTTGATATCTGATACACATGGATACCTCGACGATAAGGTTTTTAAATATTTTGATAGCTGTGATGAAATTTGGCATGCAGGAGATTTTGGCACTCTCGAATTGGCCGAACAACTGGCAGCGTTTAAGCCCTTAAAAGGTGTTTATGGAAATATTGATGGAAAAGATATTCGAACATTATATCCCGAGCATCTTAGATTTCAGTGCGAGGAAGTGGACGTGTGGATGACGCATATCGGTGGTTATCCTGGAAAATATAACCCTAAGTTAAAGGAAGAAATTTACACTAAGCCACCTAAAATATTTATTTGTGGTCATTCTCATATACTTAAGGTGATGTATGATAAGAAAATTGGAACTTTACACTTAAATCCTGGGGCGGCAGGCAAACAAGGGTGGCATAAAATGCGTTCTCTACTGAGATTCTGCATTTCTGAAGAAAAAATCCATACCTTAGAGGTGGTAGAATTGGGGATTAGATAATGTAAAAAATACACTAAGTACTATGTCAGCAGTTAGAACATTAGGTCAGTTTATCATTGAAAAACAAAAAGACTTCCCGTACGCTAAGGGGGAGCTATCGCGTTTGTTGCGTGATATTGGTATAGCGGCAAAAATTGTTAACCGTGAAGTAAATAAAGCGGGACTTGTTAATATCTTGGGCGAAGTAGGTACAAAGAATGCTCATGGGGAGTCTCAGAAAAAATTGGACGTTTATGCCAATGAACAATTTATTTCTGCATTAACATGTGGTGGCGAATGTTGTATAATCATTTCAGAAGAGAACGACGACCCGGTGTATATAGAATCTGAAGTTTCTAAAAATGCAAAGTATATAGTAGCGATAGATCCCCTAGACGGTTCTTCAAATATTGATGTTAACGTATCGGTGGGAACAATTTTCTCAATCTACAGAAGAAAGTCGGTAGAAGGAAGGGCTACTATTCAGGATGCTTTACAAAACGGAACCGAACAAGTTGCTGCTGGATATGTGGTTTACGGCTCGTCTACCATGTTGGTGTATACCACCGGAAAAGGTGTAAATGGATTTACTTTAGATCCGTCAATTGGAGAATTTTGTTTATCTCATCCTGATATGACTATTCCCAGAGATGGAAATATTTACTCGATAAATGAGGGGAATTATGTTCATTTTCCTTCCGGAGTTAAGCGTTACATTAAATATTGTCAGGTAGAGGACAAGAATACTAATCGTCCGTATGTTTCACGATACATAGGTTCAATGGTTGCAGATTTACACAGGAATTTACTAAAAGGAGGAGTTTTCATTTATCCCACAACTTCTGGCGCACCAAATGGAAAGTTGCGTTTGGTTTATGAATGTAATCCGATGGCATTTATCATTGAGCAAGCCGGCGGGCGTGCCACAACAGGTTTTGAACGTATTTTAGAGCTAAATGTTGAGTCGTTACATCAACGTTCGGCAATTTTTATCGGATCTGAAAATATGGTGAGGAAAGCAGAAGAAATGATGCTGGATTTTTCGCCCGAAATTGCTCCTCAGAAAGAAATTAACATCAGTGCAGCCTTGCCTGCCGATGTGGTTATTGAGGCATCCCCGGTAAGGAACTAAAATATATCTGGAGCAATAATCTTGTTATTGCCCGCGTGCAGATTCAACTTCAAATACTGAATCAATAAGTAATTTATCTTTTTGTTGAGACGCTGCGACTGCTAAACGGTCGCAGCGCTCATTTTCGGGATGTCCGGCGTGGCCTTTTATCCATTGAAACTTAACCTTATGCAGCTTGTAAGCCTGTAAAAAGCGTAACCATAAATCCTTATTTTTCTTTCCCTCAAAACCCTTTTTTAACCAACCGAATACCCAGTTTTTCTCTACAGCATCAACTACATATTTCGAGTCGGAATAGATGATCACATCTTGTCCTGGTTTTTTCAGAGCTTCTAATCCAACAATAACAGCCAGCAATTCCATTCTGTTATTGGTAGTTTTTCGGAAACCGGCAGATAATTCCTTGTAGTGAGGGCCGGATCTTAAAATTGTACCATATCCGCCCGGACCAGGATTGCCACTGGAGGCTCCATCTGTAAACAGTTCTATCATGCGTTGGAAAAGAATTTTGTGTAACCAATCGCCTTGAATTTACTTAGAAAGCGATTTTGCGGCGCAAGGTGGGGAAAAAAAACAAAAAGTGGAAAATGTAAATTGAGATTCCGTTGAAACAGAGATGTTGCTATTGTTATTGAATCGGCTTTGCCGTTTTCGGAATAATTTCAAAAGGGTTTATGGAAAGTGTGAGTAGCACATCATCCAGATTATAAATAAACCTGATATGTTTAGCTCAAAATCAAACGTGTACAGCATCGAGTGGCTTGATGTTGTATTTGCCAACCGAAACCAAAGTTATGGCGCTTACGAATTGCGGAAAAATTATAACTCACGTTTAAGTAAGGCTCTTGTAATCACAATCTCGTTTACAGTCGCTGCAATTTGTTTACCGAAAGTTTACGATTATCTTAAGAAGGATGAGACCGTGGAATCGAACTATCCGCCGGTTATTGAAGATCCTGTGTTAAAGATAACTGATATTAATATGGCACCTAAGAAGATGGAGGCGGAAAAGCCAGCCGGGAATTCGAAACCAGCTCCAAAGGTGAATATGAAAAAGTTTGTAAATATGACTGTGGTTCAGGAAAGTCAAGCTAATGTTGAACCTCCAAGCCAGCTGGATTTGACGAATGTAGCAGTAGGCCCTACAGACCAAGCTGGTGAAGGAGCGGCATCGAACGTCATGGTTGCAACAAACCCAGGTGAAGGTGGAAATGGAACAGGATTGGGGGATGGTAATGGCACTTCTGAAGAGGTAATAAATGTAAATAGTATTGAGAATCAGCCAGCCTTTCCTGGAGGCATGGAAGCTTTTATAAAGTATCTGCGTAAAAATCTACGTTATCCTTCTTCTGCTGTAGAAAATGACGTTGCTGGTAGAGTATATGTGAATTTTATAGTAGAAAAAGACGGGAAGCTTACCGATATAAAAGTTGTAAAGGGTATTGGTTTTGGTTGTGATGAGGAAGCAATAAGGGTTTTAAAGAGATCGCCTGACTGGTCGCCGGGAGAACAAAATGGAAGGAAAGTTCGGGTGATGTACACTCTACCAATAGTTTTCTCAATGGGAGAATAGGAATTTTTTCGGTCGATTGACTGACCAAATATTGATTTTCAAGTTGAATTGAGGCGTTGAAAGAAGTTTAATTACTATCTTTCAACGCTTTTTATTTTATGCTGAAAGAAGTTGACGAAAAGGAGTGGGAAGGCTTTTGTAACCAAGTTTCCGATAAAACCTTACTAAATGATCCTGGCTTTCTAAAGACGCTGCAAAGCGTTTCGGGAGAACGAATTGTTTATTTTATATGGGTTGAAGACGGTAAACCTGCGATTGGTTTTCCGGTTTTTGTGGACGGAAGAAACATTGTTCAGCCATTTTATAAATTTTATCATCGCTTTAGTGTTCATCCAGAGTTTACCGATGCTGATTTGTTTGCGGCATACAAGGCTATTTTTTCGCAATTAAAGGAACGATATAAAGTCATCCGTTGGAAGGTTTCAGTCCGATTTAGTTATTTAAATGCCTTTGAGGAAGCAGGCTTTCGTGTTAGTAAGCGGCAGACCTATATAAAGTCATTGAATGATCTCACTTATTCGCGAAATATTAACCGGATTTTAAAGCGATCAGAGGACATGGGTTATGAGGTAAAATTAGTACCTCAAAATAGCGCGGCTTTACTTGATCTGATTCAAACAAATACCATTTACTGGGGGATACGAAAAAGACAGAAAAATATAGATTTTATGCGTGTGCTTGTACAGCAAGGATATGGCGAAGTGTATGAACTAACAAAAGCCGGAACCTACATCGCTGCTCTCTATATTTTTAATGACAAGCTTGCCAATGAAATTTTTACCTTATTTCTCAGCAAAAGAGTAGACGATTCATTGGAAGCACATACATTGTTATACAATCATGTAATGGAATTGTATCAATCTAAAGGATATCTGTCTTGCGATTTATCTGGTGCCAATATGCCGGCAATTGCTCATTATAAGGCCAAATTTAAGGGAGATTTGGTAGAGTATTGTGAAGTGGAGTGCGGCGATAATCTTAAAATGCTAGTTAAGTCTTATCTTAAAAAAATATATTCAAAATTTTAAAAAGGAATGAGTTGGCAGAAGGTAAATGCAGTCCAATGGAATGATGCTCTTGTAGTCATTCCGCATACTATCTTTTTTCATGAAGATTTTTTGAATATAATTTCACTGGTTTATTCTGCCAGCTTAAATTTCATGCTTTATCGAAAAGGGGACGAGTTGCTTGCTGCAACTGCTTTTTTCTCAAAAGAGAACAGTGTAATCACTCCTGTTGAGTTTTATTATCACCCGTATTTTTTGAAAGAACAGTTGATTGAAGTTACTTATCTGCAGATTCATGAAGAATTGCTGAGCTATCTGAAAAAGAACTACAGCGCCATTCAACTTAAGCTGGATGTTAATTTAACTGACATAAGGCCATTTATTTGGGCTGGTTTTCGAGTTGACAATAAATATACTTATATAAAGAACGGTGATACCGAACCGCATTACGGAGTACTAAAAAAACTGCGAAAGCAGGATGCCAGGGAATATTATCTGAAAGTTGAGGCACCCAATGAACAATCAATAGGATTAAATATCGATTTTCATTCTTCAGGCTTAGGCTTTAGTAAAAACTTTTGCTCAGAGTATAGAAGCTTATTGCAAAGATGGGCCGATGCTGGTTATTTAAAAGCATTTAATGTATATAGAGCCCAGCGACATATTTGCTCGAATCTTACTCTGTTAGATATGAACAATAAAAAGGCCTATCAAATATTGTTGAATAACGTATCTAATGAGGAAAAGTACGCTCATACCTTTTTGTATCAGAAGGTTTTTGAATGGTGCTTTGAGAATGGCTTTGATACTGTTGATATGTGTGGAGCTAACATTCAAAGTATTTCTAAGTTCAAATCCTATTATAATGGTACATTAACACCTTATTTCAAGGTATCCTATAGCCCATATCAAAATAAGGCATATGGAATTGCGCAGGCTGCTGCGAACAAGTTGTTTCGCATTAAAAACGTATTTTCTTTTTTGCGAAGCAAAAACTAAAAGGTTCATTTGCACTTATGGAAATAAAGGAGGTTGATGTTAATGAATGGTATCGTTTAAGTAGTCTTAGCGGTAATAATTCAATTTGTTTTCAACCAGAGTTTATTCTAATAATTGCGCAGTCATTTTCAATCGTGCCTGTTTGCTGGATAGTATATCGGAATGAGCAACCTGTCATTGGCTTGTTATCGTATCGGAAAAAAGGGGCCCTGGTGCATCCGTCTGTATATACTTACACGGCTATCTGGACAGCTTCTTCTTCATTTATGGTTCAGCAGGCGCTTATGTTACTGCTGGCTCATTTAAAATCTAAATTTACAAGAATACATTTTTGGCTCCCGCCAGAGATAACAGATATACGACCATTTATCAGATCTGGCTTTAGACCTGCTGTTAACTACACGTTACTTAAATCTTTAGAGGACTTGAAGTTTTCAACTCAGCTTCGTGCTCGTGAAAAGAAGGCCGAGTCTTACAATGTGCGTTTTTTGTGGGATGATAAACAGTCCGATATAATGGAACAATACAATCGTGAGTTCTCAAGTTATGGTTACGGAGCGAAGCATGGAAATCAATTGAGCCTGTTTTTTTCTGCTTTATTAAAGGGTGGTTTTGCTAAATCGTTAAGCGGGCGTATTGAAAATAAGCTGGTTGCATCCGGAATTGTTCTTGTTGATGAACCCCGTAAACATTCTATGAATATGCTAATCAGTTCTGAAAAAAAGCATTATGATACAGGTGTACATTCTGCGTTATATATGCATATCTTCCGAAATCTTAGGGAAGAAGGATATTTGACTAATGATTTGTACGGAGCTAATACTTTGGGTATAGGCAACTTTAAATCAAATTTTACAAATAACCTGTTACCGCACTATGAAGTTAAATATAACGCAAGACTTAGAGCTATCCTTGATTTTAGGCATAATTTTAAGAAACGTTTATTACGGTTTTTTAGATAATTAGATGACAAAGCTGCGGGTTCTCTTCTTTCCGGCATGGTATCCAAATCCTGTAAATTCTATTGCAGGGAAATTTGTAAAACAACATGCTTATACCATAAATTCAGACACTGATCTTGCTGTTTTTTATGTTTTTCAGGACGAATCCGTGGAGTCGATTTATCAGTTCTCGCATGATTTTGAAAATGGTTTATTTGTATTCAGAGTAAGCTGCAAAAAGTTAAAAGGTAAAATCTATTATCCAATTAATGCTTTGTTGTATTTATATGCTTCTTTCAAGGGGTATTTTGATACTGAAAGAATCTGGGGAAGTGCAGATATTAACCATGTGCATGTTTTAACAAGAGCGGCGCTGGTTCCCTTTTATCTTAAATTAAGGTGCAAAATTCCCTATGTAATTACAGAGCACTGGAGCCGATATCTTCCAGCCCGAAACTCATATAAAGGTTTTTTCAGAAAACGACTTACAAAGCAGATTGTGAAAGAATCTAATGGGATCTCTTCTGTTTCAGAGGGGTTAAAAAATGCGCTTATTTCACACGGTTTAACGCACAAAAGCTTTCCTATTATCCGAAACGTGGTAGATAGTGAAAAATTCTTTCCATCAGAAAGGAAAAATGAGGATGGTGTATTTCGCTTTTTGCATGTGTCTGGTATGGAAGATCATGTTAAAAATATCAGTGGCATTATTCGTGCGGCAAAGATATTAAAGGAAAAAGGTGCTTCTTTTTGTATTGATTTTGTTGGGCATTCAGATGAACTTCCATTCTATGAGAGCAAGGTTAAAGAGTTAGGACTTCAAGAGTGTCTTTTCTTTCATGGACATATAGACGAGGGTTTACTCGATTATTTCCATCGTTCGGATGCGTTTGTTCTTTTTAGCTATTTTGAGAATCAACCTGTTGTTTTGATTGAAGCTTTCTATTGTGGCATCCCGGTTATTGCATCGAAGGCCGGAGGCATACCTGAAATGGTAAGTCCTGAAAACGGACTTTTAGTAGAAGTAAATAATAGTGAAGCATTGGCCGAGGCGATGTTTACGGTATTAACAAAGCAGATTAAGTTTGACAAGGAGCAGATCAAAAAAATGGCAGAAGAGAAGTATAGCTATCAGTCTGTTAAAAAACAGATTCTCGCTTTTTACTCTTCTGCTCTTAATGCCTGATTTTATCTCATCAGATATATCTTACCATAATTTTGTTTAAACATTGCATCAGAAGATGTGGCTCTGTGTTTTATCTCCGCTTTATCAGTATTCTCCACCTGTACACGGTAAAAATAAACTCCATTCGCCAGACGGTCACCAAACTGATCTGTTCCGTCCCATCTAAAGCTTGAAATATTGTTACCAATTCGCAGGTCACCAAGCTCTTCTTTAAGCACTTCACGAACGATTTTTCCGGTGGAGGTTAATATCTGCACCTTAATCTTGTCTGGAATTTTCTGCCCGGTTATCTTAAATACAAACTGCATTGAGGTTGTAAACGGATTAGGGTAAGGTAAAAAGTTAGTTATACTGGCTTCGTTTATTACCTCGAAATCAACCAGGTAGTCGTTCGTTGTATTAAAATTTCCTGATTTGTCTTTGCTGCGCACTTTAAGACTATAGGTACCATCAACAAGCATTTCTGGTGAAAATAGATATGAAATCTGATTATTAGATGCTGTTCCGGTGTTTTGCATAGTAATTTTGTTAGAGCTGAAAGCAACCCTTTTCTGTTTACCGTCGGCATGATTTTGCAGATAGACTTCAACTGAAGTGGTATCGTTAAGTATCATAAACTTGTTTTCGTCGGTAACTGCTATGGCTATGTTTGGCTTGGGCGACACGACTTCTCCATTTACAATTCGCTGGCCATCAAACAAAACATCAACAAGTGGCTCTTTTAGATCGGGTACAACCATAAAGTTATAAGCAATGCGGTTGTTGAGAGCAATTCTGTCTTTAAGGTTTTTAGGAGTAGCGTACACTTGTAAGACAGTCGAATCAACCAGTGTACGCTAC
>Ga0307408_100002176_pt1 | contig 14023 bp, 5 predicted proteins | sample 322Cmetagenome_FD_202116 | JGI IMG/M metagenome (GOLD analysis project Ga0307408, IMG submission 202116) | Maize rhizosphere microbial communities from greenhouse at UC Davis, California, United States - 322HYB-C-3 | ecosystem: Host-associated > Plants > Roots > Rhizosphere > Soil | place: USA...
GCGGGCGACCTCGACAACCGCGGCGGCACGATCCGCCAGACCAGCAGCACCGGCCTGGCGCTGAGCGCGCCGGCCTTGAGCAACACCAGCGGCGGCGTCATCGGGCTGGAGCCCGTGGCGCCAGCGCCGTCCACGCCCGACACCGGAACGGGCGGCGGCACGGGCGGCACAGGGACTGGGACGGGCGGCACCACCAGTCCGACCCCGCCCACGGTAGGCACCGACACGGGCACTGACGGCGGCGGCACCATCACGCCCGCCCCGTACGTACCACCGTCGCCGGGTGCGATCACCGCCACCGGCACGATCCGTAACGACGGCGGCAAGATCTACGCCGGCGGGCCCATCAGCCTGCAAAGCGCGAACATCAACAACAACGGCGGCACGCTGAGCGTCGCCAGCATGGCCGTGAGCCAGCCGACCTTCGACAACCACGGCGGCACGCTGAACGTCAGCAACGGCTTCAGCGCGAATGTCGAGCGCTTCGACAACACAGGCGGCACGCTCAATGCGGGCAGCCTGAACATCACCACGACCGGCGACCTGGTCAATGTCGACGGCAAGCTGACCAGTGCGGCCGACGCGACGCTCACGGCGGGCGGACAGGCCGACAACACGCGCGGGACAATTTCAGCAACGGGCGCGCTGACGGCCAATGTGGCGGGCGCGGTGAACAACACCGGCGGCACGCTGGTCGCGAACCAAGGCGTCGCGCTCGGCGCGGGCAGCCTGGACAACACCCAGGGCAGCATCCAGTCGGCGCAGGCCGGGGTGCAGTTGGCGGTGATCAACCAGTTGACCAACGGCAGCGGCGGCACGATCGGTGCGGCCACGGACCTGAGGGTGCAGGCGGGTTCGCTCATCAACGCCAATGGCAGCAGCCTGCGCGGCGCGAACGATGTCAGTGTCGCAGTCGGCGGCGCGCTCGCCAATGACGGCAGTATCACGGCGGGACGGCACACGACGGTGGCCGCCGGCAGCCTGCAGAGCGGCACCTCCGGCGTGCTGGGCGCGGGCATCCAAAGCAATGGGCAGCTTGGCGCGGCGGGCGATCTGGTCATGACCACGACTGGCGCCCTGGTCGCCAACGGCACCAACCTTGCGGCCGGCAACGCCAGGCTGCAGGGCGCGAGTGTCGATCTCTCGGCCAGCCAGACCAGCGCGGCCAACATCGCGGTCACGGCCACGCAAGGCAATGTAGCTACCAGCAACCAGGCCAAGATCGTGACGCCCGGCGCCTTGCGCATCACCGCCAACGCGCAGCCCGGGCAGACGCTGGTCAACGATGCGGGCGCACTCAATGCCGGCCAGTTGGACCTGAATGTCTCGAATATTGCCAACGCGAACGGCGGAGAGATCGCGCAGACCGGCACGGGAGCGACCGGCATTGCCGTATCGGGCGCCTTGAACAACGACGGCGGACGCATCGCCAGCAATGGACAGGACCTGAGCCTCAGTGGTGCCAGCATCACCAACACCGGCGGCAAGATCGAGCATGCCGGCACCGGCACGCTGAGCATTGCGGGCGGCAGCTACAGCAGCACCGACGGCCAGATCACGGCCAACGGCGCACTGACGGTCGCCATGTCGGGCGCCTTCAACCAGGACGGCGCCAAGGCCGCGATCAGCGCCAAGCAAATCACTATCGACGCCGGGTCGCTCGGCAACCGCATTGGTGCCCAAATCGTGCAGACCGGCACCAACGCCACGCGCGTCACGGTAGTGGGCACGCTGGACAACAGCGGCGGGACGCTGGCCAGCAACGGTGATACGACTGTGGCGGCCGGCAGCCTGGTCAACCAGGGCGGCACCATTCGGGCTGCCGAGACCTCCGATCTCGGCCTGACCGTGAGCGGCTTGCTCGACAACAGCAACCAGGGCGTGATCGGCGCGGGCGGCAGTACCACCATCGCGGCCGGCAGCCTGAACAACAACGCGGGCAGCGTGACCGCGGTCGGCGACCTGAACGCCACCGTCGGCGGCGCGGTCTCGAACGTGGGCGGGACCCTGGCGGCCAACGGCAACACGACGTTGACGGCCGCCAGCCTGGACAACAGCGGCGGCACGGCCGCGGCCGTCACCGGCAACCTGAGCGTCACGACCTCGGGTGCGACGACGAACAACGGCGGCACCTTGCAGGCCGGCGCCGCGACCACGCTGCTCAATAGCGGACTGAGCAATGTCGGGGGCAAGGCTTTCGGCAACAGCCTGTCCGTGAACACCAACGGCAACACCCTGGACAACAGCGCGCAAGGCACGCTGGCCGCCACCACCACGGTGGCGGTGAACTCGGGCGCGCTTGCCAATGATGCCGGCCTGATCCAGTCGGGCGGAGCGATGACCATCAACACCAATGGTCAGAGCCTCAGCAACACCAACTCAGCCGGTTACAGCACAGGCCAAGGCGGCATCACGAGCGCGGATTCGCTCGATCTGAAAGCAGGCAACGTCAACAACACCGCCGGCTTCATCGGTGCGAAGAACGCGCTGACGGCCAGCACCCAGGCGTTCTCTAACACGAGCGCAGGCGTGGTGCTCGGGCAGTCCACGGTGGCGATCAACGCCAATGGCGCGAGCTATGACAACAGCGGCGGCCAGACGCAGGCGGTGGGCGACCTCGGCATCAATGCCGGCAGCATCGTCAACAACGACGGCCTCGTCCGGTCGATCGGCACAACGACGCTGAACGCCGGCACCATCGTCAACACGAACACGTTGGGCACGAACCAGGGCATCGAAGGCAAGAACGTGGCCATCGGCGTTGGCGACCTGAACAACACCTCGGGTGCCATCCGCGCCGATGTCAACGCCACCCTCACCAGCGGCGGCACTGTCAACAACACGAATGGATTGATCTCGGCCGGCAACGAACTGGGCATTCTCGATCCGAACCGTGCGAACCCCGCTGCCAAGACGCTGAACGTGATCAACACGGGTGGCACCTTGGTCGCCGGCACAGCGGAGGTCCTCGGTGCCGATGGGCAGGTCCAAACCGCGGCCTTCGGTAAATTGGAGATCGACGCCAAGGGCTTCAGCGGCGACGGCACGACCGTCGGCGTCAACGACCTGAGCATCGCACTCGCGCAGGACGTGACGAACAACGCCGAGGTCAAGGCGGGCGGCAATCTGACCTACGCGACCACCGGCAAGCTGACCAACAACGGCAAGCTGCTCGCTGGCGGCACGGTCACCGCCAGCGGCAACGAGGTCGACAACACCGTGATCGGCGAGATCACGGGCGACACCACCATCGTCAGCGCAGCCAGTACGTTGACCAACCGGGGACTGATCGACGGCTACAACACGCAGATCAACGGTGGCACGGTCAACAATGTGGGCACCGGCCGCATCTATGGCGACATCGTTTCGGTCGCAGCAGGCACGCTGAACAATGACAGCGAGACCCTCGGCAGCGAGACCAGGGCGGGCACCATTGCTTCGCGCGATACCTTGGACATTGGTGCTCAGACCATCAACAACCGGGAGCACGCGCTCCTCTTCAGTGTTGGTGAGATGTTCATCAGCGGCGGCCTGGATGCCAACCGCCAGGCCGTCGGCAAAGGCGGCACGCTCAACAACCTGAGCGCCACGGTCGAATCGCTGGGCGACATGTCCATCGCGATGGGCCAAGTCAACAACTTCGACAATCACTTCGCCGTGGTCCGGACCAGCAGCGGTCCGATCAATGGCGATCACACCATCACGCCGCTCGGAGGAATCGAACTCCCCGCCGACCAGTTCGTGCTGGACCGCGGCGGCCGGACCTGGACGACGATCATCAATGGCCAGGTGGTCAGCGGCAGCGGCTGGATCGAACGCCAGTACACCGTCACCACCGAGGTCGACCAGCCGGCCAACCCGCCCGCCCCGGGCCGCATCTATTCGGGTGGCAACATGACCATCGACGGCAAGCTGCGCAACCGCGACAGCCAAGTGATGGCGGGCGGCACCTTCACCATCGACCCTGCCAACATCGACAACACCCCCACGCAGGGTCAGAAAATCGTGACCGTCGGCGGCCTGGAGGTCTATGCCCCTCCCGAGAAGGGCAACAACCTGGTGCCTGGTTTTATCCCAGAGCAAAAATCGGTCTACACGATCGACGTGGGCGCGAGCTGCATCAACGACTGTACCGGTGTGACCCCCTCGGGCACAAAGCTGAATGCCGCCCAAGGCGTTGCTGTCAGCGACCGGGCCGGCATGGCCGGCGCAGTGACGGCGGGCACACGTGCACGCGCCATCGTGGAGGTGCCATCGGCGGTCGGAGGCTCCATCAAGACGAGCGGCAATACCGCCAATGGCGCGCGCGGCGCCGACGGCGCCTCAGGCACGGGCGGCACCAGCACCATCGCGCTGGTGGTGCGCACCAGCCTGCCCAACACGACGGTTCCCACCACCAGCCTCTTCGGCATTCACGCCGGTCCTGGCGGCTACCTGATCGAGACCGATCCTCGCTTCACTGACCGTCGTCGTTGGCTCAGCAGTGATTACATGCTGAACAGCCTCGGGCAAGATCCGAACAACATCCTCAAACGCCTGGGCGACGGCTTCTACGAGCAGAAGCTCATCCGAGAGCAGGTGGCCCAACTCACGGGTTATCGCTATCTCGACGGTTACTACAGTGATGAGGAGCAGTACACAGCCCTGATGAATGCGGGGGTGACCTTCGCGAAGGAATACGGCCTGCGCCCCGGCATCGGGCTGACACCGGCACAGATGGCCCAGCTCACCAGCGACATCGTCTGGCTGGTGGAACAGACCGTGACCTTGCCCGACGGCACGACGCAACAGGTGCTGGTGCCGCAGGTGTATGTGCGCGTACAGCCCGGCGACATCACGGGCTCGGGCAGTGTGCTGTCGGCCGACCGGATGATCATCAAGGGCAAGGGCGATCTGACCAACAGCGGCACCATCGCCGGGCGCACCCTGGTTTCCATCAACGCCGACAACATCAACAACCTTGGCGGCCGCATCGCGGGCGGCAGCGTCGCGCTGAATGCAACCAACGACATCAACAACATCGGCGGCACCATCACCGCGGCCAACTCGGTGTCGCTGAAGGCCGGACACGACATCAACATCGAGACCACCACCAGCGCGCAAAAGGGATGGCTGGCCAACAAGACCAACATCGACCGCGTCGCGGGCGTTTACGTCACCAACCCTGGCGGCACGCTGGTCGCCAGCGCGGGCAACGACGTGAACGTGATCGGCGGCATCCTGTCGAACAAGGGGCCGGGCAGCTTCACTTCCGTGACGGCCGGCAAGAACATCAACCTGGGGACCGTCACCGAATCCAGCAGCCGGCTGTCGATCTTCAACTCGGGCACCTACCACGGCGATGCTTCGAGCAAAGAAACGGGCAGCACCATCGCCGGCAACGGCACCGTGCTGCTCAACGCCAAGGGTGGCGACATCAATGCACGCGCCGCGACGCTTGATTCGGGCAGCGGCCTGCTGGGCCTCTCCGCCGCAGGTGACATCAACATCATGTCCGGCGTCGAAACGCACGCCACCATGGGCGCCGGCCAGTCGACCAAGAAGGGATTTCTCAAATCCACCACCAACAGCGTTTCGGGCACCTCCGAGGTCACGACCACCATTGGCAGCCGTCTCTCGGGCCAGGCTATCGGCCTGTCGGCCGGCCGCGATATTAACGTCGTGGGCAGCGACATCGAAGCGCAAGGGAACGCCACACTTACAGCCGGTCGCAACGTGAACATCGTGTCTGCGGTGGACAGCGTTTCCGGAAGTCTGGATCGTTCCCGCGAGACCAAGGGCTTCATCGTTCCGAAGCCGGGCGGCTCCAGCATCGACAGCGGAATTCGCCACGAGCAGCATGCCGAAGTCTCAAGCCAGGTCGAGCGGGCCTCCAACGTCAAGGCGGGCGGCAACCTGGGCGTCACTGCCGGCGAGCAGGTCAATATCTACGCCAGCAATCTCAGCGCTGGTGAAGACCTGAAGATCTCGGGCAAGGAAGTGACGATCCTGAGTGGCATCAACCAAGTCCACAAAGAAATCGGGAGCAAGAACTCCAAGAAGTCCATTGGCACGATGGGCAACTTCAAGCGCGTCGGCAAGGGCATGAACGGCAAGGACAGTGTGACCGACACGCTCGATCAGACTACGCTGGCCGCAGCCACGCTGAATGGAAAGAATGTCACGGTCATCGCCACCGATGGCGATCTGACGCTAGGCGCTGCGCGTATCAAGGCCCAGGAAACCGTGGCACTGAATGCGCCCAAGGGTGCCGTGAACTTCGATGTTGTCAAAACAGGCATTGAAGTGGGCCAGAGTCGAGGCGAGAGCGACCCGATGTACCAGCGCACGCGCGACACCGGTGCGCATGTTGAAGCCGCCAACTACACCCAGATCGAAAGCAAGACGCTGACGCTGGACACCCCCACGGTGAACGTGCAGGTGGGACAGAACGCGATCAAGGGGCCGGGCGACATCTACGTCGCACAACAAACCATCGAGCAGGTGCTGCAGGGCCAGCGCAACCAGCCCGGCATGGGGTGGTTGACCCAGATCCAGAACGACCCGGCGCTCAACAAGGTGCCGATCAACTGGCAAGGCGTGCCGCTGGAGCAGCGCCAGTGGGCGGAGAGCCAGGGCAGCCTGACCGAGGCCGGTGGCGCGGTGGTGGCGATCGTGGCCACTGTCATGACATGGGGAGCCGCCAGTAGCATCGGGACCGTGGCCGGCAGCGCCGTTGGGGGCGGCACCACAGGCGCCGTGGTCGGAGCCGCGGTCGCTGCCGGCGTATCGAGCATCGCCTCGCAAGCCGCAGTGGGCCTGATTAACCACAACGGCAACATCAGCGCGGTGCTGGAAGATCTGGCTTCGAGCCGGGGCATCAAGAACATTGCCACGGCGATGGTGACGGCTGGAGCCGTGCAAGGGCTCAACATCGGTCTTGGCCTGAGCGGCGCAGCCTCCACGTTGACCACCCCTCAACTCATCAGTCGAGGCCTGATCGACGGTGCGGCCGCGGGCCTGATCCGTGCGGCCATCAATGGCACGAGCCTCGAAACCGAATTGGCCAATGGGATGCTGAATGGTCTCCTCAGTTCGGCTGCAGCAGGCGGAGCCAATTGGATCGGCGCAAACACTGAAGGGTTTGCTCGAGAACTGGCGCATGCGCTGGTGGGCTGTCTCTCTGGCGTGGGGAGTGCGGCAGTCAATGGGGGAACCAATTCGGGCAGCGCCTGTAGCGCCGGTGCTGTGGGGGCCGTCGTGGGCCACTTGGCGGGGCAATATTTCAATCCTACCGGTGACCTCACGCTGAGCGCCGAGAGCATCGCGCTGGGACAAATGGTGGGCGCACTTGCAGGCTTGCTGGTGGGCGGTGATGCGGCCAGCGTGAACATCGCTTCCGCCGCCGGGGGCAACGCGGTGGAGAACAATTGGCTCAGCGGAGAGCAGCAAAGGCAGCGGGACGCCGAGCTGGCAGGTTGTGCGAAGGAACCCAACCCCGCCAGTTGCCAGTTCCGGGTCTCCGAACGTTGGAGCATGGTGGATTACAACCAGCAGGCGGTGTACGACGCCTTGTCGGCTGCCAAAGAGAGAGCATTGCTCAAGCCAACCGCAGCCAACGTGATCGCGCTCAACAGCGCGATCACGGACATGGTCAGCCTGTACGGAGAGTTCCAAACAGCGGGAGACACACGCGGCGCTCGCACGATCAGCGCGGCGTTGGTGTCCGGGGTCCTGTCTAGAGCACAAAGCTGTGCCGCGATACAAGGCGGTCCCGGCTGCGGCACGATTGTGCTCACGTCCGCAGAACGTAGTGCGGTAGCGAACGCTTTTGTGGAGTTTGGGCTTGCCGCCGAAGGCAACATCGCTGCGAGCGACCTACGCACGATACGGGCTATTGGCGAAGCGATCGGATCGGGCTCAGCTTCGGCGTGGCGGACAATTTCAGCGGCATTTGAGGACCTAAGTGCCTCCGCTCGTCAGGTGGTCCGGCAATTGGTGCGACCAGAGGGGACCCCGGCTAATTTAGGCACGAGATTGGGTGGTGATAAGGACACTATCAACGCGGCAAAATGGCTGAAACCTGAGCCTGGCTACTACGATGTCGTTATTCACGGAAATGCTGAATCAGCCATGATTCTTAGAAATGGGGAGTGGATCAAGGTAGATCAACGTGCATTAGCCACTTATATTGGGAAGCAATCTGACTATTCAGGAGGGCCCGTGCGACTAGCATCGTGCTCGACTGGTTCATGCAGTACGGCGTATGCCCAAGATCTTGCAAATAAACTAGGGGTTACAGTCATGGCTCCTACCGATTTATTGTTCGTTTATCCAAATGGTGTTGTGGTTATTGGCCCTAATTCGTGGACCAATACCGGGAGTTGGCAGGTATTTAAGCCCACCCCCAATTAAATTGAAAGAGCTATTTTTATGTTGATTCCCGTCGGAATATTTAAAGAGCATTGTGGGGAGAGGTTTCCCTCTATCCTGGATTTTGAAGGAGTATCGCTAGATTCGGAGGAGCAGCAAAAGGTTGTGAAATATCTTGCCTCATGCCCGATAGTTATTGCGAGTCCTGGCGTTATCCAAAGTGTTTTTGACAACTCCAAAATTGCAGGGACACCGTCCATGCGAACTGATGGGTGTTGGATTTGGCAGGATACATATGCTTATTATGTGAGTCAGCAAAAGGTTAACGTGGACAAGGACTTTTTGCATCACATACGGGAGCGTTTATATATCGCCCCAATTGACGAGGAAATTGATTTCTCGGCAATTAAATTCCCGTGGTAATTTTGCAAATTCGCCCAGTTTTGGCGAAATATATGCAGCCTTGAGGTCGGCGTCGATGTATAAATTGCGAAAAATCAATTATGCCGAAAAATCCAAATACGCAGTAAATCTGGAGAAGGATGGCGACGTGATTGCGGCAATGTGCGAAGTCAAAGAAATCGAGAGCGACACAATCGAAGGACTTGAACTTATTTCATTTGAGTCATCACGCTTTGATGATTTGTGCATTAAGGGGTTGGTTGATTTGAGGCTGCTAAGAGCAGCAATATTCTCATTTCACCGATGTGCATGAGTCTTGCTCACTCGGCGCAACAAGCAAGATTTTGGCTCTCTGCCTGCAGAAAATTAGATGAATTCGGTAGTCAACCGGAAATAAGGGAAAAATGAAGCTGTCACACATTCATTCCATTCGGAATATTCCTCTCGCGCTGGTGCTCGCCGCCAGCACGCTACTCGCCGGCTGCGCCACCAAGCTGACCCAGCCCATCACCGGCTACACCTGCTGCAACCTGCGCCCGGACTACGGCTGGGTCTCCAGCACCAACATGCTGGGCGGCCCCATCGTGCCGTTCGGCGAACCGGCGGTGCTCGACACCATGAAGCGGGACCGCTACCTCTACGGCACCATCGGCAGCGACTATGTCTCGCTGCGCGATGACACATCGCGCAGCAGGGAAGACATGCTGCGCTGGGCGCGCCAGATCGTGGTGCCCGCCGACCCGAAGCTGACACTCGCCAACTGGAGTCCCGAGGTGCAGAAGGCCGTGTACTCCGCCAAGGTCATGGTCGGCATGACCCGGCCACAGGTGCTGATGGCGCTGAGCTATCCCTCGCGCAACGACACCAAGGACCTGAACGCCGGCAGCTGGCGCTACTGGACGGTGCAGGAAGACGAACCGGTCGATGTGCTCTTCGGCGCCGACGGCACCGTCAGCGGTTTCTCCGGCAAGTCGTCGGCGGTTCGCACGGTCGAGTTCAGGCGCTGATCATGATTCGTCTCACCCGCGTGCCTCGGCGCACGCGCATGGCGGTGGCCGTGGCCCTCGCCGCTTCTCCGTTGTGGGCGGTCGCGCAGCAGACCCCGACGACTCCCCAATCCTTCATCGAGCAACAGCGCCAGCAGGAACGCGAACGCGCCCTGCGCGAGCAGAACGAGCGCACCGTCGACCAGCGCCCGCAGGCCGCACCGCCCGCACCGGTGGCACGCATTCCCGAATCCGAAGCCCCGTGCTTCCGCATCGACCGCGTGCTCTTGGCCGGCGAGCAGGCTGAATTGTTCCAGTGGGCGGTCGCCGATCTGTCGGGCCCCGAGGGCAACGATTCCCCCCTCGGCCGCTGCCTGGGCACCGCCGGCGTGAACGTGGTGCTCGCCCGCGCCCAGCAGGCGGCGATCGCGCGCGGCTTCGTCACCACCCGGGTGCTCGCCGCGCCGCAGGATCTGTCCACCGGCACCCTGACCCTGTCGCTGGTGCCCGGGCGCATCGCGGCCATCCGCCTGACGCCGGATTCTTCGGCCACGCTGCTGGGCAGCGGCGCCTTGCTGGGGTCGGCCATTCCGGCCCAGCCGGGTGATCTCCTGAACCTGCGCGACATCGAGCAGGGGCTGGAGAACCTCAAGCGCGCCCCCACTGCCGAGGCCGACATCCAGATCGAACCCTCGACCGCACCCAACGCCAGGCCGGGCGACAGCGACCTGGTGGTCAAGTACGTGCAGGCCAGGAAGTGGCGCGTGGCCCTGAGCCTGGACGACAGCGGCACCGAGGCCACCGGCCGCTACCAGGCCGGCGCCACGGTGTCGGTGGACAACCCGTTCGGGCTGAACGACCTGTTCTATGTCAGCGCCAACCACAGCATCAACAACCATTTCCTCTCGGAGCCGAGCTACGGCACCGAGGGCCAGACGGTGCATTACTCGCTGCCGTACGGCTACTGGATGCTGGGCTTCACGGCCTCGAACAGCCAATACCACCAGAGCGTGGAGAGTTTCAACGGGCCGATCACCTATGCCGGCAAGTCCAACAACGCCGAAGTGAAGCTCTCGCGCCTGCTGTACCGCGACCAGAGCCGCAAGACGACGCTGGCGCTCAAGGGCTTTCGCAGGGAGTCGCGCAGCCTCATCGAAGATGAGGAACTGCCGGTGCAGCATCAGGTGGTGGGCGGCTGGGAGCTCGGGTTGAACCACAAGGAGTTCATCGGCGAGGCCACGCTGGAGGGCACGCTGGCGTTCAAGCATGGCACGGGCGGCTTTGGCGCCCGGACCTCGCCGCAGGAGATCGCCCACCGCGACAACCCCGCCGAGCCGCTGGACGGCACGTCGCGCATGAAGCTGTACACGGCCGAAGTGAGCCTGAATGCGCCGTTCAAGCTGGGGGCGCAGAAGCTGCGCTATTCGGGCTTGATCCGCGCGCAGTGGAACCGCACGCCGCTGATGTCGCAGGACCGGTTCGCCATCGGCGGGCGCTACACGGTGCGCGGCTTCGACGGCGAGACGAGTTTGATGGGCGAGCGGGGCTGGCTGATTCGCAACGACATCGGGTGGGCCATGGGACAGAGCGGGGCGGAGCTGTATGTCGGCGCCGACTACGGGCATGTGGGCGGGCGCTCGACGGCCGACCAACTCGGCCGCAGCCTGGCGGGTGCGGTGGTCGGGGTGCGGGGGCAGTGGAGCAAGTTGAGCTATGACTTCTTCATGGGGGCGCCGATCAGCAAGCCCGAGGGGTATCGCACGGCCCGGACCACCTTTGGGTTCAATCTGAACGCGAGTTTTTGATAGACGTTGAACCGCCGCGCGCCGAACAGCAGCGTGAGATCACCTCAGTACGCCTTAAGAAATCAAATTATTCAAATGAGAGGGAGCGCCATGAAACGCATCATCACCATCTGCACCATTGCAGTCATGCTCGTCGCTTGCGCCGGTCGGTCCAAGCAAGCGACCAATGAAGAGCCAGAGCCGCTGTCACATCCCCGGGTCGAGATCGTCTACAACGCAAAGTCCGAACTAGCAGTTCTGGATACCGGCGCGACGCCGACAGTCGGGCTCGGCGGTTTGCTCGGGCCTGTGGGAGTGCTGGTGGCGATTGGCGCTGACGTTGCCAGCCGCAGCAACTCGATGGACCAGGTCGCGAGCCGAAGCAAACGCTTTCAGCAGGCGATAGAAGAAAGCCAGGGCGAGTTGACGCTTCATCGGGAATACGCCGAACGCCTGGCCGAAGCCATGCGTGCGACAGGCCGAGAGGTCAAGCTCACACCGAGCAATCGCGCCACGGGCGCCGCGCGAAAAATGGAGCTCGCGGGCCTTACGGCTACGCCTGGCTATGAGGTGATGCTGCTGCGCATCACCGCCGGCTACGGAGCGCCCAGCTTGACCGCGGACTTCCGGCCGATCATTTCGGTGGAGTACGCACTGCGCGACGACAAGCTGCAGCCCATCACGTGGAACTCCGTCACGTCAAACCGGGGCGGTCCCACCTACTTTGCCTATGACACCTTGCTGAAGGAAAACAAGGCGGCATACGAGGGCATGCGCCAGGAGCTGTTCGCCACCGTCGGGCGAGTGATGAACAACGACTTTCCAAAACAGGAATAGCGGCGCTCGCTCCGCTCACCCCAACGCATACCGCGCCGCCCGCGCAATGCTCCCCGCATCCACCCCAAAGAACTCCCGAAGCGCCGCACGCGTATCGCTGCGGCCGAACCCATCCGTTCCCAGCGTGAGATAGCGGCGGCCTTCGGGCAGGAAGGCGCGCACGCTCTCGGGCACAGCGCGCACATAGTCGGTGGCGGCGATGATCGGGCCCTTGCTCGCACCGAGCTGCTGCGCGATAAACGGTATGCCGGCCTCTTTCTCGCCCGCAATCGCGCGCTGCTCGCAAGCCTGTCCGTCACGCGCAAGTTCGCTCCAGCTCGTCACACTGAACACCTCGGCCTCGATGCCTTCATCGGCCAGCAGCTGCGCAGCCTTGACGACTTCGGTGAGGATGGCGCCCGAGCCCATGAGCGTGACGACCTTCTTCGTTTTCGCCTTGCCTGAAGCCGGCGCATACACGCCGAAGCGATAGCAGCCGCGCAGGATGCCCGCCTCTGCGCCCTCCGGCACATCGGGCTGCGCGTAGTTCTCGTTCATGAGCGTGACGTAATAGAACACGTCCTTTTGCTCGACCATCATTTCGCGGATGCCCGCGTCGACGATGACCGCCATCTCGCCTGCAAATGCGGGGTCGTAGGCCTTGCAGCTGGGAATGGTCGCGGCCACGAGGTGGCTGCTGCCGTCCTGGTGCTGCAGGCCTTCGCCGCCGAGCGTGGTACGGCCCGAGGTGGCGCCCAGCAAGAAGCCGCGTGCGCGCTGGTCGGCGGCGGCCCAGATGGCGTCGCCCACGCGCTGAAAGCCGAACATCGAGTAGTAGATGTAGAAGGGCAGCATCGCGAGGCCGTGCACGCTGTAGCTGGTGGCGGCTGCCGTCCAGCTGGCAATGGCGCCGGCTTCGCTGATGCCTTCTTCCAGAATCTGGCCGTCGGTGGCTTCGCGGTAGCTCAGCACGGAGCCGATGTCTTCAGGCGCATAGCGCTGGCCCACGCTCGAATAGATGCCGACTTGCTTGAACAGGTTGGCCATGCCGAAGGTGCGCGCCTCGTCGGCCACGATGGGCACGATGCGCGGGCCCAGGGCCTTGTCTTTCAGCAGGTTGCCGAGCATGCGCACGAAGGCCATGGTGGTGCTCATTTCCTTGCCGGCCGCCGCTGTCGCGAACTGCGCGTAGCTTGCGATGTCGGGCTTGGGCACGACGTCGCATGCGGTCTCTCGGCGGGGCATGGCGCCGCCGAGTGCGGCGCGGTGGCTGCGCAGGTACTGCATCTCGGCGCTGTCTTCGGGCGGGCGGTAGAAGTCCATCGCAATGGCCTGCGCATCGGTCAGCGGCAGGTTGAAGCGGTCGCGGAATTCCAGCAGGTCGACGTCGCCCATCTTCTTGTGCGAGTGCGTGGTCATCTTGCCCTGCGCGGCGCTGCCCATGCCGTAGCCCTTCTTGGTGTGGGCGAGGATCACTGTCGGTTGGCCCTTGTGCGCGGCCGCCGCGGCATAGGCGGCGTAGATCTTCACGAGGTCATGGCCGCCGCGCTTCAAGCGGTCGATCTGCTCGTCGGTCATGCCTTCGGCCAGTCGCGCGAGCTCGGGGTTCTGGCCGAAGAAGTTGTCGCGGTTGAAGCGGCCGTCCTTGGCCGCAAAGGTCTGCATCTGGCCGTCAACGGTGTG
>Ga0307408_100002180_pt1 | contig 14013 bp, 8 predicted proteins | sample 322Cmetagenome_FD_202116 | JGI IMG/M metagenome (GOLD analysis project Ga0307408, IMG submission 202116) | Maize rhizosphere microbial communities from greenhouse at UC Davis, California, United States - 322HYB-C-3 | ecosystem: Host-associated > Plants > Roots > Rhizosphere > Soil | place: USA...
CGCCGCGCGTCGCACGTGACCGCCGATCGCGCCTACGACTATGTGTTGGGCTACACGGCGTTCAACGACGTCACGGCGCGCGACTTCCAGTTCGGCGACGGGCAGTGGCAACGCGGCAAGTCGTGTGACACATTCGCGCCGATGGGCCAGACACTCGTCACCGCGGACGAGATCCCCGATCCGCATACGCTGCGCATCTCGCTCACGGTCAACGGCACCGTGATGCAGGACTCGAACACGAGTCAGCTGATCTTCCGCGTGCCGGAGCTGATCGCGTTCATCACGGATAGCATCACGCTCGAGCCGGGCGACGTGATCGCGACCGGGACGCCTGCCGGTGTCGGGTTCGCGCGGAAGCCTCCGGTGTTTCTCCAACCGGGAGACCGGATGGAAGTCAACATCGACCGCATCGGAGGACTCGGGAACCCGGTCGTCGCGTCGCCGGCGTCGCGTCAGCAGACGCCTCAGGCGGTCGGCCCATCGGGCGAGACGATTCCGTTCGCATGACCCACTCGGCCGGCAACGACGAACGAATGACACACGCCGACATTGCCGCGCGTGATCCATCGTCGGGCGACGCCTTCATCGACTGGCTCCTCGATACCGACCCATCGATTCGCTGGCAGGTGATGCGCGACCTCACCGACACGCCGGCGCAGGTCATCGCGGTCGAGCGGTCGCGCGTTGCGTTGGAGGGCTGGGGCCTAACGCTGCTCGAGCAGCAGCGTCCCGATGGCCAGTGGGGCGACGGTGACGTTCACCCGTTCTGGTGGACGAACCTGTACACACTGCTGTTCCTGCGCGACCTGGGGGTCGAACCCGCGAGCGCGCGGGTGCGGGCGGCGATCGACCTCGTACGGGACAACGTCACGTGGGGCCCTGAGTTCGGAAACTCCCCGTTCTTCGAGGGCGAGGTCGAGCCGTGCATCAACGGTCGAGTGGTGGCGTTAGGCGCCTATTTCGGCGTGCGGAGTGATCGGCTTGTCGATCGGCTGCTGGGCGAAGAGCTCGCGGATGGTGGCTGGAACTGCGAGGCCGAGCGAGGGTCGGTGCGCTCGTCGTTCCACACGACGATCTGCGTGCTCGAGGGGCTGCTCGCATATGAAAAGGCGTTCGGTGCCGCGTCGGCGGTGACCGACGCGCGGAGGCGTGGGGAGGAGTATCTCCTCGAGAGGCGTCTCCTTCGGAGGTTGTCGACGGGCGAGATCATCAAGCCGGAGTGGACGCAGCTCGCGTTTCCGCCGCTCTGGCATTACGACGTGCTGCGTGGGCTGGACTATCTGCGTTCAGCTGGCGTACAGCCGGATTCACGAGTCGATGAGGCCATCGCGATCGTGCGAAAACGTCGACTGGGCGATGGCCGCTGGCCGCTCGACGTGCGACATCGTGACGCGCTTCATACGGAGTTCGCCGGAGAGGTCGGCGAACCGAATCGGTGGGTCACGCTTCGGGCTCGGCGCGTGCTGGATTGGTATACAGTGGCGATATGAGAAGGACTGAGCCGCTCCCCGATTTCACCTATCATCCGGACCCGCTCGGTACGGGCAGTGTCGAACCGTCGGATGCGACCTGCCAATGCTGCGGCCGGGCACGGGGCTTCATCTACACAGGGCCCGTGTTTGCCACGGAGGACCTCGAGTCGGCGCTCTGCCCGTGGTGCATCGCGGACGGCACCGCGGCGCAGAAGTTCGAGGCGGAATTCGTGGATTCGGCCGCGGTCGGCGGCTATGGCGAGTGGGTGTCCGTGCCGACGGAGGTGGCGGCGATCGTCTCCCGGCGAACGCCAGGCTTCAGTGGGTGGCAGCAGGAGCGCTGGTGGACGCACTGTGGCGATGCCGCGGTCTTTCTCGGAGCGGCTGGAGCCAGCGAGATCGCGGGCCCTTGGGCGGGCGCAATCGCGTCGCTGCGTGCGGACGTTGGCTACGACGACCTGACGTGGGCCGATTATGCCGCTGCGCTGGATAAGGATCGAGGACCGACTGCCTACGTTTTCCGATGCCGCCATTGCGGACAACTCGGCGGTTACAGCGACTGTCACTAACCCCCGTTGAAGATCCGCAGCGGCGGCGGTGCGTTGCCCAACCCCTTCTGCATCTCGGTGGCAACCAGGGAATAGGCGCGCACCCACGCGGCGCGGACCGCCGGCGTAAAGTGCTGGCCTAACGTGTCGACGAATGCCTGAAGCAGCGCCGCGCCCACGCTGTCGAAGTGATGGTGCAGGACACCGTACCGCGTGTGCCGGCGGCCGAGCGCCGCGACAGCTGGCAGCAGCGCGTCGAGGTCATCGAGCGCCTGGACGACGACCCCAAGCGTCTGCGCCAGCTTCCACCGCTGGATTGGCATGTCGACACCGTTGAAGAGCTGGGCCGCACCCGGGTCGATGACGAACAGGTGGTCGTAGAACCGCGCCGTGAAGGCGTCGGCGCGCTCGGCGATCATCGACCAGGAGGATCGAACGAGTCGGATCTCTTCGGGGGTCATGGAGGCGGTCTCCGCGAACGAACGACGTCGGTCGTTTCTCCCTGAAGAACGCATTCGTCCGATGGAGCCGGTCATACCTCCTAGCCCTTGGCCTTCCAGGCGGCGAGCACCTCCGCCTCCTTCGTCGGCGAAATGCCAGCCACCGCCCCTTCGAGCGTCGCCTTCTGCTCTTCCTCCGGCCGCGTTTTGTGCCACGCGAGCGTGTCCTTGGCCGTGAGCGAAAGCGGACGGAAGGTCAGGCCAGCCGCGACGGCTTTCGCGTTGCTGCGTCGCAGGAAGCCCCCCGTCGGGCCGGTCGGAGGAAGCCAGCACGGCATGTGACGCCATCCGCGAACGCCGTTCGCGGTCAGGAAATCGGCGGGCACCCAGGTGAACGTCGCGTTCGATCCGATCGCCGTCTTGATGCCGTTGAACACGTCGCCGATCTGCATGACGTTGCCAACGGCGTTGAACGTCCCCGTGACCTTCTGTTCCGCCAACCGGATCATGAACTCCGCCAGGTCCCGCGAGTCGATGAACTGCGTCGGGTCGTTAGGCGTTCCGGGTGAGAGCACCTCGCCGCCGCGATCGATACGCACCGGCCAGTACGTGAACCGATCCGACCGGTCGAGCGGACCGACGATGAGTCCGGGCCGGATGATCGTGTACGCCTTGCCGTAATGTTTGGCGACTTCCTGCTCCGAGAACGTCTTGAGCGCGCCGTAGTACTTCCCGGCGTCCTCGCGCACGGTCGTATACGGGTCGACGCCGTCCGGCATCGGCGTGGTGCCGTCGCTCTCGTCCTTATTCGGAACGCTGTTGTCCTTGTACACGGACATCGTCGAGATGAAGAAGTAGTGCCCGACGTTGCCCTCGAGATACTGCGCGGCGTTCCGCACCCAGAACGGGAACGTCGTCGGATTGTCGAGCACGACGTCGAACTTTTTGTCCTTGAGCGCGCTTGCATCCGCGCCGAGGTCGCCGACGAGCTGGTCGACCTTGCCCTTGAACATGTCGGGGCGTGTCTGATTGCGATTGAACAGCGTCACCTTGTGCCCACGGGCGAGCGCGTAGTTCACCTGCTCCGGTCCGGTAAACCCGGTGCCGCCGAGGATGAGGATGTTGAGCGGCGCGGCGGCCTTGCCGGGTGCGTCATCACGCGAGTCCGGGCGAATCAACGATGACGCGAGAGAGTTGCGCGTGTCGGCGAGCAGAAACGCGCCGCTCGTGACGGCAGCGACCTTGAGGAACTTGCGACGATCGGTTGACATGATGCTCCGCCTTGGTGGTACCGAGGGTGAGTTCGGCTTGCGGCCAAAGGTGCCGCGCGCAGCCGAGCGTGGCCAGACCTTGGCCGCCCTTCCAAAAGTCGGGGCTGGCGTGTCTTATTGCGGCGGCGCCGTTTGCGCCTGGTGCTGAGCGGTCGGCCACCGCCCCGGAGACACTGGATCGCATGAGCTCACCCGACAGCCACTCGCCGCCACAAGCCGCTCTCGGCGCGACCGTGGATGGTCGCTACCGGATCGAGCGCGAGCTGGGCGCGGGCGGCATGGCGACTGTCTATCTCGCGCACGACCTGCGGCACGACCGAAATGTTGCCGTCAAGGTGCTGCGTCCCGAGCTCGCGGCCGCAATTGGGGCGGAGCGCTTTCTGAGCGAGATCAGGACGACCGCGCGGCTGCAGCATCCGCACATCCTGCCGCTGCTCGACTCCGGCGAGGTCGCGGACCCGCGCGATGGCGCGAATGGCCGACTGCTCTATTACGTGATGCCGTTCGTTGCGGGCGAGACGCTGCGCGCCCGGCTCGAGCGCGAGCGGCAGCTCCCGATCGCCGACGCGCTCGGCATCGCGCGCGAGGTGGCCGACGCGTTGACCTACGCGCACGGTCACGGCGTCGTGCACCGCGACGTCAAGCCGGAGAACATCCTGCTGCAAGACGGCCATGCGCTCGTCGCCGACTTCGGGATCGCTCTCGCGATCCAGCAGGCTGGCGGGCAGCGGATGACGCAAACGGGTCTATCGTTAGGCACGCCGCAGTATATGAGCCCCGAGCAGGCGATGGGCGAGAAGTCGGTCGACCACCGCACCGACATCTACGCGCTCGGGGCCGTGACGTACGAGATACTCGTTGGCGAGCCGCCCTTCACGGGTCCCACGGTCCAGGCCATCGTGGCGAAGCTCCTCACTGACGAGCCGAGACCGCCGGGCGCGCTCCGGCGGAGCGTGCCGCCGGGCGCCGACGCAGCGGTGCTGCACGCGCTCGAGAAGTTGCCTGCCGATCGGATGGCGAGCGCGCGCGAGTTCGCCGCTGCGCTCGACGGCGACGGGTCATCGCTCAGGGGAGTGGCGACGCGGACGAGACAAACGCGCACACGCGCGCGCCGCGTGGACTCGCTCTCGCTCGTAGTGTCCGCCTTGGGCCTCGGTGCACTCGCACTCGCGGGATGGCAGTGGTTGGCGGCGCGGCGTGTGCCTCCGCAACCGACGATTCACTTTTCGGTCGACCTGCCGTCGGATCTGCGCGTCACGGCCCGCGAGCTGACCGGCCCCAGCGTCGCTGTGACGACCGACGGCATGACGATCGCGTTCGTCGCGACAGGCCGCGATGGCGTGCGGCGGCTGATGGTCCGCGAGGTGGGTGACATCGCGTCGCGACCCGTGCCCGGAACTGACGGTGCCTCGCAGCCCATCTTCTCACCCGACGGCCAATGGCTCGCGTTTTGGGCGGCGGGTCGGCTGCAGATGGTGGCGCTCGGTGGCGGCGCGCCGCAGGTGATCATGGAAATCCCGGAGCAAGCCGGCGTGGCGTGGCCCTCGCCCGACCAGATCGTCGTCGAGCGGATGGGCCGGCTGCTCGCCGTATCTCCCACGACGCATACGGTTCGCCAGCTCTCGACCCCCGACACGACTCAGCACGAGACGGCGCAGATGTACCCGGTGACCGTGGGCGACGGCGAACATCTGCTGTATTCCAGCTGGGGGCACGGCGGCGCCGAAGGCATCAAAATCGGCCTCATGTCGCTGCCAACCGGACGCTCCCAGGTTCTCGACGTCACCGCCGTGTCGGCGTTAGGCATGCTCGACGGGTCGTTGATCGCTGTGACGGGCAACAACAACATCGTCGCCGTACCAGTCGACCTCGCCCGGGGGCGTGTCACCGGTACGCCGCTGCCGGTGGCGAGCGGCGTCGCGGTTACCGCCGCCCGCGTGGGCAAAGCAGCGCTGTCGGCGGCCGGCACCCTCACGTACGTGAGCGGCGCGCACGAGTCGGAGCTGGTGCTGGTCGACTCCGCTGGCCGACGACAACCATTTCTGGCCGAGCGACGTGCGTACGGATTCCCGCGCTACTCGCCGGACGGACGGCGCATTGCGTTCACGATCGCGTCGGGAGGGTCGAGTGATGTCTGGATCTACGACATCGCGGCCGGGACGACGACACGCCTAACGAGCGGCGGCTCCGCGAACGAGCGGCCCGAGTGGACACCCGACGGCAAGCGCGTGCTGTTCCGAACGGACCGGGCGAACCTGTCCTCGATCTGGTGGCAGCCCGTGGACGGTTCCGACGCGGCAAAGCCGCTCGTGCTGAGCAAGTCGGCGCCCACCTACGAAGCGGTCATCACACCCGACGGCGCGGCGGTGGTGTACCAGACCGACACGAGCTCCTCGGATCTCGAGTATCGCATGCTCGCTGGCGACACGACACGGAAGCCGGTCGTGGCGACTCGCGCCTACGAGGAAGCACCCCGCCTTTCGCCCGACGGCCGTTGGATCGCGTACTCGACGGACGAGTCGGGCACGTATGAGGTAGTGGTGCAGCCCTTCCCCGGCCCGGGACCACGGACGCAGGTGTCCACCAATGGCGGAGTGGAGCCGGTGTGGTCACGCGACGGGAGGCGGGTGTTCTATCGGACCGGCCGGCGAGTCGTCGCGGCGACTCTCACAATGGCTCCGCGGCTCGGCGTCGCGTCACGCTCCGACCTCTTCGCTGACGTGTTCCTCCCTGCCACGTCCCCTCACGCGAATTATGATGTCTCGCCTGACGGGTCGCATCTCCTCTTCCTCGCCGGCGTAGACGACCAGCGCCTGATGGTCGTCTACAACTGGGCCGCCGAGCTGCGCAACCGGGTCCGGACGTCCAGCGGGCGGTGACCGGCGTTAGGCAGCGTCTGGCGCCACAGTGACCGGTCGCCATCGCGTTGGCTCATCGCGATTTGCAGCGACCGTCGCCTCCCTCAGCACGCCGATTCCGCTGACCTGCCCGCCTGCACGGCGCTCATTCAACGCGTGGACATCCGTGCCGCGCGGGCCAAATCGCTGGATTGGCATGATCTCACCCAGGGCGGCGCGCAGGCACATGGGACGAACCGGAAGTGGGCGCCGACAACCGAGCTGAACATTTAGGGCCGTAACCGCTTGCGGGCGGGCTCGCTTGCTCCCAGCTTGGGGCCAAGCGTTCCGCTAGTCCTCTGATTGCCTAACGCCAATCGCGCGAGGAGGAGCATACTCGAAGGGCGGGCGACCGCCTCTACCGACCCTGCCGGCTGCACTCGCGGACGATTCATCACCGACAGCCCAACTCATTATGCACTGCGTCGTCATGTTCCCTCGACGTGCGATGGTCGTCGCGTTGGCCGCTGCTTTCGGCAGCGGGACGGCTCTCGCGCAAGCCAATCAAACCCGCCTCACCGGCAAAATCACCGAGAAAGAAACAGGGCAACCCATCCCATTTGCACAGATCCAGATCGGCGGAACGAACCTGGGCGCACAAACGAACCAGGCAGGCGTTTACCTCGTGCGCGGTCTGCCCGCAGGCGCGCACACGGTGCGCGCGCTCGCGCTCGGCTATCAGGCCGGCCAGCAAAGCGCGACCGTCAGCGCCGGGCAGGAGACAAAACTCGATTTCGCGCTCGCCAAGGCCGCGTTCCAGCTCGAGGCGGTCGTCACGACGGCGACGGGAAACCAGCTCACGCGCGAGCTTGGCAACTCGATCGCGAAGATCGAGACCGCGAAGCTAGTGCAGGAGCAACCGATCACCGCAATGCAGGATGTGCTGAACGGCCGCGCAGCCGGCGTAACGCTCACCCAGTCGAACGGCACCGTTGGCGGCGGCGCACGCGTCCGCATTCGCGGCCTCAGCTCCGCTTCGCTCCCGAACGATCCGCTCGTGATCGTCGATGGTGTGCGCGTCGAGCAGGGAAGCCCCGACATCCAGCCGCTGTCGCAAATTGGACAGACGTACATCGGCGGCGGACGCCCGAGCTTCCTCAACAACCTCGGCGCCGAAGAGATCGAGAGCATCGACATCGTGAAGGGTCCGTCGGCCGCGACGCTCTACGGAACGCAGTCGGCGAATGGCGTCATCGTCATCACGACCAAGCGCGGGCGAGCGGGCGCGCCGCGATGGGATTTGTTCGTCACTCAGGGGATGAGCGTCGATCCATACGAATACCCCGGGCAGTACTACAACCTGGGGGAAACCACGGACGGCGAGACGACCGACTGTCTGAGCTGGCAGGAAGTGCAGGGGCTCTGCACGGTGCAGCAGCGCTACACGAAAAATCTGCTCGAGGACAAGGCGACGACGCCGTTCGGCACAGGGTATCGCCAGCAGTACGGCGCACAGGTCTCCGGTGGCTCTGACCAGCTCCGCTACTTCATCTCGGGCACGTGGGAGGCTGAAAGGGGACCGCTCAAGATGCCGGACAGCGAGGTCGATTCGCTCCTCCGCATTCGCGACGTGTCGACGATCCCGCCAAACCAGCGTAACCCGAACCAGCTGAAGAGGACGGGGCTTCGCGGGAACTTCAACTTCACGCTGAATCCAAAGACCGAGCTCGCGATCTCGAGTGGCCTCATCACGATGGACAATCTGCTTCCGCAGACGGGTGACAATTTGCAGGGCGTCATCGGCTCGGCGCTGTTCGGGACCGCGAATCCCGCCGCGCCCAACCAGTGGGGATTCGCCCCGCCACGTCAGGGCTTCTCGAAGGAAGTCACGCGCTCCCAGCACCAGTTCACGAACTCCGCGAACGTCAATTGGAGGCCCATCAGCTGGATTCAGACGCGCGCCACGGTGGGTCTCGACTACATCGTCTGGACCGATGATGCGCACGTGAACGCCGGCGAGGGATGTCAGATCTGCGGCATCGAGTGGCAGGGGCTTCGCGGCATCAACAAATACGACAACGGGAAGTATTCCGTCGATCTCGGCGCGACGGCGAATCGGAACATCAGCAATGATTTCACGTCGAAGACGTCGATCGGCGTGCAGTGGGGCCGCGAGAGTCGGGTGGCGACGTTCAACGACGCGCGCATTCTTCCTCCCGGCGGCTCGACGATCGATGCCGGCGCGCAGAAGCAGTCGGGCGAACAGACGGCAGAAGCAGTCACGCTCGGCGCCTATCTTGAGCAGCAGTTCGGGTGGCGCGACAAGCTGTTCGTTACCGGCGCGATCAGGCGCGATGAGAACAGCGCGTTCGGTAAGGACTTCGGTGCGGCGATCTATCCGAAGGCGACGGTGTCGTGGGTCGCGGCTGACAACAATTCGGCGCGCTGGCTCAACAACCTTCGTCTCCGTGGCGCGTACGGCCAATCGGGCCAGCAGCCCGACGTCAATGCGGCGTTCACGTACGTCGCGCCGGTGACGGCGACACTTATCGGCGGCGGTGTACCCGCGGTGACGTTCGGGTCTTTCGGCGGCCGCCTCGGCAACACGGATCTGAAACCCGAGCGGTCGCGTGAGTTCGAGGCGGGCTTCGATCTCACGACGGTGAACAACAGGATCAACCTGCAGACGACGTACTACGACAAGAAAACGACGGACGCGATCGTCCAGCGCGATCTCCCGCCATCGCAGACGGCAGGCGTCAACGTGTTCGACAACGTCGGCGTGGTAACCAACAAGGGACTCGAGGTTTCCCTCAACGCGCGCGTTCTCGACTTCACCGCCTTCCGCTACGACGCACAGGTGGAGGCCTCCTGGAACAAGAATCGACTCGAGTCGCTGGCGGAAGGCGTCACGCCGTTTGGTGGATTCGGCTATCGGAACGAGCCGGGGCAGCCGTTGTTCGCCGCCTACTGGCCCAGCATGACCGGGTACTCGGACGCCAATGGCAACGGTGTGATCGAGCCGGACGAAGTGCAGGTGACGAGCAGCTCGGTATTTGGCGGCAGCACGAATCCGACGCGGACGATTTCGCTCGTCAACACGATCGAGCTCTTGAAGGGCCAGCTCCGCCTCTCGGGACTTCTCGACTATCGCGGCGGGTACACGACCCATGAGATCAGCACCGGGTTTGCCTGCGGGCTCGGGCCGAATAACTGCCGCGAGATACACGACCCCAAGGCGCCGCTCCTCGATCAGGCGCGCGCAGTGGCCGTGGGTCGCGCGCTCGGAGCGTACTGGGAAAAGGGAGATTTCCTCCGGTTGCGCGAGATCTCGGCCGCCTATCAGCTGCCGCAGACTCTCGTCAAAGCGGCACGCGCACGCTCGATGAGTCTCGTTTTCAGCGCGCGCAACATGGGCATCTGGACGAAGGAATTCACGGGTTGGGATCCCGAGGTCGTAACGCAGGCCACGGATGCGAACCCCTACAACTTCGTGCAGCAGGGGCAGCCAAGGACGTTCATCCTCCGGCTCAACCTGGGCTACTGACATGCGACCCGACGCACCGACATCGAGACGACTGGAGCCACACATGGCCATCATAGGAAAACGTGCTCTCGCGATCGCGGCGCTCGCGCTCACCGGGTGCTCTTCTGATCGGGTTCTGCACGTCGAACGTCCGGACATCATCGACCCGACCGGGTTGAACAACCCCGCGGGCGTCACCGCGCTGCATGCGGGCGTGCTCGGCGACCTGGCGCAGTACATGGACGCCGCAGTTGGCATCAACGCCACTGTCGGGTTGTTCACCGACGAGCTCCGGTTCGGCGCGACGCCGCCGGAGATCAAGCAGTTCGATACTCGCTCACTCATCGAACAGAACACACTGCTGTGGCAAGTTTACGGCAACATCCAGCAGCTCCGCGGACAAGCCGATCGCGCGGCTGAGGCGCTCACGAGCGTCGACGCGGCGGACCCACGCATCGGCGAGATGAACGCGATCTCCGGGTTCTCCTACGTGCTGCTCGGCGAGTTGTTCTGCTCAGGTGTTCCGATCGGCAACATCGGAGAGGATGCGGACCCGATCCCGACCACCGAAGTGCTGCAAGGCGGCATCGCGAAACTGGACGCGGCGACTGCGGCCGCCGGGACCGATGAGGGGACCAAGAACCTCGCGGCTGTTCTGAAGGGCCGCGCGCTGCTCGACCTCGGTCAATTCGACGAGGCGGCGACGGCTGTTGCGTCGGTTCCGACCGACTTCACGTACACGACGTTCCATGCGGCGACGACGCCGTATCAGCAGAACGGGTACTGGGACTACATGTTCAACAGCGACGGACTGCTGGTGTCGGAGCGGGAAGGCACGAACGGAATGAACTACGCCACGGCGGACGATCCGCGTGTCCCGGTCACCGGCGATGGCTCGCCGTCGCGATTCGATGCCACAACGCCGCGATACTATTTCGCCCTCCTCACCGGGTTCGATTCGCCCTCGACGGTTGCGAGCGGTGCGGAAGCGCGGCTGATCGAGGCCGAGGCGCAACTTCGGGCCGGGAACACCGCCGCGTTCTTGCAGACGATCAACGATCTCCGGGCATTCCAGAACCTGGGCCCGGTGTCCGATGCGGGATCGCCGAACGCGAACGTTGATCTGCTTTTCCGCGAGCGAGCATTCACGTTGTTCGGCACGTCGCATCGGCTCGGTGACATGCGACGCCTGGTGCGCCAGTATGGACGTGACGCCGAGTCGGTGTTCCCGACGGGCGCCTATCACAAGGATGGGCTCACATTCGGGACGGACGTGAACTTCCTCATTCCGACGCCCGAGAAAAACAATCCGAAGTTTACCGGTTGTCTCAATCGCGACGCCTAATTGGGTCGAACGCAATACGACCCCGGGATGCTCGGTGCATCGACGCATCCCGGGGTTTCACCGCGTTTGGAGTAACGCCGCCGCCTCCTTCACCAGCGCCGCCTCTGCATTGAGCGCCTCCGCCACGCGCGCGATCTCGCCGTTCACGCTGCTCCACTCGCCCTGCTCGATCGCCTCACGAATCCCCGGCATCGTCTTCACGCCATAGCCGGTGTAGAACCCCGGCGCGTAGAGCGAGTGCTTGTACCACGGCCGGTTCTTGAGACCATCGCGCAGCATGAGCACACGCTCGGCTCTCAGCAGCCGACGGTTCACCTCGGCGAGGTTCGCCACCGCAGGCTCCGAAGGCTGACTCCCGTCCTGCGTTGCCGCGTTTCCGCCTGCATCGCGCCACGCGGCGTATGCCTTCTCGAAGGTCGCGGCCGCCGCGGAGAGCGAGTCCTGCGCGTCGAGGAGCGGACCAAAGTCGAACCGCGGCGGCGGCGTAACGAGACGCGGCGCGCCAACCGGGGCGCGAGGGTCGCGTACGATGGCGTACACGCTGTCGGTCACGCGCTGACGCTCCTCGCCGATCTCTTTCGCCCGGGTGTCACGCAGCTGCTGGAGCTCGTCGACGTACCGATGCGTCGTCTCCGCGAGATTCGTGAAGACGAACGGGAGCACGTCGGCGCTGGCCAGGCGCATCACCGTGGTCCCGACGGCCTGTGCCAGCGCGCGGCCATAGACGAACGTCGAGTCGCTGAAGTGGGTATACCAGTAGAAGTCGTCGTAGATGGAGTGGTAGATGCCGCCCTCGTCCTCGCCACCGTAGCCGAGGTTCAACGACGCAACGCCGAGGTGCTGGAGGAAGGGCGTGAAGTCCGAGCCGGAGCCTAACGCGCCGATCTTGAGATCGCCGCCCGCGCGCGCGTCCGGGCTCCCGCGCACCACCAACGCCGCCTGATTCCGCTTCCACGAGCTGACGTTCGATTCCGGATCGACGATGTCCTTCTCGACGCCGTTGATGAACGATTCGAGCGAGTGCGATCCCTCGACGCCGAGATACCCGCGGCCATTGGAGTCGGTGTTGAGATACGCGACCGCATGCGTGGCCAGCGAATCGGCGTGGGCCTCGGCCCATTCGGTCGAGCCGAGCAGCCCGGGCTCTTCACCGTCCCACGAGGCGTAAATGATGGTGCGCTTCGGCCGCCAGCCCTGCTTGTACAGCATGCCGAGCGCGCGCGCTTCCTCGAGCTCGGCCACCTGTCCCGAGATCGGGTCTTCGGCGCCGTTCACCCACGCGTCGTGGTGGTTGCCGCGAATGATCCACTGGTCGGCTTCTGTGGTGCCGGGGAGCCGCGCGATGACATCATAGAGCGTCTTGAGGCCGAAATCGAACTTGAGCTTGAGGTGAACGCGCGAGGCGCCCGGGCCGAAGCGGTACGTGATGGGGAGACCACCACGCCACCGCTCCGGAACGACGGGCCCGGTGAGCGCCGCGAGCAATGGCTGTGCGTCGCCGTACGAGATCGGCAACACGGGAATCTTCGTCAGCGTCGGGGCCTGCCTAACGTCCAGTCGCTTGGCGTCCTTCGTGGCACCCACGCCCGGGGTCAGCGGATCGCCGGGGTACGTCGGCATGTCGGCGACGCTCCCGCGCTGCGCGCCCTGCGCCGGACGCATTGGGCCCTTGGGGAACACGGCGCCGCCCCCGTAGCCATCGTCGGCGGGATCGGAGTAGATGAGGCAGCCGATCGCGCCGTGCTCCGCCGCGACCTTGGGCTTGATGCCGCGCCACGAGCCGCCGTACTTCGCGATCACGATCGCGCCCTTGACCGAGATGCCGCGTCGCTCGAGCTCCTCGTAGTCCGCGGGGACGCCGTAGTTGACGAATACCAGGGGACCGGTGACGTCGCCATCGACGGAATAGGCGTTGTAGGTGGGGAGCTGTTCGGCGCGCTGGGACGTTGTTGGATCGCCGGCGACCGTCGGCTCCTGCAGCACAGCCTTGTACGTCGTTGGCGCGACCATCTCGAGCACGCGCTCCGTGGGCGTGGGGAACAGCACTTCGAACGTCTCGATGCGTGCGTCCCAGCCGAAGCTCGCGTATTGGTCGCGAATCCATTCGGCGTTCTGCTTACCGTACGGCGATCCGACGTGATGCGGGCGCGCGGCGAGGCGCTGCATCATGTCGCGGAGCCGCGCTGGATCGGGGATCGCGCGGAATTTCGTTTCCCATTCCCGCTCCACCCGAGACGACTCGGCGGTGAAGCCACGGAGTGGCGCTGGTTCTGGCGCGGCGGGAACGAACGCGACCGCGCTAATGGCGATGATCGAAGAGATGAGTGGGCGCATGGGGCAAAGCTGGTGCGCGCGCGCGGGTGTGGCCAGTCCACTGCTGGCTCAGATAGCGGAATTTCGACGGCGCCCTTCGCTTCCCGCGGTTCGAGCCGATGGCTGATGGCTGATGGCTGGTGACTGGCCGGTTGTGGACCACCCTCGGCATGGCGACCTTCGTCGTGTCACGCATGATCGAGGGAGGCGGAGGGATCCATGAACGTCAAATGCTTCGGATGCGATGCACTGCTGGAAGCC
>Ga0307408_100002181_pt1 | contig 14008 bp, 13 predicted proteins | sample 322Cmetagenome_FD_202116 | JGI IMG/M metagenome (GOLD analysis project Ga0307408, IMG submission 202116) | Maize rhizosphere microbial communities from greenhouse at UC Davis, California, United States - 322HYB-C-3 | ecosystem: Host-associated > Plants > Roots > Rhizosphere > Soil | place...
GCTCGCGGAATTGATGCCGGTGTCGATGATGTAGGCCGTGACGCCGGTACCGTCGTTGGGGTATGTGTACGAGTTGTCCAGCGGAACGTTGCGCTGGTCGATGCGATCGAGCCCCCACGACGGAGTTGGCGCCTCTGTGCCGTCGACCGTGACGATCCCGTCGCGCTCGATGCGCGCGACATGTGGGTTACGCTGCAGCGCCGCAACCGCCGCATCCGGCAGGTTCGCCACCGAGAACCCTTTGAGCGCATAACGATAGACGTGCCTCAGCGATCCCCCGTGGGCCTTCACCAGTCCATTCGCCTGTCCACCGGGATCCGCCTCGTCGTCCCGAAACGTCACGATGTAGTCGTTCTGCCCGGCGGCTCGCGCCGCGTTCACACGATCTGGCATGGGGACCGTCGCCGGTGCCGGCGACGTGGAGTCCTGACAGGCGACAACAGCGAACATCACGGGAGCCAGGACCGCGTACTTGCGCATCATCTCTCCTCCGGGTGGGACAGCGACATCGAGCGCCAATTGTGACGCACGCTACAGTATGTCGCCCCGACCAAACGGTCCAGCGCCAATTAATCCTTTTTTATGGCCGACGCGGTCGTTCTGACCGAAATGCCCTGTTGGCAACTCCCACCCAGATCCATCATCCTCGCCCCGATCCCCTTCCAACACCCCTCGTTATGCGCGTGAAACTGGTCGTCATGGTACGGGCCGGCTTTCTGGGTCTCTTTCTCGCCCACTCCCCCCTGGTTGCACAAGAACCGGTGGCGTGGGGAGTTAGCTCACGTGACGCCATAGAGTTCCATACGTTCTCGATCGCCGCGATCGACCCGCGGACCGGCGAGGTCGGCGTGGCCGTGACGACCCGGGTGCCGTGTGTCGGGAACGGAGTTCCGTGGGTTCGGGCGGGAGTCGGCGCGGTCGCGACCCAGGCCAACACGCGAACCCAGTATGGGCAGATCCTGCTCGATGCCATGGCGAAGGGGGAGGAACCCGCCAAGGCCCTCGCGCGCGCGCTCGCGGCCGACTCGCTGGCCGCGTCGCGCCAGGTGGGCGCGATCGCGGTCAGCGGCAAGAGCGCCCAGCACACCGGCGCGAACAACAGCCCGTGGGCGGGAGGTCACGCGGGCACGAACTACGTCACGCAGGGCAACCTCCTCGTGGGGCCGGAGGTCGTCGACGCCGTTGCCGCATCGTTCGAAGCGAGCGATGGAACGCCACGACATCTCGCGGACCGGCTCATCGACGCGATCGCCGCGGGCTACGCGAAGGGTGGCGACGCGCGCAAGGGACGTACGCAGTCGGCAGCGGTGATGGTCGCCGATTCGCGACCCGGCCGCTCGCGCCGCGCCGACGGTATCACCGTGAACATCAACGTCTGCGAAAACCCCGAACCCGTCGCCGAGCTGCGGCGCATCTACAACACGATCTCGCAGACACTCGGCTACCGGCAGCTGGAGCAGTTCAGCGGCAACGACATCTGGCAGCTCAAGGTGATGCTCAACGCGCTGGGCCTGTTCCGGCCTAACGAAAAGGAGCTCCGGCGCGACGTTCCCGACGCGCTGGTCTACACCGCGGAAGCCATCGCGGCGGTCGACGCGTTCCGGGCAACCGAGCGCCTGTCGCTTCCGGCGTTAGGCTCGCCGCCCGGTCTGGTGGACGAGGACACCGTGGCGCGCCTGTGGGCGGCGCTCGCGCGCGCGGGGAAGGCGGACTCGGTGAGGCAGTCGCTGCTCGAGACTGTGGCCGTCCGTAGGTAGCCGGGGACTAGGGACTGGGGACTAGGGACTGGGGACTCGGCCAGGAGGCTTCTACCGCCGAGCAAGCCTCCTCGCCGGTAATAGCATCCCCGCCGAGTCCCCAGTCCCGATGTCCCCGGCAACCAGTCCCTAGTCCCCAGTCCCGCTGATAGAATAGGTCATGGATTCGGAGTCCGGCGCTTCGGCGCCGCGCGCGCTCACCGCGCCCGTCGATTCCGCGCGCGTGGTGCTCGACCGCCAGCGCGATCGCGCCGAGCGCATGCTCAATCGCGCGCGGCTCATCGTGCTCGTCCTGCTCGGGATCGCCGCGCTGGTCTACGCGCCGAGCCTCACGTCGGCCCTCAACTGGGTCAACGTCTCCGTCCTCGTTCCCATCCTCGCCTGGACGATCCTGCAGGGCGAGCTATTCTACCGGCTTCCGAAGCTGCCGGTCTGGATCGGCGTGGCGAACCCCGTTGCCGACATCGCCGGCGTCACCGCCATCATCGGCGGGTACGCGTTCGCGCAGTCGGCCACGCTCGCGCTCAAGACGCCGATCTTCCTCATGTATTTCGTCATTCTCGCCGCGCTGCCGATTGCCGCGTCGACGCGCAAGGCGGCCGCCGTCGCGTGCATGACGTTCTGCTGCTATGGTGCGCTCGTCGCATTTTTCTTTGCCACGGGGCGACTTCCTACCGTGTTCAATCCAGTCGCGGCAAGCCAGGCGGCAGGCGTTTCCCCGCTCGACGAAGGGGCGAAGCTCCTGCTCCTCGCGATGGCCGGCGCGATCGCGACCTACGCCACGAACTGGCAGGAGCGTCTGGCGACGAGCTTCTCTCGCGCCACCGAGGAGCGCGAACAGCTCGAGGCACGGCTCGCTCGAGCTCAGCTCCAGAGCCTGCGGCTCCAGCTTCATCCACACTTCCTGTTCAACACGCTGAACACGATCAACGCGCTCATCGGCACCGACCGGCACGCGGCCGAGCGCGTGATATCCGGCTTGAGTGAGCTGTTGCGCATGTCGCTGAGCAGTGCCAGCGAACAGGAGGTCACGCTCGCCAAGGAGCTCGAGCTGCTCGCGCACTACATTGAGATCCAGCAGATCCGATTCCAGGACCGGCTGACGGTCAACTTCCGGATCGATCCCGACGCGCGATTTGCGCTCGTGCCGAATCTCATGCTGCAACCGCTCGTGGAAAACGCGATCCGACACGGCATCGCACCGCGCGCGGCGCCAGGCCACGTGATCGTGACCGCGGCACGACGCGCCAACCGGCTCGAGCTGAGCGTCGTCGACGATGGCGTCGGCGAAAAAGCGAGTCGCGATCATCGCGACGGTGTTGGGCTCGGCAACACGCGGGCGCGATTGCTCTCGCTGTACGGGAGCGACCATCGCTTCGAGGCCAGCGGCGGATCGACGGGCGGGTTTACCGTTCGCATCGAGATTCCGTATCGCACCGACGTCTCGACGAAGGATCTCTCACGTCGCGAGTCGCAGTACGAGGCACTGGTATGACGGAGCTCGATCCGCGCTCGCTTGTTCGCGCATTGATCGTGGATGATGAGCCGCTCGCGCGTGCACACCTCAGGTCTCTCTTGCGCGAGCGTGGTGACGTCGACGTCGTCGGCGAGTGCGGCGACGGGCGATCCGCGATCGATCAGATCAAGCGGCTCACCCCCGACCTCGTTCTGCTCGACATCCAGATGCCGGAGCTCGATGGGCTCGAGGTGATTCGTGAGGTGGGCCCTGAAGCGATGCCCGCTGTCGTGTTCGTGACGGCGTACGACGAGCATGCGCTGGCCGCGTTCGAGGTCCACGCGTTCGACTACATCCTGAAGCCCGTGAGCCGGCGGCGTTTCACCCAGGCGATCGATCGCGTCGTCGGGCTCATTCGAACCGACGTGAAGGATCGGTCACTGGCGGATCGCCCGCTCGCGGCGCTCATCGAGGCGATGCGCAGCGAGCGCTCGGCGCTCGATCGCATCGCGGTGAAGGCGGACGGGCGGGTGCTGTTCATTCGCGTTGGGGAGATCGACTGGATCGAGGCGGACGACGATCTGGTTCGCATTCACACCGGTAAAGCGGTGCACTCGCACCGCAGCACGCTTACGCATCTGGAGGAGCGGCTTCCCGCGTCGAAGTTCCTGCGTGTGCACCGGTCGACGCTCGTGAACGTCGATCGCATCCGCGAGATTCAGCCGTGGTTTCAGGGCGACTGGGTGCTGATTCTGCACGACGGCACGCGGCTTCACTCGGGGAAGAGCTACCGTTCGAAGGTCCGCGAGTACATCGAGCGCTTGACGTAGATTCCCCTCGCCCCGTTGCTGGTGCCCTTCGCCGCATGTTGGAGGGCGCTCACCGTTGTCATGTTGTCCGGGGTCCTCACGGCGGCGCACGTTTCCCGGTGAAGGGTTCGCGCCGGCACGTGAGAAGCTCGCGTTGTCGCGGCGCATCTGTGTGTCGCGAGCAGCGCGAGTAGGGTTGTCGACTCGAATCATTGGGGAGGTCTTATGCAGAGAGCACGTTTCCTGGCGGTTGCGGCGCTTGTGGCGTTCGCGGGCTGCGGTGGTGGTGGTGGTGATGATGGCGGCGGCGGAACAGGGCCCGCGGTATTCACGTCGCTGAGCGTGACGCCAACGGCCGTGAGCGTTGTCGTGAACGGTACGCAGAATTTGACCGTGGCGGCGAAGGACCAGAACAATGCGACGATGAGCGGACTCACGACGACGTTCGTCTCAAACGACCTGTCCGTCGCGACAGTGACGACGGCTGGTGTGGTGACTGGTGTCGCCGTTGGGACGACGACGATAGCGGTGAACGGAACGATCGGCACCGTGACGAAATCGCAAACCGTCAACGTGACGGTGTCGACGCCTGGTTCCAGCGCGACCGTGGCCGCGACGACCGGTAACACCTTCGATCCTTCCAGCGTCACCATCACGGCGAACGGCCAGGTGAGGTGGAACTTCGCCAGCGTAGGACACAACGTGACGTTCGACAACGCCAGCGCCGTCACTGGAGGCAATATTGCCACCACCGCGAATGGCTCCGCCTCGCGCACATTCCCGACAACGGGCACCTATCCATATCACTGCACAATCCACGGTGGGATGAACGGTGAGGTCATAGTGCAATGATTGCCGCGCGTTGCGCGCGCCGCACGCCGCGGCGGTCTCGCTTGCGGCGAGTCGGGAGGCGACAGCGCGCGCACCGCGGTTCACACAACGGACCAATCATCGGATGTCTCGTCACCGCGTTAGGGCTGCCGACGGTCGCCCATCCCATCGCGGCGCAGGAGCGTGAGCTCAGGAGCTATGGCGCCGGTGCGCCCGAAGCGAAGCTCATGGTGTTTTACTCATCGTCGATCGCCTTCTCGCCCATCGGCGTGCCGTGGGGCGCAACGGGGCTGTCGGCGATGGCCGTTGCGTCCGGTCGCGCGATCCCGCGGACCGAGCTCGCGATCGAGGTCTCGTACATCCCCCGGCTTTCCGCCGACCAGCGCACGGTGGGCACGGACAAGCCGGAGTCGACGAACCTCGCGCCCCTGTTCCCGCGGCCTCGGCTCGGGATCCGTCTCCCGTGGGGGCTGGGGCTCGAGGGGAGCTGGATTCCGCCGGTTCGCGTCTTCGACGTCAAGGCAAACGTGATCTCGGCGGCGGTGTCGCGTGCGTTCGCCGTCGGGTCCGGTGTCCGCCTAACGCCGCGTCTCTCCGTTCTCACGGGGCGCGTCGAAGGGCCGATCACCTGCAATCGGGACGCCGCCAACAAAGGCGACCAGTCGCTCATGACGTATTACACGTTCGTCTGCCACGGCAACGACAGCCGGGACTACTTCGACCCGAGACACGTCTCGGGCGAGCTGATCGTGGCGCGAAGCTTCGCGAACGGCCGGTGGGAGCCGTACCTGACAGCGGGGGCACGTCGCGAGCGCACACGGTTCGACGTCGGTGTGATTCGCGACGACGGCTCTCGCGATCTCGACAACCCGATCCTCGAGGTGAAGACGGCGCGAGCGTACGGAACCGCCGGCGCGTCATGGATCGCGCTTCCCCGCACGCGACTGTCGGGAGAGCTGTTCTACGCGCCGGGGAGTGCGTTCACCGTGCGAGCGTTCGCCGGGGTGCACCTGTGGTGACTCCGGCATTCGGCACCGTGATGCGCGCGCACGCAGCCGCCCGGCTTGGCGTCGTGGCGGTGGCGTTAGGGTGCGCCGACTTCGAGACGCCCGTCGATCCGACGGGCGGAGCACCGGATACCCTCGTGCCGACTCCGTCCTTCGCGACGAACGTCGCGCCGATCTTCCAGAAGCGATGCGCCGCGGGTGGATGTCACTCCATCGCGACGCATCAGGCGGGGCTCACGCTGGACTCCACGCAAGCGTACGAGTCGATCGTGGGCGTACCATCGACGTTGCAGCCGTCGGCCAAGCGGGTGGTCCCGCTCGCGCCGTCGGACTCGTGGCTCGTGACCATGATCAGCGCCGACGACGCGGCGCGTCAGGGGCTGAGCCGCATGCCGCTCGCGACGCAACCGCTCACCGACAATCAGATCACGACGATCATTCGCTGGATCGAACAGGGGGCGTTGCGAAATTGATGGACCCCGCTGGACCGATGCCGGATAGCAGCCGGCCAACACCGAGCGCTGCACGCGCCGGACGACGCCGAGCCGGCGCACGGGATGGGCTCGCGGCCAGTCCCGAAAGCTGCTGGGCGTGGCTGGCCGAGCTTGGCACGTCGCCGATCCGCCTAACGCCCGACAACGTCGCCGTATCGATGTCGGTGCGGTGGCTGGGCGGGATGATCGTGCGCGGCCGCTTCACGGACGTCCGGGGCGCGATTCACCTGCCCATCGATGACGACGACACGGTGGCCGTGACGGTCGAGGTGTACGCCGACAGCGTGCGGACCGGCATCTCGCTTCGTGATCGCCATCTGCGCGGGCCGTTATTTCTCGACGCGGCGCACCACCCGACGATCATGTTCCGCGGTGCCGACGTGATGCGGCTCCCGACCCACATCGCGGTGCCGGGCTCGCTCACGATTCGCGGCATCACCCGCACCGAGGAGCTCCGTTGCTCGATCGCGCGCACCGCGACGGGCCGCGAGTTGCTCGCTGACCTCACGTTGTCGCGCCGGGCCTACAACGTGGGCGTGCCCCGCGGCTTGCGCCGGCTCGACCCGCTGTTTGTCGTCATCGGGGACGAGGTCCGGATTTCCATTCGGGTTGCGCTCTAGCGCACTGGCGATTCTCGCCGACACGAACACAACTGAACCGCAGAGACGCAGAGGTCGCGGAGAAACCCCCTCGGGCGGTTCTCTGCGACCTCCGCGTCTCTGCGGTTCAACGCGAGGTCAAGTCGCCCGACGCTCTCCGATTTGGCGCATGTGAAACGGATCGCCGTGGGCGGTGCAATCGGAAATCAGCTTTCTATCGCTGCCTCAGTTTCCGTCCGGCCGCGCGCTGCGACGACCCAGCTCGTCTCCACAATTGAGTCCCGCACGCCGTAGATGACGTCGTTCAGATGAACCACGACGCAGACATGGTTGGGGATGATCCGGATCTGATCGCCGACCTGCGGGTTCCAGTCGGACTTCGAGAGGTCGAGGATCCCGTGCTCCTCGGACATCCGCGCGACCACGACGTCGGGGTGGTCCATCACGACCCCGAAGCCCTCGCCGGCGACGCCGCGCATCGGCTCGCGACCTAACGCCTTCGACCCCGCATCGATCACCGCCTGGCCCGGCACCGCGCGGCTCACGACCGTCGCCAGGACCGTCAGCGCGCAATCCTCCCACGCACACGCGCCCAGCTCCGCCGTCGTGCGATCGTTGTAGACGTACGTCCCCGGACGGACTTCCGTGACCGCTGGCACCTCGTGCATTCGCCACGCCGTCGGCGTCGACCCCCCGCTCACCACCCGCGGGTGCACGCCCGCACGATCCAGCTCGGCGATGTACACGCCGAGGTCCGCCCGTAGCCGATCGATGTTCGCGTCCTGTTCCTTCACGTGCTCACGCACGTGACCAGGATAGAACGCGATGCCCGCGTAGTTCAGCGGCGGATGCTGGAGGATCTGCTTCGCCAGCGCCACCGCGTCCGCGGGACTCTGGACCCCCACACGGTGCATCCCGAGGTCGATCTCCACGTACACGTCGACCTCGCGCTGCGACACCTTGCTTGCCGCGGCGAGCTGACCTAACGCGGCCGTCGAATCGAGTGCCACCGTCAGCTTCACCTGGTGCGGGATGTACATGACGCGCGCGAGCTTCGTCGCACCGACGAGCGGGTACGCGAGCAGCAGGTCGTGCGAGACGTCGCCCATGACCTCGAGCTCGCGCGGCGTCGCGCACGTAAGCCCGACGGCGCCCAAACGAATCTGGTCCGCCGCGATGCGCGGCGACTTGTGCGTCTTGACGTGCGGGCGCAGCGCCAGCCCGTGGAGAATGCAGTACGACGCCATTCGATCGAGATTATGTGCCAACCGGTCGAGGTCGACGACCGGCGTAGGCGTTTCGAGGGTAGAAAGCTGCTTCGGTGGTTCCGCGGGTTCGAGCGTGGGAAACGGCGCTCGCCGCTGAGTCGTTGATCGCTTCATTCAGAGATTGTCCGCGCTGGAAATGAAAATCCGGATTGCCACCGCGCGGGCGGCCTGGCTCAATGCGACGCAATATGGACCCAGAACCGGTGATGGGTTAGAGCAAACAGATTACCGGATCAGATTGTGACGGGGATCAGAGCCCGTTTGGCCGAACGGCTCGCTCGCACGCCGCGAGCGCGACGTCCACGAGCAATGCCAGCACGGCGGCCGGCACGGCTCCGCTCAGGATCAATCCGGTGTCGGAGAGCGCGAGCCCGGTGACGATCGGCTCGCCGAGTCCGCCCGCGCCGATGAATGCCGCAAGGGTCGCCGTCCCGACGTTGATCACCGCGGCTGTCCGCACGCCGGCCATGATCGTCGGTGCCGCGAGTGGAAGCCGCACCAGCCGCAGCACCTGGGCTGGCGTCATCCCGAGCGCGTGCGCCGCGTTCACCGCGACGGGGTCCGCATCGCGCACACCTGAATACGTGTTGCGAACGATGGGGTAGAGGGAGTACACGAACAGCGCCACGAGTGCCGGCACGATCCCGATCCCAAGCAATGGAATCATGAACGCCAGAAGCGCGATCCCGGGAATCGTCTGGAGCAGTCCCGTCACGCGTACGAGCGGCTCCGCCAGGCGTCGTCGGCGCTCCAGCACCAGAGCGAACGGGATCGCCACGAGCGCTGCCGCGACGAGCGACACGGCCGAGAGCACGAGGTGCCGCCATGTTCTGCGCGCGAGCGCGCTGCGCTCGTCCACGATGGCGCGTACGAACGAATCCCACGCGGACAACCGTCCGGCCGGCGCGCGTTCAGCCGGGGTTGTGGCTCGGGCGGCACTCCCCACGCCTAACGAATCCAGGGCGGAACGCGCGACCGTGCCGACCGAGACGCCATCGACCTCGAGCCGCTGGTTGAGAGCGCGCATCATCGCGCCGTCGATGCGGCCGCTCAACTCGGCCAGCGCGGCAATGGCCCGAGGGTCATCCCGCGCGAGCGCCGAGCTCACGAGCGCCGCCGCCTGATACGGCGGGAAAAAGCCGCGATCGTCGGCGAGCACTACGAGGTCGTACCGCGCGATGAGCCCATCCGTCGAGTACCCGTCGATGACGTCGACGTCGCCCGAGGCGAGCGCCTGGTATTTCACGGCGGCGAGAAGGGGACGCACCTCACGAAACGCCAGCCCGTACGCGCGTGAGAGGCCCGGCAAGCCGTCATGGCGGCCGATGAAGTCCGCCGTGAAGCCTGCACGGAGCGACGGCGCGACCCTCGCGAGGTCCGTCAGCGTACGCAGGGAGTATTGCGTCGCGGTCTCGCGCCTAACGCTGATCGCATAGGTGTTCTCGAAGCCGAGTGGCGGAAGCCAGGTAACGCCGAACTGCCGGCGGAACTCGGTCGCCACATGGGTGAACGCCTGGGCGGGGGTGAGACGCGTCGTGTCACCGAGGATCGCGAGCAGTCCCGTGCCGGTGTATTCGGGATACACGTCGATCGAGCCGTTGCGCAGGGCCGCGAACGCGATCTCGGTCGCGCCGAGCCCCGGCCGCCGATCCACCCGGAAGCCCCGTGCTTCCAGGAGCTGGGAGAACATCTCGCAGAGAATGTACGATTCGCCGAACGGCTTGGAGGCGACCACGATCGGGCGGGCGCGCGGAGCGCCCTGCGCCAGCGCGACGGCGAGTGCCAGAGCGACCAGGGGCTTCATGCGTGCCGGTCGAGTCGATGAAGCCCGGCTTTCTCCACGAGACGCGCCACGTACGTCGTCGCCGGCGACCCGAGGATGTCACCGGGTTCGCCGATCTGCTCGATGGCCCCGGCTCGCATTACCGCAATGCGGTCGGCCAGTCGCCGTGCCTCGAACAGATCGTGCGTGACGAGCACGCACGTCACGGGGCGCTGCTTCCGAATTGTGATGAACATCTCCTGAAGGTCGGCCCGTGTGATGGCGTCGAGGGCGCCGAATGGCTCATCGAGGAGGAGCACCGTGGGCCGTGCGGCCAGCGCCCGCGCCATCGCGACTCGCTGGCGCTGTCCGCCGGAGAGTTGCCGCGGGTATCGACGGTAGAAGCTGCCGTCCGTGAACCCCACGAGGCCCATGGCCTCGCTGACCAGGGCGTCGGCGTTAGGTATCCCGATCAGCCACGGCACGAGCTCCACGTTCCGACGCACCGTCCAGTGCGGCATGAGGCCGCCTTCCTGCATGACGTAGCCGATGTGGCGCCTGAGCTCGACCTCGTCTGCCTGCCGGACGTCCGACTCGTTGACGGAGATTGCGCCGCTGTCGGGTTCCACGAGGCGGTTGAAGCACCGAAGCAGCGTGGTCTTGCCCGACCCGCTCTCGCCGACGAGCGCCACGCATTCCCCGTCCGCCACGTCGATCGACACGCCGGCGAGCGCGTCGACGGGGCCCGCGGGCGTCGCGTACCGCTTCATGACGTCTCGGGCGGTGAGTGCCATTGGGCCGAATATGCCGTGCGGGGAACTCCCGGGTCAGATCAAACGGCTCACCTTCCCAATCCCACGGCCCGGTTCCCTATTGGTTCAGACTGCGGTCGATCTGTCCTGACGTGAACCGATGACCGGAAACCAATGACTCACGACTCGGAACCGATGACTCGCCAAGACACCTCGTGATGTCTGCGCGAGTTATCGGTATTGGGCCGTGGGTCATTGGTTTTCCGTCCTCGGTCATACAGTTCCGAAAGCGCGCAACCCTCCCGGCGCAAGACGTGTCAACCAGGCAAGTCAAGAACAGACCGGTATTTCCGAGCCGAAGACCCGAGTGGATGAACGTCAACTGATCGCCGCGGCAGTGGCTGGTGAGGTCACAGCGCAGCGAATGCTATATGACCAGCACGTCGATCGAGTCTACCGCCTGGCCTATCGCCTGGCAGGGGAAGACGAGCTCGCGCGCGACTTCACCCAGGAGACGTTCATCCGCGCGTTCCAGCGGCTCAAGGACTTTCGCAGCGATTCGTCGTTCGGGACGTGGATTCACACGATCGCCACGTCGGTGTCGCTGAACGGGCTCCGAAAGGTCAAGAAGTTCAGGACGCGAGAGTCTTCGCTGGACGATGCACTGACGATCGGCGCCGTCACTCGACGCGCCGAGCCGGACCTGAAGGAGCGGCTGAGGCAGGCGATCGACAACCTGCCCGAGGGATACAGGACCGTGTTCGTGATGCACGACGTGGAAGGCTATACGCACGAGGAGATCGCGGCCGCGCTGGGCGTCCAGCCAGGCACCTCCAAGGCGCAGCTCTTCCGGGCGAGGGCCAAGCTCCGCGAGGCGCTTGCCGACTTTGCAGGAGAATGGGTGTCATGAGCGACGAAGACCGAATGGATGCGTTGCTGCGGCAGCTGGCGGCGGACGAGTACAACCGCCCGCCCGAGATCGTTCCGCGCGAACAGATGTGGGAAGCGGTTCTCTCGGGAATCGGCGGGAGCGCAGCGAAGCTGGGCAGATGGGAATCGGGAATCGCGCGAACCGGGAGCGGGGAACAGGGAGCCGTGCTTCCGTTCCACAAGCGAGTTCCGCGCTGGGTGTACTACGCGGTTGCCGCAGCGCTGCTGCTCGCGCTGGGCATTCAGGTCGGCCGGCTCTTGGGACCATCACCGGCGCAGCAGCTCGCGCCGCGAACCACTCAACCGGACTCGTTAGGCCCGACGCGCGTCGCCCCCGAATCGGTGTCGATCGGTAACCCGCGCAGGGACATGGCCGCCACCGATGGCCGCAGTGACAACGGCGGCAAGGGATCGCCACCGCCGAAAGGCAGTGGCCCCGAACGCCAGATCACGCCCGACGCCGGCGACGACATTCGGGCTCGCGCGTACACCGTGGCTACGGCCCAGCATCTCACCGAAGCCGAGGCAATGCTCACCTCGTTCAAGGGCGATCTCTCGCAGGGTCGCATGGACGCGGAGATCTCGGCCTGGGGGAAGGACCTGCTGTCGAACACGCGACTGCTTCTCGATTCACCCGCGGCGCGCGACCCGGTTCGCCGCAGGCTGTTGCAGGACCTCGAGCTCGTGCTCGTTCAGATCGTTCAACTGTCTCCGAACTCCTCGGCGCGCGATCGCGACCTCATCAAGGGCGCGCTGACCGACGACCAGGTGCTGACGAGACTTCGCACCGCGATTCCCGTGAAGGGAACGTGAGGAACTCGACCATGAAGATCATCTCGATTGCTGCCGCGATGGCGCTGGCAGCAACCCCGGTATTCGCTGCCACCCAAGTTGGCACCTCGTACGAGCGCTCGGTTCCCGCGCGCGAAGCTCGCGCCGCACGCGCCGACCTCGGGTCGCCAAGAGCCGGCCCGGAGCTCCCGGAGCTCCAACAGGGCGACCCCGCCGACTCGCTTTATCGGCGAGCACGCGAGGCGTTGAACCGCCGGAACTACACGCAGGCGGCGGATCTCTTCCGCCAGGTGACCTCGCGCTACCCGAAGTCGCCGTCGGCTCCGTCGGCGATGTACTTCCGCGCGTTCTCGCTCTACCAGACGGGGAGCGTCGATCGGATGCGCGAGTCGCGTGACGTGCTGGCCTCGCTCGAGAAGACCTACCCTAACGCGGATCTCGCCGACGCGAAGACGCTGCGCACACGGGTGTGCGGCGAGCTTGCGCAGCGCGGCGACGCCCAGTGCGCGGCGGAGGTTTCCAGGATCGCGAAGGGGAGGGAGACCGGATCGGGGCAAAGTGCAGCCACGAGCAGTCAGGGTGCGCGATGCTCCGAGGATGATGACGACGAGCGCGTTGTCGCGCTGAACGCGCTGCTGCAGATGGATTCCGATCGCGCCATGCCGATACTCAAGAAGGTGCTCGAGCGCCGGGATCCATGCTCGTACGTGCTGCGCCGGAAGGCCGTATTCCTCGTCTCGCAAAAGGGCGGTGAAGAGGCTGCCGACATCCTCATGCAGACCGCCAAGACCGACCCCGATCAGGAGACGCGCGAGCAGGCCGTGTTCTGGTTAGGCCAGGTCCGTTCCGAACGGGCCGTGCCGCTGCTCGAGGACCTGCTCAAGAACTCGAAGGACAAGGAGACCAAGGACAAGGCGCTGTTTGCGCTCTCGCAACAGAGCTCGCCCAAGGCCGGCCAGATCCTGCGCGACTTCGCCGAGCGTGAGAGCGAGGATGAGGAGCTGCGCGAGCAGGCGATCTTCTGGCTCGGCCAGAAGCACTCCGAGGACAACGCGAACTACCTCAAGGGGCTCTACGGCCGCGTAAAAGCGGAGGCGCTCAAGGACAAGATCATTTTCTCGCTCTCACAGCAGCGTGGCTTCGGCAACGCCGAGTGGATCATGCAAATCGCGCTCGACCCGAAGGAGAGCATCGAGATGCGCAAGCAGGCGCTGTTCTGGGCGGGACAGAACGGCGGCGCGTCCACGGAGGCGTTCGCGAACCTGTACGACAAGATGACGGACTCCGAGATCAAGGAGCAGCTCATCTTCGTGCTCTCGCAGCGGGGTCGCGACGGCAAAGCGCTCGAGAAGCTCATGGACATCGCGAAGAGCGACAAGGACAAGGAGCTGCGCAGCAAGGCCGTGTTCTGGCTTGGCCAGTCGCGTGATCCGCGTGCGGCGAAGTTCCTGGAGGACCTGATCGCGAAGGAGATCAAGTAGGAGGCGATGATGGGCCTGATGCGCGCATGGCTGGGTGTGGTGACGGCGATGGTCGCTGCGCCACACCTTG
>Ga0307408_100002182_pt1 | contig 14005 bp, 12 predicted proteins | sample 322Cmetagenome_FD_202116 | JGI IMG/M metagenome (GOLD analysis project Ga0307408, IMG submission 202116) | Maize rhizosphere microbial communities from greenhouse at UC Davis, California, United States - 322HYB-C-3 | ecosystem: Host-associated > Plants > Roots > Rhizosphere > Soil | place...
CCGGTTTACCAAATGGCAATAAATGGACTTATGACACTGAGGCAAACCAGACCGGTTGGTACAACAACGAAAAACAATATTATGCAGCAGCGCGGTTACAAAACTCTGAAGTCAAAAATGGAAAATTAATTATTACTGCGCGCAAAGAGGCACTCACCACAGCGGCCGATTATGGCGGCCAGCAATATACCTCTGCGCGCTTGATCACCAACGGCAAAGCCAGTTGGACTTACGGACATTTTGAAATTCGTGCAAAAATGCCGTGCGGTAAAGGTACCTGGCCGGCGATCTGGACACTCGGCACCGTCAATGATCCGTGGCCAGCCAATGGCGAGATCGACATCATGGAGCATGTCGGTATGGATCCCACAACTGTGCACGGAACTATTTGGACACCTGCAACCGAAAGCACTTGGGGCGATAGCAAATCCATCCAAATTCCCGATGCCTGTAGCAATTTCCATAATTACCAAATGACCTGGACTGCCGATAAGATTGTGTTTGCTGTCGATAACACTGTGTATCACACCTATTACAATACCGGCGCAGGAATAGCGGCCTGGCCATTCAATAAACCGCAATATTTATTGTTGAATCTCGCTATTGGTGGCGATATGGGCGGTGCGGTAGATGATTCTATTTTCCCGCGCTCATTTGAAATTGAGCATGTGCGTATTTACCAAAAGCCCTAACTACAAAAAGCGCCTGTTGTCCACACAGCACAGGCGCCTTCCTTTTATTTTTACGCCGTTCTGTTTTTACGCCGTTCTGTTTTTACGAAAGGCGCGAGGAGACTCGCCCGTTAACCGTTTAAAAAAGCGCTGGAACGCGGATTTACTGTTAAAGCCTGATTCGTGCAAAATCTCCAGAATGCTCAATGAATCATAGGCAGGATCAGCCAGCATGCGCTTAGCCTCTTCCACCCGGTGGCGATTAATAAATTCAAAAAAATTGGTATTAAAGTGTTTATTGATGATATTGGAAACCTCGCGATAAGGAGCGGCTATTTCGTTGGAAAACTCTTCAATTGTGAGGCTTTGGTTCAAATAGAGCTTTTGCAACTCGATGCCTGAGCGGATTTTTTCAAGCAGCATTTCGCTGGTTTTATCAGGCATTTCAGCCGAATGGTGGTCAACTCCTGCCCTCGTCAGGGTTTTGACGTAGGAAATGCTATAGGCAAATAGCGCAATCGCCAGAACAAAATTGATATAGTTATTTGCCAGCCCTACCACCTCAGCGGTTGATAAACTGGAAATGTTACCCAATATATTCGCTGCAAGCGTCCATACCCAGGAAAATAAAAAACCCATCACTAAATAATTCAGCCAATCGATCGGCACATCGCTAATAGACGAATAGCGTTCGCGCAACTGTTGACGATACCAACGCAAACCCACTAGTGCCGCCACCGCATAAACCACTGGCATTATCTTGATAAAATACCAAATGCCATGAATGGCCCGCTCAAATGTGGGGCTAATCTCATCGAGATCAAAACGCAATACATCCGTATTGATCCCAAGCATCACGAGCAATAACAAACACAACGAGAATGGAATCAGGTGCAACGCATCCGTCAGCTGCAATGAAAAATTTTCACGGGTAATAGCTTGAATGTAAAAATACAGTGCAGCGCCCTTGATGAGAGAAGCCAACACAAAAAAATAGGCAATAATATAGGAAGTAAATTCGCCGTGGTGGATCTCGTCGCTCCAGAGTAACAAGGTACACACGGCGTCGATGGCAATACACACATAAAAAATCGCCAACAGGCCTTTTGCCAAGCGGTTGGAATCAGGCACTACAGGCTGCATGAGCGCCAATGCACCACTAACAGCAAATGTCATAATCAAAATAACATCGTGAATATTAAAAATCGGTGTATCCATCAGGTTATTCCCGGAACAACGTATAGCCCAGTATAGTTGCCGGAGTCAAAGGACTGACCAGCAATCCCCATAAAGCGCATCGTAACTTTCTTCTTTGACAATCTCACAACCGACACTTTTCAAAAATATTGTCTGCCCTTGCGATAAATCCCGCCCTGCATGAACATACCAGGCTTTTTTGAGGCGCTCGGGAAAGGTTTTGAAATACTTGGCGCGCTCGATCAGCAACCAGCGTAAGAAAATTTCTGAAGTATCCAATCCCAATCCAATAAACAACAAGTCATTATTAAAAATAATATGCAGCCAGGTATTGTGTCCATTCCACTTGCCCTGGTTGGAATCAGCAAACAAACGCCCTTGCCCGCCCTTATGGATTAAGGTGCGCGCACGTTCAACGGAGCCCATGTAGTGGCTTAACCCCAAACGGATGCTGCGCGCATAGCGTTTGATCCCGTTGATATGCCAAACACCGAATTCCTGCGCGGGGTTTTTAATTTCCCCGGTAGAAAAATAACTGGCCCAAGGATAAAAATCCGTAAAGCGCACCGCATCGGTATGGTGTAACTCCAGTGCGGCACAATCTGATAAGGTCTCGTCAAAGTTAGTCGTCAACACTGGGGATGAATGGTGCTTTGCCCAGTGCATTATCGATTGGTGATGCGGCTTTGCATTCCAGCCAACGAGAAAATCGCAAAATTCTTTTTGCAGGTTTTTGGTTTTGGAGGTACTGCTTAAATCCAGGGCATCATAAAACTCGGTGAGCGATATCCCCAACGGAATATCTTTGGGATCATCATCGGTATGTTTGATCCATAAATCCAACAACATCGCATCCCATGAATTGAGATTGCCATCACTGTTGTAGCGATTAATGCCATTGCCTATGATCAAGGCCACATTTTTATGATGTGCAGTTAAAATTGTTTTTAGGTTCATCTGTTTTAGCGCAATCAATTGCAATGCTCCCACACAAAATCGCCATCCGTATTTTGCACCAGTATTCTCGTCGCTAATTTTTCGCCGTTGCGATCACACTCGTGCGTGAGTATCACACTGCCTATGGGCAACCCCAATCGCCACTCCAGCCCACGCACGCCCAAGGCAGCAAACTGGTGTTCATTGGCAACGCTAACCAACATGGGCGATGCAATCGAATCTTGCTGTAAATTTTCTATTTGCCGCTCCGCCCAAAATGCGCGATCAATTACCGCAGGGTAATCCGCCGAACGAGTGCCCTGCACTGCTATTAATGATGAAAAACCTACCAGCAACAAACCAATCTTCACTTGATTACCCACCACTAGCGCACGCGCAACCAACAACAAAGGAAAAATCACCGCCACAGCGGCATAATATTCATAAGATTGGTTAGCCAGCAAAAAATAAGGACCGTAAGCGATAATTAAAAAAGCCAAACTCGCGAGCCACTGCACAATAGTGAGTGAGGGTTTTAACGCGCGAATACTGAGCCAATACACAAGCGCCATAGGGATAAAACAGGCCGCCGCCCAGATTATGCCCACCCAGTATCGTTCCAACACAATCAGGCGTAAGGCTTCGCGTGGCACATTAAAAATCCATGCTGAAAAACTCAGGGAATTGATCACCAGATTTTTTCCCAACGTCAAACCATAGGCAGAATGGCGGTTGGGTGTGAATTCTTTATAAAAATACAACCACACCAAACACACCAGTACGCAGACCAACCAAACTACATAATCGGCCTTTTGGTAGGTTTGTTTGCCGCGCAAAAATACCGCAAGCGCTATCACCAATGCAGGAATTAAAATCGCCAGTTCTTTGCTAAACAACGCCAATAATTGCAGAAGGGGTAAGCCCAACAAAGCAAGCCAACGAACCACGCCTTGCAAGCGCGGTAATGCAATCCACACAGCGAGTGTCGCACTTATAAAAAACACCAATGTTGGGCTGTTCATCGCCGCCACCCAATGCAGCGGCAAATAAGTGACCACATGCACCGCGTGCATCGCCGCTGTGAGCAGTGCAATCAGTTTTGGCTGCGGCCACTGCATCGCCCGCGCAAACTCATAGGCAAACCAGCCCACAGCCAGCAGCGACATGAGTGTTAAACACCAGGAATAAATATGCGCGTACAACACATTGCCTTGCAGGACTTGCTCTACAAACCGCCAGCCTGTATCCATACTCAACGGCCGCCAAAACCCGGTTTGCGATTGCGTAACAAACGGCAACCACCAGGAATCACCATTTAAGCGAGTTTCACGTGCTTGGGTCAGAAAAAAATAATCATCGCCCCAGAAGGGAATAAAAAGCGAGGGCAGCCAGAGTGCGAGTGCAAACATGCAGAATAAACTGAGGTAAACATAATGGGTTTTTTGACTGAACAAGAAGCTACCCTTACTAAACTTTGACTTTGTACGCGTTTAGCCGCGCAATTCTTTTGTGTGTTTCTTGCTGCTGTTGAAGCGCAATATTATTGAGATCCACATAAGGGTGAATGTCCGTGAACCCGTGTGCTTGATCTTCGATGCTTAGCCCACCAACACGATTGAAATGATCCTGAACAAGTGTGCGGACTGCAGGCTCTTTTGCGTAGGTCTTTTTTAATTCATCCACTTCGTTAATAAAGTCGATGACACCTATTTTTCCACCAATAAATCTATCTATCTGATACAGCTCGTTCTTGGCCGCAGTGAGTTCTTCATCAAGTTTAAATTCATCCAAATGGAACTGGCGAAGGCGAAAATATAAAATCAATAACACCACCAGCACCACAGCAAGAATGCTAAAGCGCACCGTAGCGGGAATCTCATCCAAATAATTTGACAAGAGTATGTAGGCAACAATGCCAGCCCAGTGCAGCCAATTCCATGTAAAACGCAAAGGCGCTTCGCAATCCAAACAGATGAATTGCTCACCTTGAATCTTTTTTAAATTGCGCAATCTGCAGCAAGGGCATACACCGAATTTCATTCTATTCATTAACCTGCACGTGTTGCCAAAATTGCTGTTATATCCAATGGCTCTCGGTAAAGCGCAAATTCAGTTTCGCGGGATTGAATAGCGAGGATAGACATGCGGTCGGCAAGCTCGTTGCCTTGTACACCTACGTGACCATTTACGTGCAGGACTTGCACTTTATCTTTCAGGGTTTGATGCAGCGAATAAATTTCTTTAATCAGTTCGAGGTTTTTAATCTCGCCGCCTTTCTTTTTCCAACCCGCCTTTTCCCAACCAATTGCCCATTGCACAACGCATTGAATGGAGTATTGGGAGTCAGAAAACACCGCCGCAGTTTTGCCCTTGGCAATTTCATCTTTTGCGAGTAGCAAGCCTTGGTGCAATGCATTTAATTCAGCGGTATTGTTAGTGCCCATGGGGTTATACAAACCATACCAAAGCTCGACCACTTTATTATCGTGATAAACCGCCAAACCCGAGCCTGCTTCACCGGGGTTTGGTTCGCAGCCACCGTCGGTAAATATTTTTACATCTACCGGTAATGCGTTTACTTCGGCGGCATTATAAGTTTTGATTTTTGCACCGCTCGCAGCGGCAGCACGTCCGGTTCCGGCGGTGGATTTTGCACTACCAAAAGCGGCTTCGGCTTCTTCACGGGTTAAAAACGATTTATAGCGCGCACCCACAAATCCATCGACGTGTTTTTTGCAAGTCGGCCAATCCGTAAAAATCCCCGTCTCCCGCCCAACCCATACCACATAAAATTTTGAAGCCATTACACTCTCTTTAATTGATCTGCAAAAAAATATTTTCTGATATCTAGTTTATTTATCGAATATAGGTTGGTGGCGAGGAAATAACCTCGGCACAACAATATCACCGCGACCTACAAGAACTATTTTAATAATGTAATCAATATAAAAATCAAAGCTGTTTTTTTAATTTTAGCTCTTTAATTCGCTTAATCACATATTGTTTAAACAAAGGGTGAGCCACAACACGAGCAAAACGTTCTCTCCCGTCATATGCCCTAATTACAGCAGATGATATTTCATCAATATTTTTTTGCTTATGCTTCTGAAAATGTGCAGGAAGTACAGCATTGATGCTTTGTTGAATGTCGCCGCATCCTGTTTCCTCCAATATGCAGCTTAAAATTTCTCTCCAGTCTCTACCATCTTTATCCTCTAAATGTTCAGAAGAAAAAAGCCAGTATTTATAAAGCTTATCATTTATTGTAAAAACATCAGACGATATAGATGTCGAAAAAATGTCCGAAAAAAACACATTCTTACCCTGCAGATCAGCAGATCTAGGGGCACTTCCACTCAAAAATGGATTACCAGACACATTGCCCAAGTCATCAATCCGTACTGTAAGCAACGGAACATCTATAACGCTGTGTATCTTAATTAATGCCGCGTCGCGAGAAACTTGACTTCGTTCAATGATACTATTGACGTAGTCGCCAAATTTTTTCCCACTTTGAAACTCTGAAGTCAACCAATCCGTAGGCATTAATAATTCAGCTGCAAACTTATTAGCCTCAGATTCCATTGTGCGATACTCAAACTCGCCCGCCATACCATCACAATGAGACACAATGGTTCCAGTATGCCAAGGTATTATGATGTGTCCAAGCTCATGAGCGAGAGTAAAGCGTTGACGAATTTCTGCCTTTGTTGAATTTATAAGAATCTGAGGTTTTTTTGTTTCGCCAATACCAATTGTTATTCCATCTGCATCAATAGGAAATGGGTAATAAGATATATCCCCATAAATACTTACTAGTTCCTGTAAGTTGTAAGGAGGCAATATTTTATGCCTGCGCAGAATTTTTTGAGCCATCTTTTCAACAGGAAGCATTACAATTTTCCAATTAATTTTAGCCATGCTTCCATTTGCATAGCCTCTTCTGCGGTTTCTGCCCTAGCTGCCAAGCTTAATCGCTCTTGATTCAATTCGAAATCGAGACTCACATTTCTTTTATGAGCTGACAATATAAATCGAAGTATTGATGGTTTAGTTGCCCATAAAGAGTACTCATCCCATGTCATTCCAAGATACTCGTAAAGCTCTTGGTCTAAACCAGCAGTACCTTCATGCCACCGAGCCACATACTCATCAATCTCATCTTCTAGTGCATCACCTGCAAGACATTGTTCTATAAAATTCATGTAAATCCCCATTAATTTTGCTTACTTATCTTTCTGCCTCTGACTGGAGGCTTTATTATTTCTCCAGTTTTAGGAGATGCAGCGCCTAAATGTAATCCCGCTTTGGAAAACACTTCTAGCTCCCCATGTAAAGAGTCCCACGTATAATAGACCCCCTCGGAGTCATCTTTATAAACCTTTCTTCCTGCTTCTAACCCTACAACCCTCAAGGAATCGAGAATTGATGGTTTTGGTCTCGGTATTCCACCCAATTTTTACACTCCGTTAAAAATCCAAAAAAATATTACTTCATCTGCCCCATCAACCTCACTGCAACTCCCACCAACATCGCCACAGCCAACAACAAAATCCCCCAAAACAACAACGTCTTCCAACTCACCTGCATTCCATGACGAGCAAACGAATCCATACTTGGGTTTAATTCCGTAAACGCCACCTGCCCCCACTGCAATTCTTTACCACTTACTAACTGCGAAAAAATCTGTGCGCTGGTTTGTTGGTTGTTGGGCGCGGCTTGATCATCTATCGCGATTTTGTAAGGTACTGCATTATTCGCAATAAATTGCAGCGTTTGTGGTTGACGATGGAAAACCAAAGTGGGGTTTAGTGTGGTGCGTACCAGTTCATTGAGTTCAACGCGCCAGTAGATATCGCTATTGTTGTAGATGTTAATTGCATCGCTCTGCTGCCAATCGCTGCCCACTTGGGTGTTAAACCAAATACCTTGATGGAGCAATTGCCAAGGTTGTTTTTCAGTATTGCGCGAAAACACCTTAATGTTATCGCCATACATAATGGTGCCGAGGTTGAGGCTGATATTGGCAACCGGGGCGATATCATCACGCGCAAATTCCCATGCAGCGACTGGCATGGCGGCGGTGTGATTGCCTGCGCGTATGGCTGAATCCTGATCTTCTGCCAGCGCGCCTTTTACTTCCCAGCGATCCACCACTGGCGCATTGGCGACTTTATCGGTGTTTTCGATCTGGATTTTGCTGAGCTGCAAATTCTCATTGCCACGTGTGAATTTCAAACGCAAATAGGCGTATTGCATTTCACTCAAATTCACGGTGATTTTATTGCGTATAAGCAACTGCCCTTCTTTTTGCAATTGTACTAATGTGGTTTGCGCGATGTTCGACCAAGTGGTGAGGTCGTTAGTGCCGCTGACCTGCACCTCCAAATATTGGTTAGTTTCCGTTACCTGCCAATCCACCATTAATTTATCAACACGGGTTTTTACGTCACTTAAGTCCACCACATAAAAATCAACCGGTGCGCTTTGGTCTTGCAATTTATCATTAGTAGTTTTTTCCACACTGACTGATATTTCATTGGCATCCAAGCGAATTGATGCGCTACTTAACGCGATCAATGCCTCAGGCGGTGCACCAACGGCAACGGGAAAGAAACGCGCATCAGCTAATTGCGATTGCTCATTCAATTGGGTACTAGGTGCGGTAATGCGATAAGGCAATTTATTGCCTTGCGCATCGGTCACTACAAGATCATTTAACTGCGAATCCGCGCTGTAACGATAGATATCGTGCGTAAGTGTAGTTTGCACATAAGTGCCGGGCGATTCGTTTATTTGGTAAACGGGGATGACTTCGGCGTTGGCCGTCATACCCAACAAGCACGATAGAAATAGGAAACGTTTTTTAATGACTTGCATGGCTAACTCCACAATCAAACCTCTTCATCTGTTGATGATTTCGCCTTCGCCGGAATCGGCGATAAATAACCAATCAACAACATCAAACCGCCCACTACCATAAAGGAGACAATACGCGCGAGTGTGCCTGTACCAGTTAAATCTTTGGTGAACAGTTTTAACAACACCAAGCCCAACAAACCTGCACCAAGCATCCAGAGTTTGCGCTCTTGCCAGCGGCGCGAGAGATTCATGATGACCAATGCGCAGATCGCCCAGAGGATTGATAGCGCCATTTGCACGATGATGGAATCCCACATCACATGGGATACATAGGCAACGTCGGCGTATTGGTGAATTGCGCGCAGTAAAACAATGTTAATCCACACAAAGCCTAGCAAACCGATTGCGCCGTAGCGCAACTCTGGCGGGGCTGAATGTAAACCGATAAAACCGCGTTTAATTGCATAAGCGAAAATAACCAGCACAGCGGCTTGCGCTAAATCAAGCGGGTTTAAAATAGGTAAATAGAACTGATCGGTAATACCGGAATAGTGGCTGGCATAAATAAACCAGAGCAATAAACCGAACAGCAGCGGAGCGGGAATTAAGTTTTTGTAATCTGCTGGATAATTCGCAAATGGCCAAATGGATTTATTGGTGAGATTTAACAAAGCAACCAGCGGAACTACCAAACAGGCGAACCACAATACGGCTGCACTGGTGCCGTGCCAATTGAGTTCGTTTTGCCAATGGATCGCCTCCCAATACACAAGGCTAAATAAAAACCAGGCCGTTAATACATGGAATACGCTGAGCAAACCACACGAACTGGTTTCGCGCTGGCGCCACAAAAAGTGATATTGCACGAACACAAATGCCAAGAGCGCAAGCAAACCCCAGCCTTGCGATGGATAAACATCGTAACCGATAAACAGGCCTTCGCCGAAATTGCTCATGGCCAATACGCAGGCTAGGGGCAACAACCAGAAACCGACGCGGGCTAATTGCTGCCATTGCACTTTTATACTCAGCAGCACGAACGCAGCAACGGAACCCGCAAAAAATAACATCAGCGATGGGAAGTGTTGTTCACCGGGAATATGCTTCTCTATCTCGATATAACCGGCGAGCAACCACCACAACCAACCAATAATCAAGGTGAGTTGCGCAAAGGGCTTTTCAAAACGATTACTGTGCTCCGCAAAGCGCGTGAGCAAATAGGAAATGCACAGGGCCGATGCAGCCAAAATTAACAGGCTAATAAAATCGCCTGCGATCAGTGGAATCGCACCTGCATCTATGCCGTGAATAACCAGCGAAAAGGCCGCAGCGATATGCAACAAATAGCCGGCAAAACGCGGTAGGAAACGCTGCTGGCGCAAGCCGACCCAAATCAAACCGGTTGCTTCAAGTGCCCAGGTAGCGGATGTCCATTGCGCATCCAACGCGAGCGGAATGGTTAAGGTCGCAAAGGTAACGCCGAGTGCGATAAAGGATTCAATCAATACACGATGCGTGGTTTGGTACTTTGCCCAAAGCACACGCGCCAAACCGATATAAATCGCGGCGAGAATTAACGCGCTAATCGCCAAACCGTATTCAGTGTGTTTGAGTAGCGCGGTTTGCAAGCCAAAGGCGACAATGGGCAAACCAAAGGTGAGGCTGCCATCCACCAAACCTTTTAAGTTCGGCGGTTGCTTGAGTGAAAATAAAATCGAAACCGTTAAGTAGAGAGCAAAAAACGCGAGCAGAAAGGGTTGGGTACTTGCGTACAAATGCGGCTGGTAATCGAGCACACCCCAGGCCGATGTAATCACAAAAGTAAAAACAAAACCCACCCAATTGAGCAAGCGCCAGGTTTTAAACCAGGCGATAGCGAGAATGCCAATATTAAGCAGCAGATAAAAACTGAATAGGCCGACATGATTGCCGGAACCGTCGGACGTAAGAATGGGCGCAAGGAAACCACCGGCAGTGGCCATAAGCGCAAGCACTTGTGCATTTTGCAAAACCGCAAGCGCGGCACCGAGCATCACAATAATAAACATCAATGCAAAGGCAGCGCCCGTTGGCATAAGCGAATACATTTTTGCTGCAGCGAATACAGTTAGATAGAGCGCTGCAATACCACCACCTTGTAATACCAAACCATAACCGCCCTCTTTCGTGCGGGTTTTCCAGCCCAAACCAATTAATGCAATCGCCACTGCTGCAACGGCAGCCATACGCAATTCAATCGGCAACAGACCTTGATTGGATGCATATTTCACTAAAAAACTTAACCCAAAAAACATCACCACCATGCCGATGCGTACAATCGGATTGCCTTCGGTAAAAAAGCGATTTACATAGGCAATGCCTTTTTCAAACGCATTGGGCTCTGCGGGGATGCGCTCTTGCGATTTGTATTGGGCAGACGCCACAGCAGGTTTTATTTGTTCAGCGGCAGGTTGCGCCGTCGCCATCGCGAGGTTTTCAAGTTCGGCATCGCTGATGGGCAGATCGTTATTAGGCGCAGAAATTTCTGTTTTGGGTGATTGCGGGGCTGTTTGCGAGACCTCTGGCGGTAATTCGATTCCGTGGGCTTTCAAGCGTTCGGCCAGAGGAATTTTTTGTGCGGTGGGTTCGGCTACTGGCTGAGCAACAGGCGCAGTGGATTGCACTGTAGCTTGTTGGGCTGGCTGTTGAAGCGATTGTTGGGTTGGGGTTTGCAGCAGCTTCACATCACGTTCAAGGCGATTAATCGTGCTGGTCATTTGGAATATTTTGGTGATTAAAAAACCGAGCGCGCCACCAATGATCCAGCCGTTGTTATAGAAAACGGCTTCGCCAATACCCATGCCGACAAGTGTGAAAATAATCAGTAGTGCCATTTGGAATTCCTTATTTATTATTGTCGCCGGTAATCACTTGCACTGTTTTCAGCGGTTCCAATACTTTTTCGTGCTCCAATTGCCATCCCGCTGAGGCACAGAGTTGTTGCATCATCAATTGCACTTGTTTTTGTGCTATCTGCGGTAACTCGCTTTCCTGCGCTTTTTCTTGCATCAACTTTTTGGCTTCAGCGAGGATTGCGGTGTAGTCCTCATTATCGAATTTATTGAGGATGCCTTGGTTGATGTCATAAAACTTGTAGTCGGTATCGATGGAGATAATTTCCGGGTCGGCAAAATGTTCAATCACCAGTGTGCGGCTGTTGTGATCGCGACGGAATTTCATTTTGGAAAAATCGTAACCTACCGAGACTTTAGCTTTGGCGACCACCAATGCTTTGCTATTGGTTTTGAATATGCCGAAGAAATCTTTTTTGGTGTTGTGGTCGTAAATCTCGGTGAAATAACCTTCAGCCAGTACGACTTTGAAGACCTTCTCAATGCGCTCAAGCAATACGAGGGATTCAGTGGCGACATCTTGCTTGGGTGCTTTGAATTTTTTGGTGTAATACCAATTAAAGATTTGCCAGGCAGCAACGCCACCCAGACTCATGGCGAGAATAAAGAGGAGCACATCCATCGTGAAATCCTTACTAGGTCAAAGAAGCGGTGGGGCAGACAAGCAAATAAAAAAGTCCGGCCAGCTTAAACGGGCTTGGCACCAAAGTCTATTTGCCGCAGGCCGCACTTGATGGGGTAGAATACAGCCCCCGTAACGGCACCGCCCGACGAGATTCCATGCCCGACTTTACTGATGCCATTCCAGGCTTTGCTACTGAAGAGCCCCGCATTATTCCGCTTGTTTATCAACCAGATTCCGCGCACTGGTTTGCTGCTGTACGCCATTTACCCAACGCCATATGGCTAGACTCCGGGCATCCGGGCAGTAGTTATGGCCGCTTCGATATCATCGCCGCCGCACCTCAATGTTCACTGCAGACACGCGGCGCTACCACCTTGATTCAATACGCCGACGGACGCGCTGAAGAATCCGCCCAAGATCCCTTTTATCCGCTCAAGCAATTGCTGCCCATTGATCAAACCGCCTACAGCAATTCACTTCCCTTTATCGGCGGTGCGCTGGGCTATTTTGGTTATGACCTTGGCCGCCGCTTGGAAGTTATTCCAAGTCTTGCGCTGGATGATGTTGCCCTGCCGGATATGTCAGTGGGCATCTACCCTTGGGTGATAGTGCAGGATCACAGCCAACAGCAGAGCTGGTTGGTGATCAATGAAGGCATCAGCCAAACAATTGGCGGGGCCTATAACTTTTTGGAAATCGAGCAGTTGTGCGCGGCGCGGGCCAAAACTCCCGTGTTCCACGACTTAAAGCAAACACTTAAGAATGGCAACAAACCTTTTAAAATCAGCAAGTTCAAGAGCAATCTTAATGTAAGCGACTACCGCGATGCACTGGCGAAAATCCAGGATTACATCCGCGCGGGTGATTGTTATCAGGTGAATTTTGCCCAGCGCTTCAGTGCGGAATTCAGCGGCGATCCGCTTATCGCCTATTTAGCATTACGTGATGCACTGCCCTCACCCTTCTCCGGTTTTATGCAGTTTGACGGCGGCTCCGTATTGAGTTTGTCGCCCGAACGATTTATTCAGGTACGTGGCAATGAAGTGGAAACCAAGCCGATTAAAGGTACGATCAAGCGCGGAGCTACCCCTGAGGAAGACACAGCAAACGCGGAATGGCTGCAACACAGCCTGAAGAACCGCGCCGAGAATGTGATGATTGTGGATTTGTTGCGCAACGATTTAAGTAAACATTGTGCCCATGTGCGTGTACCCAAACTCTGTGAACTGCAGACCTTCGCCAATGTCCATCATTTGGTCAGCACGGTGACAGGGGAATTAAAAGCGAATGCGAGTGCAATTGATGTGCTGCGCGATGCCTTCCCCGGTGGCAGTATTACCGGCGCGCCGAAAATCCGCGCCATGGAAATTATTGAAGAACTGGAACCCACCCGCCGCTCGCTCTACTGCGGCAGCTTGGGTTACATCAGTGCCGATGGCCAAATGGATACCAGCATTGCGATACGCACGCTGGTGTGCGATGGCGATAAGATTCACTGCTGGGGCGGCGGCGGCATCATCGCCGATTCGGAAACAGACCAGGAATACCGCGAGTCCATCGCCAAAGTAAAAGTGTTGATGGATACGCTGGAACAGGAATTTAGTGTTGATCAGTAAGCTTCGCCAACCTGGTTGGCACCTTGCATCATCGACATAATTTCGTGCTCTTCCAAGGCCACCAGCTGCTCAAGTAGCTCCGTCATTTTGGGGATGGGCGCTTTTGCTAACAGTGATTTGTACAGGTCAATTATTTGCGAGTGCTTAAAAGCGACAAACTTGAGCAATTCATCAGGTGCTAAATCTTTTAAAGGCTTGTCACTGAAG
>Ga0307408_100002185_pt1 | contig 13985 bp, 9 predicted proteins | sample 322Cmetagenome_FD_202116 | JGI IMG/M metagenome (GOLD analysis project Ga0307408, IMG submission 202116) | Maize rhizosphere microbial communities from greenhouse at UC Davis, California, United States - 322HYB-C-3 | ecosystem: Host-associated > Plants > Roots > Rhizosphere > Soil | place: USA...
CCGTAACACTCATGCCACAGCCATCGTCTGTAACTTGAAGCAGGGATTTACCGGCCTCTTTTACAATAAGCTGAATCTTAGTTGCGCCTGCGTCAATTGAGTTTTCCAAAAGTTCCTTTACTGCCGATGCGGGCCTTTGCACTACTTCCCCTGCTGCAATCTGGTTGGCTACCGAATCTGGTAAAAGCTGAATAATATCCGACATACTTGATGCAAAATTAACTAAAATAAAAGGGGAATACAGGCATGGGTTTTAAACAGCTGATGAATTATTTGTTAAAAAGTTTGAGATGGATGACAGGAAGTGGGAAAGTTGGGGACAGAACGGATGGGAAGTCGGAAGTTTGGTTTGGTGGTTATGGTGGACGTTAAACCCTAGGCAGATAATTCATTGTCTTTATCCGGATTTGCAAACTCATCTATGCTCCGATTAAAAGCATCTACTATTAATCCTTTTAAAATATTTCCTTTCAAAACAACTAAAGCAGCGTAAACAATACTTCCACTATAGCTGAAAGCTCTTCGGTAGCAATCTAAATATCCAACTTCACGAGCCCAGCTCCCAAATAAGATACTTCGACTTCGACCAAAATTATCTTCATTAAAGCAAAAATAAATCAATGCATTCTCGTCATTCTTGATGAAAAAAGCGTTTATAATCTCAATAATAGTATTCTTTATTTTCTTATCATAGCCAAATTGGAACGCCTGATGAGAAAAATCATCGTTTCTTGCGATGTTAATACTGTATGCAGAATGAATGTTCCCTTCTTGATCGATTAAAGGATTCTTAAAGAACGTGATAAGGTACTTGTTTCCAGAATCTGAGGTAAAGTAATACCCGCTTTCTTCCTCAGTAAGATTATAATGGTTTGACAAAATTTATGCCCTCTAATGATGACAACGGTTTATTATCCTTAATTGCCTGTCGAATCTTTTTTTTATCTTCAATCATTTTGGCAATCGGATTTATCACGTCCATCGTCTTACCCGACTCTTTTTTTGAACTGCTGCCTGCCATCTTTTTACACTTAATTACCCAAATTTAAACATATTTATTCTCATATCAAGCTCCAATTGTTTATCTATCTTAGCATTTTAGCCCAACCAATTCTGTTCCGCAAATCTTCCACCGCAAAATCAATGCTAAAACATTTTTTGCTTTTTTTTCCTTTTTACAGGCACTATGAGCAGAACGATATACCCTGGAAGCCCTTACCCGCTTGGTGCAACGTGGGATGAAGAGGGCGTAAACTTTTCCTTATATGCCGAAAATGCAACCGGTGTAACCCTTTGCCTTTTCGACGAGAATGACGATCCGAAAGAGAGCGAACGTATACAGGTTAAAGAACGCACGCACCATGTATGGCATGTTTACATCCCGGGTCTTAAGCCGGGTCAGCTTTACGGATATCGCGTTTACGGTCCATACGAACCCGAACAAGGCTTGCGCTTTAACCCTAATAAATTACTGATAGATCCTTATGCCAAAGCCATAGCTGGTACTATAAACTGGCACGATTCATTGTTTGCTTATGAAGTTGGACACGAAGACGGAGATCTCACATTCAGCAAAACCGACAGTGCACCTTACATTCCCAAAAGTGTGGTTATTGACGGAAACTTTGATTGGAAAGGCGACAAAGCACCCAAGATCCCTTATCATAAATCGATTATTTATGAAGCACACGTTAAAGGCTTCACCATGCAACACCCGGATATTCCTGAAGAAATCCGCGGATCGTATGCTGCTATCGGGCACCCGGAAACTATCAAATACCTCAAAAAACTGGGCATTACTGCCATCGAACTACTCCCTGTGCACCAGTTTGTTAAAGACCGCTATCTGGAAGAAAAAGGGCTGCATAATTACTGGGGTTACAACACCATCGGTTTTTTTGCGCCAGATGTACGTTATGCAAGCAGTGGCAACCGGGGAGAGCAGGTTATAGAATTTAAAACGATGGTAAAGGAATTACATAAAGCCGGTATCGAGGTGATTCTGGACGTTGTTTACAACCATACTGCCGAGGGCAACCAAATGGGTCCAACTTTATGCTTCCGCGGAATTGACAATGCCTCTTACTACCGTCTTGTAGATGATGACAAGCGCTATTATATGGACTACACCGGTTGCGGCAATACGCTGAATGCCAATTTACCGAATGTTTTACGTCTTATTATGGACAGCCTGAGATACTGGATTCTGGATATGCATATCGATGGTTTCCGTTTTGACCTTGCGGCCACTCTTGCCCGCGAACTGCACGAGGTTGATCGTTTGAGTGCCTTTTTCGACATCATCCACCAGGATCCTACCATCTCGCAAGTGAAATTGATTGCCGAACCCTGGGATATTGGCGAAGGCGGCTACCAGGTAGGCAAATTCCCTCCGGGATGGGCAGAATGGAACGGAAAATACAGGGATTGCATTCGCGATTATTGGCGTGGTGCCGACAGTGTTTTAGGGGAGTTTGCCGAACGCTTTACAGGAAGCTCCGATTTATATAAAGATGACTACCGGAAACCTACAGCCAGTATCAACTTCATCACCGCTCATGATGGTTTTACGCTGCATGACCTGGTATCCTACAATGAAAAACATAATGAAAACAATGGCGAAGACAATAATGACGGCGATAGTCACAACCGTTCCTGGAACTGCGGCGCTGAAGGAGACACTGACGACCCTGAAATTATCGAGTTAAGAAATAAGCAAAAACGCAATTTCCTGGCTACGTTGTTTATTTCGCAGGGTGTGCCAATGTTGGTTGCGGGAGATGAAGCAAGTCGTACGCAGGGAGGTAATAACAACGCTTACTGTCAGGATAATGAGATAAGTTGGATTGACTGGGCAAATGCCGACAAGAACCTCTTCGAGTTTACCAGCAAGTTAATTCATTTCCGAAGAGATCACCCGGTATTCCGCCGTCGCCGTTGGTTTAAAGGTCAGCCGATCAAGGGCATAGGCTTGGAAGACATTAACTGGTTTTTACCTGAAGGAATTGAAATGCCCGATGAAAACTGGAATCACGACTTTGCAAAATCTCTGGCAGTTTTCCTTAACGGGAAGGGTATACGAACAGTTGGTCCGAAGGGAGAACCTATTATCGACGACCATTTCTATGTGATCTTCAACGCTCACTTTGAAGCAATAGAATATGTGCTGCCACCAAAAAGATATGGCGACAATTGGATAAAGGTAATTGATAGCCACACCGGTATAGTTGAGGATTCCAGTGAAGGCGAAAGCTTTAAGGCGGAGGATAAGGTTACGGTAGAAAGCAGGTCGGTAGTGGTGTTTAAGCAAACGGTGAAGAGGTGAGAATTTGGGTGTTAGATGAGAGCTATGAGGCAGGACATTTGAAAGGAACAGGCTTTTGATATGCCATAAAGTTAACAGGTTCGTGGGGACACGAACCTGGGCAACTGGCGCTTTATTCCTGCACATTGTGACCTACGTAGTCGCCTACCCTCTCTGCCCCCGGCATCTCTCCCAGAGGGAGAGAAAGGCTTTCCCGCCCTAACAAGTTTCTTAACTTCTAGCGCTTTCATATCCTTTAGACTCAGATGATGAAGTACTTTCCCGGAATCCATCTGCGCTCATACCCACACGAACCGGCAGCACACTATCTACCAAGCCTAAAACCCAATCACCAAAACCATAAACACTATGAAAAACAGAACACCTGGAATAAACTTCAATGCATCAGGCGAAGCCGAAGTTCTGCTTTGGGCGCCTAAGGTTAAAAAAGCTGAGATCCTGTTGAAGAACAGTGGTAAAATAATCCTTCTTCAGGAACAGGACTTTGGTTATTGGGTAACAAGCTCCTCTGAAATAAAACCTGGTGACCGTTATTTATTCAGTCTGGACGGAGAGAAAGATCGTCCCGATCCGGCTTCTCTTGCTCAGGAAGATACGGTGCATGGTTGCTCAATTGCTACTGATCTGAAAACTTACCGATGGCAGGATAGCGATTGGCAGAATCATTCACTCGAAAAGTACATCATTTATGAGCTTCATACCGGCACATTTTCCCCGGAAGGGAACTTTGAAGGCATTGAAAAAAAACTGGATTACTTACTGGAACTCGGCGTTAATGCAATCGAGCTAATGCCTGTTGCACAGTTTCCTGGCGGCAGAAACTGGGGTTATGATGGCGTACTTCCTTATGCCGTTCAAAACACGTATGGAGGAGCAGCAGGCCTGCAAAAGCTGGTGGATGCCTGTCACCAGAAAGGAATTGCGGTTATTCTGGATTGCGTGTATAACCATATAGGCCCCGAGGGAAATTACCTTTCAGATTTCGGCTACTACTTTACGCCTAAATACAACACACCCTGGGGTGATGCTATAAATTTCGATGACGAATGGTGCGACGGCGTAAGGCATTATTTCATCGAAAACGCTTTAATGTGGCTCCGCAATTTTCATATTGATGCCCTGCGATTGGATGCAGTTCATGCCATTAAAGACTTTAGTGCGGTTCATATCCTCCGGGAGATAAAAAATGCGGTGGACGACTTGCAGACTGCTACAGGAAGAAAGCACCATTTAATTGTAGAGCTTGATTTAAACGATACCCGTTTCATTAATCCACCAGAAAAACAGGGTTACGGTATGGATGCACAATGGGTAGACGAGTTCCATCACGCCCTCCGCGTAACTGCTGGCGGCGATACCAGCGGCTATTATTCCGACTTTAACGGCATCGCTCATTTAGCGAAATCATACACAGATGCTTATGTGTACGATGGCCAGTTTTCTCCTCACCGAAAGAAAACATTCGGCATTAAAGCTCAAGATCATCCTGGAAAGCAGTTTATTGTCTTCTCACAAAATCACGACCAGGTAGGCAACCGTATGAAAGGCGAGCGAACAAGTGTGCTCCATAGTTTCGAAATGCAGAAACTTCTTGCTGGGGCGGTGCTTGTGAGTCCCTTCTTGCCCATGCTCTTTATGGGCGAAGAATATGCCGAGCCGAATCCCTTTCTATACTTTGTGAGTCACACCGACAAAGAACTGGCAGATCTGGTACGCCAGGGCCGCAAAGCCGAATTTGCAGCCTTTCATGCCGAAGGGGAGGCTCCCGATCCTGTAGATGAGTCAACCTTCCTTCAATCCAGATTACAATGGCCTTTAACGGAGAGCGAACCTCATAAAACGATGTTAAGCTATTACAAAACGCTGATCGGATTGCGAAAACAACATCCGGTATTGCGAAGTTTAAACCGTAAACAAGTGCAGGTTGAGTATAGCGTGGATGATAAAACGCTGACTCTGCATCGCTGGGAAAATGATCAACATCTTGTTGTGCTTATGAATTTCTCATCCGAAGCAAAACAGATCGAACTGCCTTCGCACAGTTCTCAATGGAAGAAGGTTTTTAACTCCTCCTCGCCAAAGTTTGGTGGGCAGGGCAGTTATGCAAGGTATTTGGCTGCTGGAGGGAAGCTTAGCGTGCAACCGGAATCAATGGTGATTTATGAGAGTAGTGAGAATCAGGCGAGCTGATTAGGTTTGAAAATAAAGGCAATGACCTAGACGAGAGGGAGAATCCTGGAAAGTTTGCATGTAAAGCGCTTTAAGATTCCCCCTTAGGTTATAAGGACAAATTTGTAATTGATTTATTATTAAACACTTGCAAATATGCGTTTTGTCATCTCGACGTGAGGAGAGATCCTAGCCAGTTTGTATATAAAGCGCTTTAGGATCTCTCCTTCGTCGAGATGACAAAGTTTTATAACCCGCTTTTCGCCCATTGTCATTACTATTATTCTTTCTCAAGTTCAACTTCTCGGGATGACAACGCGGGTTAACCAGTATTATGCCCATTATTTCGCTTTTTTAAATTGAATTATTGCTATCCATGAAAAACCCCATATCTACCTACCGTCTTCAGTTTCATCAGGAATTTACCTTTGAAGCTTTTGAACGCATCATCCCCTACTTACAGCAACTTGGGGTGAGCACTATTTACGCCTCTCCGATATTTTCGTCAACACCAGGTAGCACACATGGCTACGACAGCATTAACCCGCATTGTATTAATCCAGAAATAGGTACCGAGGAAGACTTATTCCGGCTTCATGCTCAACTTAAAGAACAACAAATGGGCTGGCTGCAGGACATCGTTCCCAACCACATGGCTTTTCATCCGGGCAATCCCTGGTTAATCGATGTGCTCGAGAAAGGTAAGCAATCAAGATATGCCGGCTTTTTTGATATAGGATGGGAAAACCCGGTACATGAAGGAAAGATCATGATTCCTTTTCTGGGCAATACATTGGAGGAAGTCATCACCAATAGGGAACTTAAAATTGATTATAAAAACGACAAACTGGTACTTAGTTATTTCGATAATTTTTACCCCTTAAATCCCCGTTCCTACCAAACTATTCTCAGCCATATCAAAGCGCCGAACCAGTCACTTGAAACCTTGCTTACGCAGATGACTCCTTTACACCAGGTGGAAGATAAGAACGTTTATGCCGAAGAATGGGAAGAGTTCCTGGATCAGCTTGCATCTCTATACAAATTACCAGCAAATCAGAAGGAACTGGAATCGGTATTGACACATATCAACAGCCAGCCGGAAATTTTAAGGGCTATAGCCAATGAACAGGTTTACGCTTTATGCCACTGGGAAGAAACCGATCAGCAGATCAATTTCCGGCGATTCTTCACTGTAAACAGTCTCATCTGTCTCAATATCCAGGATAAGGATGTCTTCGATCATTTCCACCGCTATATTAAGGAACTAAGGGACAAAGGAATCTTCACCGGATTAAGGATCGACCATATTGATGGATTATATAATCCCACAAAATACCTGGATACTTTAAGGCAAGTATGCGGTGAGGACACATATATTACCGTAGAAAAAATACTTGAGCCGGGTGAAAATTTGCCCCATAACTGGAAAATACAAGGCAATACCGGTTACGATTTCCTGGCCACAGTCAACAATCTTTTCACTAATCAAGCCGCGGAAAAAAAATTCACCCAGTTTTATGAAAAACTGCTTGGCGATAAAACCTCCATTGATCAACAGATTCTTGAGAAAAAAGCTTTTATCCTGCGACAGCACATGCAAGGGGAACTCGAAAATCTGTATAACTTATTTACCAACTCTCAACTTGCCAGCGAAACAGAACTTGCAGGTATCAGTCCATCCGAAATTAAAACCGCCATTGCTGAAGTTCTCATTCATTGTCCGGTGTACCGATATTACGGCAATCAACTTCCACTTGCCGAAGATGAACAACGGGCCTTCAACAGCATCCTGAAAAAGATAAGAAAAAGCAAACCAGAACTGGAAAATGCTTTGCAGCTGATGGCGACTGCACTGTTCGAAAAGCCGCTCGATGCAGACACCGATTATCAAAACAAAGCCCTGCATTTCTACCAGCGATTGATGCAGTTTTCTGGTCCGCTGATGGCAAAAGGTGTAGAGGATACGCTGATGTACACCTACAATCGTTTTATTGCACATAACGAAGTGGGCGACTCGCCATCAGCATTTGGAATATCGATAGAGGATTTTCACGCATGGATGATCGAACGGCAGAAAAAATGGCCCTTTTCCATTAATACCACATCCACCCATGATACTAAACGCGGCGAAGACGTTCGTGCCCGCTTAAATGTATTAAGTGACATTGCTGATGAATGGCTCGAAACCATCGAACTTTGGCAATACCTCAATACGCATCTCAAAAAAGACTTTCAACCCGATGAAAACGACGAATATTTCATTTATCAAACGCTCATTGGTGCACATCCAATGCCAGATGAAGATGAGGACCATTTCTCAGACCGCGTTCAGGAATACCTGGAAAAAGCACTTCGTGAGGCCAAATTAAAATCCAGTTGGGCAAAGCCAGATGAAGAATACGAAAACGCAAGCAAGCAGTTCGCCCTCTCACTATTGCAAAAGGACAAGCCTTTCTGGCGACACTTTGAGAAAATGCTGAAAAGAATTGCCGATTACGGCATAATCAACTCCTTGGTTCAGGTGCTGTTGAAATTCACTTGTCCCGGTGTACCCGATGTTTATCAGGGCTGCGAACTGTGGGATTTCAGCCTGGTTGATCCGGACAACCGTCGCCCGGTGGATTACGAAAAACGTTCAGAGTGGCTTAACGAATTGCAGGATACAAGCAGCGAACCTACCTCTTTGACCGAAAAACTCTGGCAGGAACGATACTCTGGAAAGATAAAATTGTGGCTCAGCTATCTTTTATTTACTGAACGGAAAAATGCCAGCGAGCTCTTTGAAAAGGCAGAATACATCCCACTTAAAGTAAAAGGTAAATACAAACATCATATTCTTGCTTTTGCACGCAAACATCAGCAAAACTGGTATGTGGTGGCAGTTCCACTACACGTTGCTGCTATTGATAAGATGCCGGCAAACCTTTTCGATTTTAACTGGAAGGACACCCGGATACTGCTGCCGGAGGATGCGCCCGATCAATGGGAGGACACCTTCCTTAAAACAACAAAAAAAGTCGGTAAGAAAATTTCTGTAACAGATCTTTTTGGGCATTTCCCTTTAACCTTACTGAAATCGAAAAGTCCGGAAAACAATCGCAGTGCTGGAATTTTGATGCATATCACTTCCCTTCCTTCAAATTTCGGCCTGGGCGATCTTGGGACTGAAGCAAAACGCTTTGCAAAATTCCTTCAGCGTTCCAGACAAAAACTATGGCAGATCCTTCCATTAAGTCCCACCGAAGCCGGACAAGGATACTCACCTTACAGCGCTATTTCCAGTATGGCGGGAAATACCTTACTCATCAGTCCCGAAGTGTTAGTTAACGATGGATTGCTTGACGACAAAGACCTGAAAGGCATCCATATTCCCGTAAAGGAAAAAGCAGATTTCGCTTCCGCCGAGAAGATCAAGGATCCGCTTTTTGAGAAGGCTTATCAAAATTTCCTTGCCAGCGAACATCCTGAACTAAAAAGTGCCTTCAGCGATTTTTGCGAACGGGAAGCGTACTGGCTTGATGATTATGCTCTCTACATTTCCCTGAAACTGAGGAACGAGGGTAAGCCCTGGTACGAATGGGAGAAACGTTATAAACTCAGGGATAAGGACGCATTGAAAGCCTTTGCCGCGGAAGAAACTTACACGATCGGCAAAACGAAATGGTTGCAATATATTTTCATGAAGCAATGGCAGAATCTTAAGCATTTCAGCAACAATCTGGGCGTCCAGCTTTTCGGCGACCTTCCTTTTTATGTAAGCTACGATTCCTCGGATGTTTGGGCCAATCCAGAAATCTTTGCACTGAATGAAGACGGAAGTCCTGCAGGCATAGCCGGTGTGCCACCCGATTACTTCAACGAAAATGGCCAGCTTTGGGGAATGCCCGTGTTTAAATGGGATGTTTTAAAGGAACAGGGCTACGAATGGTGGATAAACCGGATACGCAAAAACATTGAACTATTCGACTACCTCCGACTGGATCACTTTCGTGCCTTTTCCACCTATTGGGATGTTCCGGCCTCGGAAGAGACGGCAAGAAATGGGGAATGGATACCCGGTCCGGCAGCCGATTTCTTTGAAGCATTGGAACAAAGATTAGGAAAACTACCTTTCGTGGCTGAAGATCTCGGCGATATTGACCAACTGGTGTATGACCTCCGGGATCAATTTAATTTTCCAGGCATGAAGGTCTTGCAGTTTGCATTCGGTGATAACCTTCCCCAATCGGTGGATATACCGCACAATTATGGAAAAAACTTCCTGGTATACACCGGCACGCACGACAATAATACTACGCTGGGATGGTATCGGCAGGAAACCAACAAAAGCATTAGGAAAAACCTTGAAAGTTATACGAATCAAAAGGTAAAGCAGAACAATGTCCATAAGATTCTTGCCCGGTTGGCTTATGCTTCGATTGCTAAAACCGTTATTCTTCCGCTGCAGGATGTAATCGGTTTAAATGAAAACTATCGCATGAACCAGCCCTCCGTAGCTGGCGACAACTGGACCTGGCGGCTATTACCGGATCAGCTAACAGAAAAGCATGAGAAAAGATTGAAGAAATGGGTGAAGCTGTATAATCGATAACAGTCAACTTCTTATAAAACCTATGAGGTTTTTGAAACCTCATAGGTTTAAATAAATAGCACCTACCCCGGTAATACCAGCAGCGGCACTTTAGAATGCCGTATCAATATCTTTGTGGTGCTGCTATGAAATAACCGTTCGATCAGGTTGTATTTCTTATGGATAACCACCAGAATATCTACACTTTCGTTGATATAAAATTCCTCCAGTTTGCGTTCTACGTCATCGCCCGTTACGCCCTTGAACGAAGCTGTATTGGTATTCAGCTTGTTCACAAGATCATTAACCTGCTGATGCTCCTCTTGTGAAGTAAGTCCTTTAGGCGAAACAGTGGTAACTACCACTTCACTCTTAAACCAGCGAACAAAGTCCGCCAGAAAATCAATTTGCTTCATATCATCAATCTGCAGATCAGTGGCCAGAGCAACCTTTTTTATATCTTCTACCTTTGTTTTCTCTGGAATAAGTAAGATTGGACAGCCGGCATTATCAATAGCGCCGTAAGCATTACTGCCAAAAAGGATATTGCTGATTCCGTTATCACTCTTTGTACCCATTACAACCAGCCAGATGTTATTCTTCTTTACCACAGAGCCAATAGTATCCGCAACGGTTCCAAACTGGCAGAAATAATTAATCTCAGGTTCGTAAATTTCTCCTGAAGAGCTAGCACCCTTCACTTTTAAACGCCCAGCCAATTTTTCCAACTGGTTCCTGCTTCCATCCTCCAGTATGTCGTAGGTTTCGTTCTGCCAGAAAACAGTCTCAGAAACGGGGATTGCCTCCTGAACCAAACAAGCGTTATAAATCAAAATATCAGCGCCTACCCGCCTTGCCAGTTCAACAGCAACATCGGCAGCATGATCGGCTTTTTTACTAAAATCGGTGAGCAGTAGGATCGTTTTCATAGGATTCGACCATTAATGGTTATATGGTAAAGATCGCTTGATCTGTGTGTAGAAAGAATGATACTAGTCACGTTTAAAAGAATACAAATCAAGCTTCGCAAAAATGTCAGATCGGGGCATAAAAGGCCCTTAAAGGAACCAGCGGTCCTTTAATTTTCAACGGAATTTTATTTACAATATTTTAATAGAAAGACGGATAGTCTTCAACTGAAAAGTCATAGTGATACACTGCAAAGACTTGGGGCAAAGCCACATAAGAATAGTATTAAATGCCCTAAAACAGAAAAGGTTCCCACTTATTTGCAGAAACCTTTCCCTTATTATGAAATGACTATCAGCTATTTTTTTTCCCTAAAAACTTCAGCAATATTCACCCTAAGGTTCATCTCGAAATTTCCATTAGCATACTCTCGAATGGCCGCTGTTCCTGATGTAAAAATGCCACTAATAACCAAATACTTCTGATACTTTACTCCCAGACCAATAGTTGTACTTCTGGAACTATGGTACATCGCCATTACATTAACCTTGTCTTCTGCAAGTGTCATATTTCCACCGAAATCGACAATATCTTTGTAATTTTTAATCTGGCGATAGCACACTTTAGGCTCAATTCCAATTCCATCGATAGCATCCGAGCGGAATTTATAGCTGGCTGCTGCAAATAGCCTCGATTGATCTACTACCTCACCCACTTTTTTATCCTTGTCAAAAAACGATTTAAGATTAGGCAAGGCTAGCTCAAGATTAAGTTTCTTACTTTGATAAGCCGCTCCAAAATCACCATCAAAATAAGTTTCCCGGTTCTGATAAGAAGCAAGTGAACGGTCACTTCCATCTACATTCGAACTCAATTTTTCCTGCATAATCCGGTCATCACTATAGCCAACAGAAAGTCCGAAGCTCAGCTTTTGGCCATTATCGTCAAGAGGGAGGTGAAAGGCGTAAGTACCCATCCCACGTGTCCTTTTCTGCAAGCCTGCTTCATCATTATAAAAGTTAACCGCGGCGGCAGATTTTTTACCAGAACCATATTCCACACTAATGGATTGCGTTTGGGGCGACCCTGGCATTGTAGCCCATTGCTTACGATATCCAAGATTTGTAAACCAGCCTTGCTCATTCCCAGCAAGAGCCGGATTAATAAGATATCGGTTTTGGAAATAAATGCTTCCCATTGGATGCAACTGAGCCTGCACTTTGTCTGCTCCAAGTAGTATCATTATTCCAACCGCAGTTCTTCTTATAATTGATTTGTAATTATTTTTCATATCGATTTTATCTTCGGTTTGGGGGATAGCAGCAAATGCCATCCCCTTTTTACCTTTTATCTCTATCCTTGCTAACTAATCTCTTACAATAGTGATGTAACCCTTATATTTTGGTTTACCCGGACCGAAGTCTACCACATAATAATAGGTATCTTCAGCCAAAGGCAATCCGTTTAACGTACCAGTCCATTCGCCTTCTTTCGAATAATCCTTCTTCGAGTAAAGTAACCTTCCAGCTCTATCGAAGATCTTCACCTGATTATTAGGATACATGTCAATATTCTCGATTTTCAGGACATCGTTTACACCATCGCCATTTGGAGAGATCAGGTTGCTTCCGTTCAGCATCACATAATCCTCATTAACTGTAATGGTGATCTCTTTAATTTCACTACATCCTGAAGCGTTACTTACTGTTACTTTATAGGTTGTAGTTACCGAAGGGCGGACAGTTAGGTTCTGATTGTTCTGACCACTTTGAATTCCGTTTGCATTCGTCCACTGATATTGAGTACCTCCGTCTGCTTTCAGAACGAGCACATCACCTTTAGAAATCGTAGTTATACCTTTGTTGGTAGTGATTGTTGGAACAGGCAAAGCATTTACAGTTAGCACAAAGCTCTTAACTACTGCATTAACACCACCATTAGCAGTTCCTCCATTATCCATTACCATCACATTAACAGTTGCAATACCTGAAGCGCCTTGCGCTACTTCATAAGTTAATACCGCATTTCCATTAGTCGCCTGACTTACATTCAAAGAATTAAACAGACTGTTGTTAGTGCTACTTACTGTAACAGTAGTTGTTTGTCCTGCATCTTCGCCGGCAGAAATTCCGGTAAGACCAAGAGCTTGCTGTGCTGTAGTATAACAGATAGTCTGAGCGCTGATATTATTCAGAGTAGGCTGTTCGTTTACGTTATTCAGTGAAATTGTAAACTGTTTATCCAGACTTAAACCATGCTGAGTAGTTGACCTTACCAGCACGCTGTAACTTGATTTGTTTTCAAAGTTCAACGCTGCATTTGTCTGCAATTGGTTACCACTAATTTTGAATGATGCATTGTCTGTATCACCAGTTCCACTAACTAAGCTATAAGTGAAGGTTGCTGATGGATCATCACTGGTTGAACTTAATGTACCAGCCAGGGTACTTACCGGTGCATTCTCATAAAGTGTGGAAGCCGCAAGATTGATGCTTGTCGGATAGCCTGGCTTAACTGTTAAAGTACCAGGAACAAACGTGATAGTATAATTGGCAGCCGTTGCTCCGCTTACTGCTATCGGATAAGTTCCCTGAGGTGAGTTTACTGTTGCTGTAGTACTGAAGTTTGGTTGGGTATTCAGCACAGCACTGGTTTCGCCGTTCATAAAGCCGGTATAGGCTGCTGTAAAAGTTGGCAGAGGCAGACCTTGAACCTTTTCCTTATCTTCAGCTTTAACAGTAAGAACTGCTTTCGTTACATTCAGTGTACCTTTCACAAAAGTCAGAGTATAATTTGATGAAGTGCCAGTTACATTAATATCATAGCTTCCAACACCAGTAGTATTTGTTACTGCCGTACTTAGCGTTGGCGCAGGAACCAGGGCAGTCTCGCCGTTTACAAATCCAGAATAAATGACTGTTAATACAGGATTCGCTGCTCCATAAACCTTGCTCTTGTTTTCTGCCGATACAGTCAATGCTTTTTTACCAATTACAAGATTAGCTGTCT
>Ga0307408_100002186_pt1 | contig 13985 bp, 12 predicted proteins | sample 322Cmetagenome_FD_202116 | JGI IMG/M metagenome (GOLD analysis project Ga0307408, IMG submission 202116) | Maize rhizosphere microbial communities from greenhouse at UC Davis, California, United States - 322HYB-C-3 | ecosystem: Host-associated > Plants > Roots > Rhizosphere > Soil | place...
GGTGTACTCGTAGGTGCCCGCGGTGTTGAAGCCCATCGCGTGGCTCTGCCCCTTGAGCAGGATCGGCGAGCGCTCCTTCGTGCTGACGATCGTGATCTGGTGCGGCGAGTCGTCCTCGTTCAGCCAGGTCACCGGCTGCCCGACCGTACCGCCGTGCTTGTTGGGCCCGAACACGAAGCCCGCGATCTTCACGTCCGGCTTGGGCGCCATCGCGGCCGGGGCGGCCCCGCGCAGCGCGGCCAGCGAGATCACGTAGTCCGCCTTCTCGTGCGGCTTGTGACACTCGAAGCAGGCCTTGTAGTTCGCCTTCTCGTTCAGCACGCCGGCCGGGCTGAACGCCGCGTACTCCCACTCGCCGTTCCGCCACTCGGCCGGGTACTCGGCGCCCCAACCCGCGCGCTTCTCCATGACCGTCAGGGCGATGATGTCGCCCTTCATGAAGCGCCCCTTCGCGTCCTTGGTCGGCGTCCCGGCCGCGTCCACCTGCGCCTTGTACTGCACCAGCGTGAGCACGGTGCCGTCCGGGAGCGCCTTGCCGGCCTTCATCGCGTCCACGGCCGCCTGCGTGCTGGCGTAGAGCTCGCGGTACTGCTTGGTGTCGTGGCGATCCACGACGCTGTAGAGGACGTGGTCCTTCCAGTTGGCCGGGAACTTGATCTTGTCCGGGCCGGCGGCGCCCGGCACGGCCAGCAGCGCCACGGTGACGGCGACGACCGGAACCAGCGTTAGGAGTCGGTGCGGAAACCTCATGCGTGCCTCCTTGGGTGGGTAGGGGTCGCGCGGCACGGCCGGCACCGGCCCAACGCGCTGTTGCATGGTACGGTTCCCGGCGGTCGCCGGATGTCACGACGCGGTGAACTCTCGGCTACTGGCCGCGGGCAGCCACCTGCAGGCGCGTCTGCGCCCGGGCCAGCGCACACGCCGCGCGCGTGTAGTCGATCTCCTCGCCGGCGGCGCCACCCCGCAGCCGGGCCTCGGCGCGGTCGCGCGACCTCTCCGCGCGGGCGCGGTCGATGTCGGCGGGGCCCTCTGCCACGTCGGCGAGCACGATCACCTTGTCGTTGCGGACCTCGGCGAATCCCCCGGACACCGCGACGTGGTACTCGTCGCGCCCGACACGATACGTCAGCTCGCCGGTGCCCAGCGTGGCCAGCAGCGGCGCATGGCCGGGCAGCACGCCGAAGTAGCCGAGGCTGCCGGGCACCACCACCTCGTCCACCTCGGTGGAGACGACCAGCCGCATCGGCGTGGCCAGCTCGAGCGTGAGCCGGTCGGCCACTCAGGCGACCTCGCGCAGCTTCTTGGCCTTCTCGATCGCCTCGCCGATGTCGCCCACCATGTAGAAGGCCTGCTCGGGCAGCTCATCGTGCTTGCCCTCGACCACTTCCTTGAACGACTTCACGGTGTCCGCGAGCTTCACGTAGCGGCCGGGCTGGCCGGTGAACTGCTCCGCCACCGAGAACGGCTGGGAGAGGAAGCGCTGGATCTTGCGAGCGCGGGCGACGACGATCTTGTCGTCGTCGGAGAGCTCCTCCATGCCGAGGATCGCGATGATGTCCTGGAGGTCCTTGTAGCGCTGCAGGATCGACTGCACCGCACGGGCGGTCGCGTAGTGCTCCTCGCCGAGGATGTTGGGATCGAGGATGCGCGAGGTCGAGGACAGCGGATCGACGGCCGGGTAGATGCCCAGCTCGGTCAGCGCGCGGTTGAGCACGGTCGTCGCGTCGAGGTGGGCGAACGCGGTGGCCGGGGCCGGGTCGGTGATGTCGTCGGCCGGCACGTAGATCGCCTGCACCGAGGTAATGGAGCCCTTCTTCGTCGAGGTGATGCGCTCCTGTAGCTGACCCATCTCGGTCGCCAGCGTGGGCTGGTAGCCGACCGCGGACGGCATGCGGCCGAGCAGCGCCGAGACCTCGGAGCCCGCCTGCGTGAACCGGAAGATGTTGTCGATGAACAGCAGCACGTCCTGGCCTTCCTCGTCGCGGAAGTACTCGGCGGCGGTGAGGCCGGTCAGCGCCACCCGCAGACGCGAGCCCGGCGGCTCGGTCATCTGGCCGAAGATCAGCGCGGTCTTCTCGATGACGCCCGAGTCCTTCATCTCGTGATAGAGGTCGTTGCCCTCGCGGGTGCGCTCCCCCACCCCGGCAAAGACGGAAATCCCGCCGTGCTGCTTGGCGATGTTGTTGATGAGCTCCTGGATCAGGACGGTCTTTCCGACTCCTGCCCCTCCGAACAGTCCGGTCTTTCCACCCCGCGTGTAGGGTTCGAGCAAATCGATGACCTTGATGCCCGTCTCGAACATCTCGACCTTGGTGGACTGGTCCTCGAAGGGCGGCGCCGGGCGGTGGATCGGGTACGTCTTCGTCACCTTCAGGGCCGGGCCCTTGTCCACCGGCTCGCCCACGATGTTCAGGATACGGCCCAGCGTCTCCTTGCCGACCGGGATGGAGATCGGCGCCCCGGTGTCCTCCACGCTCATGCCGCGCGTGAGGCCGTCGGTGGAGGCCATCGCGACCGTGCGCACCTGGCTCTCGCCCAGGTGCTGCGCCACCTCGAGCGTGAGCTTCGAGGAGTAGGCAAAGACGTCCTTCTGCTCGACGCCCAGCACGATCAGCGCGTTGTAGATGGCGGGCAGCCGGCCCGGCTCGAACTCGACGTCGACGACCGGCCCGATGACCTGAACGATCTTCCCCGTGCTCATGCGTCCGCTCCTTCGTTTACGGGCTCGCCTCGGCCGCGGTCGGCCTCAGCTCACACTGCCATCGTTTACGGGCTCGCGCGGGCTGCGGTCGGCCTCAGCTCACACTGCCATCGTTCACGGGCTCGCGTCGGCCGCCGCCGGCCTCAGCTGTCACTGCTTTGCTGGAGGGCTTCGGCGCCGCCCACGATGTCGAGCAGCTCCTTGGTGATCTTCTCCTGACGGGCCTTGTTGTACTGGATCGTCAGGACGTCGATCATCTCCTTGGCGTTCTTGGTGGCCGCTTCCATGGCCGTCATGCGGGCGCCGTACTCGCCGGCCAGCGACTCCATCAGCGCGCGGTAGACCTGCATGCGCACGTGGCGCGGGAGCAGGTCGCCGAGGATGGCCTGGGGGCCCGGCTCGTAGATGTAGTCCACCGGCGCGACGGTCTCGCCCTCGGCGACGGCGGTGCGCGGAATGGGCAGCAGCTGCTGGCGCACGGGCCGCTGGAGCGCGACCGAGCGAAACTCGTTGTAGAGGAGGAAGACCTCGTCGACCTCGTTGTCGAGGTACTCCTGCATGAAGGCGTCGGCCAGCTCGGCGGCGTGGCTGTACGCCAGCCGGTCCCAGAACCCGATCATGTCGCGCTTGATCGTGTGCGGCCGCCGCCGGAAGAAGTCGCGCGCCTTGCGGCCCACGACGACCAGCGTCACCTCGGCCGTGCTCGACTCGCGGATCAGCTCCACGGCGCGGCGCAGGATGTTCGCGTTGAAGGCGCCGGCCAGGCCGCGGTCGGCGGTGATGATGACGATCTGCCGCCGCGGCCCCTCACGCTGCTCCAGCAGCGGATGGGTGGCGCCGTCGGCGCCGCTCACGAGATTGCCGAGCAGCTCGGCCATCTTGTTGGCGTAGGGCCGTGCGGAGAGGATCCGCTCCTGCGCCCGCCGCAGCTTCGCCGCCGCCACCAGCTTCATGGCGCGCGTGATCTTCTGCGTCGACTGGACGGACCGGATCCGCCGCTGGATGTCGCGGAGCGTGGCCATGCTAGCTCAGATGGGAGGCCCCGAAATGGCCCCCCATACCGCCCCGAAGCTCGGGCCGCCCCGGCAAAGCCGTGGCATCCCTCGTCATCATGTCGGCGTTCATCTCAGGCGGCCTTGATCCCCTTCGCGGCCACGAACTCGGCCTTGGCCTCGGTGACGGCCTGGGCGAGCTGTTCGCGCAGCGAGTCGCTGATCTCCTTCTTGTCGCGGACCTCCGACATGATCTGCGGCTGTCGGCGCTCCAGCCAGCCGAAGAAGAACTCCTCGAACGGCCGGACGGCGTCCACCGGCAGGTCGTCCAGGAGCCCCTGGCCGCCGGCGAAGATGATCGCCACCTGTTTCTCGACCACCAGCGGCTGGTACTGGCCCTGCTTGAGCAGCTCGACCATGCGCTGGCCGCGCGCGAGCTGCATCTGCGTGGCGCGGTCGAGGTCGGAACCGAACTGCGCGAAGGCGGCGAGCTCACGGTACTGCGCGAGGTCGAGCCGCAGCTTGCCGGCCACCTGCCGCATGGCCTTGATCTGCGCCGAGCCGCCCACGCGCGAGACCGACAGCCCGACGTTGACCGCCGGCCGGATGCCGCCGTAGAAGAGGTCGGCTTCCAGGTAGATCTGGCCGTCGGTGATCGAGATGACGTTGGTCGGGATGTAGGCCGACACGTCGCCGAGCTGGGTCTCGATGATCGGCAGCGCCGTCAGCGAGCCGCCCCCGAGCTGGTCGTTGAGCTTGGCCGCGCGCTCCAGCAGCCGCGAGTGCAGATAGAACACGTCGCCCGGGTACGCCTCGCGGCCCGGCGGCCGGCGCAGCAGCAGCGAGAGCTGGCGATAGGCCGCGGCGTGCTTGCTGAGGTCGTCGTAGACGCAGAGCGCGTGGCGCTTGCTGTCGCGGAAGTACTCGCCCATGGTGACGCCCGCGTACGGCGCGATGTACTGCAGCGGGGCGGGCTCCGAGGCCGAGGCGACGACGACCGTCGTGTACTTCATCGCACCGGAGTCTTCCAGGATCTTGACGACCTGGGCGACCGTTGAGCGCTTCTGGCCGATGGCGACGTAGAAGCAGAAGACGTCCTGCCCCCTCTGATTGATGATCGTGTCGACGCCGATGGCCGTCTTGCCGGTGCCGCGGTCGCCGATGATCAGCTCACGCTGGCCGCGGCCGATCGGGATCATCGAGTCGATGGCCTTGAGACCCGTCTGCAGCGGCTCCTTGACGGACCGCCGGTCGACGACGCCCGGCGCGTAGCGCTCGATCGGCCGGAACTCGGTGGTCTTGATCTCGCCCTTGCCGTCCACGGGCTGGCCGAGCGCGTTGACGACGCGGCCGATGATTGCCTCGCCGACCGGCACCTGGGCGATGCGGCTCGTGCGCTTGACCGTGTCGCCTTCCTTGATGCCTCTGTCCTCGCCGAGGAGGACGGCGCCGACCTGGTCCTGCTCCAGGTTGAGCACCATGCCGATGATGTCGTTGGGAAACTGCAGCAGCTCGCCGGCCATGGCCTTCTCGAGGCCGTACACGCGCGCGATGCCGTCGCCGACCTCGATGACCCGGCCGACCTCCTGCAGGTCGACCTCCGCCTCGTAGCCCGCCAGCTGGCGCTTGATGATCTCGCTGATCTCGCCCGCCTTGATCATGCTCTCCCCTACCCGCGCGCCAGTCGCTGTCGCAGGCGCGCCAATTGTCCATCGAGGCTGCCGTCCACGTTGAGGCTGCCGATCTCGGCGATGAACCCGCCGAGGAGATTGCGGTCCACGACCTCGTCGATCACGACCTGCTTGCCGCCGAGCGCCCGGCCGAGGCGCGCCGCCAGCGCCGCGCGATCCGCCTCGGTGAGCGTGACGGCCGTGCGCACGCGCGCGCGGACCCGGCCGCGCTCGGCGTCGAGCAGCGCCCGATAGGTCTCGGCGATGGCGCCGAGATGATCCGCCCGCCCCTGCACCGCCACCAGCACCAGGAAGTCGGCGGTGAGCTTGGAGAGCTCGAGGCGGCGGCCGACTTCGGCCGCGATCTGCTGCTTGGCCGCGCGCGTGATCCACGGCCGGCCGAGCACGGCGGACAGCTCGCCGTCGCCGGTCACCAGCTCGGCGACGCGCTGCAGCTCCGCCTCGACGGCGTCGGCCTGCTGGCGCTCGCGGGCCAGCTCGAAGATCGCCTTGGCGTACGACTTCGCGACGCCGGGCGAGGCCTTCACGAAGTCTTCATGGCGGCGATGGCCTCGGTCACGATGCGCCGGTGGTCCTCCTCGCGCAGCGTCCGGCGCACGAGCTTCTCGGCGGCCGCGATGGCGAGATCGCTGACCTCGCGGCGCAGCTCCTCGCGCGCGCGGCGGATCTCGCTGTCGAGCTGGGCCTTGGTGTCGTCCACGAGCTTACGGGCCTGGGCCTGGGCGTTCTCGATGTGCTTGCGCGACTCCTCGGCCGCCTCCCGCAGCGCCTGCTCGCGAATGGCCGCGGCCTCGGCGTATGCCGCGCGCAGCCGCCCCTCGTTCTCCTCCTGCTGGCGCGCCGCCGCGGCCTGGGCGGCCTGCGCCTGCTCGAGCGCGGTCTTGATGGCCGTCGTGCGCTCTTGCATCTTCGCCAGGAACGGCTTGTAGAGGAGTCGCTGGAGGATGACGAGCAAGATGACGAAGTTGATCATCTGCACGATGAGCGACTTGTCGACGTTGATCAGCCCGCCGCCACCCTCGGCGGCCCGGGCCACGGCCGGCAGGGCGAGGACCAGCGAGACCACCGCGCATACGAGCCAGCCCCGGCGATCGGATCCACGGTGATGCATGAGGCAGATTCCCCCGGTCACGTAGTGCCGCTGAAGGTTTGTGAAAACTATCACTCGATTGCGGGGCGTGTCAATCGCGGCCGTCGTCGATCACACCACCGCCCACGACCTCGTCGTCCCGGTACCAGACACATGACTGGCCCGGCGTGATGGCCCGCTGCGCCTCGTCGAAGACCACCTCGGCGCGGCCCGCGTCCAGCGCCCGGACGGTCGCCGGTGCCGGCCGCTGGTTGTGGCGGATCTTGGCCGTGACCCGCAGCCGCCGCTCCGGCGGCCCCGCGATGAAGTTGGCCCGGCCCACGACCAGGCGGTCCCGCTCCAGGTCGGCGGCGTCGCCCACGGTGACCCGATCGGTCGCCGGGTCGAGATCCACCACATAGAGGGCGCGGCTCGCCGCGAGCCCGAGGCCGCGGCGCTGGCCGATCGTGAAGCTGGCTACGCCGGCGTGGCGGCCCAGCGGGCGCCCCGCGAGGTCGACGATGGCGCCGGGGCGGAACGCGGCCGGGTCGCGCCGGCGCAGGAAGCCGCGGTAGTCGTCGTCGGGGACGAAGCAGATCTCCTGGCTCTCGGGCTTCTCCGCCGTCACGAGCCCGAGCCGGCGCGCATGCGCGCGCACCTCGTCCTTCGTGAGGTCGCCGATGGGAAAGCGCGCGGCGGCGAGCTGCGCCTGCGTCAGCGGCCACAGGAAGTCCGTCTGGTCCTTGCGCGAGTCGCGCGCGCGCAGGAGCCTCACGCGGTCGCCAGCGCGCTCGACACGCGCGTAGTGGCCGGTGGCGACGGCCGTGGCGTCCCAGGCCCGGGCGCGCGCGAGCAGCGAGCCGAATTTCAGATCGGTGTTGCAGGCCACGCACGGCACGGGTGTGCGGCCGCGGCGGTACTCGTCCGCGAAGGGGCCGATGACGGCGCGATCGAACTCCTCGGCCATGTTGAGCGGGTAGTAGGGGATGCCGAGCGCGGCGGCCACGCGGCGCGCGTCGTCCACGGCCTCGCTGCCGCAGCAGGCGCCTGTGCGCGCTCCGCCGTCCGTGGTGGGCCAGACGCGCATCGTCACGCCCACCACGTCGTGGCCGGCCTCCACGAGGAGGGCGGCAGCGACGGAGGAATCGACGCCCCCGCTCATTCCGACGACGATGCGCTCGGCCACGAGGTTCAGTCTCGCGCGCCCAGCAATCCCGCCAGGCGCTCCAGCTCCTCGGGGTCCGCGTAGCTGATCTCGATGCGGCCCGCGCGCTCGCCCCCCACGATTCGCACGCGCGTCATGAGCCCGCGCTGTAGTCGCTCCTCCAGTGCGGCCAGCTCGGCCGAGCGGCGCCGCTGCTTCGGCCGCGGCGGGCGCCCGGCGACCGTCGTGCGGACCGTGTCCTCGGTCGCCCGCACCGACCAGTCGTGGGCGAGGATCTCGTCGCGGAGCCGGAGCTGCTCGGTCGGCGTCGTCAGCGCGAGCAACGCTCGCGCGTGGCCCATCGTGAGGCGGCCACCGCGCAGGTCGTCCTGGATGGGCAAGGGGAGGCGCATCAGCCGAAGGGCGTTGGCGATCGAGCTGCGCTCCTTGCCGATGCGCTGGGCCAGCTCCTCCTGGGTCCAGGCGAATCGGGCGAGGAGCTTGTCGTAGGCCTCGGCCTCCTCCATCGGGTTGAGATCCTCGCGGAGCAGGTTCTCGACGAGCGCGAGCTCGAGGCTCTCTGCGTCCGTAACCTCGCGAACTATCGCAGGAATCCGGGGCAGACCGGCCTGGCGAGCCGCGCGCCAGCGCCGCTCTCCGGCGACGAGCTGGTAGCCAGCGCCCTGACGGCGGACGATGACGGGCTGGATGACCCCGGAGGCCTTGATCGAGGCTGACAACTCGTCCAAAGCCTCGGGCCTAAAGGCTTTTCTTGGCTGGTTCGGGTTGGGCTCGATCTCTTCGACACCGACGTCCAGGAGCGTGTCGGCCTCCGTCGGCGTCGAGGAGAGTAGAGCGCCAAGACCACGCCCAAGTCCGCGTTTATTCATGCTTTAGGACCTCTTTGGTGAGCTCGAGATAGGCGATAGAGCCGCTCGAGCGGAGGTCGTGCAGCATCACGGGCTTACCGTGGCTGGGAGCCTCGCTGAGGCGGATATTCCGGGGGATCACGGTCTCGAAAATCTCGCCCGGAAAGTACCGGTGGACCTCGTCTCGGATCTGCGCCGCCATGCTCGTGCGGCCGTCGAACATGGTGAGGACAATCCCGCCGACGTGAAGGCCGGGATTGAGCCGTTCCCGCACGAGCTTGACGGTCTTGAGGAGCTGGGTGAGGCCCTCCAATGCGTAGAACTCGCACTGGAGCGGCACCAGGACCTGATCCGCGGCGACCAGGGCGTTGATGGTCAAGAGTCCGAGGGACGGCGGACAGTCGATGATCGTCCAGCCTCCGAGGCTGGCCGCCCTGAGAGCCTCCTTGAGCCGGCTCTCTCGGCGCTCGATACCGACCAGCTCGATCTCGGCGCCCACCACATCGATGTCCGCCGGGAGTATTTGAAGGCTGGGGATCGCCGTCGCGCGAGCCGCCTTCTCGAGCGGCTCGGTACCGAGGAGAACGTGGTAGACGGTCGGGTAGAGTCCGGACTTGGGAACCCCGAGTGCCGTGGTCGCATTACCCTGCGGGTCCAGATCAACGAGTAGGGTAGGGCGCTCGGCGAGGCCGAGGCCGGCAGCCAGGTTGACGGCCGTGGTGGTTTTCCCCACGCCGCCCTTCTGGTTTACCACCGCGATGGTGTTGGGCATCCGCTGTCAGTGTTCCACGGGCCACACTGCGCCCATCAGCCGGCGGCTAGCGACGACCCGCCTGCTTGGCCCGGGCGACCCGGAGCGAATCTACCCCGCCTTGCCCCGGGCGACAAGCGTCGCTTTGGAGATGCAGTGTTCCACGTTCCACACTAGCCGGGACGCCGAGGCGGTCGCCCTGGGGCGGGAGCTAAGACTCGGCCAGTGGGGGAAAAACCGCGAACCGACGAACTCGTCCCGGCTGGACTCCCTCGACCTCGACCCAGCGGCCCTCGGTCAGCGGCCGCCTTCGCGGGGGGCCCGAAGCAATGACGACCCCGCCGGGGCCAACGAGCCTCTGGGCAAGCGGCACGACATGGTCGAGATCGCCGGCGCAGCGGAGCAGCACCGCCCCGAAGGCCTCGCCTCGGTCGACGGCGACGGCCTCTGCACGGGTGCTGACCACCCGAACCTCCGCGAGCGCTAGCTCACGAACCACGGCCGACAGGAACGATGCCCTGCGCTCCCGTGACTCGATCAGCGTCATAGACAGGTCCGGCCTAACGATCTTGATCGGGAGGCCCGGCAGCCCCGCTCCAGACCCGAGGTCGGCTACCGACCGAACTGCGCTGGGAAGGACACGAAGGAACAGTAGGCTGTCGAGGAACAGGTTCTGGACGATCCATTCTGGGTCCGTAGAGCCGATGAGCCGCTGAACGCGCTGCCATTTCAGCAGGAGTTCCAGATATTTGCCGAATGCGTCGGCTTCCCGATCGGTGATCGGGCGATCCAGGATGCGCGGAGCGGTTACGGCGAGCTTCTCGAGCGCGCGCTTCACGACGCGCCCAGCGGGGCTCGGTGGCTAGGCGCGGCTGGTCTCGCGCGCCTCGCGACTGGCGCGCGCCTTCGGCCGCTCCATGTACCACTGCTGGAGGATCTGCAGGATGTTCGAAACGGTCCAGTAGAGCACCAGGCCGGACGGCAGGTTCAGGAACATGAAGGTGAAGATGAACGGCATGATCAGCATCATCTTCGCCTGCCGCGGATCGCCTGCGACCGGCGTCATCTTCTGCTGGACGAACATCGTCACGCCCATGAGGATCGGCAGCACATAGGTCGGATCGTAGTTCGCGAGGTCACAGATCCAGAGATCCTGACCCCCGAGGAGCGGTACCCACTTCGGGACGCGGCCGAAGCAGAAGAACGTCGCGTTCTGCAGCTCCACGGAGACCGACAGCGCGAGGTAGAGGGCGTAGAAGATCGGGACCTGCGCGAGCATCGGCAGGCACCCGCCCATCGGGTTCACCTTGTGCTGGCGGTAGAGATCCATCGTCTCGCGCTGCAGCCGCTGCGGATCGCTCTTGTACTTGTTCCGCAGCGCGTTGATCTGCGGCTGCAGCGCCTGCATCGCCTTCATCGACCGCATGCTCTTGACCGTGAGCGGATAGAACAGGACCTTCGACACCACGGTGAGCAGGATGATGGCGACGCCGTAGTTGCCGACGTGGCCGTAGACCCAGTTCATCAGGAGCAGGATCGGGACGCCGACCCACTCCATCGGCAGGCCGCCCCAGCGGCGCGGCACCGGGAAGCCCCCGAAGTTGATCGCCGACTCGAGCCCGAAGGCCTTGAGCAGGTCGTATTCCTTCGGCCCGAGGAAGATCGTGACGTGGCCTTCCCAGGCCTGGCCGGGCGCGATCGTGGGTGTGGCCTGCACGGCGATCGTGGCGCGGCCGACGGGATCCTTGCTCTTGGAGTCGCACGCCTTGTCCTCGCCGCGCGCGACGAGGGTGAACCCTTCGGTGCGCGGGATCAGCGCGCCCATGTACCAGACGCTGCCCATCCCGATCCAGGCGCCGGGCGCGGAGACGGTCTCCACGTGGCAGAGATCCTCGGCCCGTCCGACGCCGTCGCCGGCCGACCACACGATCTCCGTCGGGTGCTGGCCCTGGAACTTCTCCTTCGCCTCGCGCCACGACTGCCGCGTCGTCCACGGCATCGCGACCGTGATGGCCTGAGCGGTTGGCGTGGTGTTCTCGATACGCACGCGCGCGTCAACGGTGTAGGCGTCCGGCCTGAAGGAGAGCACCTCCCCGACCCTCAGTCCCTCGTGCACGCCGGTCAGGACCAGCTCCTGGGGAGCTTGTCCCGCGCCGACCTTCAGCGTCTCGGCGGAGGGCTGCATGGGAACGACCTGGCCCGAAGGGGATCCCGGGGAGGCGATCACAAGTCCGGTCGGACCAAACTCACCGACCGACACCATGGGCTTCTCGCCTCGATACCGGAGCAGATATTCCTGAAGCTTGCCGCCCTCGCTACTGACGGCAGCATCGTAAAGTGGCGTCGATACTCGCGAAATACGCTGTGGTGCGCGTGCCTCCGCCGGGGCCGGCGTCAAAGGCGTCTTCGCCGTGTCCGGAGCAGGCGGAGTCTGCGAGGGAGCCTTGGCCACCTGCTCCTTGTCGGCCTGGCTCTTTGCCGCCTGCTGCTGCTCCGCCGGCTTCGGCGACTCCTGCGGCAGCATGAAAGTCTGGTAAAGGATCAGCACGGCCGCCATCAGGACGACCGCGAGAAACGCCCGTTGCTCCATAGTCACGACGTCAAATGCTCCCGGGCTGGCGGGGGGTCATAACCCCCCGGATGAAATGGATGACAGCGCGCGAGGCGGCGAATCGCCAGCCACGCTCCGCGCCGCGCGCCGTGCTCGAGTGCCGCCAGCCGCGCATACTCGGAACACGTCGGGGCGAACCTACAGGCCCGCGGCAGCAGCGGCGACACGAGCCGCTGATACGCCACCAGGACCGCCGCGGCAATCGAGGCCGCGGTCACCGTGGACTCCGCGCGCCGGGGATCGCCGCCAGCGCGCCGCGCAGCTGACCCGCGAGCGCGGCGAACGGCTCGACGAGCACCGCCGGCCGGCCGACGATGACGAGTGCCGCCCGCGCCGGCGCCGCATCACGGCTGGCCCGATAGGCCTCGCGCAAGCGCCGCCGGGCGCGGTTACGCTGCACGGCGTTCTTGAGCTGTCGGCTCACGGCAAACCCCGCGCGTGTGGGCCCGGACGCCTCTCGCCAGAGCACGATGAGCGCCGGGCGGTCGATGCGTCTGCCTCGCTGGAATAGCGCCTGAAATTCAGCGCTGGTGGTCAACCGCTCGTGTCGAGGGAAGCGACCCGCTACACGGTGAGTCGTTTGCGCCCCTTCGCACGCCGCCGCTTCAGCACCTTCCGCCCGCCCTTCGTGCTCATCCGCTCGCGGAAGCCGTGCGTCTTCGCTCGCCGGCGCCGATTGGGTTGGAACGTACGCTTCATGAACGCGCTCCCCTTTCCGATCGTACAACCGCCACAGTGTAGTCAGCGCTCTGGGTACAGTCAACCGACGAAGGTCTGTACATCCACCTGACGAACGCCCTTGCACCGTCTCCGACCCGTGTGCTAGGTTGCCGCATTCCGACGCTACGGTGAATCGCGGGAGAGTGCCGTGTCCGATGTGCGGGCGGCCTGGCGCGGATATCCCATCGACTTGGCGCAACAGAGTTATCCCCATCTGTGGATAACTCTGTGTGTAAGTGAGGTCCCGTCCAGTGCTGGATAGCCTTTGGGCTCGCCTGCTCGATTCCGCCTCCCACAAGCTCGCGCCGGCCGTGATGGACTCGTGGGTGCGCCCCTGCCGGCTCCTCTCACACGAAGGCGATCACCTGAAGATCGGCGCCCCGAACCGCTTCTCGCGCGACTGGCTGACCCAGCACCATATCGAGGCGCTCCAGCACGCCGCCGCCGACGTGATCGGCGGCCACCCGCGCATCTCGATCGAGGTGGACGACACCATCGCCCTCGCTGTCGACGATGCGCCGCCGCCCCAGCCCGCCGGCCGGCCCAGCAACGGCGGGAGCACCGAGGGCCTGAACCCGCGCTATACCTTCGACACGTTTGTGGTCGGCTCGTCCAACCAGTTCGCGCAGGCGGCCTGCCAGGCGGTCGCGGAGCTGCCGTCCAAGGCGTACAACCCACTCTTCATCTACGGCGGGGTCGGGCTCGGCAAGACGCACCTGCTCCATGCGGTCGGCCACGAGACCGTCCGGCTCTTCCAGGGCATGACCGTCGTCTACCTCTCGTCCGAGCGCTTCACCAACGAGCTGATCAACGCCATCCGCTACGACCGGACGGCCGAGTTCCGCGCCCGCTACCGGACGATCGACCTGCTGCTGATCGACGACATCCAGTTCATCTCGGGCAAGGAGCGGACGCAGGAAGAGTTCTTCCACACGTTCAACGACCTCTACGAGTCCCGCAAGCAGATCATCGTCTCGAGCGACTGCTCGCCCAAGGACATCCCCGAGATCGAAGAACGGCTCCGCTCGCGGTTCGAATGGGGCCTCATCGCCGACATCCAGCCTCCAGACTTCGAGACCCGGGTCGCCATCCTGAAGAAGAAGGCGGCCGTCGAGCGGGTGCGCCTGGCCGACGACGTCGCCTACCTCATCGCCAGCCGGGTGAAGTCCAACATCCGTGAGCTCGAGGGCTCGCTCACCCGGATGATCGCGTTCTGCGCGCTCACCGGCCGCGAGATGAGCACGGACCTCGCCCAGGAGGTGCTGTCCGACCTCTGGGGGGACGAGGAGAAGGTCATCACCATCGAGCAGATCCAGCGCAAGGTGAGTGACTTCTTCGGCGTGAAGCTCTCGGATCTCAAGGCCAAGAATCGCACCAAGGCCGTCTCGTTCCCCCGCCAGGTCGCCATGTACCTAGCCCGCCAGCTCACGCACTCCT
>Ga0307408_100002188_pt1 | contig 13977 bp, 12 predicted proteins | sample 322Cmetagenome_FD_202116 | JGI IMG/M metagenome (GOLD analysis project Ga0307408, IMG submission 202116) | Maize rhizosphere microbial communities from greenhouse at UC Davis, California, United States - 322HYB-C-3 | ecosystem: Host-associated > Plants > Roots > Rhizosphere > Soil | place...
ATAGCTGTTGAGCAGGTTGATTTGATACCAGTATTGAAAAAAATCATCGCGATTAATCCCAATATTAAAATCCTGGCCTGCCCCTGGAGTGCACCTGCATGGATGAAAACGAATAACAAACTGGAGGGGGGCAGCTTACAACCGCAATATTTCAGTGTTTATGCCAATTACTTTGTAAAATATATCCAGGCAATGGCGGCACAGGGTATAACCATTGATGCCATTACACCACAAAATGAGCCGTTAAATTATACCAATAATCCTTCTATGGTTATGGAGGCCGCTGATCAGGCTTTGTTCATAAAAAATCACTTAGGGCCGGCTTTTCAGTCGGCAGGAATAAAAACCAAAATTATTGTGTATGATCATAACTGTGACCGCCCAGATTATCCTTTGACTGTATTAAGTGACCCAGCTGCTAATGCATTTATTGATGGCTCTGGTTTCCATTTGTACGCAGGTGATATATCGGCTATGACGCAGGTGCACAACGCTTACCCAAATAAGAACATTTATTTTACTGAGCAGGCTATAACAACCTATGGCACGTTTAGTAGCGACCTGAATGCGCATGTTAACAGTCTCATTGTCGGCGCTACCCGTAACTGGAGCCGGAATGTATTGGAATGGAATTTGGCATCAGATCCAAGTAATGGCCCCCAAACCACGGTGGGTTGCCCAATGTGTATAGGTGCGCTAACTATTACCCCATCGTCCATTACCCGCAATGTGTCTTATTACATTATAGCGCACGCCTCTAAATTTGCAAGGCCCGGTGCGGTCAGGATAGGGTCTAATGAAATATCCGGCTTGCCAAACGTAGCTTTCAAAAATACCGACGGTTCAAAAGTGCTTATCGTGCTCAACAACAGCGGAAGTGCCAAAACATTTAACATAAAATTCAACGCCAAAATAGTAACCAGTACTCTAAATAACGGAGCCGTTGCTACTTATACCTGGTAATATCAAACGCCATGAACTATTATTAGAACAATAAATGGGCGGAAGAATGAACATAAAAGAAAATAACATGTGGGATTCGATGATAGGTTCAAAGCAACCGAAGTCGGACTATACCACCAATGTTTGCCCTGGTGTATTAACTGTGAATGGGCATAAAAAGCTTCTCTCATAGCTTGGTTCGCTAATTGGTTGGAGCCGGCTATCTTAATGATGGTCGGCTTCTTAAGCCGGCAACGATGAGGCAGGTTCGCTATAATTACAAATATTGTAAGTAGTTTATTTGTAATAGTTGCAAATGGGCGTCTTGTCATCTCGACGTGGACAAACTTGAAAAAGAAAAATATTTGATGACAATAAGCATTATGATAGTACATGTATTAAATTTTCAATTAAAAAGCAAGCTTTGACTTCTAGTCTTGCACGCAAAAAACGTTTTATAAACCTATTATATCAGAAAGGAGTTTATTATGGAGAAACCTATTATTGTTGGTGCCTGTATCGAGGATACATTTATTTCTGCAGGACTTGTAGACCTGGAATCACGGGGACTGGTCCCAAATTCATTACGAAGAAAAAGGGTAAACCCTGCTGGAAGCAAAGAAGATATTATTTCAGCCTGGTCTGGTGTGTTAAAAGAAGTAATGAGCATTCCGGGCTTTTCGCCTTGTAAAATCGGCATAGGTATTCCGGGGCCTGTAGAGTATGAGAAAGGCATTTATCATACAGATAGTAAGGAACGATATGGTAGTCTGGATAACGAAAATATCAGGCAACTTTTGGCAGCCCAACTAAGTGTTGAGGAGGAAAATATTAAACTGATTAATGATGCGGTTTCTTTTTTCCACGGAGAAGTGTTTGGAGGTGCCATTCGGGGATATAAAATGTCACTCGGATTAACTCTGGGGATAGGATTAGGATCAGCTCGCTATACTAACGGAGTGCTGGAAGATGCGAATCTCTGGAAGATGCCCTTCGGCGATAAAATCGCGGAAGACATGCTCTCTGTAAGATGGCTGCTTAACCGCTTCAAAACCTTGTCGGGAATTGAAGTGGCCGATCTGGTTGAATTGAAGAGTTTCGCTTTCGAACCACGCGTTCAGCAGGTGTTCAATGAATTTGCTCACAATCTTGCTGCTTTTCTGCTGGAAGTGATCAAAATAGAAAACCCTGAAGTAGTACTTATAGGAGGCCATATGGAAAGCTCAAATAAATATTTCTTTGACAAGATGAAGGAGATGCTTTTATTAAGCGGTGTAAAAATTCCGGTCATGCGGGCTATTTTGGGAGAAAAAGCAAGTGTAATTGGAGCCGCGTCGACTTGGTTTAGTGAAGGAAAATTACATGTTTAATTATATCTCTCAGGCGTGCCCGCATCTTTTACATGATGCGTCTAAGTTTTGAGAAATTGGCGCGATCACAATAAATGAAGTCAGGAAGAAATGTGCTTATTAAAGACGGTCTGAAAATTAGTTTCGCCAGATAAAACTGTATGCTGTATCTACATTTAATCGTCAGTTAACTACACTTTTGTACTAAATCCAATATTTTAAATCTTGCACCTCGGCACAGATGCCTTACAAAACAGATTGGCACAGTTATGGAATAGATAGTAGCACATCTATCTTATTAAAACATTGAAAGGAGCTTTGGTACACCAGAGCTCTTTTTATTTGCATATAGTGAGATCATAATCGGCACGCTTACAGCACATCTGTGATAAAGAAGAGCAAAAACAGCAAGCGTCTAAATTAGCGTGAAAGGTTGCGAAGTATCGCTTACTTTCGTGGAGTTGCTGGGATTTGGTTGCAAACTGCGTGTGCTGGGACCGCGAATATTGGTAAAAAGGATCAGAGAAAATTTAAGCAAAGCATTGGAATGTTATCATCCTGTAGAAGGTGAACGCTTTTACGGATAAGGAGAGGAAGGTTAAGAGATTCGTATAAAAGATTTACCCGGCTAAAAAGTATCGGTCCCAGTTATTCAATATTATTTTTAATTATTTTTTTCAAGTACGCAATGCTGAAATCGCACTTTACCCGCTCCGCAGTACCTTTTGTGCATTTAATATACTTTAATTAAACACTTAACTTGATGAATTCATTCGACTCCATCTGCCAAAGACACATGATCTGGATAATAAAGTATATTTCCAAGAAATACAGTTCAGCATTATATTTAATCTGGTATACAGACACAGATAAGGTTAGCACTGATAGGTTTTTAACATACAAGGATGGAACAATCTTCTCTCTATTAACTTTAAATAATCTTGAGAATGAAATTCAGCATGAAAGATTTAATTTGACTTATCCCGAAAATTTGAGGCCTTGGTTGGCGGATATATCGAAAAGTAAAGTTACTGAAAGTGTGGTTTATAACACTGACCTTATAGTTGAATCGTTTCTGCGCGGTGACTTTTCGGAAATGAATCTTGAGCACTTAACGAACTTTGTAAATCTTTTTGATGATTATGTACATCAAGATGAAAAGAATGAGGGACTGAAAGTACATAGTGAGGCGGCTTCTATAAGAGAAGTGTGGGATTATTACTATGACTTTTGTTTTTGGCCTAAATTCAAAATGGAAGAAAACAAGATTGAGAAGCGGAAGCTGGAAGTTGATGTTGCTGAATTTTTAAAAGAGCTTACTGGAATGGTGGAAGCTTTTGATAGAAACATATCATTGAAAAAAGTGGACGGTTAACATCCTTTTCCAAATGTAGGTTGAAGTGGGTTTGTGCTTCTTTCTAAAACGGATTAAATTTCGGAAAGGAGCTAAAGAAGCTAAACACCAGAGCCACTCAGGAATATTGGTGCATGTGAATGAGGTGTATGACAATACGTTTCAACGCTTTTTAAAACCGATAAAAATTAATTTCGCCAGATAAAACTGTATGCTCTTGCTACATCTAATCGTCAACTAACTACACTTTTGTACTAAATCCAATATTTTAAATCTTGCACATCGGTACAGGCGCCTTACAAAACAGATTGGCACAGTTATGGAATAGATATAAGCACATCTATCTTATTAAAACATTGAAAGGAGCTTTGGTAAACCAGAGCTCTTTTTATTTATTAATGTCCGTTTCGTACAATCAGAAATGCCCGCAAGTTTTCAAATTGCAGAAAAATTATATAGAATGCGAAAATTAATATTAGGATTAGCAATAACATTAGATGGATACATTGAAGGCCCGAATGGCGAATACGACTGGTGCTTCACCGATCAGGACTATGGTTTAAACGAGTTCTTTAAAAGAATTGATGCCATTTTCATTGGTCGTAAAAGTTATGAGATAGCACAGCAATACGCTGAAAGTAATAACGGAGAACCGATACCTGGTATACCGGCCGTAACGGAATATGTATTTTCTAGCACATTGGAATCTGTAAAGAGAGGAGCCGTTCTAATATCAGAAAACAGCATCGCGGAAGCGCGCAGAATAAAAGAACAACCGGGCAAAGATATATGGCTATATGGAGGCGCCTCACTTACTAATTCTCTATTGAAGGAAGGCTTGATTGATGAGCTTTGGCTATCGGTACACCCTATATTGCTTGGAAATGGAAAGCGACTTTTTCAGGAACAGGACTATTCTACGCTGCTAACTCTCCTGGAAAGCAAAACGTACGAAACGGGATTAGTATCTCTGCGCTACAGTATTAATCAGGTTGCCGGGTAATTAGTGAGAGATTTGGTTTTGCTGACCAAGTTTGTATGCTGTTGCTACATTAATCGTCAGCTTGCTACACTTTTGTACTAATTTCTATATTTTAAAAATGGCTCATCGGCATTCATGCCTTAAAAATCAGATTGGCACACTTATGGAATAGATATAAACACATCTATTTTATAAAAAACATTGAAAGGAGCTTTGGAACACCAGAGCTCTTTTTATTTGTTTGCTACGGGGACGCTTACATTCAAATTAGAATGAATTTTTACGAATCAAGCAACAAAGCTGGGGAGCAATAAAAGACATGCCGAAGCAAACAATTCGAATTTAGGTACTCTGATCATCGTCGCCTTGCCGGCTGGGCTTTGTTCTTTATTGAGATATTGTTTGTATCCATTGGTCTCAATGAGCTCCTTTCAGTCGGTTTTCAGTGAGACCATTTACCCTAAAAAAACAGACACACGTAAATAACTCATTGCATTGACGAGGAGCCCTTCTTCGCACAGGCTACCTCACAAATGCCCTTGTCAAACCCACGGTGCCGCACCTGCTTCGCCCCTGTTTGTTTCACAACCCATAGCTTCGCAAACCAGCTGATGCACCCTGCCATCCCTCACCCCCGATTGACAAGTGCATTTCTTTCCGGCCTCTTCGTCAAAGCACAAAGCACTTAGTTCTGAACAGGTTTTGTTCAAATATCAATCTTAGTCCCCAACATTTTTGCTTGATCCATTTTTCCTAAAAGAATTTTAGCCTAAATGAGAGGATAAGTACACAAACTTCATTTAGTTATTGCACTTGTGGGTTGTTCGCGTTTTCAGTTTCGACTTATTATCAAACTGTGCACCGATTTGAGAAATTTACACAATAAACGTACAGCCTGATAATCAGAACGTAAGCACTTGCAAAACGGGATAAAAACAGGCTTCGTCAGATAAAATTGTATTCTGTTGCTACATTAATCGCCAACTTACTACACTTCTGTACTAAATCCAGGTATTTAAAGTATCGCACATTGGCACACATACCTTATAAAATAGTTTGGCATAGTTATGGGATACATATCAGTACATCTATTTATGAAAAAACAATGAAAAGAGCTTTGGTAAACCGGAGCTCTTTTCATTTGTAGCCTATAGGGCCTGCGAGGGTTTTAAAAGCGCTTTTGGATAAAACCTATAAGGTCCGCGAGACCTGATAGGTTTGAAAACCGCAATCTTTCGGTGCGAGAATAGCATATTGAAGTGTTAAACCTTTAAAATCACTTGTTTTAAAGCATTGGTGAATAAAACCTATAAGGTCTGGGAGACCTTATAGGTTTGGAATTCGTTAAATAACAGACACCAGTCCCGGTTCGTCTTCGATAAGTAGAATCTTCATCCAACCTTTTTTGTGCGTGTTAATTTGTTTTTTACCGGCCACAAAGAAGCTCTTTTCAAATTTTCGCAATCGCGATCATTTCCAAGTGGGAGGTTTTTCACAAAAAAAAGATCTCCGCCAAAAACGCGAATTTCCATCTAGTGTTTACGGAAAAATGACTTAAGAAAGCAAAAAAGAAATCGGCAAGGCATCTAATTTCTCACTGCGGCGCCAATCCGATATTTTTCGCAAAACCGGGAACTAATCTGGCCGAACGATTCATTTCACCTAATTCATCGACTCAATTTTAGCTATCAATACAAAAAAAGCTAGAAACCATTATTCTTCTCACTACATAAAGTGGATGGCACATATTCAATTACCGTCTCAAAACCATTATCTTCGCAACAAATACCCTAAATTCCTTAAGGGGATCACGGCTTAAACGTTATTATATTTCCCTAACAGCACTCAAATTTTAACCTCACTTTATGAGAAAAACTTTCCTAATTAGTTTTTTACTATTCACCACCATTATTTCTAAAGCTCAGACATGGGCTAAACTTTACGAACCGGCATATTACCATGCAGGCACCATCTTCGAATTCGACAACCGTATCCATGTAAATGCTTTCCCAGGCGTTGGCATATTCAGAGAATATTGGTATCCCGGATATTTAGAAAGAATTTATGATGGAGTATTGGAAAAAAAATATGCACAGAACAAAACGTTTTTTGTCTTTAACAGTGAACTTTATGCATCCTTCTACGACATTGAGAATGGGGCTGATTTGCCGATGAAGAAAACTTCGGGAGATGCTTGGACGTCCTTATCCAATGGTATTATAGGAACTAAGATCAGTTTTGGAGGCTACTTCAATTACAATGATACCTTACTGTGTAAGATCAACAAAGGATATAACAGTTCTCCGGAAACACCGGACAGTAAATGGTATAAAAGAGACGGAGAACAATGGGTTCCCTTTAAGCTGCCCAACAACTTTGATGCAGGAAGTGTAGTCAACATTTTCTCAACAACTGATTATGACGTCGTTGAAGCTTCATCTGTTTTTATAAAGAAAAAGGGAACAAATACCTGGAAAGAGTTCGTCAATTATGATCTATCACCATTTCATACCAGTATTGGCGTTTTAAATAATCGCTTCTATTTGTATACAACAGATTATGACAAAGGCAATTTGAATACACTTTACTATTTTAAGTTAAGTGATGTAGAAAAAGCTGCGGAGTGGGAGTCGGTGCCGGTAACCAAGCAAGACACATTATCTGGTTCTGTTAATTACACCATCAAAAATGGAGTAATTTATGCAGCGAAGAGTAGCAGCGACTATGTTTATAAGTCGGTTTACGAATTGAACCTCAGCAATAGCAGCAAAACCCTCTTGCTTAAAGAAAGGCTGGAGGATTTTTATATTAAGGGCAACACTACGTATATCACAAATTCGCTGGGCCTTTTTAAGTCTGTTTCGGGAAGTCCTTTTGTAAGATATGAGCGATCTAATTACTTCTCCAATCTACAATTGATGAACTTCATAGCAACTAACGATAACCTATACACAGTTGACTATGATTACAATGTTTTTAAAAGAGCTAGTGATGATTCCTTTAAGCTGGATACATCATCCACCAAACCAACCGAACTTTTTGGTAGAACAGTAAAAATCTCCGACACCGAATATTTCATTAATGGAACCGACAGATGGGCAGGATTACAGCTTAACACTCCCAAAAATAACTATAGCACTGATGGCGGTTCAACCTGGCAAAAGTTAACAATTGCAGGAAAAAGCTATACCGGTTATCTTACGAAAAACAAAGACACTTTATTTCTGGCTTGTCGCGATGGTATTTTCAAAAGGGCTAATACTGCATGGCAGCAAATTTCAAGCGATTTTCCCGGTCAGCTATTTTGCGTTTCGTCTTCGTTAATCGCTTATAATTCTGGTGTGATCTCGGAGATCAATATGCAAAATGGCTCAGCCAAAATAATCAACAAGAGCATTCAGCTTTGGGACATTATTTCTATTAATGATAACCTGTACGCAATGGCCACGATAGATGGATATGGCTTATATGTGTCCTGTGATAAAGGCATAACCTGGAAAAAGAAGCTCGCTAGCCCAGGCAATGCGCTAAATTCAAGACTTTCAATCAACAGCAGCGGCGACGTGTTTTATCCAAGTTCAGAAAATGGCTTTTTACGCGGCAGCCTTAATAGCGGCAGCACATGGACCGAATTAAACACCGGCATCTATACATCTCCACTTCAATATCGGAAGTCTGCAATATCAGTTTGCACTTTCAAAAACAAGGTATACACAAGCTCGCTGCCAGAAGGAATATACAACATCGCTCCGAGCGCTATCGAAAGTCCCTACAATGTTACTATAAGCAGTACACCTGCCAGCATAGTTCCCGGACAGTCCATACAGGTGGGATTTGCAACCAACAAAACCTTTGCTGCTAACAATCAGGTAAGCATCTATTTATCTGATTCCACCGGTACATTTACATCCGAAGTGCAAATTGGATCTGCTAATCTGAATAGTAGTGGCAACGTTTTATGCTACATTCCTTCGAACCTGAAAAAAGGAAATCATTACAGAGTAAGAGCGAAAACATCCGACCAAAGCATTACAGGCGCCGAAAGCTTTGATGATATTAAGGCAATTGTTAATGACGGCGTTTTACCACTTTCCCTTATCTCCTTTAGACTTCAAAAAGAAGAAAATGGAGTCCGTCTTATCTGGCAAACTGCTAATGAAAAAAACAATCACCATTTTGAAATCCAGCATTCTACAGACGGGAGTAGCTATGCAATTAAGTCAAGTGTTGCATCTAATGGGCAGGGGGGGCTTATTCTTACCTCGATATGAAACCGGCAAATGGCCTTAATTATTACCAGCTCATTGAGCTTGATAAGGATGGATTGAGGACTATTCTTGGCACAAAAACAATAGATTTTACTGTTGACAACAATAAAGCAGTAAGTATTTTCCCGAATCCGATTACCGATCTATTTAAAGTTCAGCTACCCAAAAACATAGAAGGAAACGTTACCGTGTCGCTTTGGAGCACTACAGGAATCACCATCTTCCGCGAAACAAAACTGGTAGATAGAAGTGGGACAATCAGCGTTTTGATGCCTGCTGGTACTGAAACAGGAAATTATTTGCTAAAGATTGAGGGAGAAGGTATTAATACAACTCTCAAGATATTAAAGAAATAGATCTATGGAACCAAGAGAGTAATGAACCTACAGGTTCTGAAAACATAAAAGATTTAACCGTAAAAAAAACCTATAAGGTCTCGCAGACCTTATAGGTTTAAAAAGATCAGTTATTTACAATACCGCATCTACCAATTTGGCAAACGGAAGTCTCATACCGAAGTATTTATGCAGAGCCTCATGCAAAGCATCTTCCAGGCGATCTTCTTCTGTTTTTCCGGTTAGTTTGGCTTTAATTTCTTTCAAATCCTCTGCAAACTCAGCAATATTTAACAAAGTATTATAAGCTGTAGTATGCTGATAAGCTGCCTGAGCAAGGAAGCAAGCCAGATTTCTCAGGTACGGAACATAGGGCTTTAAGCCGGCAGGCTCGTATTTACCGGCAATATCGACTTTGAAAGCCATTTTATCATTGGTATCCTTATCGAATGCACTGCCTGGAAGCGCCGTACGTGGCTGAATATGCGTATACTCGATAGGAAGATAATCGGCTTTGTTGATAGTGTTCAGGAAAACGGCTGTAACCAATGTTCCGATAAACGTTTCGAAAGGAGCAGCGCTCTCCGGCGGAGTTAAGTTCTTACTATAAATTCCAGGAATGGTTTCGATACAATCACGTTGCCATGCCTGTGGCACAATATCAATCGGGTTGTACTTGGCAGTGTAAGATGGCAGGTGCTTCTCCACATAGGTTGCAAAAGCGGCATTACCAGGAGTTGGTCCGGCGGTAGGCCATGCAGAAATTGTTTTTACAGCGCCTGTAGTATTCCATTTGCTGATAGTATCCTGCAAATACATGGCGAAAGTTGGCGATAAGGCTCCACCCAAACTATGTCCGGTTACAGCCACTTCGGCACCTGCAGGGATATTTTCAGATTTAAGATAATCACTTAAAAACGCAATCAGGCCTTTGCCATCATGGGTCATGTTCAACAATTCGTTTAATCCTGTAGCGGTACCTTCAGATACCGATGGTTGTATCAGCTCAATAATCGTTTTGTTAACAATGCTTCCCCAATGCACCAGGCGATTTACCTTAAAATCTTCCTGTAACCAGCCAAATACCGAAACCGCGTTTGTACCGGCAACGCCTACTACAAATAAGTTCTGAGATTTGCTATAAAGCAGCATCATGGTATTATCGGCTACTACTTCAGCAACATGCTGACTGTTAGAGAACACTATTGGTCCCCATAGCAATTGCCAATCTGTTCCTATGGTTTTTTGTATGCCAGCATCAGCAAGCGCATTTACTACAATGTCGTTTGTTAAACCCTGTAATGTTGAAAAATCGGGCTCTTTTAAGCCAAATGCCGCATTCGAAAGCCATGAAAGGCTGTGGATCTGTTGTTCTTTCTGGTAAGGTAAAGACATCTTAATTTTTGTTTATGATATGAAGTAATTATTGCTAAAACCTATAGGTTTATAAATTTCCTGTTAACTGGCAGGCGACTGATTAATCGACGTATTTACCTGTGATACTGCCTGATTAGCTAAACTTGGATCAGGTTGAACAGCTGCCATCGATGGATCTACCTGTGACACTGCCGGATTAGCCAAGCCAGGATCAAGCACCGGCGCATTTACCGAGGGATCAAAATTTGTTACTGGCGGTGCGTAAATTGGCTGAGGCGGATTGTTGAACGAGCTGCTTACCGTTGTATTCGCTGGGGAACCATTGGCAGAAGCATTTATGCTCATATCCTGCGGATTGTATGGCGTTTGTGCATTGGGATCGGGAGGTGCACCAGCCGGTTGATCTGTACCTGTCACCGAGATATTACCATCGGCATTCTCTGTAACCTTAGAACCCAGATAGAAGGTTGAACTTACCCCTGAAAGCACCAGTAATGTGTTTGAAAACACAGGCATCGTTTTATTATTCACGGTAAAAATCACAAAGTAAATTCCGAAAACTATATTCCAGAGTAAAATTTGAGTACGGTGTACGCTGATACTGTCGCCATCTGAAAGAATATCATACAGAAAGTTTTTGTGCACTTTTCCGGGTGAAGACGGTTTCTTCTTATTATAATAATTAATGGAATTCGCCACCCCAGTAGTTCCAATACTGATGCCGAGCAATAACAGTACTGATGGATTTAAGGCTGTAGTAAGATCTGTTAACATCACAGAATAAATAAAACCACCGATTACAAGAACTGTCCAAAAAACCAGCTGCGTTTGCGAGAGGCTGTAGGCCCCATTATTACCGGGCGAATTAGTTCTGATTAGATTTGTATTGGCACATAGATAAACAAACAAGGCAATAAGCCCCGCATAAAATATTAGCCATATCCAAAACACCGACATATCGAAAAAAACCAGCGCAATTTTAGAGTTGAGGTCTTTATCTTTCACCATGGAGAGAGGGAACATTCCTTCCCAACCCAGATTGGCTTGAAAATCAATACGATTATCGTACCAATGATCTGCAATCCGATATAGAGTTTCCCAGGCATGCTGAGTAGAGCTGTCGCGTTTTAACTCAAAAGGAATCCACATGGTATCGGGAAGTGCAATTTGTCCGCTTGCCACGTCCTGTCTGCTCAACAGTTCGAAGCGGTGCGAACTAATGCCATTCAGCTGAAGTCCATCAGCGTAAAGCACTAACTTACTCTGATCAGTTGGACGCAACAGAAGGAACTGCTGTGGGTTGCTGATCTTAATCTCGATAATATCATCGGGATAAGCCGTATTACTTCGCATCAGCAGGCTTTTTGAACTTTCATCAACTTTAATTACCCTTACAGCTAATACCTGTGCGGTTGGCAGAGGAACAGGCGCAACCGGATTTATTTTATTGGGTACGGGCACGGCATACTGTTGCGATGTTTGCTGTAAAAGAACGGAATCGCCCGGCGCTTGAGCCTTAACCACCAGAGTTAATAAAACGAGATAAGCTAAAGCTATCCTGCTTAAAGCTTTTATGATTTGATGATACTTCATAGCTATTGTTGAAGATATTTTTGAGCGGCAGTTAGCCAGTCGAAATTTGATTTTATACTTAGGAAACCCATCACATTACCCTGCTGCGGATCGTACTTGATGTCGAAAGGTATCCACAAACTATTGTTAAGTCGTAATCTTAATGTGCCTTCGCCGGAGAAGTTGATGCGTTCTTCGTTTGCAAACAAACCTTTCATGACGTAATTTTCAGACATCCCTCCTCTTAATTCAAGGATGGATTTATGCTGCGAATTTTTGAGCATGATCCAGTTAAATCCCGCGAAAGCGGAAAACACCTGACGGTTTAAATCGCGGCCTATGCTTTGCAGATCATCATTAAAGGTTGCCCTTGCTCTAATGTGAAGTTCGAGATTTGACTTTGCGTTATTCGGGATTAACCCCTGAAGATATTCTGATTCGAATTTAAGGGCGGTGAACAGCTTGCCATCCGCATCGCTGCTGAAATCGCCAGCAACAACCCATAGTGGCTGGTTTTCGACAATTTTGGACAAGGAATCGTATGAGGCTTGCAAATGGTTTTGATATTGTGCAAGACTTTGATTCCTGAAAAAGGGATTCTGTCCAATTACTGCATTTAAGGTATCTCGGAATGCCGTAGGAAGACCGGCAACTGACACCTGTATACCAGAAGCTTTATCATTAAAGAAATTGGAGGCCTTAACAAAATTCGAATCTTTAACGTTGTTGTTTAATGATTTGAGGTAACTATAAAGCGACTTGTTCATAATGTTGTTCCAGTCGCGTTCCCTATCCAACGAGAACCGGAACACCGTTTTATCTCTTTTATTAACTATAGCGTATCTGAAGCCAAAGGTGTTGCTTTTAAATCGGTAGTTGGAATCAAGCGCTGCGTTAACATGTACTACAAAATTACGGGCAAAACTATTCTTCACGTAATTAGCCGAACTCCACAAGGAAGGATCGGTTTTAGCCTTAATAGCTAGCAATGATGAGCTAAAATCAAATGCTTTGTTGTTGCCTGTAAGATCTGACAGCGCCAGCTGATAAAAGGAGGTTAGCACATCCTGGCTGTTGCCTGTTTTAAGACTGGCAGCCGTGCGAACGGTTTCTTTGGTGGCTGTTGTTTGCGCAGATATACTGAAACTGAACAGAATGGCAAAAAGCCCCGAAATCAGTTTTTTCATGAAACGGTAAAGTTGAGCGGTAATGAAAAATAGCCCGTGGGCAGCGTGAGTGCGGCTAATTCGGTTGCTCCTTCCAATACTTTAACCGTTCCGCCATCCATCGATACCACTCCCTGAATACGTAACAGATAGTCGCCGGTGCTTATCGAGAATGTTTTGAACCCTGGCTCTTCCTGCAAATAAGGTTCGCAGCTTTCACATGGAAAAAGGGAAATATTTCCATGTCCTATTCCTTTAAATTCAAAGGAAATCGCAATTTCTTTCGTCATTATTTTTCGTTCTGGCTATGTTTGATACATTCCAAAAATGCAACTAAAATGATTTAAAGGAAACCTCTCTGAAGCCACAGGGACCACAGTCGCATTTTTTCGAAATATAATTAACTTAATTTAAATAACGAACACCTGAATTTAAGCTATTTAAACTTGGTTATGTCTGCTTCATTAATACGTTCTGCCTCTCTTCTCCCAGCAGGGTCTCTCGGAGATTTAAGTTTACCCATAAAATAAGTTTTATCTTGGCGGCCAAAAATGGGCATCCTTGAAAGCTCCCAATGCATATCTTTACAGATGGAGAATATCCAGTTTGGGCATTTAGATAGACAGAACCGT